>Ga0136613_10001980_pt1 | contig 10847 bp, 9 predicted proteins | sample AntDrymUQ2722106_2_FD_106649 | JGI IMG/M metagenome (GOLD analysis project Ga0136613, IMG submission 106649) | Polar desert sand microbial communities from Dry Valleys, Antarctica - metaG UQ272 (21.06) | ecosystem: Environmental > Terrestrial > Soil > Desert | place: Antarctica: Dry Valley... | reverse complement strand
GATGGGTAGATACGCCGTCACCGCCACGAGAGCCGAGGCGAAGAAGACCCAGGTGTGACTAAACGGGCCCCATTCCAGATTGGTAAGCCCTGTGAGGATCCAAACCACGCCCTGGGGAGGGCAATGAGTCCTCGAAGATAGGGGTAGCTCACTGCTGCAGACTCCATTGCTTGCGTTCCATCGTCAATCCTTTCAACTAGTTGGCATCACAAACCCTAGCTTTGCGAGGTGGGCGCTGTCAACTAGTTTGTAATACCAACCATGAAGGTACGGTTGGTTCAGGGACTGGGGGGGCCGGCCCCCGGCGGGGAGCCGCACGCGAGGGCGCGCTCACAGGTACGCGACGGAATCCGTACTCGGCGCGCGTGACGCTCGTTCGAGTACCGGGAAAGGACGGGGCCGGGAGCAAGGGCCGAGGGCCCGAGTGGCCGGGCTTCGGACGGCCTTGACTTCGACCCAGCTTTAGGTTGCATGATTGAGCGTTCCATGACAACAACCACCTCGACGCCCCCTTCGACCCCCCGCCTCCTGTCGCCTGATTACCGCGCGCTCACGATCGGAGCGGTTTCTCTGGCATCGATGATCGCGTTCGAGTACCTCGCTGTGGCGACTGCGATGCCGACAGTCGCGCGAGAGCTTCACGGACTGCCGCTGTACGCCCTCGCATTCGGAGCGTCGCTCGCTGCCGGCGTCGTGGGTCTTGTTGTCGGTGGGATCTGGAGCGACTCAAACGGCCCCCGGGGTTCGGTGTGGCAGGGCGTGACGTGGTTCGTCGTGGGCCTCGCAATTGCAGGACTAGCGCCATCGATGTGGGCGCTAGTTGCGGGCCGGATCGTTCAGGGCTTCGGGGGTGGTCTGCTCTCTGTCGCGCTTTACGTCGTGGTCGGCCACTGCTACCCGGCGCGACTTCATCCAAAGATGTTCGGTGCCTTCGCTGCAGCCTGGGTCCTGCCCTCGATCATTGGGCCTGCGCTCACGGGCTTCGTGGTGACACAGTGGAGCTGGCGCTGGATCTTTCTCGCAATTGCGCTTCTCGCTCTGCCTGCCGCATTGCTTGTGCGTCCGGCCCTCACAAACCTGGCGAGCTCGCCTCGAGCCGAAGCGGCGAACTCCAAGCGCAGAATCTTGTGGGCGCTGGGCGCTGCTCTGGGCGCGTGCGCGCTTCACTTCGGTGGCCAGCAGCGCGGGCTGCCTGCGCTGGCAGTCCTAGGAGCCGGCCTCGCAGGCGTGATGCGCTTTGCTCCGCGTCTCTTGCCGGCCGGGACTGTGCGCATGAGACGTGGACTCCCCTCCGTCGTGGCGCTGCGTGGGATCGCATCTGCCGCGTTCTTGGAGGCAGAGATCTTCGTTCCTCTGATGCTGACCCGCCAACGTGGGCTCTCGCCGGCGGCAGCGGGCCTCACACTCACGCTCGCTGCCGTCTCGTGGTCGGCGGCATCTTGGTACCAGGGACGCGAGGGCCAGCCGCTCTCGCGAGTGCTTCTTCTAAGGCTCGGCATGACCTTGGTTGCGGGGGGAATCGCCACGACCAGTCTGGTGCTGAACCCATCGATTCCGATTGTCGTTGCATTGGCGGCGTGGGCGATGGCGGGGGCCGGCATGGGACTCATCTATCCGACGCTGTCGGTTCTGACGCTAGAGCTTTCGGCCCCGGAGCAGCAGGGGGCGAACAGTTCATCCTTGCAACTGTGCGACTCGCTCTTCGCTGTGGTGGCGATCTCTCTCGGAGGCTCATTGTTCGTTGCGCTGGTGGAAAGCTCTTCTGTGGCCGCCTTCGCGCTGTTGTTCGGGATCGCCAGCGCGTTCGCTCTCGCCGGTGCGCTGTTTTCGAGCCGGGTCCGCCTTTCAGGCAAGCCGCGGGCTCCAGGCCCGTAACGAGACAGCTGATCGTGTGTTACGCCCTCCCAGGAATGGAGATCTGATGCTAGAGGGAACGGGGCTGGTAGCTGACAAAGTCACGGCCGGAGAGGCCATCTGAGTCTCCTTTTCTGGACCAGCCCAGTCAGGGGACTTAGGCTCCTCCGCATGGACGGTTTCGAGCGCCCAGAGATCATCACCATGGGTCGGGTCGGCGTGGACATCTACCCGCTTCAGGTGGGGGTCGGGCTCGAGGAGGTCGAGACCTTCGGCAAGTTCCTAGGGGGGAGTGCCAGCAACGTAGCGGTCGCGGCGGCGCGTCACGGGCACCGTTCGGCGGTTATCACCCGGACCGGGGACGATCCCTTCGGCAGGTTCGTCCACCAGGCGCTGGGCAATCTTGGCGTCGTCGACCGCTACGTGACCTCCGTGGCGGGCTTGCCCACGCCGGTGACCTTCTGCGAGATCTTCCCGCCCGACAACTTCCCCCTCTATTTCTACCGATTTCCCAAGGCGCCTGATCTCGAGATCCGCAGCGAGGAGCTCGACTTGGAGGCCATAGCGGCCACATCCTTGTTCTGGGTCACCGTCACCGGCCTTTCCGCCGAGCCCAGCCGTTCTGCCCACCATGTGGCGCTCGAGGCGAGGGGCCGGGCTCATCCCACCGTCCTCGATCTCGATTACCGGCCCATGTTCTGGCCCGACCGTGAATCTGCACGTCGTGAGGTGCGCGCCGTGCTGCCCCACGTCACGGTGGCGATAGGGAATCAGGATGAATGCGAAACGGCCGTCGGGATTCGCGACCCAAACGAAGCTGGTCGGGCCCTGCTCGAAGCCGGCGTCGAACTGGCAATCGTGAAGATGGGCCCCCAAGGCGTGCTTGGGATGACCGCGGACACGGAAGAGCATGTGCCGCCTCATCCCGTTGAGGTCGTGAACGGACTCGGCGCTGGAGACAGCTTCGGCGGCGCCGTCTGCCACGGACTTCTGGAGGGTTGGCCCCTCGAGCGGGTCCTCCGCTTCGCCAACGCCGCCGGGGCGATCGTCGCCTCGCGTCTCGAGTGTTCGACGGCAATGCCCACCACCGAGGAGGTCGAGTCGTTGCTGTCATTGAGCCTTGGGAAGCCATGAAAAAGGATCTTCCCAAGAGAAACCGCCCCTCGGCAGCTGAGAGGAGCCTCCGGTGGCCGCCACTACCGTGCGTCTGACCGTCGGTCAGGCGCTGGTTAAGTTCCTGATTGCTCAATACAGCGAGCGCGATGGAAAGGAACAGCGGCTGTTCGAAGGCGTGTTCGGAATCTTCGGCCACGGAAACGTTGCCGGAGTCGGTCAAGCGCTCCTCCAGCAAGAGCTCGAGGACCCAACCTCTTTGCCGTATGTCCTTGCGAGGAATGAACAGGGCATGGTCCATGCTTCGGCAGCCTTCGCCCGAATGCGCGATCGTCTCTCGACGTGGGCCTGCACCGCCTCGATCGGACCCGGCTCGACGAACATGGTGACCGGGGCTGCACTTGCCACCATAAACAGGCTCCCGGTACTGCTGCTGCCGAGCGACGTTTTCGCCACACGGGCCTCCGACCCGGTACTTCAGCAGCTCGAGTTCACCGGGGCTTCGGACATCACGGTGAATGATGTCTTCCGCCCCGTTTCGAAGTTCTTCGACCGGGTGTGGCGCCCGGAGATGCTTCCCTCCGCTCTCCTTGGAGCGATGCGCGTCCTTACCGACCCGGCCGAGACCGGGGCGGTGACGATCGCCCTTCCTCAAGATGTCCAGGCAGAGGCTCACGACTGGCCGATGTCACTCTTTTCCAAGCGGGTGTGGCATGTCCCGCGTCCTACTCCGGAGGCAGCCTCACTCGCGGCTGCAGCTGCCGTGATCCGGTCTTCGCGGCAGCCGATGATCGTCTCAGGGGGCGGCACTATTTACTCCGATGCCACCGAAGCGCTCCGGGAATTCGTCGAATCCACAGGTATTCCCGTTGGGGAATCGCAGGCCGGGAAGGGCAGCCTTGTCTATGACCATCCTCTTGCTCTCGGCGCCGTAGGTTCCACGGGCACTACGGCCGCGAACGCCATCGCGCGAGATGCCGATCTGGTCATCGGGGTCGGCACTCGTTACACCGACTTCACCACCGCTTCCCGGACCGCTTTTCAGAACCCCGAGGTTCGTTTCGTCAACATCAATGTTGCAAGCTTCGACGCCGCCAAGCACGCCGGACTCACGCTGGTAGCCGATGCCCGCGTGACGCTCGAAGCACTCGGGGATGAGCTCGAGGGTTGGTCGGTCGACTCCGATTACCGCAGCCGGGCGTCGCAGCTTTCGGCCGAGTGGGATGCGGTCGTCGACCACGCCTACAACCTCGGGCACGAACCACTCCCGGCTCAGTCGGAGATCATCGGCGCGGTCAACGAGGTCTCTGAGCCGGGCGACGTCGTTATCTGCGCCGCCGGCTCGATGCCCGGCGACCTTCACAAGCTATGGCGGACTCGAAACCGCAAGGGGTACCATGTGGAGTACGGGTACTCATGCATGGGTTACGAGATAGCCGGCGGCGTCGGCGCCCGTATGGCTTGCCCTGACCGGGACATCTTCGTGATGGTCGGTGACGGGTCGTTCTTGATGATGGCGCAGGAGCTTGTCACCGCGGTCCAGGAGGGCATCAAGGTCATCGTGGTCTTAGTGCAGAACCACGGCTTCGCCTCGATCGGCGCTCTCTCCGAAGAAATCGGCTCGCAGCGGTTCGGAACCCGTTATCGAACGCGCAACTCCGAAACCTCCCGGCTGGACGGCGAGCTTCTGCCGGTCGACCTGGCGGCGAATGCGGCAAGCCTCGGCTGCACGGTGTACCGGGCCGGCGACATCGGATCGCTGAAGGAGGCCATCAGGAAGGCCAAAGTCGCGTCGGGCCCAGTCGTGATCCACATCGAGTCAGACCCGCTCATTCCCGCTCCAAGCAGCGACTCATGGTGGGACGTGCCGGTCTCGGAAGTCTCGGATCTCGAATCTACCGAGCGCGCGCGGGTCGTGTACGACGAACAGAAGGCAAAGCAGCGACATCTCATTTGATTGCAGGAAAGGAGTTCGTTTGAGGCTCATTACCCATTGGATCGATGGAAAGTCAACTGAGGGCGATTCCACCCGGAGGAGCCCCGTCTTCAACCCGGCGCTGGGCAGCCAGCAAGCGGAGGTACTCCTCGCAGAGTCCTCCGACGTGGACCGTGCCGTACAAGCTGCAGGGCGGGCATTCGAAGATTGGTCCGAGTCGTCATTCAGCCGCCGCTCGCAGGTGCTGTTCGCATTCCGAGAACTGCTTCATGCTCGCAAGAGAGAGCTCGCCGAGCTGATCACCGATGAGCACGGCAAGGTGGTCTCGGACGCCGAGGGCGAGGTGCAGCGCGGGCTCGAGGTGGTCGAATACGCCTGCGGGATCCCGAGCCTTCTCAAGGGCGATTACTCCGACCAAGTCGCGAGCAACGTCGACAGCTTCTCGTTTCGTCAGCCGCTGGGCGTGGTCGCCGGCATTACTCCGTTCAACTTCCCGGCCATGGTGCCAATGTGGATGTACCCGGTGGCGATAGCGGCCGGGAATTGCTTCATCCTCAAGCCCAGCGAACGCGATCCGTCGGCGGCGCTCTTCGTGGCGGAGCTATGGGCCGAGGCCGGACTTCCCGACGCCGTCTTCAACGTCATCCAGGGCGACAAGGTGGCGGTGGACGGCTTGCTGGACCATCCCGGCGTGGCCGCCGTTTCCTTCGTAGGTTCGACTCCGATCGCTCGCTACATTCACGGGCGGGCGACGGCCAATGGTAAGCGCGTACAGGCTCTGGGCGGCGCCAAGAATCACGCCATCGTGCTGCCGGACGCCGATCCCGAGTACGCCTCCACCCATCTGGCCGCGGCTGCGTTCGGCTCGGCGGGGGAGCGATGCATGGCCATCTCGGCCGCGGTAACGGTGGGAGTCGCAGGAGACGTGCTGATGGAGGTGCTCGATCATCAATCGCGCGAGGTGCGCGTCGGGTCCGGCCGCGACCCGTCGTCCGACATGGGGCCCGTCATCACCCCCCAGGCACGGGATCGAATCGTCTCGCTCATCGACTCGGGAGAGCAGCAGGGCGGCAATGTGCGGGTGGATGGTCGCGGCATCAAGGTCCCGGACTACGAGAACGGATTCTTCGTCGGACCCACGGTTATCGATCACGTTTCAACAGACATGGATGTGTACACAAATGAGATCTTCGGCCCGGTACTGTCGGTAGTGCGGGCGGAAACGGTAGATGACGCAATCGACGTAATCAATGCCAACCCCTACGGCAATGGCACGGCCATCTTCACCTCGGATGGTGGTGCCGCCCGCAAGTTCATGCGGAAAGTGAAGGTGGGGATGATCGGGATCAACGTGCCGGTTCCGGTCCCTATGGCGTATCATTCGTTCGGCGGTTGGAAGGACTCTCTTTTCGGCGAGCACCACATCCACGGGCCCGACGGCGTTCGCTTCTATACCAGGGGCAAGGTCGTCACCTCACGTTGGCCAGAGATACATCATCGGGCGTCCTTCGACATGCCGACGGCCACGTGAGTCCTCAGCAGGGAACCGAGAGGGGGGTAATGTGACCTCGAAGGGGTTGTGGCCGACCTCGAGTACCGATGCATCGAGTTATCTCCCCGAGCGGATTTCATCACTTTCTTTAGGCATTCGCGGGCCGGCAGATCACGATCTCCACTCTCAAGAAATGCTTTGACGGTGTCGTGCGTCGAGGTGTCGTCCATGCCTCCACCGTTCCGCTGGTCGAAGCCGGGTGAGGAAGCGCGTCAGGCGATCGGGAGGTATTGGAAGCGGGCCATGCACATCTCGAGCTGGGCAACGGTGTCCGATGGCTGAGTTGCGAATTGGTTGGCACCCCGTGCTTTTCCCCACCGAGGGCTCAAGCGGTGCGGAGTTCATGGCTCAGCTCGATTCTATGTTGTCGGTCATCGAGGACCGCTTCGACTCGGTGTGGATCGATGACCACCTGCTTCCTTGGGCCGACTTCGTCGCGCCCGAGACGCCCGCGCTCGAGTGCCTCACTACGGTCGCCTATCTCGCCGGGCGTCATCCGGCGATCGACTTCGGGTCATTTGTGCTGTGCCAGGCCTACCGGAATCCCGCTCTCGTGGCGAAGATGGCAGCAAATCTCCAATTCCTCACGGGCGGGCGGTTCATCCTCGGCATGGGGGCAGGATGGATGGAGAAGGAGTACCACGCCTACGGGTATGCGTTCCCGGTGGGAAAGATCCGCATTGCCCAGCTGGCGGAGGCCGTGAAGGTCGTAAGGACGGCATGGAGCCACGGCACAGACTCGTTCGAAGGCCGCTTTTACTCGGTTTCCGACATCGTCTGCCGGCCCTTGCTCGACCCTCCACCTCCGATCCTCATCGGGGGCGGAGGTGAAAAACTCACCCTTCGGGTGGTGGCCGAGCAGGCCGACTGGTGGAACCTTAGCGGCACGCCCGAAAGCTACGCGCACAAGCTCGATGTCCTCAGGACCCACTGCGAGGCCGTGGGTCGCGATTACAACGAGATCGTCAAGACCTACGCGTCGGAAGTGGTGGCAGTTGCGGATAAGGAGTCTGAAGCTCGCCGGCTCGCGGAGGCCGCACCATTCAGCGACGTTTACCCGATCGTTGGGACCCCCGAGCAGGTAGCAGCCCTCCTCCGTCCCATCGTCGATCTGGGAGTGGAGCATCTGATGCTGCGCTTCGTCGACTTCCCATCCGTTGCCGGAGCGGAGCTTTTCGCCGATGCGGTGGCGCCGCTCCTTCGTGGCCACGACCTCGCCGCGGGCCCATAGGACCCGATTTATGCGGGCCCCTTCATGCTGTCGATTCCGGCATCCCGGCCAACATCGAGACGAATACGAGAAATTATCGGGTTCCACTCCGGTTCGTCGCGGAAACACCCCAGCAGAGTCTGCAAAGCTGTGTGATCGAAATCGCGGCAATATCCGTGCCCATCACGATGCAGACTCTCTGCAACTGAGCGCGGGAGACTAATTTGGACCTGTTCCGACCGAAGGGAAGCCTGGCTGCAGCCGGCGATCCTGTGATGCTCACCGCCACCGGCGCCGGATGGAGTTACTCGGGTCTGCACGTGGCGCGCATCGGACCCGGCGAGAAGCGGTCGTTCGACCTCGCCGCGTGTGAGGGGGCGGTGGTTCCCCTGAGCGGTTCGGCGGTGATCGAGACCGGCGACGGAAAAACCTTCAAGCTCGCCGGTCGAGCAGATGTCTTCGCCGCCATCTCCGACCTCTGTTACCTGTCCCGTGAGACGTCGTTCTCGATCACCTCCCAGAGCGGAGGCGAGTTCGCTCTCGCCACTGCAGTTGCGAAGGAGCGGACCGACTCTTTCTACCGAGCCGCATCGGAGGTGGAGGTGCAGATACGCGGGGCAGGTCCTGCCACGCGGCAGATCAACCAGCTGCTGGGAGCCGACACGGCTGGGCCCGACAACCTCATCGTGGTAGAGGTTCTCACTCCCGAGGCAAACTGGTCGTCATACCCACCCCACAAGCACGATGAATTGTCTGACGACGAGGTCCCCCTCGAGGAGATCTACTACTTTCGGATCAGGGGCAAGGGTGGCTTCGGCTTTCATCGCACCTACACGGCCGACTGCGAGATTGACGCCACGGTCACAGTGGAGGACGGCGACGTCTTCCTGATCCCACGCGGGTTTCATGGGCCCTGCGTCGCCGCCCCCGGCTACGACATGTATTACCTCAACGTGATGGCCGGACCCGGCGACGAGCGGGCGTGGAAGATCTGCACCGACCCCGACCATGCCTGGCTGTGGGACGCCTGGGAGGGAGCTTCGCCCGATCCTCGGGTGCCTATGACAAGAGCCTGAGCGCTGAGCTCGCGAGGGAACGCTTGCATGGAGCCTTCCTAAGCTCTGGTACAACTGCGCAGTGCCGCGGGGATCCCGGCGCAGGTGATCAATGCGTCCCTCGGGCGGTGAACACACTCCACCGTTTCCCGTCCACGAGCGCGACTCCGACACTACCGTGTGAGGCGCTCCGTCGGGTGTGAGAGAAGTCATGGCGCCTCGTGATGCGTTCGAGACCAGTTGCTTGTCGCTTATGCATGAATGACCTCCGGCGTTTGATTGTCGACGATTGCGGATCGGGCGTTTTCTGGCCGAGGTGCGTTCAGGCAGTTGTCAGGTGGCATGCGCACCGTTCAAGCAAGCAACGAATCAACGGACACTGCGTTGCTTGTTCAGCAGTGTCCCAGTTTCGGTGGCACACGATGCACGTACTTGAGAATTACAAGAGGTTCTCACAAAGTGCGGACCCGGTGACGGTTTCGTCGAGGAGGTTGCGATGCAGAGATTTAAGCTTGTTCCCCGCCACATCGCCGTGGGACTTGCACTTACCGTGTTGACGGGGGGTGTTGGCGTGAATGCCGCGGCTTTGTCGGCGCCCAAGAACTCGAAAAGCGCGGCAGCTCGAAACAACTCCGGCCTGAAGGAGCGGCGAGTGGATCTCGCTACACCTAAGTTCTCTGATCCCACTTCCATCACGAATCCGTTGTTCCCTATCAGCGATCTGGATCAGGTCATTCAGTTGGGAGAGGACCAAGGCGAGCCTCTTCGCGTCGAGGTGACGTTGCTGCCCAAGACCAGGACAATCAAATGGAAAGGGCAGCAGGTGGAGGTGCTGGTTTCTCAGTTTATCGCCTACCTTGACGGCCGGGTGCTGGAAGTAGCAGTCGACTACTTTGCCCAGGCGGACGACGGGTCGGTGTGGTATTTCGGCGAGAAGGTCGATAACTACGAGAACGGCGTCATAGCCAATCACGATGGTAGCTGGCTGGCGGGCAAGGACGGGCGGCCTGGGATGATCATGCCCGCGAACCCCAAAGTTGGCGATGTCTACCGACCCGAGAACATTCCAGGTCTGGTCTTTGAAGAGGTCACCGTCAAGGCCGTCAACCAGGTTGTCGACGGCCCCCAGGGCCACGTCGAGGGAGCGATACGGGTGGAGGAGCTGCTCATGGACGGCACCACCGAAGACAAGATGTTTGCTCCGGGCTACGGTGAGTTTCTTGCCAGAGCCGAGGATGAGCTCGTGATCCTCGCTCTTGCCGTGCCCATCGATGGCCAAGGGGGATCCCTGCCGGGCGCACTCAAGGTCTTGTCGAGAGGCGCAGCCGAAATTTTCGATGGCGCCTCCGCAGGAAACTGGAATGACACCTCCGCGACGCTCGATTCCATGACGGCAGCGTGGGAGAGTTATCAAAGCGGTAGCACGCCAAAGCTGCTCGAGACTCAAGCAGATATTGCGCTTCAAGCTCTCGACAGAGCGGTCGACGCGAAAAGACCCGGACGTGTACGGCAGGCAGCCGTTCGGTTTGGACTTGCAAGCCTGGACTTTGAGCTTCGATACCGGCACTTCGAGAAGGTGGATCTGGACCGAATCGGGCTCTACGGAAGACGGCTCGTCGCCGACAACGAGGCCGGTAACCCGCCTGCGGTTGCTGGAGACGTTGCCGTCATCGAAACGATCTGGGATCGCATCGCTCACACGTTGAGCGGTTAGGGCTCTAGGAAGTAAAGGTCGCGTTCCCTAAAAGATTCCATAATGCAGGACGAATCGTCTGACGACGAAGTTTCCCTCGAGGAGGTCCACCAATTACGGATCAGGGGCGAGGGCAGCTTCGCGCTCGCGGTCGAGTCGAACCTTGCTTCCTTGCTGGGGTAGGTCACCCCCCCGGTGAGCTGGAGCCGACTGACTCAGTGCGACTCGACGGCAATCTCCGCATGTATCCGAGTCGTATCAAAGATCCGAAGCCCCGTGATCTCTATGTGGGCAAACTCGGATTCGAGAAGCGCCTGGACGCCCCCCTTCGGTGAGGGCGGCCGCTGGATAGCGCTTCTGTGCAGAGTTAGCCCCCCTGAGGAGGCTGTTGCACAAAAGCCGGACTGCAGCTGGTCGTAAGAAAAGAGGCCCCT
>Ga0136613_10001976_pt1 | contig 10853 bp, 11 predicted proteins | sample AntDrymUQ2722106_2_FD_106649 | JGI IMG/M metagenome (GOLD analysis project Ga0136613, IMG submission 106649) | Polar desert sand microbial communities from Dry Valleys, Antarctica - metaG UQ272 (21.06) | ecosystem: Environmental > Terrestrial > Soil > Desert | place: Antarctica: Dry Valley... | reverse complement strand
GTCGCGCTCGGCCGCCCGTTCCACGACGCCACGAGCGGGATGTACGCGGTGAACGCCAAGGCGATGGCGATCCTGGCCGAGCCCTACGAGAGCGGAGCGCCCGAGGTTGAATCGCTCCTCCGCCTCCGCGAGACAGGGCTGCGCGTCGCGGAGATTCCCGTGAACATGCGTGACCGAGCCAGCGGCGAGTCGAAGCTGCGCGGTCGCCGGGCAGTCGAGCTCGTGTTCACCGTCGCAGGCACGCTCCTGCTCTACGGGCTCTGGCGACGTAAACGTGGAGCAAGCCGTTGAGCGGCCCACGGCTCATCGCCGTCCTCGGCTACTCGAGCCGAGATGGCGGCGCCGAGCTGAACCGCGTCAGCGCAGCGCGACTGGCTCGAGCAAACGAGGAGGCGTTGCCGGGAGACACGATTCTGTTCTCCGGCTGGCGGCGTCCTCGAAGGGCGGTCTCCGAAGCGGAGCTCATGTCCAGAGGGTGGAACGGCAACGCGGGGAACGTGCTGTTGGACAACGCCTCACGAACGACCTACGGGAACGTGCTCGCAGCCGCGAACGTCGCACGAGAGCTTTCGGCGCGTGAGATCGTCCTCGTCACGTCGGGTTGGCATGCCCGCCGCGCCTCGCGGCTGCTCGAGGCCGCGCACGGCGACCGGGTCGTGCTCGCCGCGACGGACGAGCGCGGGACCGTCGGCGCTCGCATCCGCGAGCGCGCGTGCTGGCTGCTCGTGCCGCTGCAGGCTGCTCTCGCGCAGCGCAGGCGCTAGCGTGCTGGCATGAAACGGGTCGCGCTGCTCGCCATCGTCCTCGCACTCGCAGCCGTGGGCTGCGGCGCAGACGACGGCGGCTCGAGCTCGGCGACGCCGACCGACGAATGGGCCGAGGGGTACTGCGCCGCAATCGTCGACTGGGCCGACGAGCTGAGGCTGGCGACCGACGAGCTCCGAGACTTCAGATCGCTCTCCCAGCAGAGCTTTGCGCAAGCGGGCGACGACATCCGCGCGGCAACGGATTCGTTCACCGGCGAGCTGCGAGCGCTCGGCGCTCCGGACACGGAGTTCGGCGAGGCTGCGAGACAGGCGGTAGAGACATTCGCCACCGCGGCGAAGGCCGATCTCGCCGACATCGAGCGAGCGGTCGCGAACGTCTCCGGTCTCGCCGGTATCTCGAAGGCCGTCTCCTCGATCACCGCGGCGCTGACCTCGATGAACAGGAGCTTCACGACCATGGTCAACTCACTCAGGAAGCTCGACCCCGAGGAAGAGCTCCAGAGCGCGCTCGAGGACGCCGAGTCCTGCGACGACCTCGGGGGTTGAGAACGGTCGTAGGTGCGAGGCTCGCCTGAGCCCCCCTCGATGCTCCACCGCTTCTCGTAGGGCGAGGCGAGCCTCGCCCTACGAGATCCGCCCGCGCGACACGACTACAGCGAGGTGACGGTGCACCTGCTGAATCACGACGGAGCCCTCACCGACCGCTGAGGCCACCCGCTTCACCGAGCCGCTGCGGACGTCACCGACGGCGAACACGCCCGCGAGCGAGGTCTCGAACATGTGCTCGCCTGCGCTCGTCGACACGTACCCGTGCTCGTCCCGCGCGATTCCCCGGGGAAGCCAGCCCGTGTTCGGCTCGGCGCCGATGAGGATGAAGAGCGCATCGGCGGGAACAGTCTCGGTCTCCCCCGAGGCATCTCGAAGAACAAGCCACTCGAGTCGTGACCCTCCGCCCCCGTCGACGACCTCGGCCGATGACCGGATCACCACGTTCTCTTTCGCCCGCACCTCGTCCAGCAAGTACTGGGACATCGCGTCCGGAGCGGGCCGGCGGCAGACGAGCGTCACGCGCGCCGCGTAGCGGCTCAGATGCGCCGCCGCCTGCCCGGCCGAGTTGGCGGCGCCGACGATGAAGACGTCTCCACCCGTGAACTGCTGGGCGTCCGCTGGCGAAGCCCCGTAGAACACCCCAGCGCCCTCGAGCTTCTCGAGTGCGGGAACGCCGAGGCGGCGGTACGCCACGCCCATCGCCAGGACGACGCTCTTCGCCTCGATCTCGGCACCTGCGATCGTCACCTGGAAACCCGCGTCCGTTGCTCGCAATCCGGTCACGGAGCGCATGAGAAGGAACTCCGCGCCGAAGATCCAGGCCTGCTGATACGCGCGCGTCGCAAGCTCCCGGCCGGTGAGCCCGCGCTGGAAGCCCAGGTAGTTGCGAATCCTGGCGCTCGACCCCGCCTGCCCTCCGATCGAGGCGTGGTCGACGACGAGCGCCCGCAGGCCCTCCGACGACGCGTAGACGGCTGCGGCCAGGCCCGCCGGCCCCGCCCCCACGATCAGCACGTCGAGCTCACCGGGCTCGTCGAGCTCGATCCTGACCTTGTAGCCGTGCTCCGCCAGCTCGTCGTCGGATGGATCCTCGAGAACGGTGTTGTCGGGGAGAACGACCGCGGGCTTATCCGACACCTCGGCGCCACAGGTCTGCATGAGCGCGCGGGCCTCGTCGGAGTCGCTCGCATAGAACGCGTGCGGAACACCAGTCCGCGCCAGAAGATTTCGAATCTCGTAGCCGCGGCTCGACCAGAGCCCGGCGACCACGGTGAGCTCGAGACGCCCCTCGGTCGCGCGCCTCCACTCCTGCAGAAACTCCGAGATCAGCCGATGGAAGAGCTCGTCGGGAGTCGTCCACGGCTCGAGGATGTAGTAGTCGATGTGACCGAGGGTCATCGCGGTGCGTATGACATCCGCGGTCTCCTCGTCCGCCCAGCCGCCCCACGGGATCAGGAGCGCTCGCTTCGCATAGGGGTGGAGGTCGTAGGCCCGTGCGAGGAGCTCCTCGCCCCTGAGTCCGGTCTCGCCGCGCGCGGCGAGGACGATCGCAACGCGCTCCCCGGCGTCGCGCATGCGCTCGAGCTGGGCGAGCGCCGCTTCCGGCGAACGACCGCAGACAACTCGGTAGTCGGCGTCGTAGCGCCGCAGCTCGCGGGCGATTCGCTGGATCGCCTCCGGGTCGGAGTCGACGGCGAAGATGAACGGGCGGTCTTGAGACATGCTCACGAGGCTCCTCTGCCCCGGTCACCGAGTGTCAGCGCGCGGCTACGGTGTCCCCGACGTCCGCAAGCGCCCTCAGCGCTTGGGCGAGCGCGATCGGCATCGTCGCGAGGAAGATCGAGACCGGGCCTCCGATCAGCACCACGCCGAGAGTTTCCCAGACCCCGTCCACCTCGACCGCCCAGATGACGGTCCCGGCGACCGCGGCGAGGACGCTGAGAACGCCGAAGAACGTGAGGAGCGCCGCCCACGTGCGAAGCGTGCCGTACTGCGTCATCTCGACCTCCCGTGACGTGGCTGGTGTCGTCGCGAGCTTACTCAGCCCGATGAGCCGGCGTGAATCGCACGGACCGCGTCGATCGTGTCCGCCTCGTCCGGCCGCTTGTCCTCGCGATACCCCTTCACGCGCGCGAACCTGAGCGCGACGCCGCCTGAATAACGCGAGCTCGCCTGGACGCCGTCGAAGGCGATCTCGATGACGAGCTCGGGGCGAACGTAGACGATGTGGCCGGCGCGACCGGTCTCGAGCTCGAGCAGACGCTCGGTCTGCCAGGCCAACATCTGATCCGTCATGCCCTTGAAGGTCTTTCCCAGCATCACGTGGCCGCCGCTCGCAGGATCGCGCGCGCCGAGATGGAGGTTGGAGAGCTTCCCCTGTCGTCGGCCGTGGCCCCACTCCGCCGCCAGGACGACGAGATCGAGCGTGTGCGCGACCTTGACCTTGAGCCACCCCGCCCCGCGGCGACCGGCCTCGTAGGGCGCAGCGAATGATTTGACCATGATTCCCTCGTGGCCGTGCGCGAGCGCGTCCTCGAGAAACCGCTGCCCCTCGGCCGGGTCCTCTGTCTCGACGCTCGGCACGCGTAGCCCTTCGGGCAATACGTTCTCGAGAACAGCCAACCGCTCCCGAGCCGGCCGGTCGAGCAGATCTTCACCGTCGAGATGCAGGCAGTCGAAGAAGAACGACGAGAGCGGAAGCGACTGACGAAGCTCGTCGACGTTCACCCTGCTTCCGAACCGGCTCATCGTCTGCTGAAAAGGACGCGGTCGGCCATCGAGCCCGACCGCGATCGCCTCCCCATCGAGAATGATCGCCTCGACCTCCAGTGCCGCAACCGCCTCGACGATCTCCGGCACCCGGTCGGTGATGTCAGCGAGGTTGCGAGTGAATGCGCGCACCTCTTGTCCCAGCCGGTGCACCTGCAGCCGAGCGCCGTCCAGCTTCCACTCGATTCGGGCAGGACGGATGCGCGCGAGCGCTTCTTCCAAGTCGTCTCCCGTCTGCGCGAGCATCGGCTGAACCGGGCGCAAGACCGTCAGTCGAAAGTCCTGAAGACCCTCCCCGCCCTGGACGAGCGCGGCCGTCGCGACCACGCCGAGCTCGCCAGCGACCATCACGGCGCGCCGAACATCCGCAGCGGGAACCTCGGCGGCCTTCGCCACGGCCTCGACCATGACGCCCTCGAGCGCGCCCTGCCGGAGCTCACCGAGAAGCAGACTGGTCAGGAATCTCTGCTCGAGCTCGGTCGCCCGCCCGAAGAGATCGGCCAACGCCTCCCGTCGAGCAGTTTGCGAGCCCGCGCCCGCGATCGCGGCGATCCGAGTCACGGTCTCATGCACTTCGAGCAGCTCGAGCGCGGAAGACGCTACAGCTGGTGGAAGCTCGCGCAGAGCCGCCCAGCCGACCCCGATCGTTCCCTGCGGAAGGAATCCCGAGAGATAGGCGACGGCGACCGGGACCTCATCGCCGTTTGCCTGACCGAGACACTCCGCGAGCCGCGCGATCTTCGCGAGCCTCGAGCGAGTTGCCGCGACGTCAGCTGACGCGCGCGCGACCTCATTCAGGAGCATCGGCCGCTACTTTGCCGTTCGCAGAGGATCAGCGCGTGCGAGTGCGCGCCGCGACCGCCGCGACGAGGGAGCGCTCGATGTCGAGCGGCCCGCCGAGGGACGAAAACACCAGGTGAACGACGACTCGGCCGCGTCTGAACGACACCAGGTCGAGATACAAGTCGCCGTTCGGGTCCGATACGACGATCCGGAATGCGCGCGCCTGCTCCCCGAGCCGAGGGAACGAGAGCGAGCCCACGGCCTGTACCGTGGCTCCCCCATTGGCGCGCGCGTCGTCCGCGATGCAGTCGGCGACCGCCCGCACCGCTTCCTTCCCGAACGCCGTCCGCGCCTCGGCATCTGTCGCATAGACCGCTGACCTGGAAGCGGCCGCGCTCGTCTCGCCCGTCAGGAAGATTGGGCTCTGCGCCTCTCCGGTCGAAGTGAGCTTCGAGAGGTTCGGCGCATACGTCGGGCAGAGCTCCAGGGGCGTCAGCTGTGGGAAGCTGGTCCAGCCCGGCGGGAAGTCGCTCGGCTTCAGGTTCGCCTCGCGCGCTTGGACGCGGTCCGCCCGCCGAACGGCAAGCTTGGCATCCGTCTTCCTTCGCACCACCACTGCGGCCCGCGCAGGCGAAGGCGGGGTGACGCTCTCGCTGACGCATCCCTGCGGCGCCGTGGACGGCGCCTTGCACGGCCCAGCCTCTGCGTCCGCCGAGGCGAGAAACTGGGTCGTGCGCGCGATCTTTCGGCGGATCGAGAACTCTCCCGCGGCATTCGTCCTCACGGAGCCGAAATCGGTGAAGCCGTCCGAGGACGGGCTGTAGCCGGAGAGGTCGATCGGAACTCCCGCTCTCGGCTGTCCCAGGGCGGTCAGCTTCCCGCGGAGCACGACCGATTTCGCTTTCGGATCGTGCTTCGCGCGCAGAGTCAGGCTCTGCGGAAGCGGGACGACAGAACGCACCTCGAAGGCGCGGCTGGGCTCAGCGACGAACGAGCCCGGGCTCGCCGGAGCGACGAGCGCGCTCCATGCGTACCGGCCCGGGTTGGCGGGAGACGCAAGCCCTTGCTCGACCAGGATGCCAAACCCGTCGGCGATCAGGTGCGCGACCCCGACCGTCGTCGACGGCCAGACCGGGCAGAGCCTGAGAACGTACGCGGCGCCCGCAGGATCTGCGCCTCCCGTCGGATCGACGAAGATCGCCAGCTCCAGCGTTCGAGCGCGACTAGCGAGCGACGCCCGCCACACCGTGGCGTGGGCTCCCGGAGCGCACTCCTGGGCGCGCAGGTCCCCCGCGTACCTCATCGGATCGTCTACGACCATGGCGCCGTTCACGAAGTCGCCGCCGATGCCGCCCGCGACGTCCCGCACGGAGACGTAGAGCTCTCCGATCGCGGCGCCCACAGGACGTGCGAGATCGAGCGTATAACCCTGCGGAACGAAGATGCTCGCACGCCCGACCGACTCGGAGGACTCAAGGGAGATCGCCGTCAGCGATCTGCCGTCGGGGCCGGCAGCGGAGCGCACTCCGAGCTGACTGTGCTCAGTTCCCGCGATGCTTTGGCCCGTCGCTGTCGGAGTGGCGCAGACCGCGAGAATGGCTGCTACGGCAAAGCCGAGTCGAAGGCGTTGTCGCGGTCGAGAGGGCAGGCTGGCGGGCACGCTCGTCGCTGTCCGCATCTCCTCAGATAGTACGCGGGGAGGCGCAGAAACCGCACCCCTGCTTCTCATTTGCCTCTCATCGCCCCCGGGTAAGACGTCATGGACACGTTGCTCGAGCGACGCACGAGTCCATCGATGAGAGGAGCACAGAGATCATGAACGCCAGAACGTCGAAGATCGCGTTTCTCGGGATCGTCGCGGCAGCGGTCGCGGTCGCCGCCGCGGGGGGCGAGAGCAAGGCGAGGGCCGAAGCAGCCGCAACCTGCGCGGTTCCCAAAGGGAGCGAACGGGTCCGTCTGAATCCGGCGGACTTCACGACGCGCATCGACAGTCCGTGGTGGCCGATGCGACCGGGTAGCCGCTGGGTCTACCGAGAGACCGACCCGGAGGGAGCGAAGCTACGAGTCGTGGTGACCGTCACCCCGAAGACGAAGAAGATCGCAAACGGAGTCACCGCCAGAGTCGTCCATGACGTGGTCACCGAGGACGGAAAGCCCGTCGAGGTCACCGACGACTGGTACGCGCAGGACCGCTGCGGGAACATCTGGTACCTGGGCGAGGCGACGAAGGAGTACGAGAACGGCAAGGTCGTCTCGACGGAAGGCTCCTTCGAGTCTGGAGTCGACGGCGCGCAGGCCGGAATCATCATGCCGGCGAAGCCGCGAGCGGGACTGCGCTATAGGCAGGAGCACTACGTCGGTCACGCCGAAGACCGGGCAGAGGTGGTCAGCCTGAACGAGCAGGCGCAGGTTCCGTTCGGGCACTTCGGAAAGGGCAAGGTCCTGATGACGCGGGATCTCAACCCACTGACGCCGAAGATCCTCGAGTACAAGTTCTACGCGCGAGGTGTCGGTCTGGTGCTGGCTATCGGCGTCTCGGGCGGAAGCGACCGCGAGGAGCTCCTCAGCTACAGGAAAGGAAAGTAGCGCAGTCTCATCGTCATCTCATCGCAGCGCGCTAGAACTGACGAGACACGAGAAGGGAGAACACGGATGAAGCCCAACAGACGAATTATTCTCGCCATCGCAGTGGTGATCGCTGCGCTGGCGGCGGGAGGCGCCGGTATCGCGCAAGCGGTCGGCGGCGGCTCCGAGCAACCGGTGACCGGTCCGGCCGCGGAGCAGGCGAAAGCCGCCGCGCTCGAGGCCGCCGGAGGCGGAACCGTGACCGAGATCGAGGGTCAGGACGACGACGGCGCCGGCGTCTACGAGGTCGAAGTTCGCCGCGCGGACGGCACCCAGGTCGAGATTCACCTCGACGCCCAGTTCCAGGAGGTCGGCAGAGCTGCGGACGACGACACCGGCTCGGAGTCCGAGGACGAGTCCGGAGAGGATCCGGCTCGGACGACTGAGCGACGCGCGACTCGCGTGGCGGGTACGAGAGGGGTCGGGTTCCCGGCCCCTCTTTCTCATCTCGATCTCATGTCCACCGCGACAATGCAGGCATGCGGATCCTGGTGGTCGAGGATGACGTGAAGATGGCGGGGCTGCTCCGGCGAGGACTCGTCGAGGAAGGGCTCTCCGCCGACATCGCGCGCACCGGCGACGATGCGTTATGGATGGCGAGGGCGACCGAGTACGACGCGATCGTCCTCGACGTGATGCTGCCGGGCGTGAATGGCTTCGACGTTTGCAGGCGGCTCCGCGAGTCCGGCACCTGGTCGCCGGTTCTGATGCTGACCGCGCGAGACGCCGTGCTCGATCGTGTCACCGGCCTCGACGCCGGCGCAGACGACTACCTGACCAAGCCGTTCTCTTTCGCCGAGTTGCTCGCCCGCCTGCGCGCGCTTGCCCGTCGAACGCCGCTCGAGCGCCCCGTGGTTCTCGAGGTCGGCGATCCCGCATCGATCCTGCCACCCGGCAGGTCTGGCGCGGTGACGTCGAGGTCGCCCTGTCGGCGAAGGAGTTCGCACTCCTCGAGACCTTCATGCGCCGGCCTGGGCAGGTCCTCTCGCGCTTCCAGCTCCTCGAGCACTGCTGGGACTACGCGTACGAGAACCGGTCGAACGTCGTCGATGTCTACGTCCGCTACCTGCGCGAGAAGATCGACCGGCCGTTCGACAAGGCATCGATCGAGACCGTGCGCGGGGCGGGGTACCGGCTGCGGAAGGATGCGGGATGAGGCGTATCCCGATCCGCCTGCGATTGACGCTCGCTTTCGCGCTGGCGATGGGTGTCGTGCTCGCCGCCACCGGCGCCTTCCTCTACCTCGAGCTCCGCGCCTCACTCGACGAGTCGATCGACGAGAGCCTGGAGGCGCGTGTCTCGGAGGTCGCGCCGCGCCTGGCGCTCGGCGGTCTGATCGTCGGGCCCGGCATGGGCTCGGGTTTGGTCGATCCGGACGAGCGTTTCCTCCAGGTTCTGGACCTTCGCGGCCGCATCGTCGATGCGACGCCGACCGTCGAGGATGCTCCGCTGCTCGACCCGGACGCCCTCTCGCAGGCGGCCGCCGGCCGGCGCAGCACTTGGCTCGAGCTCGAACAGGTTCCGGGAATCGCGGGCCCGACCCGCATTCTGGCGATGCCCGTCGAGACTCCGAGCGGGACACGCGTGCTCCTCGTCGGCGCCTCGCTCGAGGACCGAGACGAGACTCTGCGGGGATTCCTCGTCATCCTCCTCGCGGTCGGGCCCACCGCTCTCCTGCTCACCTCGGTCCTCGGTTATGGGCTCGCGACGGCAGCGCTGCGACCGGTGGAGGCGATGCGGATCGAGGCGGCTGCCATCTCCGGCTCCGAGCCGGGGCGGCACCTGCCTCTGCCGCGCTCGCAGGACGAGATCCGCCGTCTCGGCGAGACCTTGAACGAGATGCTCGACCGGCTCGAGGCCGCGCTCGAGCGAGAGCGGGGCTTCGTGGCCGACGCCAGTCACGAGCTCCGGACGCCGCTTGCGCTCATGAGGGCCGAGCTCGAGCTTGCGCTTCGCCGGCCTCGCAGCGCACCCGAGCTCGAGGACGCGATCCGCTCGGCGGCCGCCGAGACCGACCGCCTCGCCGGGCTCGCAGAGGATCTCCTGCTCCTCGCCCGCTCCGATCAGGGGGAGCTCGCCATGCCCGTGGAGAGCGTCAATGCGAAGGACCTCCTGAGCCGAGTCGCGGAGCGCTTCCGCCGCCACGCAGAGGCCGCGGGCAGGAGAATCGAGATCGATGTGCCGAACGAGCTCGAGCTCGAGGCAGATCCTCGCCGGCTCGAGCAGGCAGTCGGCAACCTGGTCGAGAACGCCCTGAAGCACGCGCAGGGGAGGGTCCGGCTCGCGGCGGTCGAACGGGACGGCAAGATCGAGCTCCACGTCCGCGACGAAGGCCGCGGCTTCCCGCCCGAGTTCCTGCCACGCGCGTTCGACCGCTTCAGCCGTGCCGACGACGCGCGCTCGGGCGACGGAACGGGTCTCGGCCTGACGATCGCCACTGCGATCGCCAGGGCACACGGTGGCTCGGCGCACGCAGAGAGCCCTGCGAGCGGGGGCGCGGACGTGTGGCTCTCGCTTCCGAAGCGCTGAGGGTTGCTCTCACCGCGCTCTCATCGCGCCCTCGTGCGGTGACCGCGATAGCCACGACCAGACCGACGGACGGAGGAACGAGATGCAGCTGCGAAGCCAGCGTCGAGTCGTCCGAACCATCGCCTGGTCGATCGGGGTCGGCCTTGCGCTGACCATCCTCGCCGGCGCACGAACCACTGACACCCGTGCGGAAAGCGCCGCTCGCCTCTGTGACTCGAGCTCCGCATCCCGGATCCCACAGCCGAAGGCGCGCCATCTCGCAGCCGCCGGTCTCGCGCGGCTCTCCCGATCGCGCCGAAACGGAAGCGTGTCGATCTCGTCGCGCGTCCTTTCTCGAACTCGACCAGCATCACGAACCCGCTTTTCCCGATCAGCAAGCTGCGCTCGGCGATCCTGAACGGCAGGGTCAGCGGGAAGGTGTTCCGCGTCGAGACGACGCTCCTGCCGGACACCAGGATCGTCGAATGGAGGAAAGGCCAGTGCGTGCGGACGCTCGTGTCCCAGTACGTCGCCTACCTGGACGGGCGGATCAAGGAGGTCGCGCTCGACTTCTACGCGCAGGCCGACGACGGCTCGGTCTGGTACTTCGGCGAGGATATCTGCAACTGCGCGGACGGGGTCGTTCGGGACGCCTCGGGCACCTGGCTCGCCGGGAAGGAGGGGCCGGCGGCGATGATCATGCCCGCGGCGCCCAAGGTCGGAGACGTCCACCGGCCGGAGAACATCCCGGGCTCGTTTTCGAAGAGGTAGCCGTAAAGAAGATTGCCAAGACCGTGGCCGGACCGCGAGGACCGGTCCGTGGCGCTCTGGTCGGCCGGGAGCTCCACGACG
>Ga0136613_10001975_pt1 | contig 10855 bp, 10 predicted proteins | sample AntDrymUQ2722106_2_FD_106649 | JGI IMG/M metagenome (GOLD analysis project Ga0136613, IMG submission 106649) | Polar desert sand microbial communities from Dry Valleys, Antarctica - metaG UQ272 (21.06) | ecosystem: Environmental > Terrestrial > Soil > Desert | place: Antarctica: Dry Valley... | reverse complement strand
TTACGACATCGACACGCCCGAAGACCTCTCCCGCCTCGCCAAAGAACTCGCTGTACGCCCGGACCACGCCCCGTATACGGCGGAAGTCCTAAGGCGCCTCGTACAAAGACCCTAAAGCAAGTTGCGGGAAAGTTGTGTTGCAACGCCGAGGGTAAGGCCGCGAGACGCCAGGAGATGATAGTCGGGATCCCCGGTACGTCCCTGGTGTTACCATCAGATGTTCCATGCAGAGAGACGCCCGAAGGCCGGAGAAGGACGCAGAGTGAAGAAGGCCGATAACCTTCGTCGTCAGCAGCAACCCGTTACCCGGCGGGTTCTTCGTCTGCTCAAAGGCCGGTGGGCTCTACTGCTCGGGCTGGTGGCCTTCGCCGGCGTCTTGCTGGCCGTGCCCGATTTTCGCCGGGCACTAACCGAAGTTCTCACCATCGTCTCTTCCGGTGACGGGTTGACGATTCGCAACACTCTCCGTAGTTACGGTCCGCTGGCTCCGGTCGTCTCCATCGCCCTGATCCTGCTCCACGCGATAGTCCCACTGCCGGCGGAGTTGTTGGTCCTCACCAACGGTCTAACGTTCGGCTTCTGGGGCGGGCTGGCCATAAGCTGGAGCGGTTTCGTGCTCTCTGCGCTTTCGATCTACGTCGCCGGCCGTCTGTGGGGCCGCCCTTTGCTCGAACGTACCGTCTCGCAGCGCCACCAGGAGCGCCTCGACGGCTGGCTCGCCCGGGAAGGCGCTCTCCCTTTGCTCATGGCACGCTTGATACCCCTCGTGCCTTTCAACGCCGTCTGTCTGGCCGCGGGCGCTGTTCGCGCCCCGCTCTGGACCTACACTTGGACCACCGGCGTCGGGATACTGCCCCTCGCGGCTATAGTCACCTATCTCGGAAGCTACCTCGGCGAAAGCAGCCTTCACCTGGGAACTCCCTTCTGGTTACTGAGCCTGCTGTTCGTCGTCTCGATACTCGCGTTCTGGTGGATCGTCCGGCGCCGGGTGCGGAGGCGCTCTTGAATAGGGTTGCAAGAACATCCCTGGCGCTCGGAGAGCTTGTGCCGAACGCCGGTTCGGTAAGGTAGACAGCAGCTACGATGGAGCGGACCTTCACGGTTGCGCAGGCCAAGGCTTTCTACGACCGCCTCGGCGCCAGGCAAGACAACCACGGCTTTTATGAGGATCCCGCCCTCTCCACCCTCAGGGACCGTGCCGCCTTCCATACCGCAACTTCAGTCTTCGAGTTCGGGTGTGGGACCGGCCGCTTCGCCGAGCTACTGCTGGCGGAGGTATTGCCTCCTGGCTCTCATTACGTGGGCGTGGATATCAGCTCGACTATGGTCGAGTTCGCGCGGGAACGGTTGCGGCGCTGGCCGAACCGTGCAGAGGTGAGGCTATCCGATGGTTCGCCGGAGTTGTTCGCGGCGGACGGTAGCTTCGATCGCGTCGTGTCCACCTACGTCCTCGACCTACTGAGCGAGGACGATATCTCCACCGTGCTGGCGGAGGCCGCCCGCATTCTTTCAAGAGACGGCCTGCTCTGCCTGGTCAGCCTAACTTACGGGCACGGTCCGTTCCCGGGGTTAGTGTCCCTGGCGTGGAAGAAGCTCCATGCTCTGCGTCCGCAGCTCATCGGTGGGTGCCGGCCTATCCGGCTCCTGGATTTCCTACCCGCAGCCCGGTGGCGCGTTATGTATAGGGACGTGATCTCGGCATTCGGTATTAGCTCAGAGGTGGTCGTGGCGTCACACCAGACACCTCTGCAGTAACGCCACGTTGCTGAAGCGGCCAATAGACCGGCGATCTCTGGAGTAGGTCGCTGTGCTACTCGATGGTGTGCGCCTTCCGCGCCCTCCTACGGCGGAGCAGCAGCCACGCCACCATTAGCAGCATGCCCACGTGTTCGACGAGCATAAACTCGCGCCCGTAATATAGTGGGTTGTAGTAGGAGACGGGGCTCGACCACTTCCAGCCCAGGAGCGGCCAGAACAAGGGCCGCGTATCGTCGGCGTGAGTGAGGAAGTCGACCACAGTATGCCCGAACCAACCGAGAAGGAACCACAGCAGTATCTTCCGGGGATCACGCCTCCCTATATTCAGCACCCGATACAGGACGAGGAGCAGCGCAACGGGGATCACGGAGTGCAACGCGCTGCCGGTCGCGCCGAAGGGACCACTAAAGTAGATGGCGTCGAGCAACTTCTCTCTGGGCAGGGTGTTTCGCTCGTCCCACAGGTAGGCCGCGCCGAAGAAGGCCGGCACGTCCGGCATCACCGCTCCCACGGCACCCGCCACCCCCGCGGCCCTACTGGCTTTGACGCCGTATTTGGCGAGGGCCCAGGTAAAGAACGCGTGAGCGTAGGTCTGCACGGTCGGTAGTTTACTGTAACATTTCGTTGTATTCGTGCCGGCGACCGCTCTTTGATCTGGGAGATGCCCGAACGTCCACGCAAGAAGAGTAGTATCGTCTTCGTCGGGGGCGGCCACGCCCACCTGTACTCCCTACTCCGCACGCGGGAGATGGTCCGACGGGGCTTCAGAGTAACCCTCATCGACCCCTCGCCTTACCTCTACTACTCGGGGATGGCGACGGGTGTGATCTCCGGCGCCTATGCCCCCGACGAGCACCGTATCAACGTCTGCCGCCTCGTCAGGGAGGGTGGTGGCTCCTTTATCGAGGGCCGGGTGGCGGGAATCCGGGCAGAGAGCAGAGAGCTCGCCCTCGAGACCGGCGAGATCATCCCTTACGACGCCGCCTCCTTCTGCCTGGGCAGCGAGATACGCGCGGACGGCTTCACACAGAGCGCAGCTCGGGCCATCCCCATCAAACCCGTCGAGCATACCGGGGAGATACGGCGACGGCTCCTCTCTTTGGGCGAGAATAGCGCGCCCAGGGTCCTCGTGGTCGGCGGGGGCGCCGCGGGCTGCGAGGTTGCGGCCAACACCCTGGCGCTGCTCGACCGGCAGGGACTGCACGGCAGGCTCACGCTCGCCGAGGAGGGCGGGTCCCTCCTCGCGGACGCACCAAAGAAGGCGCGGCAGGAGATCCAAGACTTCCTCATCGCTAAGGGCGCCCGGGTTCTCACCGACACCTTCGTCACCTCCTTCGACGGCAACGCGGCGTGGACCCGGGATGGACGCCGGATACCTTATGACCTGCCCATTATGGCGGTCGGTGTCTCGCCGCCCGCACTCTTCCACGAGTCGCATCTACCTACCGGAGACGACGGCGGACTCCGGGTGGACCGCTACCTCCGGAGCACCGGCGACGAGCGCCTCTTCGGCGGCGGCGACTGCATCTCGTACCGCGGAGAGGGTCTCCCGAAGCTCGGCGTCTTCGCCGTCCGCCAGGCACCCCTCATCTTCCACAACCTACAGGCCGTGCTCGAGGGCGAGCCGCTCGCCGAGTACGAGCCCCAGAGACGCTTCCTCTACATCCTGAACCTCGGAGACGGCACCGGACTCGCCACCTACGGTCCCCTCGTCTGGCGCGGGCGGCTCTCCTGGAAGCTCAAGCACCACATAGACAAGAAATTCGTCGAAGAACACCGTCGCCAGCAGCCGAAGAACGGCTCGAAGTCCCGGCGACCCTGACGGCCGACCGCGATCTTGCCCCTTGCCGGCCCGGATCGTTCAGCATCCCGTAGTCTAAGCGTAAGACTTTCGTAAGATCCATCCCTTAGATTACGTGCCCGAGGTCGAGCGTAGAAAGGGTACATTAACTGGAGGGTAGAGTGGACCGCCCCCTGAGTTCGGATGGATCATCCAAGAAGGGCACCGGTACGTAACCCACAAGGTATAGACGAGTTTCGAAACAAGGACGGCAATAAAAGCCCCTACGATGGAGCAAGGTACCAGAGCAAAGAACGAGGAACCGAAAGTGTGCCCGCGGCGCTAACCGATAAGGAGTATTACTTTGGAGCCCAGGACCACCAGGTGCGCCGTTCTCGGCGCCGGCCCCATCGGCCTCGAAGCAGCCCTGTACGCCACCACCCTCGAGATGGACGTAACCGCCTACGAAGCGGGCGGGGAGGTCGGCTCGGGGGTGCGCGGGTGGAGGCACGTCGAGATGTTCTCCCCCTTCGGCATGAACCGCTCGCCTCTGGGGGCGACGCTCCTCGCCCGGGAGGGCCACGATCTCCCGGACGAGGACGCCTACCAGACCGGCGAGGAGTACGCCGAAACCTACCTGCGGCCGCTCTCGGAGCTTCCGCTCCTGGAGGGGCGGGTACGGTACGGCGCCCGCGTCGTCTCCGTCGGCAAGGAGGGGCTCGGGAAGTCGGACCTCATCGGCCAGGAGGCCCGGCTGGAGCGCCCGTTCCGTCTGCTCCTGGAGGAGGATGGGACGGAGCGCATCGCCCACGCCGACCTCGTGCTCGACTGCACGGGCCTCTACGGTAACCCGAACTGGCTCGGCAGCGGCGGCATCCCCGCCCTCGGCGAGCGCGCGCTGAGAGATCGGATAGTCTACGCTCTGCCCGACGTGCTGGGCGGCGACCGGGACGCTTACGCGGGCAAGACCACGCTGCTCGCCGGGGATGGCTACTCGGCGGCGACGACGCTCTTCGGCTTGCTGGAGCTCGCCCGCGAGGAGCCCGACACCCGCGTCGTGTGGCTTACGAACCACGACCGCGAGCCCCGGTACGAGATCATCGAGGACGACGCGCTCTCGCGGCGAGCCGCGCTCATCGAGGCGGCGAACCTCATCTCCCGGCGCGAGGACGACGAGAACCTGGAGCAAATCGCGGGCGCCTCCGTCGAGAGGATAGAGGCGACCCTGGAGGGCGGGTTCCGCGTCGAGATCGGCGGGAGCGCGCGGCGCCAGATCGCCGTGGACCGGGTCGTGGCGAACGTGGGATTCTCGCCGGACAACTCCGTCTACCGGGAGCTTCAGGTGCACGAGTGTTACGCCTCGCGCGGGCCGATGAGCCTGGCGGCCGCCCTCCTCGGGGCGGGCGGCGGGGCCGACTGCCTGGCCGTGCCGTCCCTGGGGCCCGAGACACTCAAAAACCCGGAACCGGGCTTCTACATCATCGGCTCAAAGAGCTACGGCAAGGGGTTCAACTTCCTGCTCAAGAACGGCCTGGATCAGGTCCGGGACGCCCTCGGCCTCGTCACCGGCCGGCCGGAGATCGACCTCTACGAGTCGCCCTCTGCACAGTAACGACGTTTTTCGGAGAGAGGATAATGAGGGAGAGCTTTGTCGAAATACCGCTCCTGCGGGCGCTCGACAACACCCCCTGGAGGCCGATACACACCAGGATCACGGTTGCCCTGGGGGTCGCGTGGCTCCTGGACGCTTTCGAGGTGGCGATCATCGGGTCCATACTTCCGACGATCACGGAGCAGTGGGGGCTCTCCAACCTCCAGGGGGTATCGCTGGTAGCGATCTGGCTCTTCGGCATCCTGGTCGGCGCGCAGGTGGTCGGCATACTCGCGGACAGGTTCGGCCGCAGGCGATTGTTCCTGATCACACTCTTCTTCTACGCGACCTTTACATTCTTGAGCGCGTTCTCCGTCAACTACGAGATGCTCATGGTCTTGAGGTTCCTAACGGCCATAGGAGTCGGGGCCGAGTACTCGGCGATCAACGCGGCGATCAGCGAGTTCATCCCGGCCCGGCACCGGGGCCGGGCGAACGCCGCCGTGATGAGCTTTTGGGGTATAGGAGGTCTCCTGGCCGCGGGGGTCAGCGCTTTGGTACTCTCGATCTTCCCGACGCCCCTGCGTTCCACGGGGGTCGGGTTCTCCGTCTCCGTTGGACGCATAGGGGCAGCGATCGCCTCCATCGGGCTCGTCGAGGTCGCGGCGGCCTTCAACCTCACGGCGGCCTTCGGGCTGCTCGCGGCGTTCTGGGTCCTGGGTGCGGCCGCGATGGTATTTTGGGCGCGGAGCGGCGGCCCGGACGGAGCGAAAGTCCCGCTCGAACGCCTCGAACCGGATCTGCAAGGGAGGGTTCTCTGATGCGCGTGATAGAGGAAAAGGAAAACTTCGAGATCATCGCGGTCTTCGGCGGCGTCTACAACAACGCGCTCGCGCTCGAAGCGGTGATCCGGGACGCGAAGGAGCGAGGAGCCGAAGCGCTGTACTGCCTGGGGGACTTGGGGGGCTTCGGGCCGCACCCGAACTCCGTCTGGCGGCCCCTGCTGGAGAACGACGTGCGGTGCATAGCCGGAAATTATGATATCTCCATCCGGGAGGACAGGCCGGACTGCGGCTGCGGCTACTCCGACGAGCGGGACAACCTCTACGCGCAGATCGCATACGACTACACTCGGGAGAACACCTCTGACGAGTTCAAAGAGTGGATGAACACCTTTCCGGACCACATTCTCCTCAAACTAGGAGAGAAGACAGTAAGGATGGTACACGGGAGCCCGCTGGCGGTGAACGAGTTCCTCTGGGAGTCTACCCCTGACGAGGCGCTCAAGGCGCGCCTCGAGGCGAGCGGCACGGACCTCCTCCTTTGCACCCACACGGGCCTCCACTGGGAGCGGGAGATAGACGGGCGCAGGCTGGTGAACGTCGGCGCCATCGGACGCCCGGCGAACGACGGGCGCACCGAAGTCTGGTACGCAATCTTGCGCGAGTCCGAAGGCGGCGTGGAGACGGAGTTCGTCCCCGTCGCCTACGACCACGAGACCCTGGCCCGCCAGATGCGCGAGGAGAACCTGCCCGAGCCGTTCGTCGAGACGATACTCACCGGCTGGTGGACGAGTTGCCTGGAGATCCTGCCTCCCTACGAACGCTCGAAGGGACGCTTTCACCTGTACAGGGAGGCAGCACAGATCGAGGTCGGGGAGAGCGTCTCCTGGGGAGACGCCGCCTCGCTCCCGGACGACGGGCGCGACGTGGTCTCCATCTTCGGGACCCCGCTCTTCCCGGCGCATCTCTGGGTCTACACCAATTACGACTGCAACTACGCTTGCGGCTACTGCTCGGTGGGGTCCAACCCTCGTGTCGAGCGGCGCTCCATCGAGGTCGGGAGATTCGAGCGTCTGGTCGAGGATGCTAAAGAGCTCGGTTTCCGCCAGCTTTACCTGACCGGCGGGGAGACGTTCCTGCTCCCCGAGCTCGGCGAGCTGTTGGAGATCTCGGTCCCGAACATACCGACCACCGTGCTAACCAACGCAACCCTCTTCAAGGGGAAGAGGCGCGAGGTCCTGGAACGGTTCGCCAGGGAGCCAAACTTCTCCTTGCAGGTCTCCGTGGACGGCGGCATCCCGGAACTGCACGACGCGCACCGGGGTCCGGGGAGCTGGAAGCGGGCGATGGAGGGGATCGGGATGGCGCGTTCCCTGGGGGTCCGGGTCAGGATCGGGACGACGGAGACGCCGGAGAACCGGGCAGGTGTTCCGGTCTTGCGGGAGATGCTTCAGGATCTCGGGATCGCGCCGGAGGACCACGTCGTGCGGCCCCTGATCAAACGCGGAGAGTCGGAGAGCGGGATGGAGATCGAAGGCTCCATGCTCGTCCCGGAGCTTACGGTCTGCGCCGAGGGCGTGGCCTGGCACCCGGCGGGGGTCAACGACGCGGGGATAACGGACCTCCTGGTGAGCCGGGAGATTTTCCCCCTGCGCCGCTCCGTCGAGTACGCCGTGGAGCACTTTCTGGAGTACCGGCAGCTCGACGGCTCCCTCCCCCGCGCCTACCACTGTGCCTGATCCAGCAACCAAGGAAAGGATCGGATCCATGTCTCCTAAGTACGATCTGGTCGTCGTGGGCGGCGGCACCGCGGGGCTCGTCTCCGCCGCCGGGGCGGCGTCCCTGGGCGCCAGGGTCGCCCTCGTGGAGCGGGACAAGCTCGGCGGCGACTGTCTCCACAACGGGTGTGTCCCAACAAAGACCCTGGTCAAGAGCGCGCGCGTGGCATACCTCGTAAACCACGCCGAAGAGTACGGCATCAAGACCTCTGGGGCGAAGGTAGATTTCCCGGCCGTGATGGACCGGATGCGTGGCGCTATCCAGACCGTCGGCGAGCACGACGACCCGGAACGGTTCAGAGAGCTGGGTGTGGACGTCTTCCTCGGGCACGAGGCTCGCTTTACCTCCCCCGACGAGGTCGCGGTGGACGGCCGGCGCCTGGCGTCCCGGAGCGCCATCATCGCCACCGGCTCCTATCCGACCGCGCCTCCCATAGACGGCCTCGAAGAGGTAGGGTACCTCACCAACGTCGAGGCCTTGAAGCTCCGGCGGCTCCCCCGCTCCCTGATCGTCGTGGGCTCGGGGCCCATAGGCTGCGAGTTCGCCCAGATCTTCGCCCGGTTCGGCTCCGATGTAACCCTGATCTCCACCTCCCCCCTGCCGCTGCCGAAGGAAGACGCCGAGATCGGCGAGCTCCTCAAGCACTTCCTGTGCTCAGACGGCGTAACCTTCCACGGCGGCTACAGGGCCAGAGAAGCCAGGATGGAGGGCGACGAGAAAGTACTGGTGGCCCGGAACGACAGGGGCGAGGAGGTAGAAGCCAGGGGTGAGGAGATCCTGATCGCCGCCGGGCGCGCTCCCACGGCGGAGAGCCTGGCGCTGGAGAACGCGGGCGTGGAGCTGGAGAAGAAAGGTCTCAGGGTGGATCAGAACCTCCGCACCACCGCCCCGAACATCTACGGAGCAGGGGACATAACCGGCCTCTACCTCTTCACCCACGTCGCCGAGTACCAGGCTCGCGCAGCCTTGCGCAACGCCCTCTTCCCCGTAAAGACCAAGGCCGACCACCGGGTAGTCCCCTGGACCACCTTCACCGACCCGGAAGTCGCGAGGGTGGGCCTGACCGAGGGGCAGGCACGCCGGGAGCACGACCACGTTAAGGTGTTCCGCCAGCCGTTCAGCGGCGTCGACAGAGCCATCGCGGACGGCGAGCCCAACGGGTTGGTCAAGATCGTCACCGGCAAACGCGGCAAGATCCTGGGCGGGCATATCATAGGTCCCGACGCGGGGAACCTGATCCACGAGGTCGTCCTGGCCATGCAGAAGAACGTTCCTATCGGGACCCTCTCGACGACCATCCACGTCTACCCGACGCTCTCTCAGGCCAACCAGCGAGCCGCGGACAACTACTACCGAGAGAAGCTCTTCCGCGACCGTAACCAGAAGGTATTCTCGGCCTTTTTCGGGCTGCGGCGCGTGCTTGGCAAGCGTCAGCAATGAGAGATCGGCAACGGCCGCGCAAAGCCGGCGGAATACCATCCACAGGAAGATTAGAGAGGAGCCACACTGTGAACCCGCGATCACAAGCGAACTCGGGCGAAGAAGCCAAGAAGCCCTCGCAGCGTAAGAAGACCATAGCCAAAGTCGCCGGCCTCGGTCTGGCTTTGGCGGCCATCGCCGCGGTCGCATACCTCACCGGGCTAACGGATTATGTCAGCGTGGACAACCTCAACGCGTTGAGGGATTGGATCAACGGCTTCGGAGCGATCGCTCCCATAGTTTTTATCGCCATATACACACTCGCGGTCGTGGCGTTCTTGCCCGCCACGCCCCTGACCCTCGCTGCCGGACTGGTGTTCGGGGCCGTTTGGGGCACTTTGTGGACCTGGATCGGGGCTACTTTAGGAGCGACCCTGGCCTTTCTGGTAGGGAGATACGCGGCCCGTGGGCTGGTGGACTCCTGGAAAGAGAACAACGAGCGGGTCAAGAGGCTGGACGAAGGGGTCGAAAAACACGGCTGGAGGATGCTGCTCATCACCAGGCTCGTGCCCGTGTTCCCCTTTAACCTCCAGAACTACGTATACGGTTTGACGAACATCGGGCTCCTCACCTACGTGCTCCTCACCGCCGTTTGCATAGTGCCCGGGGTGATCGTGCTCACCTTCGCGGGAGGCTCCCTGGCGGCCGCCCAGGAGAACCTGTTCTGGACCTTCCTGTACCTGGGGATAGCCGCGGTGTTCTTCGTGCTGGTCTCCCTGATTCCCACCTGGATAAGGAGAAGGAACCAGGCGTAGAGTGCGTCCCCAAGAGGAGCCGCGACGGTGAACCCGGAGAACGTGCCACCCCAAAAGACTGAGGCGCGTCCTTCGTTCGTCCGCCGGCACCGCCGGAAGCTGGCGGCGCTCTGCTTCTGGCTCTCTTTGCTCGGCGGCTACCAGCTGTACGCCTGGCGCGCCGGGCTTACGCCGCTGGAGACCGCGCGGCGCCTGGTCGATTTCATGGCGAACAGCGCGGTCGGAGAGCTCGGGTTCGTGGCGCTCTACACGGCGTGCCCCCTGGTCCTCTTTCCGGTCGGTCCGCTCGCCGTCGTCGCCGGGTTCGTGTTCGGTCCCGTCAAGGGCATCGTCCTCACGCTGCTGGGCACCACCATCTCGGCGAGCTTCGCCTACCTGGTGGGTCGCTGTTTCGGTAAGGGACTCTTCAGCTCGGGGGAATCCACCGGGATAGCGGGGCGCTACGCCGATAGGATGCGCGCCAACGGGTTCGAGTCGGTGCTGATAACGCGGTTCACCTTCCTGCCCTTCGACCTCATAAACTACCTGGCGGGGTTCCTGCACATCGGCTGGAAGCCCTTTATCCTGGCGAGCACTTTAGGTTCGCTGCCCGGGATGGTATCGTTCGTGCTGTTCGGGGCCTCGATCGAGATGCTGGGGGACACACCGAAGCTGGATCCCTGGACGCTGCTGGCGGCGGTCGTCATCCTGGTCGGGAGCCTCTAGCTCTCGCGGTACTTGAAACGGCGGGGGAGCCGGGAAACGCCTCCCCCGCCGAACCCCGAAACCAGAGTTAATCCTTTACAAAAGGATCTATAAGGGCGGCGTAAGGATGATCGGCTAGCATCTCCGGCGCGTGTGGCGCAATCGAAGGAGGCGAGCACCGGAGGACATCGATGCCCCATCCACAGGGCGTTTCCGGGGAGCCCGAAGGGCTGGCCGCGCGAGCGGG
>Ga0136613_10001973_pt1 | contig 10856 bp, 11 predicted proteins | sample AntDrymUQ2722106_2_FD_106649 | JGI IMG/M metagenome (GOLD analysis project Ga0136613, IMG submission 106649) | Polar desert sand microbial communities from Dry Valleys, Antarctica - metaG UQ272 (21.06) | ecosystem: Environmental > Terrestrial > Soil > Desert | place: Antarctica: Dry Valley... | reverse complement strand
TCCTCGACGACTCCTGGTCGACCGACCGGATCACGGCGGAGGGCCGCGAGAAGCTCCGCGTCGCCGGCTTCGGCCCGCCCACCCCACGCGCGGCCGGCCCAACGACGCTCGTTCAGCTCCAGTCGAAGGCGTTCCGCTGCCCCTACTGCGGTTCGACCGAAACGCGGCTCGACAACATCTTCGGCCCCACCCCATGCCGCTCGGTCCGCTACTGCGAGAGCTGCCGCCAGCCGTTCGAGCAGTTCAAGACGATCTAGTAGTACCGACAGCGAGGCACGGTGGAGACCCTGCGCGGCCAGGGTCTCCACCGATCTTCGGGAGCCCTAACGGCTCGCGCGCAACGCTGCGAGCAGCTCTTGGTGGCGGCGCTCTTCGTCGGGCATGCCCTCCTCCTCCGCGGGATGTGTCAGCCGCCGCATCACGGCCTGCATCGGCTTGACCACGAAGAAGAAGACGGCGGCCGCGATCACGACGAACTGGATCGCGTCGGTGATGAACGCTCCGTACCGGAAGACCGCGTCGTTGATCGTGAAGGTGAGATCGCTGAAGTCCGGCTTGCCGACGATCATGGCCACGATTGGCAGCACCAGGTTCTCGACCAATGAGTTGACGACTGCGGCGAACGCGAGGCCGATCACGAAGGCGACGGCGAGCTCGACGATGTTGCCCCGAAGGATGAAGTGCTTGAACTCTTGTAGCACGGCACGCTCCTGACGGCGAGGGTTGGCGTCGAAGAGCGATCGAGACTATGACGCTCCGCTATCGGCGACAATGGACTCGTGACCAGCATCCACACCTCACCGGCGAACCAGCCGCCTCCGCTCGTGGACTACAACCTCTTCGCCGAGGACCGGCCGCTCATCGAGGCGCTGCGGCGCGAGGGCGGCGGTGCGTACGAGGAGCGGGTCGCCGCGCTGGGAGAGGTGCTGGGCGGCGAGCCGCTCGAGTGGGGCCGGCTCGCAAACGAGCATCCGCCGCAGCTGCGCACCCACGATCGCTACGGCGAGCGGATCGACGAGGTGGAGTTCCACCCGGCGTGGCACCGGCTGCTCGGGCTCGGAGTCGAATGGGGCCTGCACGCCCTGCCGTGGCGAGAGACCGCCCCCGGCGCGCACGTCGCCCGGGCCGCAGGCTTCATCCTGCTCGGCCAGGTCGAGTCGGGCGTCGGCTGCCCGCTCTCGATGACGTACGCCGCGGTGCCGGCGCTGCGCGCGGAGCCTGCACTCGCTGCCGAGTGGGAGCCGCGGCTGATCTCGCTCAGCTACGCGGATGGCGCACTCTGCGGGATGGCGATGACCGAGCGGCAGGGCGGCTCGGACGTCCGCGCGAACGAGACGACTGCTCGCCGCAGCGGCGAGGCGTGGGAGCTCGACGGGCACAAGTGGTTCTGCTCCGCGCCGATGTGCGACGCGTTTCTCGTGCTCGCGCAGGCGGCGGGCGGGCTCGCATGCTTCCTCGTCGAGCGGCCGCAACCAGGCTTCCGGATCGAGCGGCTGAAGGACAAGCTCGGCAACCGCTCGAACGCCTCCGCGGAGATCCGGCTGGAGGGCGCAGAGGCCAGGCTCGTCGGTGAGGAGGGCCGCGGGATCCGGACGATCATCGAGATGGTCGTGCACACGCGGCTCGACTGTGTGCTCGGCTCGACTGCGCTGATGCGTCGCGCCGTTGCCGAGGCAACGCACCACGCCGCGCACCGCACCGCCTTCGGCCGGTTGCTCGTCGAGCAGCCGCTGATGGAGAACGTGCTCGCCGACCTCTGCGTCGAGTCCGAGGCGGCAACCGTGACGGCGCTCCGGCTCGCGCGCGCCTTCGACGAGGGCGACCATGCGTTCCGCCGGCTCGCCACCGCCGTCGCCAAGTTCTGGGTCTGCAAGCGGACGTCGCCGCTCGTCGCCGAGGCGCTCGAGTGCCTGGGCGGGAACGGCTATGTCGAGGAGTCACAGCTGCCGCGGCTCTTCCGCGAAAGCCCGTTGAACTCGATCTGGGAGGGCGCCGGCAACGTGAACGCGCTCGACGTCCTGCGCGCGCTCGAGCGCGAGCCCGAGTCGGTCGCCGCCTTCCTCGCGGAGGTGGAGCTCGGCGCCGGCGCGGACACCCGCCTTGATCGAGCCGTCGCGGAGTTGAAGGACGAGCTGGCGGACCCGGGCGACATCGAGCTGCGGGCGCGCCGGCTTGTCGAGCGGCTGGCGCTCGCGCTCCAAGGCTCGCTGCTCGTCCGGCATGGCGATCCGGCGGTTGCGGACGCCTTCTGCGCATCGCGGCTCGACGCCGCCGGCGGCGTCTTCGGGACGTTGCCGCGCGGTCTCGAGCTCGGCGCGATCGTCGAGCGTCATCGACCTCGGCTGGAAGCCGGTTGAGGCACAGCCTCGCATGACGCAGGACTGCTGGGCGGAGTGGCTCTTGCGGACTCGTTTCGGCGGCGCCGCTCCACCGAGCGGGATCGAGCCTCTCACTCCGGTCCGCGAGCGCGTGCTCGCAGGCGCCGCGGTCGGACCGGGCGACACGGTGCTCGACGTCGGCTGCGGCGACGGCCTGATCGCCTTTGGGGCGCTCGAGCTCGGCGCCGCCGAGGTGATCTTCAGCGACATCTCGCGCGACCTGCTCGAGCACGCGCAGCGACTCGCGGAAGAGGCGGGCGTCGCTGCCCGGTGCCGCTTCCTCGAGGCGTCCGCCGACGATCTGGACGCGCTGACCGACGGCTCGGTCGACGTCGTCACGACGCGCTCCGTCCTCATCTACGTGGAGGACAAGCAAGCCGCGTTCGCGGAGTTCCACCGTGTCCTCCGGCCCGGAGGACGGATGTCCCTCTTCGAGCCCATCAACCGCTTCGCCGCTCGCTTCCGGGTCGAGGAGACGTTCTGGGGATATGCGCTCGACGACCTCCCGGAGCTGACCGGCAAGGTGCAGGCCGTCTTCGCCGCACTCCAGCCGGACACCGATCCGATGCTCGACTTCGACGAGCGCGACCTGCTCGAGTTAGCGGCCGGCGCCGGCTTCCGCCCCGTCGAGCTGACCCTCGAGGCCGAAGTCGCACAGGCCGAGGCGGTGCCCTGGGAGCAGTTCGCCTCGGCGCCAGGGAACCCCCGGATCCCGTCACTCACAGGCGCGATCGAGCAGGCGCTCACCCCGCACGAGGCGAAGCGCTTCGTGGCCCACCTCGCGCCGCTTGTCGAGGCCGGCCACGGCACGCGCCGGTCAGCTAAGGCCTACCTCCGCGGCACGAAGCTGGCCGGGTAGGCTCCGTGCGTGGCCGTCGAGATCCGATACTGCCCTACCTGAAGCAGCTATGACGTCCGGGCCGTGAGTCTCGCAGCCGAGCTGAACGATAACGGCTTCGCCGCCTCGATCGTCGAGGGCGCGACGAGCCAGTACGACGTCCTCTCCGATGGAGAGCTCGTCTTCTCGAAGCTGGAGGCCGGCCGGTTCCCTGAGCACGACGAGATCCTCGCGGCGCTGCGGGAGGCGTAGAGTTCGACGCGGCTCCGGTGGTCTCGCCACCGCCGGAGCCAAACAGCGCATGCGCCAGCTCGACAATTGATCGCATGTCTGCTATAGATAGCGTTATTGCTATCTAGAGGAGGATCGATGTCGGTTGCGAGCGACGTTCAGGCGACGCGCGCGGAGAAGCTGCTCGCGCTCGTCCTCACTGCGTTCCTGTTTCTCGGCGGGATCTGGGGCTACTCGAAGCTCCACGTCGAGGGGCCGCCCTACCCGTCGGCGCCGGTGCTGAGCGCCGCCGACGCCAACGCGATCGCGCGGCTCGCCGACGCCGAGCGGCGCGCGGCGGCCGCGATGCAGGCCGAGCAGGCAACGCGGACGGAGCTCGAGCTTCGGCGCGAGCGCTATCGAACCGCGCTCGACGCCGGTCAGCCGGCGGGACAGCTCGAGTCTGCGTACCGACGGGCTGATCGCGGCCACGATCGTGCGCAGGAGGGCCTGCGCGTGGCCGAGGCGGCCGTCGCGGCTGCAGCGCCCGCCGCAGCCGCTGCAACCACCCGGCGAGACGCCGAAGCGCAGCGGCTCGCGGCGGAGTACGACGACGACCGCCGCCGTGCCGCGCTCCAGACGTTCGGCCTCCGGCTCGCGCTCCTACTCATCCTGCTCGGGCTCGCCTATGGGCTGCACGCGCGACTGCGCTCGACCCGCTACGCGCCCGTCGCCGGGGCCTTCCTCGGCGCGGCGACGCTGCTCATGCTCGTCGGTGGCTTCGACTATCTCGGCGACTACGTGGAATGGCAGGCGCTCGGGCCGCTCGTGCTCTCGGTCGTGGGTGTCGGCCTAACGCTCGTCGCCTTCGTCTCGCTTCAGCGCCAACTCATCCGGCGCCTGCCGGCGCGGCGCGCCCGGAAGGGCGAGTGCCCGTCATGTGGCTACCCCGACCGCGGCTCGGCTCACTGCGAAGGCTGCGGCACGGCGCTCCGGGTCGCCTGTGGCTCCTGCACAGCGCCCCGCCGCGCCGGGACACCGCACTGCGGCGTCTGCGGAGCCTAGGTTCCGGTGAACTCCGGCCGACGCTTCTCGAGGAAGGCGGTCACGCCTTCGGCGAAGTCGGCGGTCTGCGTTGCTGCGCCCTGGAGCTCCGCCTCGAGCTCGAGCTGCTCGTCGAGCGATGCGTCGTAAGCATGGTCGAAGAGCCGCTTCGTCATCCCGATCGCGCGGGTCGGCGCCGCTGACCACGTCGCGGCCAGCTCGGCGGCGCGCGCGGCGAGCCCGTCTCCTTCGACGACCTCCGAGACGAGTCCCCACGCGTGCGCCTCGGCCGCGGTCAGTCTCCGGTTCGAGCTCATCCACTCGAAGGCACGCGCGAACCCGAGCAGGCGGTGGATGAAGAAGGAGCCGCCCGAGTCGGGGATCAGGCCGATCCCGATGAAGCCCGGGACGAAGGTGGCAGCGTCGGAGGAGATTCGCACGTCGCACGCAGCGGCGAGGGAGAGCCCCGCGCCCGCGCAGGGGCCGTTGACGGCGGCGAGTACCGGCTTCTCGAGCGCGCGGATCGCGCGGATGTTCGGGTGGTAGGTCTGCTCGAGCCGCTCCCGGATCGAGCCGGGTGCCTCCTGGAACTCCTTCAAGTCCTGGCCGGCACAGAAGCCGCGGCCGGCGCCCGTGAGCACGACCGCGCGAACCTCCCGCGCCGCTGCCTCCTCGAGCGCGGCGTAGAGCGCTGCGTGCAGGGCGGCGTTGAAGGCGTTGAAGACCTCGGGCCGGTTCAGGGTGATCGTGAGGACGGCGCCGTCCCGCTGCGTCAGCACCTCGGACATGCGCCTGACCCTAACCCACGTGACGTGAGGCGAACGCGGCCGCCGTCAACTCGTAGAGCTCCTCGTCGACCCTCCACACGCCCGGCGCTTTCGCGAGCACGCGCAGCGATTTCTCGTTCTCCCGATCGACGCCGGCGTAGAGCCGCTCGAGCCCGATTCGCTCAAAGCAGTCTGCGGCGACAGCGAGCCCGGCCTCGCCCGCGAACCCCTTGCCCCGCTCCACCTACTTCTGGCGGTCGAGAAAGGCGCGAACCGCGCCCTGGGCCTCGTCGCCGAGCATCGACATCGCGAGCCAGTCGCGGGCGTGACCGACGGTCTCGTGCCAGGAGACGTCGCGCCACCAGTTGAGCTGCTGCTTTGCGTAGCGAGTCGTCTCGGGCAGCTTGCGCACGAGCTTCTCGACCCAGTCGTCGACGACCGCGTCGAGCTCGGCGGCAGGAACGGCGCGGTTGATCAGTCCCCACTCCGCGGCCTGCGGCGCCGGAATCTCCTCGCAGAGCAGGATGATCTCGCGCGCGCGCCGGTCGCCGACCATGATCGGCAGCCATTGCGTGGCGCCGCCCGCCGGGACGGAGCCGTGCTCGAGCCCGACGTGGCGGATGAACGCGTCCTCGACCATCACCGTCAGGTCGCACCCCATCTGGAGCTCGTTGCCGCCGCCGACCGCGATCCCGTTGACGCGCGCGATCGTCGGCTTGCCGATCTCGCGCAGCCGGTCGTGCATGTCCTTGAAGGCGCCGAACCACTTCCAGTACGCGCGCGAGTTCCCGAGCAGGTCCTCGCCCCAGGTGCGCAGATCGGCGCCGACGCAGAACGCGCGGCCGGTGCCTGTGACGACGACGACGCGGATCTCGTCGTCCCAGGAGGAATCCTCGAAGGCGCGCGCGAGCTCGCGCAGCATCTGGAAGTCGAACGCGTTCAGCACCTCGGGCCGGTTCAGGGTCACGGTCGCCCGGTGGCCGGCCTTCTCGTAGACGATCGTCTCGAAGCCGAGCTCCTCGGGCGCGAGCGGAAGCGGCTGCTTCGGCTCGGCCACTACTGGAGCTCGACGAAGGTGGCGGTGAACGGGATTCCCATCTCCATCGCGTCCTTCCCGCTCGCTCCGAACTCCTCCGAGCGCGCCGTCAGCTTAAAGCTCTCCATGTCGGCCCACTCGAACTCGGCGTAGTACGCGAAAGCGGGCTTGTCGAACGGGGAGCCGAAGGCCTTTCCATGCCGAAAGGCCTGGCACTCGACCTTGCTCACGAACTCGTCGACATGCCGCCGATACCGGTCCGGATCTACCTCGCGCTCGTAGAGGACGACCATCTTCACCATCGTGCGCTCCCTTCGTTTCGAGGACGCGGAGCGTATAGCTTGCGCCCGTGTCGGGAGCAACGGCCGCGGTGGTGGCGCTCGCCCTCGTCGCGGGGATCGCCGGCTCGATCCAGGTCGCCGTCATGGGGCGCTTCGGCGAGCGGATCGGCTCGATCGAGGCGCTCGTCGCGAACCTCGCCTTCTCGACCCTGCTCGCCTCGCTCGTGCTGCTCGCCCTCCGCCAGGGCGTCGGCGGGACCGGGGGCGCGTTCCGCTCGCCCTGGTGGTACTGGCTCGGCGGCGGCGGCATGGGCGTGCTGGTCGTCTTCTCGATCACGGTCTGCGCGCCGCGCATCGGTGCCACCGCGACGATCGGGCTCCTGATCGCGGGCCAGCTGGCGATGGGCGTCGTGATCGACCGCTTCGGGCTCCTGGGCGTCGACGAGGTGGCGCTGACCTGGCCGCGCGCGCTCGGCGTTCTCCTGCTCGGCGTCGGGGCGGGGCTCTCGCTCTATAAGAGCTAGATGATTGTTGCCACGACCTCGCGCGCTCGGGACGCGACCTGGCGTGTCTGGGCCGCTCCCGGTCTACCTGATCGGCCTTGCGGCCGCTCAGCCAGCCCGTCCGCTTCGCAGAGCCGCCAGCTCACGCCACGAGACGGACGGTCTCATGGCATCAATCATCTAGGCGGCGCGCGGGAGGCAAATAGTGAAGGAGCTGCCGCCGCCCGGCTCCGACTCGACCCAGATCGAGCCGCCGCTCTGGCTGACGATTCCGTGCACCGTGGCGAGCCCGAGACCGGTGCCCTCGCCCACGTCCTTCGACGTGAAGAACGGCTCGAAGATCCGCTCGGCGAGCTCCGCATCCATCCCGACCCCGGTGTCCCGGACGGTGAGGATCACGTAGGCGCCCGGCTCGAGCTCGTGGAGCCCATCGCCGGAGACGACATCGAGGTTCGCGGTGCCGATCGAGAGCGTGCCGCCGCCGGAACATCGCATCGCGGGCATTGATCGCGAGGTTCAGCAGCACCTGCTCGATCTGGGTCGGATCGGCGACGATCAACCCGACATCGGCGTCGAGCGCCGACGAGAGCACGATGTCGTCCCCGAGGAGGCGCGCGACCATCGAGGTCATCCCCGAGATCACCTCGTTCAGGTCGAGCTCGCGCGGATGCAGGACTTGCTTGCGGCTGAAGGCGAGCAGCTGGGAGGTGAGCTCGGCGGCGCGACCGGAGGCCCGCTGGATCTGGACGATGCTCTCGCGGACGGAGTCGGTGCCGCCGGCGTCGAGCTCGAGCACGCCGAGCTCGGCGTAGCCGCCGATCGCCGTCAGCAGGTTGTTGAAGTCGTGGGCGATCCCGCCCGCGAGCCGCCCGATCGACTCCATCTTCTGGGCTTGGCGGAGCTGCTCCGCGATCCGCTCGCGCTCGCTGACGTCGCGCGCGAAGACGAGGGTCAGCTCGGGCTCGCCGGCCGGGTTGCGCAGCAACACGCTCGAGCCCTCGACGAGTGCCCAGGAGCCATCCTTGCGCCGGATCCGGCGGATCGGCAGCGAGGGCGTCCTGCCCCGGAGCGCCAGCGGAGGATCGGTCGGGTCCGCGAGCTCGGAGGCGTACCTTCCGACGAGCTCGTCGATCCCGTAGCCGAGCACGCGCTCGTGGGCCGAGTTCGCATACGTGATCCGGCCTTCCAGATCGATCAGCGCAATCAGGTCGTGCGAGTTCTCGAGCACCCGTCGATACAGCTCCTCGCTTCGCTGCAGCTCTGCGTAGAGATGGGCGTTCTCGAGGGCGAGTGAGGCGAGCTGGGCGTAGCGCTCGAGGAGAGCGATCTCGGCGCTCCCGAACGACCGCGAGCGATCGTCGTAGGCGACGCCGAGGACGCCCTTCACCTCACCGCCGGTGCGCAGGGGGACGCCGAGCACGGCATGGAAGCCCGCTCCTTCGAAGTGCGGCAAGCGACCTTTCCAGGAGCCGTAGTCGTCGACGGCGAGCGAGGTTCCGGTTTCCCAGACCCGGCCGGCGATCCCCTGGCCGCAGGCGACGATGCTGCTTGGCAGTCGCTCGAACAGCCCGAGTCGGACCCGGAGCTGCATCGTCGCACCCTGGTCGTCGAGGAGATAGAGATAGCCGTGCGTCGTCCCGAGGAGCGAGCGGGCGCTGTCGACAACCGACTCGAGCACGCTGTCGAGCTCGAGCCGGTCGAGCAGGCCGAGCGTCGTTCGGTGCAGGGCCGCGAGCTCTTCGTTGCGCCGGGTCAGGGCGTCCAGATCGGCGGCCGCGCGAAGGGCGGCGCTCGCCTGGTTCGCGAACGTGCGCAGGGCCTGGAGCCGCTCGCGCGACGGCAGCAGCGAATCCTCCGGATCGTCCGCCCAGATAAAGCCGGTCACGCTTCCCGCCCGGTCGACGAGCGGCACGATCAGCCAGTGCCGGTTCCACGCGAGCGGCCCGTGGCCGTTTCGAACCGAGGCGTAGCTCGAATGATTGGGTACCCGCGGCACGGCGACCTCGCGCGGGAGGAGGTAGCAGCCCTCGATCTCGAAGTCAGGATCGAGGATCGTCGCCACCTCGGCGGCGGTGATCTCGAAGTCGAGCGTGGGATCGTCCAGCCGCCAGCCGGCCGCTCCCCGGAGCACGAACCCTCCCGCTCCGTCCGCGATCGCCGCGACCACCTTCTCGAAGCCGAGCGCGTGCTGGATCCCGCGGGTCACCGCGCCGAGCACCGACTCGGCGGTCTCGAGCGCGTTCAGTCGCGCGGAGACCTCGAGCAGGTTCGCAAGCGAGGCCCGGTCGCGAGCAGCCACGGCCGCGGCCTGAGCTGCGTCGATCGAAAGGGCAAGGTGCGCCGCCACCGCGGAGAGGAGCTCGAGCTCCTCGTCACCGGGCACCGCGCCCGACTCCGGCTCGTCCACCGAGAGGATTCCGAGCAGCGACCCGTCCGAGCCGAGCATCGGCGCGATCAGCCCGTCTTCCGGGTGCCAGGCGTCAGGGCTCTCGGAGGCGGGCAGGGCGGGCAGATAGACGGCGCCGAACTCGCTCCAGTCGAGCTCGCCGTGCGGGATGAAGTAGACATCGCCGCGGCGGAAGCGCTCGTCGAGCATCGGCGCCCAGGCGGAGAGGGTCGTTGTCGTCCCGAGGAGCAGGTCCCGGGCCTCCTCATTGCCATGCGCGGCGACGACCTCGAAGTCGTCCCACTGGGGCCGGTAGAGATTGACGACAACCGCGCGGAAGCCGAGGCTCTCGCCGAGAATCTCCGCGATTCGCTCGAGGAGAACGGCCGGCTCCTGCTCGAGACGCTGAAGCCGGAGCACCTCGAGCAGGCCGCGCAGGTGAGGCAGCGCGGATTCGTTCAGGATCGGCGGGCTCATTCCCTTCCGATGATCGGCATCCGTCCCGACTGCTTGAGCGGTAGCGCTAGAGCCCCAGGATGTCGTCCGGCCGCACCGGCACGCGAGTCAGCGCCCGGCCGGTGGCGTCGCGGAGGGCGGAGAGGATCGCGGCAGTGGAGACCACGGTCGGCGGCTCGCCGACGCCCTTGACGCCATAGGGAGCGTCGGGCTCGGGATCCTCCACGAGCACGCTCTCGACCGGAGGCATGTCGAGCGTCGTCGGAATCAGGTAGTCGGTGAAGCTCGCATTCGTGATCAGGCCGTCGCGGGTCTGGATCTCCTCCATCAGCGCGAGCCCGAGCCCCTGAGCCGTACCGCCTTCGATCTGGCCCTCGACGGCTAGGGGGTTGACAGCCTTGCCCACGTCCTGCGCCGTTCCGATCCAGACGACGCGCGTTAACCCGAGCTCGACGTCGACCTCGGCGACGACGCGCATCGCCGCCACCGCAAAGGCGACGTGGGCGCGCTCGCCGGTGATCTGGCCGGTCTCGGGGTCAAGCGGCGTCGTGCGCGAATGGCGGTAGATCCGCTCGACGTCGACCTCGCCGCCGCCGGAACGTTTCCGCTCGTCGAGCGCGGCGCGGCAGGCGAGCTGGACGGCGCCCGCGGCCATCCAGGTCATCCGCGACGCGGAGGCGGATCCGGCGGATGCGACACTGGAGGTCTCCGGCGAGGCAAGCACGACGTCGTCGGCGCCGAGCTCGGTGCGAGCGACCTGGAGGATGACGTCGGTGACTCCCTGTCCGACCTCGGATGCGGCGCAGTGAATCTCGGCGGAGCCGTCCGCCCGCAGGATCACCCGCGCGGCGGTGGAGTCGTCGAAGCCCTCGGAGTAGCAGATGTTCTTGAAGCCGACGGCGAAGCCGACGCCGCGCTCGACACCCTCGCCGCGCGTCGTGTTGCCGGCGCCGCCGG
>Ga0136613_10001968_pt1 | contig 10865 bp, 12 predicted proteins | sample AntDrymUQ2722106_2_FD_106649 | JGI IMG/M metagenome (GOLD analysis project Ga0136613, IMG submission 106649) | Polar desert sand microbial communities from Dry Valleys, Antarctica - metaG UQ272 (21.06) | ecosystem: Environmental > Terrestrial > Soil > Desert | place: Antarctica: Dry Valley... | reverse complement strand
GATCGCCAGGATGCCGGCGCGATCGCCGGCGCGATGGAGAAGGGAAGAGCGCCGGCGATGTTGAACACGACGAGGTCTTTGGCGGCGTTGTCCTAGTCCGGCAGGACGTCGGCGACGAGCGCGAGGTCCACGGCCATGTACCTGCCGAAGCCGAGTCCACCGATGGCCATGCCGATGAGGAAACCGTTGACGTTGCTGGCGACGGCGAGCACGAACAGCGCCAGGGCGTACGTGATCGACGCCGTGAGACGAACATCTTCCGGCCGCCCGTCCGGTCGGAGAGCCGGCCACCGATGAGGGGAGGGACGACGACGACGGACTGCACGAGTGTGCCGAGGAAGATCTGTTGCGGCACATCGCCTCCGCGCTCCCCCACACCGGAGATCACGGTCTCGTTGCTCTGGCACGTGCGACTGGATGCCGACGCAGCACATCGCTGGCTCCGCACGTGTGTCCTCGACGTCTGCTCGTAGCAGCTCGAGGATCGAGGGGCCGATCACGCGTCGCTCGTGGGTAGCTCCACGGCGGGGTCCTCGGCGCGCAGCATGGCCAGCAGGCGGGCGGCGAGTGCGGCCCCGTCGCCGCCCCCTGACGCGGTGTACCAGCGGTCGGCGGCGACCAGCAGGTCCGGTGCTGCGGCCCGGTCGCCGGTGGACATGAGGACCTCGGCAAGGGAGACGCGGGTCTCGGCGAGCAGCCGCAGGTCGCCCTCCTGCTCGCCCGCGGTGAGCGCCCGCCGCAGTGTGCCGGCGGCTGTGGGGTCGCCGGCGTCGTGCTGAGCCCGGCCGAGGTTGGCCAGATGCAGCGCGGCCGCGCCGCCGAAGCCCAGGTCTGCGGCGGACTCGGCGGCGTGCGCGTGGTGGTGTGCGGCGTCGGTGAAGCGGTGCTCGGCCCGGGCGATCCCGCCGAGCAGGCCCTCGGCGTGTAGGAGCCCCCATGTGTCTTCCAGCGGCCCGATGAGGCGGATCGCGTCCTCGCCGGCGGCGCGGCCGGCGGTGGTGTCGCCGAGGGCGAGGTGGGCGAAGGCCGCGAGCAGCAGGCTCGCGCCCTCGTGCCAGGTGGAGCCGTGGGAGGCGAAGGCGGTGCGGGAGCGCTGCAGGTCGGCGAGGGCTTCGGCGGGTCGGCCTTCCTGGAGCAGGACGAAGGCCCCGTGCCAGCGGGTGAGGTCGGCGAGCAGGGTGTCGTGCCCGGCGAGGGCGGTCGCGGCGTCGAGGGCCGTGCGGGCCTGCCTCAGGTCACCGGACATGGCCTCGAGCCAGCTCTCCAGCAGCAGGGCGGACACGCGCAGCTCCGGAGGAGTCTGCTGCGCGACGGTGCGGGTGGCGCGCAACCGGGCGGCGGCCGCAGCGTCGTCGAGCAGCACCCACGCCCAGCCGAAGCCGACGGCGATCCGCAGGCCGGTGGCGGGGTCATGGGAGAAGGAGCGGTCCAGCGCGGCGTCGATCGTCGCGCGTTCGGCGGCGGTGGCGGCCACGTGCGCGGCCTGGCCCGGCCCCCGGACGTGCGCGGCGACGACGTCGGCGAGCCCCGCGACCCAGCCCAGGACGGCGTCGGCGGCGACGTCGGCCGCTCCGGCCTCGGCGGCCCGGTCGGCGGCGAAGGCCCGGACGCTGTCGAGCAGCCGGTAGCGGCTGGCCCCGGTCCGGTCCGGGTCGGCGGTGGCCAGGGACCGGTCGACCAGGCGTTCCACCACGTCGAGCGCCGACGCGGCCGGGACGTCGAGCGCGGCCAGCACGTGCTCGACGCCCGCCATCGTCGCTCCGGCGGGGAACTGCGCGAGCGCCCAGAGGCCGCGCTGGTCGTCGGGGAAGAGCAGGTCGTAGCTCCACCCCAGCGCGGCGGCGAGGGTGCGCCGCCGCTGAGGACCGCTGGACGTAGGGTCGGCGAGCAGGGCGAAGCGGTCGTCGAGCCGACGGGCGATGTCGGGGACCGTCAGGATTCGGGCGCGGGCCGCGGCCAGCTCGATCGCGAGCGGCAGGTAGTCGAGTGCGCGGCACAGCTGCGCTACGTCCGGCTCGGTCTCGGCAGTCAGCGTGAACGACGGCCTGCGCTCGGTGGCGCGGTGCGCGAACAGGGCGACGGCGTCGGCCTCGGGCAGCGGGTCGAGTACCCGCACGACCTCGCCGTCGAGCCCGAGCGCCCGCTGGCTGGTCGCCAGCACGCGAACGGCGGGAGCGGTGTCGAGCACCGTGGTGACGAGCTCGGCGACCGGCTCCACCAGGTGCTCGCAGTTGTCGAGGACCAGTAGAAGTTCGGCGCCGCGCAGCCCGGCGATCCCGTCGGTCCCCGGCAGCGCGTCCGCGAGCGTCGAGGGCAGCTCGGCTGCGGTGCGGACCCCCTCCAGGCGTACCAGCCAGGCGCCGTCCGGGGCGAGGCCCCGGCGGGCGACCTCGGTGGCGAGGCGGGTCTTGCCCACACCGGCCGGGCCGACCACCGTGACGAGCCGGTGAGTGTCGAGGTTCGCGAGCAGGGCGGCGAGCTCGGTGGCGCGGCCGATGAGTGGCGAGGCCATGGCCGGGAGGTTCCCGCGGCGTCGGGCGGCGATCTCGGGTGCGAGGGCCCGGTCGTGCGCCAGCACCTGCCGCTCCAACCCGCGGAGTTCGGGGCCGGGGTCGATGCCGAGCTCGTCGGCGAGCAGTGCCGTCACCCGCCGACACGCGGCGAGTGCATCGGCCTGCCGGCCCGCGCGATACAGAGCGGTGATCAGCAGCGACCACAGCCGCTCGCGCAGCGGATGCGCCGCGACGAGCGACTCCAGCTCACCCATGACCTCACCCGCCGCGCCCAGGGCGAGCCGCGCCGCGAACTCGTCCTCGAACAGGCGCGTGCGGGCCTCCTCCAGCCGCGCGCGGTGGGGGAGGACCCAGGCGGCGGCGCCCGCGGCGGGCAGGACCTCGGTGCCGAAGAGCGCCAGTCCGATGCGGCAGGTGGCGGCCGCAGCCGCCGGGTCGCCCCCGGTGAGCTGGACAGCGCCGGCCTCGGCCAGTCGCAGCACCTCCAGCGCGTCCACGTCGCGGGGGGAGATCTCGAGGGTGTACCCCGCGGCCCCGCCGATGATCGCAGCCGGGTCGCCCAGGGCCCGGCGCAGCTGTGAGATCTTGGCCTGCAGGGTGTTGAGCCGGACGCCGGTCGCGTCGGGCCAGAGGTCCTCGACAAGGCGCTCGGCGCGCACCAGGCGGCCCGCGTCGATCGCGAGGCGCACCAGCAACTCGGTGGTCAACCCGGCCGGGATCGACGCGGGGACACCGTCGTTGTGGGCCTCCACGCGCCCGAGCACCGCGACGGTCAGCACGGTAGCGAGCATAGGCGCGTCAGCCCGTCGTCAGCGGGTCATCAGCGGCTGCCCCGATGCTCCTCCCGTGGACAGGACCTGCTCGGACCAGCTGATCCGGAGCTTCATCGCCGGCGACGCGGCAGCGATCGGGGTGCTCGTCGAGCGCTCCGACACCAGCGACGACCCGGTTGTGCTCGTGGCCGCCGCGCTCGTCGCCCCGGCCTGGCCGCAGCTGCTCGAACGAGCGACCGCGTCCGCCGTACGTGGACGTGACCGCCAGGTCGTCGCCGTTGCCGCCGCACACCTGCGCGGGGACACCGACCAGGCCCTGCTGCTGGCCCGCGACCACCTGGTCGAACACCCCGACAGCCTGCTCGTCGCGCACATCGCCGCGGCCTGCACCGACTCCCGAGAGACGAGGAACCACCCATGAACGCCCGACGCACCGCCGCGCTGATGGTCGCGGCAGCCCTGCTCGTCAACGTGGCCTTCACCGGCCTCGGTGCCGTGTTCGACTACCCCGACGTCCTCCAGCGACCCGCCGACGAGGTGCTCGCCGCCTTCCGCGCCTCCCAGCTCGCGGTCACCGCCGGGTTCCTGGGACTCGCTCTCGGTGCGGCGATGCTCGCTCCGGTCGCGGTCGGTGTGGGCCGGTTGTCCGGCTCGCGGGCGATGCGGTGGGCCGTCCCGGTGGGCATCGCCGCCGCCGTCGTGCAGGTCGTGGGCCTGCTGCGCTGGCCGCTGCTGGTGCCCGGTTGGGCTGCGGCCGCGGGCGGGGACGATCCGGCTGCGGCCACCGAGGCGTTCGGCGTCGCCAACCGCGTGCTCGGCACCCTGATCGGCGAGACCGGTGGGTACCTGCTCACCGCCGCGTGGACCGGGCTGGTCCTCGCCGCCCTGGGCTCGGCGTTCGCCGGCCGCCTGTTCGTCGCCCTCGGCGCACTGTCCGCGGTGCTGGTCCTCGCCGGCGTGCTCACCCCGCTGGGCATCCCGCTCGTCGACACGGCCAACTTCGTCGGCTACGTCCTGTGGAGTGGCTGGCTGGTGGTCTTCGCGGTGGTGCTCGTCGTGCAGCAGCGCCGCCGGGTCGGAGTGCGCGTCGTGTCCGGAAGTGCGGTCCGATGAGCGCCACACGCACCCGCCTGCTGCGGCCGTGGGCGCTCTGGACCGCGGGTTTCCTCGCCTTCCCGATCGCCGGGCTGGCCGGTCGGGCGGTCGTCGGGCCCGTCGACGACCTCCTCGCCGCCATGCTCGGCGGAGCGGTCACGGGGCTCGTCCTCGGGGCCGGGCAGTACCTCGCCGGGCGCGGTGCCGTGCGCCCCGGCCGCTGGATCCCAGCCACCTCGCTCGGCATGGCGGTCGGCCTGGCGATCGGCGCCGCCGCGGTCGGTTACCGCACCTCGCTCGCCGACCTGGCATTGATGGGCGTGCTGACCGGCATTCCGCTCGGTATCGCCCAGGCCCTCGCCCTCCCGGCGATCATCCGCAGGCGCTGGCTGTGGGCCGTCACGACCCCCGTGCTGTGGGGGCTCGGCTGGACGGTCACGACGCTGGGCGGTATCGCCGTCGGCGAGCAGTTCACGATCTTCGGGGCCTACGGGGCCGTCACCTACTCCGCGCTGTCCGGGCTCGTACTCCACGGCGTGCTGCTGCGGGAGGAGTCGTGAACGCCGAGCACGTGATCTTCGGAGCAGGGTCGATCGGGCTCGCGACCGCAGCGGTGCTGCACGGGCGCGGCGAGTCGGTCCGGATAGTTTGCCGCTCGGGCCACGCTGCCGCCCCGGACGGGGTGCAGGTGGTCGCCGGGAACGCCGCCGACCCGGCGTTCACCTCTGCCGTCGCGGCCGGGGCGCGGGTGGTGTACCAGACACTGAACCCGCCCTATCACCGCTGGCCCGAGGAGTTCCTGGCGCTGCAGGCCGGGGTGCTGGCCGCGGCCCGCGCCAATGGTGCCCGCATGGTCAGCATGGACAACGTCTACAACTACGGACGCCCGTGCGGGCGGCCGCTGGTGGAGACCCGGCCGGACGGCGCCCACACGGTGAAGGGCCGGCTGCGCGCCGCCATGGCCGCTGAGCTGCTCACCGAACACCGCGCCGGGCGAGTCGAGGTGGCGATCGCGAAGGCGTCGGACTACTTCGGGCCCGGGGCGGGCGCGCAGTCCAACCTCGGCGACCGGGTGTTCGGGCCCGCCCGACGCGGGAAGCCCGCGACCGTCCTGGGCGACCCCGACCAACCGCACACCTACACCTTCGTCCCCGACATCGGCCGGACGCTCGCCGAGCTCGGCTGGCGGGACGGAGTGACGGGAGAGGTGTGGCACGTGCCCAACGACCCCGACACGCGCACGACCGGCGAGCTGGTGGCGATCGTGCACAGGCTCGCCGGACATCCCGGGGCCGGCCTGCGCCGCACACCCCCGGCACTGCTGCGGCTGCTCGGCCTGTGGAACCCGACCGTCCGCGCGCTGCTGGAGATGCAGTACCAGTTCGAGGAGCCCTTCGTCGTCGACAGCACGAAGATCACCGACCGGCTCGGCCTGCGGGCCACCCCGCTCGACGCCGCTCTTGAGCAGATCCGGGTGACGGGCGATCGGACTCAGGGTTAGCCCGGGCGCATCGGCAGGGATGGCCTGCTGATGCCGCAACCGTTTCCGGCGGAATCTGAACGCGTTCGGAGAAGTCACCCCAACTGGGAGAGATGTCATGGACACAGCACAGGCCACACTGAAGGTCTGCATCGTCGGGGCCTCGGGAAAGCTTGGGCGCCACATGGTGCAGCACGCGCTGGACCGTGGCCACGAGGTGATCGGCGTGTGCCGCGAGGTCAGCGTGGGCAAGCTCGACGCGTTCGCGGGCCGTATCACGATCATCCCGGGAGCGACGGACGACCGCGAGGTCATCAGGCGCGCGGTCGCCGGATGCGACGCCGTACTCACCGTGCTCGTCCCGCGAGGGGTCAACGGCTACTCGTCGGGAACGGCCCAGGCGGTGCTCGACCACGCCCGCCCCGGAGCCCGCCTCGTGTTCTCCTGCGGCTACCACATCACACGCGACGGCCAGGACGTCTACTCGTGGAAGGTCACGGCGCTCGTGCAGATCGCCGGCCGGCTCGCGAAGCTCGCCCGCCTCGTCGACCTCGACGACCAGGTGGAGGCGTGCCGGCGGGTCTTCGCCAGCGACACCCGGTGGACCGTCGTGCGCGGCAGCGACCTGGAGGAGGGCGACAGCCAGGGCCTGCCCGTGTGGAGCCGCCACGTCGGCGACCCGATCCTCGCCAGCAACATCACCCGCCGCGTGGACTTCGCCCTGTTCATGGTGGAGGCCATCGGCAACGACGCGCTGGTGCACGAGGCGCCGGCGATCGTCGGCTGCCGGACTCCGTCCGCGCTCGCGCAGCAGCAGCGGGTCTGACATGTCGACCCTCACCGAGCCGACCGTGCAGCACAGTGGACCGACCACGGCCTCCACCCGGAAGACCGCGGCTCTCGTCGGGCTGCTCTTCCTCACCGCCACCACGGCATTCATCTTCGCCAACAACCTCACCACCGGCGTGCTGAGCCGGCCGGACTTCCTGATCGACGCCTCCGCCGAGACGACCACCCTGGCCACCGGCGCACTCCTGCTGGCCGGGCAGTTCGGGGTTGTCGGTATCGCCGTGCTCCTGTTCCCCCTGCTCAAACGCCACGGCGAGTCGCTCGCCCTGGCCCACGTCGGATTCCGGGTCGCCGAACTCGCCGCCAGCCTGATCTACCTGTCGGTCCCGATCCTGGTGATCGAGCTCGGCGCCCGCCTGAGCGACGGCACCCTCGACGCCTCCGCCGCGACCAGCCTCGGTGCGCTGCTGCAGGTCCAGCACAGCGTGGCGATCCTGCTGATCTACCTGGTCACCACCGCGGCCGGGATGTGCATGTCCACGCTGCTGTACCGCTCGCGGCTGATCCCGCGCTGGATCGCGATCCTCGGCCTCATCGGCTACCCGGTACTGCTGGCCGGATGCGCGCTGGATCTGTTCGGCCTGGTCGACGTGACACAGGGCGTCGGGCTCGTGGCGCTGGTCCCAGGCGGCGTGTTCGAGCTGATCCTGCCGATCTGGCTGATCGCCAAGGGATTCGCCTTCCCGGTGACGGCTGAGTGACGACCCACACGGTCGTCCATCCCGGCTCGTCGTACACGTCCGGCCGTCACTGCGCCCACCCTCTGTCTGAATGGACTTCGTCATGATCACAACCCACCCTCCCCGTCCACCGGCACCCCACCCTGCACGTCGACGACTCGGCCGCGCGGCCGCGGCGATCGCCATCGCGATCGGCAGCCTCGCCACCATCGGCGCCCTCGCGCTGATGGCCCTGTTCGGGCCGACGGGCACCCTCGACCCGGGTCCCTTCCCCCCGATCTCGACCCCCACCGCCGTGCTGGTGCTCGACCCGGGAACCGTCACCGACACGGCCACGGCAGCGCAGGTGCTCGGTGCCCCGACCGTGGGCGTCTCCGCCACCTCCGACGGCGCACCGGTATTCGTCGGGATCGGCCGGGCCGTCGAGGTCGACCGCTACCTCAGCGGCGTGGCGACCGACGTGGTGGCCGTAGGAGCCGACGGGTCGGTGCCGATCGACCTCGACCGGCACCCCGGCCAGGCCCTCGCCGCCCCGCCTACGGAGCAGTCGTTCTGGGTCGTCTCGGCGACCTCGGCCTCGACCGCCGACCTGACCTGGCCCATCCAGGACGGGACCTACCGCGTCGTCGTCATGAACACCGACGGCACGCCCGGGATGACCACGCAGGTCCACGCCGCGGTGACCGTGCCCCACATGTTCGACTTCGCCCTCGGTGCCCTGGTCGGCGGACTGCTGCTGACCGGCGCAGGCGTCGCCGTGCTCGTCGCCGCCCGCCGCCGTCCGACGTCCTGACCGGTATCACGTACCTGGCCTTCGCCCGTGCCGAGCACCCCGAACCATCGAGGTGCCGCACGGGCGCGGTCCGTTTCCCGACACACCTGAGGAGCACGACATGGAACACCCGCGTAGCAGAGCGATGACCGGCCGGACCGTGTTGGTCACCGGGGCGACGACGGGCATCGGGCGGGCGACCGCCGTGGGCCTGGCCACGATGGGCGCGCACGTCGCGATCACCGGCCGGGACCGCGGGCGCACCGAGGACGCAGCCGGCGAGATCCGCGCGGCCGGCGGGGCAGGTGGACGTGTTCGTCGCGGACCTGTCGTCCCAGGCGCAGGTGCGGCGCCTGGCCGGCGAGGTCCTCGGGCGCTTGTCCCGGATCGACGTGCTGGTCAACAACGTGGGTGGGTACTGGAACACCCGCCACGTCACCGCCGACGGGCTCGAGCGGACCTTTGCGCTCAACCACCTCGCGCCGTTCCTGCTGACCGGCCTGCTCCTGGACCGGTTGACCCGCAGTGCCCCGGCCCGGGTGGTCACGGTCGCCTCCGCCGCGCAGGCCATGGGGCGCATCGACTTCGACGACCTGCAGGGCGAGCGGTCCTACTCCGGATCCCGGGCCTACGACCAGTCCAAGCTGGCGAACGTCCTGTTCAGCTACGAGTTGGCCCGCAGGCTGCGGGGCAGCGGCGTCACCGCCAACGCGCTGCATCCCGGAATGGTGAGTACGTCGTTCGGGGCCGAGGACCCGGGCCGGGTCCAGCGACTGCTCGTCCCGGTCCTGCGACCGTTCATGAAGTCCCCGGCTCGGGGCGCCGTCACGTCCATCCACGTGGCGTCCGCTCCCGACGTCGCGCTGGTGTCGGGCCGTTACTTCGCCGGCAGCCGACCCAAGCGATCGTCCGCACGCAGTTATGACGAGGACGTTGCGGCACGGCTCTGGGCGGTGAGCGCGGACCTCGTCGGCCTGACCGCTGCGGCCCGTGGGTGAGATCTCCGGTGACCGGCCGACGACCTCGTCCCGTGGAAGGGCTGATGACCCGGTAGCCACCGATCCGCAGGGGTGCGAGCATCCGAGGATGGGCGCACGGGTGGTGGTCGTGGACGATCACGCGTCCTTCCGCTCCATGGCGCGTCAGGTCCTCGCGGCGGACGGGTTCCTCGTCGTGGGGGAGGCGTCCGACGGGGTGGAGGCGATCCGCGCGTGCGGCGAGCTGCGCCCCGACCTCGTGCTGCTCGATGTGCAGCTTCCGGATATCGATGGCTTCACCGTGGCCGCGACTCTCGCTGCGGGGGTCGAGCCGCCGGTTGTCGTCCTCGTGTCGAGCCGGTCGCGCGTCGACTACGGATCCCGGATCGAGGAGTGTGGCGCCCGCGGGTTCATCGCCAAGGCAGAGCTCAGTGGGCCCGCGCTGCGTGCGCTGCTGCCGGACCCGCAACGATCGGCGTCGTGAGACGCTCTCGCCCGTGAGGGTGATGGTCGCCGACGACGCGGTGCTGTTCCGGGAGGGGCTGTCCCGGGTGCTCGCCGACGCCGGGTTCGAGGTGACCGCCCAGGTCGGCGACGCGCCGGCGTTGGTCGGCCGGGTGCGCGAGGATCCGCCCGACGTGTGCGTCGTCGACATCCGCATGCCCCCGACGCACACCTCCGAAGGTCTCGACGCGGCCCGGGCGCTCCGTGAGAGCCATCCCGAGGTCGGGGTGCTCGTCCTCTCGGCCCACATCGAACCGCACTTCGCCCTGGCTCTGATCGAGAACGGGGCCCGCGACGTCGGATTCGGGGGCGCCGGGTACCTGCTCAAGGAGCGGGTAGCCGACCTCGCCGAGCTCACCGACGCTGTGCGCCGGGTGGCCGGCGGTGGCCTGGTCGTCGACCCGTCGGTCGTGGCCCAGCTGGTCGGGCGCTCACGGCCGCGCAACCCCCTCGACGACCTGACTGCTCGGGAGCGCGAGGTGCTGGCGGTGATGGCGGAGGGCCGCTCGAACCAGGCGATCTGCGAGCGGCTCTTCCTGAGCCCGAAGACCGTGGAGGCGTACGTGCGCGGGGTGTTCACCAAACTGGGCCTGCACCAGGGCGCCGACGACAACCGCCGTGTCCTGGCCGTGCTGGCGTTCCTGCGCGGCTAGCGTCCGTTCGCCGACCCGCACGGTAGCTCTGCCGTGACCACCGTCCCGCCGCCGACCGGGCTGGACACCCGCAGCGTGCCGTCGAGCGCCTCGACCCGGTCGGCGAGCCCGCGCAGCCCGGAGCCGCGGCCGAGATCGGCGCCGCCCACGCCGTCGTCGCTGATCTCGATGACGGCGCCGGCGCCGGTGCGGTCGAGACGGACGGTCGCCGCCGTGGCTTGGGCGTACTTGGCCACGTTGGCCAGCGCCTCCGACGCGACGAAGTACGCGGCGAACTCGACCGGCTCGGGCAGGCGGCGGCCGCGCTCGCAGCACACCGTCGTCGGCACCGCCGCGCGCAGAGCCAGCGCGTCGAGCGCGACGTCGAGCCCCTGGTCGAGCGCCGCCGGGTGGATCCCGCGGGCGAGCTCGCGCAGCTCCTCCAGCGACTGCGCCAGCTCGCCGCTCGCCGACGTCACGAGCTGCTCGACGGCGGGATCGCCGCGGATCTGGCGCCCGATGAGCGAAAGCTGAAGGGCCAGGGTGACCAGGCGCTGCTGGGCGCCGTCGTGCAGGTTGCGCTCGATCCG
>Ga0136613_10001967_pt1 | contig 10866 bp, 8 predicted proteins | sample AntDrymUQ2722106_2_FD_106649 | JGI IMG/M metagenome (GOLD analysis project Ga0136613, IMG submission 106649) | Polar desert sand microbial communities from Dry Valleys, Antarctica - metaG UQ272 (21.06) | ecosystem: Environmental > Terrestrial > Soil > Desert | place: Antarctica: Dry Valley... | reverse complement strand
TTGAGGGCCTGGCGCTCGACATCCACCGCGCCCATGAACACGGTGCAGTCGAAGCCGAAGAGCGCGGCAGCGGTGGCGGTGGCGACGCCGTGCTGGCCCGCGCCGGTCTCGGCGATGACCCGGCGCTTGCCCATCCGCAGGGTGAGCAGCGCCTGACCGAGGACGTTGTTGATCTTGTGGGAGCCGGTGTGGGTGAGATCCTCCCGCTTGAGCAGGACGCGCACGCCGAGGCGCTCCGACAGCCGCCGCAGCTCGGTGAGCGGGGTCGGCCGGCCGGCGTAGTCGCGGAGCAGCGCGGCGAGCTCGGCACGGAACGCGTCGGAGGCCCATGCCGCGGTGAACTCGGCCTCGAGCTCGTGCAGGGCCGGGACGAGGGTCTCGGGGACGAACTGGCCCCCGAAGTCACCGAAGCGCCCTGCGCCTGAAGGCGTCGGCCCCGGCGTCGCGCCCACGTTCACCGCGCCGCCCCGTGCGGGGGCCTGCCTGTCTCGGTCGCTCACTGCGGAGCAGGATACCTGCGCCGCAGCCGCTCGCCCCGCCGCATCGCGGGCGTCGTGCGAGGGGATACCGGCGATCACCCGTCGACGACGCCGTCGCGCGCCCAGTCGTAGAGGGGCGGCGTGGACACGGACGCGACCTCCAACCCGGCGTGACGGGCGGCCTGCACGAAGCGCCGGAGCTTCACCGGGTCCTTGCGACCGGGGGCGCGCTCCACCCCGGTCGAGACGTCGACGCCGAAGGGGCGCACCGTCGCGATGGCGGCGCCCACGTTGTCGGCGTCGAGCCCACCAGCGAGGATCAGACGGGTTCCGGCGGGGACCGGCGCGGCGAGCGACCAGTCGAACGTCGTTCCCGAGCCGGGGTGCGCGCCGTCGAGCAGCAGGGCATCGGCCGGGCCCTCGCCCGCAGTGTCGACGGCCGGGTCGCCGGCCGTGAACGCCTGCACGACGAGCGGCACCCGCTTGCGCACGTACCGCACCTCGGAGGGCGATTCGCGCCCGTGGAGCTGTGCGCCGTTCAAGCCGATGGTGTTGACGATCTCGACGACGCGCTCGGGGTGCTCGTCGCGGAACACGCCGAAGGTGAGCACCTCGCCGCGCGGGAGGCGCTCCGTGATGGCGCGGGCCTGGGCGGGCGTGATCTGGCGGCTGCTGCCGGGCGCGAAGACGAATCCGACGGCGTCGGCGCCGAACGCGACCGAGAGCAGGGCGTCCTCCTCGGTGGTGATCCCGCAGACCTTCACGAACACGGAGCTCACGGTACCCGTGACCCGCCGGCGCGGCGCGCCATCCCGACCTCAGGCACCCGCGTCTCGCGGGACGGCAGCACCCCGGAGATCTCTCAGGGCGGCCACCGGGTCGGGGGCGCGCACCAGCGCCTCGCCGACGAGCACGGCGTCGAACCCGGCGTCGGCCATGCGCCCCGCGTCGCCCGGGGTGCGGATCGCGCTCTCGGCCACCCGGATCACGCCGTCCGGCACGCGCGCCGCCAGCCGCTCCGCGACGGTGAGATCCTCGGCGAAGGTCCCGAGATCGCGCGCGTTGATCCCCACGATCCTCGCTCCGGCCGCAACCGCCCGGTCGAGCTCGTTCTCGTCGTGCGCCTCGACCAGGACGGCCAGCCCGAGCCCGTCGGCCCGGGTGTGCAGACCGGCGAGTCGGCCGTCGTCGGGGATGGCGGCCACGATCAGGAGCGCGGCGTCGGCCCCGATGGCACGCGCCTCGTCGAGCTGGAGCTCGTCGATGGTGAAGTCCTTGCGCAGGACGGGTAGCCCGCAAGCGGCGCGCGCCGCCCGCAGGTCGTCGGCCGACCCGCCGAAGAACGGGCCGTCGGTGAGCACCGACAGGGCCGCGGCCCCGCCGGCCTCGTACGCCGCGGCCGTCGCCGCCGGGTCGAGGTCGAGTGCCAGCGGCCCCTTCGACGGGGACCGTCGCTTGATCTCGGCGACGACCGTCAACCGTCCCGTCGGGTCGCACAGCGCCGCCGCGAAGTCGCGCCGCGGAGGCGCGGCGGCCGCGGCGTCGTGCAGCCCGCGCGCCCGTGCCGCGGTCCGGAGCTGCTCCACCTCCACCCGCTTGGCCGCGACGATCTCGTCGAGGATGCTCACTGGGGCGAGTGTAAGGAGCGGCGCTCCGGTCGGCGCCTAGATTCCCCCCATGATCGAGTTTCCCGACGGGTTTGTGTGGGGCACCGCCACCGCGGCCCACCAGGTGGAAGGCAGCAACTGGAACAACGACTGGTGGGCGTGGGAGCACAACCCGGACTCGGGTTGCGCCGCACCGTCGGGTGACGCGTGCGACCACCTGTGGCGCTACCCCGACGACATCGCGCTCCTCGCCGATCTCGGCTTCGGTGCCTACCGGTTCTCGCTCGAGTGGTCGCGCATCGAGCCGGAGGAAGGTGAGATCTCGCGCAGCGCCCTCGACCACTACCGCCGCGTCGTCGCGACCTGTCGCGACCACGGGCTGCTACCGATCGTCACGTACCACCACTTCACCACGCCGCGCTGGGCCGTGGTCGGCGGCGGCTGGGAAGCGCCGGTCACGGCCGATCGCTTCGCGCGCTTCTGCGAGGTGGCGGTCGCCCATCTCGGCGACGACGTCGGCATCCACTGCACGATCAACGAGCCCAACGTCGTCGCCCTGCTGGGCTACTACCTCGGCGTGTTCCCGCCAGGGAAGGTGGACGAGGACACCCACCGCCGGGTCACCGACATCCTGGTCCGGGCCCACCGCCTGGCCTACGACGCGATCAAGGCCGGGCCCGGTGACGCGCCCGTCGGGCTCACCCTGTCGATGCAGGACTTCCAGGCCGTCGAAGGCGGCGAGGCGACGATGGAGGACGCCCGGGCCCGCATGGAGGACGTGTTCCTGGAGTCGGTCCGGGGTGACGACTTCATGGGCGCGCAGATGTACAGCCGGCTGCGGTTCGGGCCCGACGGGCTTCTCGGACCCGAGCCCGGGGTGCGCACGACGATCATGGGCTACGAGTACTGGCCTCGAGCGCTGGAGGCCACGGTGCGGCGCGCCCACCAGGTCGCCGGGATCCCCATCCACGTGACCGAGAACGGGATCGCGACCGCCGACGACGCCGAGCGGATCGAGTACGTCACCGAGGCCCTGCACGGCCTGCGCGCCTGTCTCGACGACGGGATCGACGTGCGCGGCTACTGCTACTGGTCGGCGTTCGACAACTTCGAGTGGGCGCTCGGGTACGTGCCGACGTTCGGGCTCATCGGCGTCGACCGCGCCACCCAGGAACGCACCCCCAAGCCCAGCGCCCAGTGGCTCGGCACCATCGCACAAGCCAACCGCCTGGGGTGATCGGCGAGGCCCAGGTGCCTGCTCAAGCTCCCGTCCCAGCCGGTCGATATATCGCACGAGACGGGTGCATCTGCGCGGGGCGAGACCCGCGCACGGCACCGGAGGTGCCCCGACCACCATGCCGTCAACTCGCAGGGCACGCGACTCCCAGGGCTCTCGCCGCGGCGCGCCCCACGCACGATCGCTGCGCCGCCAGCTCGTCGCGGTCCTCGTGGCCATGTTGATCCCCGGGTTCGTCGTCGCGTTCATCGCCGCTTACGACCTGCGCTACGTCTCCACCACCTCGCGCGCGCTCGCCGACGAGTCGGCGGTGAACGGACGGCTCCGAACCCTGCTCGGCGAGGCCCAGCTCGCGGCGGTCCGGGCGCTGGGCGGCGATGCCGGGGCCCGAGCGCGCTTCGAGTCGGTCGCCGAGGAGATCGACGCCCAGTTCCGACTGCTCGACGACACCACCGACGACGACGAGGCGCTCGTCGACCGCGCTCAGGACCACTGGCGTGACGCCGCCGCGATGGCCCGGGACCAGCTCGGCGCCGTGCCCGCGCCCGCACCCGGCGGCCCTGGGCTCGTCGAGTTCTCCGAGCTCGTGCGGTCCTCGGACCGCACCCTCGCCGAGGTCGCCGACCGCCGGCTCGGCAAGGTCGCCGACAGCGAGGCGGCCGCCGGCCAGCGTGGTGACCGTCTCCTCCTCCTGTTCGTGACGCTGTTCCTCGCATCCGGGGCGGTGGCGGTCGTCGCGGCGCGCCGCCTGCACCGCTCGATCGCGCATCCCCTCGGCGATCTCGAGCGGGCGGCACGCGAGATCGGGCTCGGCGAGCTCGGCACGCGCGTGCGGATCCACGACCGCAACGAGCTCGGCGGCGTCGGCGACGCGTTCAACGCCATGGCGGAGCGGCTGGCGACGGCCCGCCGGGAGCTGAGCCACCTCGCCTTCCACGACGCCCTCACCGGTCTCGCAAACCGGTCGCTGTTCACCGATCGGTGTGGTCACGCCCTGGCGCGGGCCCGGCGAGCCCGGGTGCCGACCGCGGTCCTGGCACTCGACCTCGATCACCTGAAGGCGACCAACGACACCCTCGGGCACGCCGCCGGCGACCGGCTCCTCACCGCGTTCGCCCATCGCCTGACGTCGGCGGTGCGTGCCGACGACACTGTCGCTCGCCTCGGCGGCGACGAGTTCGCCATCCTGCTGGAGGGCATCGGCCTGCCCGAAGCCGAGGCCGTGGCGCTCAAGATCGTGGACGCGGTGGCGAACCCGTTCACCCTCGGCGAACGCACTGCGACGGTGAGCGCCACGATCGGGGTCTGCGTGGTGGAGGACGGCCGCGCCAACCCCGACGAGCTGATCCGAGACGCCGACATCGCGCTCTACGTCGGCAAGGACCGAGGGCGCGCCCGGGTCGAGACGTTCGATCCGAGCATGCACACCGCGCTGCTCGCGCGCCGGACCCTCGAGCTCGACCTCGACCAGGCGCTCGCCCGGGGAGAGCTCACGGTGGTCTACCAGCCGATCATCGATCTCGCCGCCGGGCGCGCGGTCGGCGCCGAGGCCCTCGTGCGTTGGGACCACCCGGATCGCGGCGCGATCCCGCCGAGCGAGTTCGTGCCCATCGCCGAGCGGCGTGGGTTGGTGGTCCCCATCGGTCGCTGGGTCCTCGAGCAGGCGTGCCGGCAAGCCGCGGCGATCCAGGAGCGGTACCCGACCGACTCACCGTTCGCGGTGACCGTCAACCTCTCGCCGGCGCAGCTCATCTACCCGGGGCTCGTCGATGACGTCCGGAGCGCGCTCGCCGTTGAGCGGCTGCCGCGCGGCTCGCTCACCCTCGACGTCACCGAGAGCGGGCTGCTGAGCGACATCGAGGGGACCGCGGGCGTGTTGCGGGAGCTGCGGGCACTCGGCTGCGATCTGGCTCTCGACGACTTCGGGACGGGATACTCGTCGCTGGCCCACCTCCACCGGTTCCCCGTCGACGCGGTGAAGATCGACCGCGTGTTCGTGGAGCGTCTCGAGCCTGACCGGGGCCCGGCGACCGAGATCGTCGAAGGCATCGTTCGCCTGGCCAAGGCGATGGGTCTCGCCACGGTCGCCGAAGGAGTCGAACGGGCCGAGCAGCGCGATGCCCTCGCGCGGGTCGGGTGCGACCGAGCGCAGGGCTTCCTCTGGGCCAAGCCGATGCCGGTCGCCGAGCTCGACCGGTTCGTGTCCGGGTCGGCGCGGCGACGAAGCGACGCCGCCGGCTCTGGGGCCGCCGCGACCCTCTGAGGGCGCGGCGACCGTCAGGCCGAGCGGGGAAGCTCCACCACGGTCGCGCGGACGCGGTCGCCGCCGCTGGGTGAGGCGAGGAAGACGGGCGCAGGCGGCTCCACCTCGCGCCGCACCATCGCCAGCGCGACGACCCCCCGCACCGGCGATGCCGCGACGCTCGTGACCGTGCCGACCGCCTTGCCGCCGTTGACGCCACTGCTGTCGCCGCTGTCGCCGCCGTCGGTGAGCACCTCGGCGCCCACCGCCAGCCGCGCGGACGGATCGAGGAGCCCCTCGATCCCGCGCAGGTACCGGTTGACGCGGCCCCGGGTGTCGATGCGGCATACCAGCTCCTGGCCGAGGAAGCAGCCCTTCGTGAACGACACCGCGTCCCGATCGAGGAACGCCTCCTGGGGGATGGTGCGCTCGTCGATGTCGAGACCCTGGCGGGGGATGCCCGACTCCACCCGCACCGCCTCGACCGCGGTCAGGCCGGCCGGCACCGCGCCCGCCTCGACCAGCGCGTCCCACGCGTCGGCCAGATCGGCGACGGGCCCGACGACGTCGACACCGGGCGAACCCGGCCAGTCGGCCTGCACGACCCGCCGCGCCCCCCACCCGACGTGGGCGTGTGGATGCTCGGGCACGTCGACCTCGGCGACGCGCGCGACGAGCCCAGCCGCGTCCGGTCCCCGCACCGTGATCGTGCCCCAACCGCCGGTCTCGTCGGTCACGTCGACCTTCACCCGGATGCGGAACCGCAGCAGCGACGCCACCAGCGCTTCCCCCCGCCCCACCTCGGCGTCGAGGCGCAGGTCATCACCGATGCGCAGCATCCGCAGGTCGGTGTCGAGCTTGCCCTGCGGCGTGAGCAGCAGCGTGTGCGCACCACCGCCGTCGGCCAGCGCGGCCACCGACTGCGAGAGCAGGCTGTCGAGGTAGCCGATCGCGTCGGCCCCGGTCACGCGCACGGCGACGCGCGCCGACCGGTCGACGAGGCCAGCACCCGAACGCAACGCCCGGTACTCGGCCTCGACGTCGCCGTAGGCGGCGGCGACCTCCACCCCGAGATCGTCGTCGGTGTGGTCGGCCCCGGCGAGGGCTGCCGCGAGCGGGCTCGTGGTCATCGTCATCTTGCACTCCTCACCGCAGCGCGCGCCGGGCGGCGCGACGCCGCCGCGGCCGCCAGCAGCGCGCGCGCCTTGTTGTGGCACTCGAGCTCCTCGTCGTCGGGGTCGGAGTCGGCGACGACACCGGCGCCAGCACCCACGCTCGCACGTCCGCCGCTCCACACCATCGTACGGATGGCGATGGCGGTGTCGAGGTTCCCCGCAAGATCGAAGTAGCCGACCACGCCGGCGTACGGGCCCCGCCGCGCCGGCTCCAGCTCGTCGATGATCTCCATGGCCCGCACTTTTGGCGCGCCGGTGAGCGTCCCCGCAGGGAACGTCGCCCGCATCACGTCGACCGCGCTGCACCCGTCGGCCAGCTCACCTGACACCTGGCTCGTGAGGTGCATCACGTGCGAGTACCGCTCGAGCTGCATCAGCTCGTCGACCCGTTCGGTGCCGTAGCGGACCACCCGGCCCACGTCGTTGCGCGCGAGGTCGACGAGCATCACGTGCTCGGCCCGCTCCTTGGGATGCTCCATCAGCTCGGCCGCCATCTTGGCGTCGTGCTTCTCGGTGCGGCCCCGCCAGCGGGTGCCGGCGATGGGCCGGCTGATCACCCGGCCGTCGACCAGCTTCACCAACGCCTCGGGCGAGGAGCCGGCGATCGTCACCTCGGGGTGGCGCAGCAGGTACATGTACGGCGACGGGTTGACCTGGCGCAGCACGCGGTACACCTCGAAGGGGTCGTAGTCGCCGTCGAGGTCGAAGCGCTGCGCCAGGACCACTTGGAAGATGTCGCCGGCGAGGATGTACTCCCGCGCCGCCGCCACCGCGTCCTGGAACACTCCCGGTGGCATCGTCGACGTGACATCGGGGAGCGAACCGTCGTCGGTCGGGGGCGCGACCGGGTCGTACGGCAGGGGCCGGCCCAGCTCGTCGACCACGCCGTCGAGGCGGCGCATCGCCTCGTCGTAGCGCTCCGATGCGACGGCGGTCGGCGCGCCCGGTGGGAGCAGCACGTTCTCGACGACGTGGCAACGCTGCCGGAAGTGGTCGAAGGCGACGACGTGACGGGTGAGCATGAGCAGGGCGTCGGGGCACCCGAGGTCGTCGCGGGGCGGACCGGGAAGGCGCTCGATCTCTCGGGCGACGTCGTAGCCGAGGTACCCGACGAAGCCGCCGTGAAAGGGCGGGAGCTGCGCGAGCTGCGGCGCCCGGTACCACGACAGCAGCGCCTCGAGCGCCAGGAGCACGCCGCCGTCGGTGGGGACGCCTGGCGGGAGCTCGGCGGTGCCGGTCACCTCGACCGTGGTGCCGCGGCTCGTGACCGTGAGCGCCGGGTCGCGGCCGAGGAACGAGAAGCGGCCCCATCGCTCGCCGTGCTCGACCGATTCGAGGAGGAACCCGGTGCCGTCGCCGACGAGCTTGGCGAACGCCGAGACCGGCGTCTCGAGATCGGCGGTGACCTCGCGCCACACGGGCACGACCGTGTGCTCCCGCGCGAGGGCGAGGAAGTCGTCGCGTGAGAGGGTCACACCGGTCCCGGAATCGCACCCGAGCCGAACTCGCGGAAGAAGCAGCTCCGCTCGCCGGTGTGGCATGCGCCCCGGCCCTCCTGCTCCACGACGAAGAGCAGGGTGTCGGCGTCGCAGTCGTAGGCCGCCGAACGCACCCACTGGCGGTCGCCCGACGTGTCGCCCTTGCGCCAGTGCTCTCCTCGGGTGCGGCTGTAGAACCACATGCGCCCCTCGTCGAGCGTGCGGCGCAGCGCCGCTTCGTCCATCCAAGCGAGCATGAGGACCTGGTTGGTCCCCTCCTCCTGGACGATGGCGGGGACGAGGCCGGCGGCGTCGAAGCGTACGGCCGCGAGCTCCTCGGGTGTCGCCGCGATCGGCGTGGTGGCGGGCATTGGCGCCAGGGTACCGGCAGGTACTCCTGCGACCGACGGTCGTTCCCGCACCGGATGCGAGACTGCGCGCCATGGACGAACCCGCCGCGCCGCCCGTCGCCGCCCGCCGACCCCACGTGCTGCGCCACCACGGCGACGAGCGAACCGACGACTGGTACTGGCTGCGCGAGCGGGAGAACCCGGACGTCCGGGCGTACCTCGAAGCCGAGAACACGTACACCGGCGCGGCCACGGACCACACCGCGGCGCTGCGCGAGCGCCTGTACGAAGAGATCGTTTCCCGGGTTCGCCAGACCGACGTGTCGGCACCGGTCGGTCGCGACCACTACGAGTACTTCCTGCGGACGCTCGAAGGAAGCCAGTACGGCGTGCACTGCCGCCGGCCTCGGGCTCGGAGCGGCGACGTCGACCGCCTGCCCGACGCAGCGGCCGCGCCGGGTACGCCGCCCGACGAGGCGGTGCTCCTCGACGAGAACCGCCTCGCCGCTGACGTCGAGTACCTCGCGCTCGGTGCGGCCTCGGTGAGCCCCGACCACCGGCGGCTCGCCTATTCCGTCGACACCACCGGCGGTGAGCGCTACACGCTGCGGATCCGCGAGCTGGGGACCGGCTCCGACCTCGCCGACGAGATCCCGGGCACGTACTACGGCGTGGCGTGGGCCAACGACAACGCCACCGTCTTCTACACGCGTCCCGACGCGGCGATGCGACCGTGGCAGGTGTGGCGCCACACGATCGGGACGCCGACCGACCACGACGAGCTCACGTTCCAGGAAAACGACGAGCGCTTCTTCCTGTCGGTGGGACGGACCCGGTCGCGGCGGGTCATCGTCATCGCCAGCGAGTCGAAGACCACGTCGGAGTCGTGGCTCGTCGACGCCGACGACCCGACCGCGCCGCCGACGGTGGTGGCGCCGCGTGTGCAGGGCGTCGAGTACCACGTCGAGCACCACGACTCCCCCGAGCACGGCAGCCGGCTGCTCATCGTCACCAACGACGGCGACGCACCCAACTTCCGGCTCGTGGTCGCGCCGATGGTCACCCCGCGTCGCGACACGTGGCAGGAGGTCGTGCCCCACCAGCCCGAGGTGCGCGTCGAAGATGTCGACGCCTTCCGTGACCACATCGTGGTGTCCGAGCGCGCCGACGGGCTCCAGCGCATCCGAGTGCTCGATCCCGGGTTCGACGGCGACAGCCACGTGGTCGCACTCCCCGACGCCGCCTACACCGTTGGCGTCGGGCCCAACCTCGAGTCGGAGACGCCCACGCTGCGCTACGAGTACGCGTCGTTGCAGACGCCGCCGTCGTCGTTCGACTACGACGTCGTGTCGCGGCGCTCGACCCTCGTGCGGCGCCAACCCGTCCTCGGCCGGTACGACCCCGACGAGTACGAGACCGAGCGGCTGTGGGCCACCGCGCCCGACGGCACCGACATCCCCATCTCGCTCGTGCGGCGGTCCGGCCCCAAGCCCGACGGTGGCGCGCCCCTCCTCTTGTACGGCTACGGGTCCTACGAGGTGTCGATCGACCCCGGCTTCTCGACGGTGCGCCTCAGCCTGCTCGAGCGGGGGGTGTCGTTCGCCATCGCCCACGTCCGCGGGGGTGGCGAGCTCGGCCGCGGCTGGTACGACGACGGCAAGCTCGCCCACAAGCCCAACACGTTCGATGACTTCGTGGCGTGCGCCGAGCACCTCGTCGCGAACGGGTACACGGCACCCGACCGGCTTGCGGCGCGCGGCGGCAGCGCCGGGGGGCTGCTGATGGGCGCGGTCGCCAACCTGCGGCCCGATCTGTTCCGCGCCATCGTGGCCGAGGTCCCCTTCGTCGACTGCCTGACGACGATCCTCGATCCCGACCTGCCGCTCACGGTGACGGAGTGGGAGGAGTGGGGCGACCCGATCACCGACGCCGAGATCTACCGGGTGATGAAGGCGTACTCCCCCTACGACAACGTGGAGGCGAAGGACTACCCCGCCATGCTGGTGACCGCCGGCATCAACGATCCGCGGGTGCAGTATTGGGAGCCGGCGAAGTGGGTGGCGAAGCTGCGCGCCACCAAGACCGACGACCGTGTGCTGCTGCTGAAGACCGAGCTGGGTGCCGGCCACGGCGGGCGCAGCGGGCGCTACGACGCCTGGCGCGACGAGGCGTTCGTGCTCGCCTTCGTCCTCGACCAGCTCGGCGTGGCGTGACGCCGTCCTGTCTCGGTCGCTCGCTGCGGGGCGGGATACCCGCCCCGCGGGCGCTCGCTCCCTGGCGAGCTCCGCCGCGGCCCCC
>Ga0136613_10001964_pt1 | contig 10867 bp, 10 predicted proteins | sample AntDrymUQ2722106_2_FD_106649 | JGI IMG/M metagenome (GOLD analysis project Ga0136613, IMG submission 106649) | Polar desert sand microbial communities from Dry Valleys, Antarctica - metaG UQ272 (21.06) | ecosystem: Environmental > Terrestrial > Soil > Desert | place: Antarctica: Dry Valley... | reverse complement strand
TCGAGGAGCTCGCCTCGCGCGCGCTCTTGGCGGCGCCGCGGTAGGCCAGCACGCGGTGCACGACCGCGCCGTCGAGCTCGTAGAGGTCGGCGAGCTCGTCGAAAGCCGCCGCGATCTCGAGGTTGGAAGGGTCGCCGGGCACGCTGGGCCGTAGGGTAGTCGCGCTCATGTCCGGCGACGCGTGGCTGATTCTGCCCACCTACAACGAGGCTGAGAACATCGAGCCGATCGTCAACGCGGCGCTCTCGGTGCTCGGCCGCGCGGCGCCCGACGCGCACCGGATCCTGATCGTCGACGACGGCTCGCCGGACGGCACGGGCCAGATCGCCGACCAGCTCGCGACTGGTCACGGCGCCGTCGAGGTGCTGCACCGCAGCGAGCGCGAGGGGCTCGGCCCGGCCTACCTGGCCGGCTTCAGATACGCGCTGCAGCGCGGCGCGGCGTACGTGATGGAGATGGACTCCGACTTCTCCCACGACCCGGCGGACCTCTCGCGCCTGCTGGCGGCCGTGCGCACGGCCGATCTCGTGCTCGGCTCGCGCTACGTGCCCGGCGGGGGAGTGTCGGACTGGGGAATCGGGCGCCAGCTCGTCAGCCGCGGCGGATCGCTGTACGCGCGGCTCGTGCTCGGGCTGAAGGTGCGCGACCTCACCGGCGGCTTCAAGTGCTTCCGCCGCGAGGTGCTGGAGGTGATCGACCTGCCGACCGTGCGCTCGCGCGGCTACGGCTTCCAGGTCGAGCTGACCTACCGCGCGGTGCGAGCCGGTTTCCGCGTCGTCGAGGTGCCGATCGTCTTTCGCGAGCGCATCCGCGGCAGCTCGAAGATGACGTGGCGGATCGCCGCCGAGGCCGCGCTGCTCGTCCCCAAGCTGCGCTTCGGTCGCATATCCGGCCAGCTGCGCCGCCGCTGAGCCACGGGCGGCTCGGCGGCGCCGATGGCAGGTCCGTGTCGACATCGGATCTCGCGCTCGTCCGGGGGCTCGCGGACACGCGGGCCACGCTCGACGCATGGAACGCGCACCCCGGGCCCGTCCTGCGGCGCTGGATCGCGAGCTCGCTTACGATCACGGGTCTGCTGCTTGTGGCCGTGTGGGTCGTCGCGACCCGTTCGGTGCCGGAGCGGTTCGGCCTCGTCTTCCGGGGCTGGGCGACGAGCCGGTGCTGTCGCAGGTCGGCCAGGTGCTGTTTCGCAACGGGCTCGTGCTGGCGCTGCACGCGATGGCGTGCGTCGCAGGGTTCATCGCGGGCAGCTCGCTACCGCTGCAGGCCCAGCAGCACACCGGCCTGTGGCGCTGGATCCACGACCGCGCCGGACCGCTGGCGATCGCGTTCGTCATCGGCGCCACCGCCTTCTCGCTGATCACGCAGGCCTACGTGCTCGGCCAGGGCGCCTCGACGTTCGCCGCCCAGCTGGGCATCTCTCCGGCGATGCTGCTGGTCGGGCTGCTTCCGCATGCGCTGCCCGAGCTCGTGGCGCGTTTCCTGCCGCTGGCGGCGTGGACGATCGCCAGCCGCCATGGCGCCTGGCACGAACTGCTGGCCGCGACCTTCGCCACCGTCCTGCTCGCCGTGCCGGTGCTCGTCGCGGCCGCGTTCGTCGAGGTCTACGTGAGCCCCGGGCTGCTGCGCTCGCTCGCCGCCTGACGCCTGGCGTCGCCACAGCAGCGGGGTCGGGCTGCTTCACTTTGTATAGTGGGTAGCGAACCCGCTGAAGGAGAGACACATGGCCGACCTCGTCAACGTCACAGACGACAACTTCCAAGCCGAAGTCATCGAGAGCGATACCGCGACGCTCGTCGACTTCTGGGCTCCGTGGTGCGGCCCGTGCCGCGTCGTCGGCCCCGTGCTCGAGGAGATCGCAGCCGAGCGTGAGGACGTGAAGGTCGTCAAGCTCAACGTCGACGAGAACCAGATGACGGCCGCGAGCTTCCAGGTGCTGTCGATCCCCACGATGATCCTGTTCCGCGACGGCCAGCCCGCGAAGAAGCTCATGGGCGCCCTGCCGAAGAAGAAGATCCTCGAGCAGCTCGAGCTCGAGCCGGCCGCCTAGGTAACGTCGCCCGCAGGTCGCCGGTTCCGGCGACCGAAGGGCGAAATCCGTTCTCCGCAGGTCGCCGGTTCCGGCGACCGAAGGGCGAAAAACTTCCTCTGTTAGCCCGCTGCGGTGGGCGCGGGGGACTGCGTGGGGCGCCCGAGGCCCTCGGCGACGGCGTTGCCCACGCCCGGATCGACCTTCGTCCAGTAGTCGACGACCCGGTCCTGCATCTCGGGCGTCACGTCAGGGTCACTCGCGTGGCCCACGATGTTGCTCGCGAGGTTGTCACGGTCGCCCTGGGACATCACGTCGCGCACGAGCGTGCCCGGCTGCACGAAGTCGTCGTCCTCGGCATGGTCGTCGTAGGCGCTGCGGACGATGTCGCCCGCTGCCTGCCAGGTCGCCAGTTCGCCGTAGCGCTCGGTGTCGGCCTGCGGCCCGCCGTACGAGTTGGGCGCGTAGACAGGCTGGTCGCGCGAGTCCTCGTAGCGCATCGCACCGTCCTTGTTGTAGCTGTGGACGGGGCACTGCGGGCGGTTGATCGGCAGCTGCAGGTAGTTCGTGCCAATACGGTAGCGATGCGTGTCCGGGTAGCTGAACAGCCGCCCGAGCAGCATCTTGTCCGGGCTGGGCCCGATACCCGGCACCATGTTCGCCGGCTCGAACGCCGCCTGCTCGACCTCGGCGAAGAAGTTCTCCGGGTTGCGGTTGAGCACCATTCGGCCGACCGGCATCAGCGGGTAGTCGCCATGGGGCCAGACCTTCGTCAGGTCAAACGGATTGAAGCGGTACTCGGCCGCCTCCTCGAAGGGCATGATCTGCACCTCCATCGTCCAGACGGCCGGCTCGCCGCTGGCGATCGTCTCCCACAGGTCGCGGCGGTGATAGTCGGGATCCTCGGCGGCCATCGCCCCGGCCTCGTCGTCGGTGAAGTTCTCGATCCCCTGCTCGGTCTTCAGGCGGTACTTGACCCAGAACTTCTCGCCGCCGGCGTTGATCCACATGAAGGTGTGGCTCGAGTAGCCGTGCTGGTGGCGGTAGGTGCGCGGCGTGCCGCGGTCGCTCATGAGGATCGTCACCTGATGGGCTGACTCCGGCGACAGCGTCCAGAAGTCCCACTGCGCGTTGTTGGAGCGACGGTCGGTGTCGGGCATCCGCTTCTGAGAGTGGATGAAGTCCTGGAACTTCGACGGGTCCTTGACGAAGAAGACCGGCGTGTTGTTGCCGACGAGGTCGTAGTTGCCTTCCTGCGTGTAGAACTTCAGCGCGAAGCCGCGCGGGTCGCGCATCGTGTCGGCCGAGCCCAGCTCGCCGGCCACGGTCGAGAAGCGCGCGAACATCGGCGTCTGCTTGCCGACCTCGTTGAACAGGTCCGCGCGCGTGAACTGCGACACGTCCTCGGTGACCTCGAAGAAGCCGTGGGCGCCCGAGCCCTTGGCGTGCACGACGCGCTCGGGCACGCGCTCGCGATTGAACTGCGCCATCTTCTGGATGACGTAGTGGTCCTGCATCAGCAGCGGGCCGTTCGGGCCAACCGACAGCGAGTGCTCGTCGCTCGGTGCCGGGATGCCGGCGTCGGTCGTGGTTGGCGGCGGCGTTTGGTCGGTCATGCGGTTTCCCTCTGTCGTCGTGAGTGGTCTGGCACGAAGGGCCCCGGCCCCAGTACGTGACGTCGGCCTCATCGGTGGGATACCCGGATGCGCGCTCGGGAACCTCGCGCGAGATGGTAGGCGCCGCAATGCCTGCGATGCCGTCCGGCGACCCGCGCCGCGCCGCGACCGTGCTGCTCTCGCGCCGCCGCTGCGCCGTTCTACGCGGCCTGGCTGACCGAGATCCGCAGCTCGCGGCCCTCGATCTGCATGACGTCGCCGTTCGCGCCCCCGTACTCGATCTCGAGCGCGAGTACCTCGCCTGCGACGTAGTCCTCGTGCATGCGCGCCGCATCGAGCAGCGCGTCGTCGCCTCCCAACGCGAGCACGATGCGATCCTCGATCGCCAGGCCCGCCGCCTTGCGCGCGCCCTGAACCGCGTGCACGACCTCCCGCGCGAGGCCCTCGCGGCGCAGCTCGTCGTCGAGTGCGACCTCGAGCGCCACGGCGTGCGAGCCCTCGCGCTCGAGTTGGTAGCCCGCCAGCGGCGCCATCACGATCTGGATGTCCTCCTCGCCGAGGTGATAGTCGTGACCGTCGACGAAGATCCCGACGGCGCCACCGCTGCGCAGCGCCGCAGCAACGTGGTCGGGGTCCAGCGCGGCGATCGCCTCGGCCGCCATCGGCATCGCCTTGCCAAAGCGCGGGCCGAGCGTGCGGTAGTTCGGCTTGAGCTTGTAGGAGCCCAGCTCGCCGGCCTCGGCGACGAAGCGCAGCGACTTGACGTTGAGCTCCTCGCGCACGAGATCGGCGAGGCGCTCGATCGCGTTGCGCTCGCGCCCGGCGGCAACGATGACCGCCTCGCGCAGCGGCTGACGGATCTTGAGCTTCGCGGCCGCACGCGCAGCGAGGCCCAGGCGCACGGTCTCGCGGGCGACCGCCATCGCATCCTCTAGCTCGACGTCGCGCGGCTCGGCCCGCGGCCAGTCGGTCAGATGGACGCTGGCCTGCGTCCCGTCCAAGCCTTCGTAGATCTCGTCCGCGACGAATGGGACGAACGGCGCCAGCAGCTGGGAGACCGCCACGAGGCTCGCGCGCAGCGTGGCGTGCGCGACGACGTCGCCGTCCCAGAAGCGCCGCCGCGAGCGGCGCACGTACCAGTTGGAGAGATCGTCGACGAACTCGGCGATCGCGCGCCCGGCGCTCGTGGCGTCGTAGGCATCGAGCCGCTCTGTGACGGTGCTCGTCGTCGCGCTCAGCCGCGAGCGCACCCAGCGATCGAGGTCTGTCTGCTCGCCTGCCTCGCCGGCCGGATACAGCGCCGAGAATGCGTACGTGTTCCATAGCTGGCGCAAAAACAGGCGCACGCCTTCGCCGATCGACTCCTCGGAGAAGCGGTAGCCGTCCCACGGCTGCTTGGAGGTGAAGAAGTACCAGCGCAGGGCGTCGGCGCCGAAGCGGTCGATGACCTCCCACGGCGCGACGACGTTGCCCCTGGACTTCGACATCTTCTGACCTTCGGTATCGGTGATCAGCCCCAGGCAGACGACGTGGTCGTAGGGCTTGGAGCCGCCGCGCAGCAGCGTCGAGACGCCGAGCAGCGAGTAGAACCAGCCGCGCGTCTGATCCAGCGCCTCGCAGATGAAGTCGGCTGGGTAGAGCGCCTCGATCTCGGCCTCGCCCGCGAACGGCTCGTGGCGCTGGGCGAACGGCATCGCACCCGAGTCAAACCAGACGTCGATGACCTCCGGTACGCGGTTCGCCGCCTCGCCGCACTGCTCGCAGGCGAACGTCACCTCGTCGACGAATGGGCGGTGCGGGTCTTCGAGGCGCACGCCTGAGCGCTGCTCGAGCTCGTCGAAGGAGCCCACGACCGTCACATGTCCGTTGTCGCAGCGCCAGACCGGCAGCGGCGTGCCCCAGAAGCGCTCGCGCGACAGCGCCCAGTCGACGTTGTTGTCAAGCCAGTTGCCGAAGCGCCCGTGCTTGATGTGCTCCGGATGCCAGGTGACCTGCTCGTTGGCGGCCAGCAGCTCGTCGTGTCGCTTGGTCGTCGCGATGTACCACGACGGCTTGGCGTAGTAGAGCAGCGGCGTCGCGCAGCGCCAGCAATGCGGATAGGCGTGCTCGTAGTCCTCGGCGCGCAGCAGCCGGCCGCGGGCGCGCAGGTCCTCGACGAGGTCAGCGTCGGCGTCTTTGACGAAGCGACCGGCGTAGGGGCCGATGCGCTCGTCGTACGTGCCGTCGAGGCGAACGGGATTGACGACGTCCAGGCCGTAGCGCTGGCCGAGCCTGAAGTCGTCCTCGCCGAACGCGATCGCGGTATGGACGAGGCCGGTGCCGTCGTCGGCGGTGACGAAGTCGCCGAACAGCACGGTGTGACCGCGCTCGCCGTACTGCTCGGATCCGAGGAATCCGAACGGGGGCTCGTAGCGCACGCCGTCCAGCGCGGCGCCGGGAAAGCGCTCCAGGATCCGCACGCCCTCGCCGAGCACGCGCTCGACGAGCGCCTCGGCGACGACGACCGGCGCCTCGAGCTTGCCGGTCTTCGCGCGCACATACGTCAGCTCGGGGTCGACGGCGACGGCCGCGTTGGAGACGAGCGTCCAAGGTGTGGTGGTCCAGATCAGCAGCTCGTCGCCGGCCTGCAGCGGCCCGCCGTCCTGGGCCACTTCGAAGCGCACGTAGACGGAAGGGTCGACGACGTCCTTGTAGCCCAGCGCGACCTCGTGGCTGGAGAGCGCGGTGCCGCAGCGCGGGCAGTACGGGACGACCTTGTGGCCCTCGTAGAGCAGACCCTGGTCTGCGATCTGCTTCAGCGACCACCAGACCGACTCGATGTAGTCGGGATCGAGCGTGCGATACGCGCCTTCGAGGTCAAGCCAGAAGCCGATCCGCTCGGTCAGCGCATCCCAGTCCTCCAAGAATGTAAAGACCGACTCGCGGCACTTCGCGTTGAACTCGGCGATGCCGTACTCCTCGATCTGCGCCTTGGCGGTGATCCCGAGCTGCTTCTCGACGGCGATCTCGACCGGCAGGCCATGGCAATCCCAGCCGCCGCGCCGCTGCACGTAGTAGCCGCGCATCGTCTTGAAGCGGGGAAAGATGTCCTTGAAGGCGCGGCTGAGCACGTGGTGCACCCCGGGCCTGCCGTTCGCCGTCGGCGGCCCCTCCCAGAAGACCCATCGCTCGGCGCCCTCACGGCGACGCAGCGACTCTGCAAAGACGTCGCGCTCGCGCCAGCGCCGCAGCACCCGCTGCTCGAGCTCGGGAAGAGACTGCTGGGGATCGACCGGTTCGCGGGCCATCGCTGGCAAGTGTAGGTCGAAGGATGGCAACGCTCTGACGGAGCTGGCGTCGTGGCTGACGCCGCACGCCGAAGGGGGACAGTGCCTATGCACGGCCCGCCGGCGGGTGGCGTCAGGCGCGGCGCCAGCCCGTCAGGCGGCGAGTTTGCGGCAGATGTTGGCTAACGAGCGCTTCTCCTGCTCATCGAGCACGGCGAACGCCGCAGCGACCCGCTCGCTGTGCTCCGGAAACAGGCGGTCGACGATCTCGCTCCCGCGCGGCACGATCGCCACGGAGGCGGTGCGGCGGTCACTGGCCAGGCGGCGGCGCACGACGAGGCCCCGCCCCTCGAGCGTCGTCACGACCTCGGTCGCGTTGGCCTTCGACGTGCGCAGGCGCGCGCGCAGCACGCGCAGCTCGAGCTCGCCGCCGGCGGTCGTGAGGATCACGAGTACCGAGAACCCGGTCGCCGACAGCCCTTCGCGTTCGAGATCGGCGCTCAGCCGGCGCCGGACCGACGCCTCGGCACGCAGCAGCGAATCGAGCGCGCGATGAGCGAGCGGATCCCCGGGCACGAGCGTCATCTCGGCTTTGACCGTAGCTGCCGGCGCGGACGGCGGCGCGAGGCTCGGGTGATGGAGCCGGTCGCCGCGCTACGAGATCTGTGCGAGCGCCGGGCGACGGCGCGCGTGGCTCTCGTACGCGTTCAGCCGCGCGAGCAGCAGGTCGCGAGCTCCTACGGCGCTGGTGCCCAGCCGAGCAACGGACGAGGCATCTGACTCCGGCAGCGCCCCGCGGAAGTCCATGATCTCGACGAGATCGGAGTTGCGGCGCGCCTGGTAGGCGATCCGAGCGAGCGCGTCGAGCCACGCCCGGCGGCCGGTCAGCACGACGAGCCGCGGGTTGAGCGTACGCAGCACGTGCGCCAGGCGGCTGGAGTCCAACTCGGCCGTCAGCATCAGCGTTCGCATGCCGGCGCGACGCAGGCACAGCTCGAGCGCCTGCGCGTGCAGCGCGTCGATGTCGCAGGGCACGCTGGCGTCGAAGATCAGCACGCTCTCCGGGCGCGTGGCGGCGGGCGCGATGCGCTTGGCGGCTGCCAGCCAACCGGTTGCCCAGCGCCAGGCGAAGCCCAACTCGGCCGTCGGCGGCGCGCCGTCGGCGACGCCGAGCGTGTCGACGGCCGGCAGCAGAACCTCTTCCACGGTCCGCTCCACCGACCTCACCGCGAGGCTCTCCTCGAGGATCCGGTCGGCCTCGATCTCGTCGAAGCGACGCACCGCGGAGCACAGACGCGCCGGCGAGGAGGGGCCGCAGCCGCGCTCGCGCGCCATCGAGATCGCCGAAGAGACGTTGTGCGTCTCCTCGAACGCCTGGCGCAGCGCCTCGACCTCAGCGAGATCGAACTGCCGGTGGCCGCCGGCAGTTCGACGCGGCGTGGGATACCCGAAGCGGCGCTCCCAGGACCGCAAGGTATTTGGGCTTACGCCCAACATGGCCGCCGCGGCGTGGGTGCGTAGGACACTCATCGTGAGCTCTGCCGGGGAGAGCCCGCTCTTCGCGCAGTGCCGCACGCGACGCGAATTTCCCGGTCCAGGTCCCACAGACTAGACCAAAAACGTCAGCTCGTGAGGACCAACAGGGCAGCGTGCGGCGGGCCGCAGGCGCCGACGCGGGCTCGGAAGCGCACGCCGAACTCCTGACGCGGGCGTACCACGGCGGTGCGCGTCTCACCCGCCCCGGATGCCACCTCCACGAGTAGCGCCAGCAGGTTCGCGGCGCTCGGGGCATTCGCGTCGGCGGGAACGAGGAAATCCGCCACGTGCTTGTTCACGGCTGCGGTCTCGTCGATTCCCAGCAATGCCTCGGCGCGAGCCGACACGGCGCACACCGACAGCGTCGCGTCGACGACGAGGAACGGCTCGTCGAGCGCCGGGGCCACGTCCGACGCGGCCTGCAGCACGAGACCCAGCCCGCAGTGACCGCAGACGCGCGACTTGGTCGCTTGCGCCGCGGGCTTCGGAGGCAGACCACAGTGGCCGCAGAAGGAGACGACCTCGAGGCCGCGGTCGTCGTACTCGACGGTGCGTACGGCGCGCAACCTCACCAGCCGACCTCACGACGTTCGATCTCCTCGAGGGCGGGCATCGCCAGCACGGTCGCGTGCTCGTACTCGCTGCCACCGCGCTCATCGACGAGCGCGAGTAGTTGGCGATGGGCGGCAAACGGCTCGTCGGGGAGCACGCACGCGCCGGTCGTACGAATCTGCCTGTCGTGCTGGACACGGCGGAAGAGCGCGACTGCAAGCGCGCCGGACGCGGAGCGAACGCTGTAGGCCCAGCGCGCAACGTCGTCGTCGGCGAGGTGGCTACCCGCGATCACGACGGCGTCGGGGGACAGCGACTCGACGACCTCGCCGAGCCCGGACACGCCGGCGACGGGCAGTGTCATCGCGCGCGCCCCAGCGCGCACGATGAACAGCTCAAAGGCTCGGATGCCAAGGGAGTCGGGATCGAGTTCGTTGCGTGTCGCGTCGCCGACGAGGATCGCCAGGGGGCGCACCGGCGGCGGCGCGAGGCGCTGCGCGCGGCGCAGCCAGCCGTCGGCCCAGCGAGCCGCGAAGGCCCATGGGGCGCTGTCGGTGCCTTGGCGCGCGGCGAGCTCGTCGAGCGAGGCCAACAGGACCTCCTCGACGGAGCGCTCGACCGAGCGCAGCGCGAGCGCCGACTCCATCGCGGCGTCCGCACGGTCGCACTCGAACGCGGCGAGAGCGCCGACGAGCGCGTGCGTGTCGGTGCTGAGGGCCTCGCGAGCGCGGCTCACGGCCGATGAGATCGACAGCCCCTGTGCCAGCGCGTCGCGCAGCGCGGCCACCTCCCCGTGCGTGTAGAGCCGGTGGCGACCGGCCGAGCGCTGCGGCTTGGGATAGCCGAACCGCCGCTCCCACGCGCGCAGCGTGTTCGGACTCACGTTCAGCATCGAGGCGGCCTCGCTGGTCTTCAGCGTTCTCATGCTGGGGATGATCGGACCAAATCAGTGCAGTTGCAAACCCGACCCAGGGCAAATTGCACACCTTCGTCCAGCAAAGCTGTGGTCTTACGCGGGCTTGGCTAGCTTGACCGCCCCATTCACCCCAACGGGAGGTCACGATGACCAAGCTGACGCAGATGAAGTACCGCGCCTATCCGTTCCTCTTCGCCGCGATCGGCTACGCCGCCGCGAACGGGGGCTACTTCCGCATGAAGTGACGGCGTCGCTCGTGAAGGTCGCGGGATGGCCGGTACCGTTGCCCCATGACGGTCGCTCGTCCCGACGCTCGCCCGAGGGTCGCTGTCGCGGCGGCCCTCGTCGTGCTCGGCGCGGCGGTGCCGATTCTGCTGCTCGCGCCGAGCGGCGAGTTCATCGGGTGGCTTACGCTCGTGCTGGCGGCCGGCTCGGTCGCCAGCGGGCTCACCGCCTCAGGCTGGCAGGGCACGATCGACGTCTCGGCGTCGTTCGTGTGCAGCATGCTCGCGGTTGCGTTCATCGGCCCGCTCGGGGTGTTCGTGATCGCAATCCTGACCGAGGTCGCGACGTGGGCGTACGGTCGTAACCGGCTCGTCGCGCTGCCGGTCAACCTCGCGGCAAGCGCGATCCCCGCACTGCTGGCCGCAGTCGCCTTCAGGTCGCTCGGTGGGTCCGAGGAGGGCGGCGCGCACGACATCGCGCTGCTCGCGGTCGTCGCGACCGGCGCGTTGGCACTGAACTTCGTGCTGCTGAGCACGCTCGCCACGCTGGTCGACGGTGGCCGCCTGCGCGCGGCGCTGCGGCCTCCACGCGAGCTTCTGCCGTCGCTCGCACTGACGATCGCGCTGACCCTCGCGATCGCGGGCGCCTACGCGACATCGGGTCTTGCCGCGAGCCTGTTCGTCGTGCTGATCATCGTCGCCTTCAGCTACATGTCGCGCCTCGTGGT
>Ga0136613_10001963_pt1 | contig 10868 bp, 9 predicted proteins | sample AntDrymUQ2722106_2_FD_106649 | JGI IMG/M metagenome (GOLD analysis project Ga0136613, IMG submission 106649) | Polar desert sand microbial communities from Dry Valleys, Antarctica - metaG UQ272 (21.06) | ecosystem: Environmental > Terrestrial > Soil > Desert | place: Antarctica: Dry Valley... | reverse complement strand
GGCGAGCATCGCGTTGACGGCGCCCGACTTGCCCGCGCCGGTGGTCCCGGCGACCAGCAGGTGCGGCATCTTGGCGAGGTCGGCGCCGATCGCGCGGCCGGCGACGTCCTTGCCCAGCCACACCGTCAGCGGCGACCAGCCCTCCGGCGGCGCCTGCATGACGTCGCCGAGGTGCACGATCCGGCGGCGCGCGTTGGGCACCTCCACGCCGACCGCCTGCTTGCCGGGGATCGGGGCCAGGATGCGGATGTCCGACGCGGCCAGCGCGTACGCGAGATCATCCTTGAGCTGCGCGACCTTGCCGACCTTGATGCCCGGGGCCAGGCGCAGCTCGTAGCGGGTGATGTGGGGACCGGCGACCATGCCGATCACGCGCGCCTCGACGCCGAAGTGGCCGAGCGCCTCGACGAGTTGGGCCGCGATCTTCTCCTGTCCCGCCGTGTCGGGCTTGTTCGCCTCGGCGGTCGAGCGGGTGAGGAAGCGCGCGTCCGGGACGCTCCAGACGAACTCCGGTGAGTCGGTCACCTCACGCCTCAGGCGACCCTGCGGGGTCAGCTGCTCGGGGGTGACGTCGCGCGCGCCGCGCATCACGCCGGGCTCGTCGGTCTCGGGATCCTCGGCCAGGCGCGGCTCGGGCTCCGGCGCTGCCGGCTCCTCCTCGTCCGCCGCAGGAGCGTGGTCGGACTCCGCCTGCGCCGGTTCTGATTCGAGCTCCCGCTCCGGGTCCGGCGCGTAGAGATCGGGGAAGCGATCAGACCCCGACCAGAAGTCCTGCTTGACCGCCGAGATCTCGGCCGTGTCGATGTCGGCCAGCTCCTCGCGCGGCGTGCGCCTGCGTGCCACGGCGGTGCGCACCGGCTCGGCGCCCTCGCGCAGCTTGCGACCGGTCGTCGTGACCGAGTCGCCGGTCGCCCTCAGTGCGCTGGCGACGCTCGCGCCCGTCAGCAGCAGCATGCCGGCGAGGAACAGGAAGACGGCCACGATGTGCGTGCCGACGTCGCCGAGCGCCGTCGAGGTGAGCTCGTGCAGCCCCTCGCCCACGAGTCCGCCATCGTCGGCGGCTCCCTCGGCGCCGCCAATGCCGAGCGTCCCCGCGGCCAGGCCGAGGCACCCGGCGGCGAACAGGCACGCCGCCGCGACCCGGAACGGGCGCACGGCCGGCAGCACGGGGCGCATCACCAGCACCGCTCCGGCAGCGAGCAGAGCGACCGGCACGAGGTAGTGCATCTCGCCGACGAGCCGGCGCAGCCCGTCGACCAGCCATCCGCCCGCGGCTCCTCCCGCCCAGCCGAGGTAGATCAGGAACGCCAGGAAGATCGCGCAGGCGACCAGCGCCAGCCCGATCAGGTCCCAGTGGCGTTGCTCGAGCACGGGCAGGCGCTCGCGCCACGCCGGTTGCGGCGCGGCGCGACGGGCGCGCGGCTTGCGGCGGGCGGTCGGCGGCATGCTTGCGGAGGCTGTTCGACGCGCTCGGCCGCGCTCCTGCCGCCGGTTAGCCGCGACTAAGGCCGCCGCCCTACTCTTTGCGGCGAGATGGAGGCTTCCGACCGCCCGGTGCGCGTCCTCGTGGTCGAGGACGACAAAGAGATCGCCCAGGTGCTGCAGCGCGCGCTGCGGCTCGAGGGCTACGAGGTCCGGCTCGCCGGCGACGGCATCGCCGCGCTCGACGAGGTGCATGCCTTCCTGCCCGACATCCTCGTGCTCGACCTGGGCCTCCCGCGGATGGACGGAATCGATGTCGCGCGCCGGCTGCGCAAGGACGCGAACGACACGCCGATCCTGATGCTCACGGCCCGCGACGCGCTCGACTCACGCGTCGAGGGGCTCGACGTCGGCGCCGACGACTACCTCGTCAAGCCGTTCGAGCGCCAGGAGCTGCTGGCGCGGATGCGCGCGCTGCTGCGCCGGCGCCCGCCGCGCGGGATGGCACCGCTGCGCGTCGGCGACCTGAGCCTGAACCCGGACACGCACGAGGTGCATCGGGACGAGCGTAAGATCGAGCTCACCCAGCGCGAGTTCGAGCTGCTCGAGTACCTGATGCGCAACGAGCGGCTGGTGATCTCGCGCCAGAAGCTACTCGACGAGGTCTGGGGCTACGACCCGTTCTCGATCACGAACACGATCGAGGTGTTCGTGTCCAACCTGCGCAGGAAGCTGGAAGCCGGTGGCGAGCCCAGGCTCCTTCATACGGTCCGCGGCGCGGGCTACGTCCTCCGCGTATAGGCGGCTGCCGATCCGCTGGCGGCTCGCCGGCGGCTCTGCCCTCCTGACGCTCGTGATCCTGCTCGGCTTCGCCACGATCGTCGGCGTGCTGACGACGCGCCAGATCGACTCCGACTTCAGCCGCCAGGTGGCGGATGCCGCGACCGATCTGCAGAACAGGGTGCGGCCGCGCGTGGTGGAGGCGAGCGAAACGTTCACCCGCTACGACTTCTCGCGCCTCGAGAAGGGCAGCCCCGACCTCGACGCCTACGCCGCGGGCGGTCAGAAGAACGCCGCGATACGGCTCGTCACCGGTGACGGCGAGGTGCTTCGGTCCACCGAGGATGCTCCCTACCTGCCTCCTCCACGCGAGAAGTCGCAGGAGTTCAACGGGTTTCGCATCGAGTCGCGCCCGATCGCGCTGCGCGACGGCTTCTTCTACGTCCAGTACGCGCGCAAGCTCTCCGACGTGCGGGCGACCGCCAATCGCGTACGCGTCTTCCTCGGACTGGGAGTGCTCGGCGGTGCCGCGCTGGCGCTGCTGGCCGGCGTGGCGACCGCGACGCGGGCGATGGCGCCGATCTCGCGGCTGACGGAGGCCGCGGGCGCGATCGCCCGCACGCGCGACCCGTCGCTGCGGATCCCGCATCCCGAATCGCGCGACGAGGTCTCAGAGCTCGCGCGAACGCTCGAGGGCATGCTGCGATCGCTCGACGAGGCGCGCGGCGAGACCGAGGCGATGCTCGCGCGACAGCGCCAGTTCGTCGCAGACGCGTCGCACGAGCTGCGCACCCCGTTGACCTCAGTGCTTGCGAACCTCGAGCTGCTCGAGCTGGAGCTGGAAGGCGAGTCGCGCGAGGCGGCCGCGTCCGCCCTGCGCTCGTCGCGGCGCATGCGGCGGCTGGTCGCCGACCTGCTGCTGCTCGCACGCGCCGATTCCGGCCACGTGGCGGCGCACATGTCGCTCGACCTCTCCGAGGTGGTCACCGAGGCGGTGGGCGAGCTCGAGCCCGTGGCCGGCGACCACCTGATCAGCGTGCGCGCGCCGCCGGGCGCCGAGATGGCGGGCGCGCGCGACGAGCTCCACCGGCTGGCGGTCAACCTGCTCGAGAACGCTCTGCGGCACACCGATCCGGGCACGGCAGTCAAGGCGACCGTCGAACGGCGCAACGGTGAGGTGGTGCTGTCGGTGGAGGACGACGGGCCGGGCATACCGGCGGAGCTGCGCGACAAGGTGTTCGAACGCTTCTTCCGCGGCGCGGGTGACCGGAGCGGATCCAGCGGCCTCGGCCTCTCGATCGTCCGCGCGGTTGCGGGCTCACACGCGGGCAGCGTGTCGCTCGAAGAGCCGCTGGACGGCCGCGGGGCGCGCTTCGTCGTGCGCTTCCCGGCCCACGACTAGTACGTTCGTCCAGACAGCCGGGCGGAATGATCCGGATGTTTTGAACCTCGCGGTCCGTAATCGAGGTCGACGGCCCGCTCGCCCGGAAACCGGTGCTTAGTGCTCTAGAAGGCCTGCAAGGTCGCGCCGCGGGCCGGTCGCAACGAGACAACGAAAATTGGGCTATCGGCGGCCGGCCAAGCTCCGCTGAGGAGCTGGCCAGCCACCTGGACGGATGACCGACTGTGGACACCCGCCGTCTCCCATACCTTCCTACTCGTCAAGGAGGAACAAGCGAATCTCCGCCGGGGTGTTAGAGCACCGAGGCAGAGGGAAGGGACGGACACCATGGGTTGGCAGCGCTAGATCGAAGCAACCGAAGCACCACCTTGTGACTGACGAGCGCCAACCGGCGCTCGTCGTCGTTGTCTTGTCGACCAAGCGAGACGAAACCTCGATCGAACACTCGTTTAGGCAGCCACCGAACGCGGGGCGGCGTAGTCCGCCACGCGACGCTCGAAGTTCAGCTCGCGCTCGAAGTCGGCGTCGTCAGCATGGCCGAAAGTGACGGAGCGCTGCTTCAGCAACCCGATGAAGGTCTCGACCACCCGACCGTCCAACTGGGCCCCCGAGACACTCCGAAGCTCCGCGATCGCCTCACGCGACGTCACCGGCCGGCGGTAGGAGTCACGGGATGTCATCACGTCGTACGTATCCGCGACGGAGATGATCCGGGCAGCAAGTGGGATCTGCTTCTCAACGAGCCCGCTCGGATAGCCCTTCCCGTCGACCCGCTCGTGGTGAGCGAGGATGATCTCGGCGACGGGTCCGTAGCCCTCGATCCGCGAGACGAGGCGCGCGCCCTGCTCGGGGTGACGACGGATGATTTCGAAATCTTCCTTGCTCAGCTTTGTGTTGGCGAACAAGATCGAGTCCGGAAAGATGAACTTCCCGATGTCATGGAGGAGCGCGGCGGTGTGAACGACCTCCTGGTCGCGCTCGTCGAGCCCGAGTTCGCTTGCAATCTCTCGGGAATACCGGGCGACGGCTGCTGAATGCCGCGCCGTCATCTTGTCCCGCAGCGAGAGCGTCTGCATGACCGTGCTGAGCAAGCCCACCTGCAGTGATGCGAGCTGACGCGTGCGACCCTCAAGCTGATCCTTGCGCTCGAGTGAGTTGAGCGCGGTCCTGAGCAGGTACTGGAATATCAGCATGACGGCGGCCAGCATCGCGAGCGCGCCGAGGTCCTCCTGCTGATACACGAACGCGACGCCGGCCGTGAGCAATCCGACCGCGAACTCGACGGGCAGGGTGGGCGCATACACCTTGTGGAGGCTTCGTAGGACAGATTGGCCGTCGATGATCGCGACGTCGACGGCGATCAGCAGGAAGTTCACCGCGTTGGTGACCAAGAACACCAGCAGCACCAGGAATACGAAGTCGATGCCGTTGCCCTCGAACGGTGCCCGCCCGTCTAGGAGTTTGAACAACGTGCCTCCGACCAGAGGGAAAAAGGCGTACGTGGACACGTTCGCCAGTGTCGGCTGCAACGGCGCGCGCCGACGAAGCGCGTTGATCAGCATGATCGCGACACCGATCACAGACGCCGGCGTCGGCCCGAGCAACGTCATCGCAAGCACCAGCGACAAGAAGGACGTCGTGACGAAGAAGTTCTTGGTGTCGAGTCGGAAGGGCTCGCTCAGCAACGCCAATGCGAGCAGCAGCAGGAACAGGCTCGTCGGCGCCCAGTCCGCGCTCGTGGAGAGCAAAAAGGCAGCCAGCATCGACAGGCAGAGGACAGCGAGCTGAAATGCGACTAGGGCGCGGCGGGGACGAGTCACCGCACTCGTAATCGACAACAATCAAGCCGACCCTTAGCGCTCCGGATTCAGGTGCGCGATAAGACGTGCGTCAGGTATCACGCTCGATACCCTGCGGGCTCATCCGGGCCAATCTGGAACCGCTGCGCGTGCCGCCCTTCGGGCGGCTTTTTCTCTCGTACACGACGAACTCGATCGGCGACTACGTCGGGCTCGTCGCGCTCGCCCTGCTCGTCTACGGCGAGACTCGCGATCCGCTCGCGACGACGGCGCTGTTCATCGCCGCGCAGTTCTTGCCCGCGTTCGTCGCGCCGGCGCTCACCGCACACGTCGATCAGCGGAGGCTGCGCCGGGTCCTGCCCGCGATCTATGCGGGTGAGGCGGTCGTCTTCCTGCTGCTGGCGCTGCTCGCCCAGGAGTTCTCGCTCGCACCGGTGCTCGTGCTCGCGCTGATCGACGGCGTCCTGATGCTCACGGCCCGTGGCCTGACCAGGGGGGCGGTGAACGCCGTGCTACAGCCGAGGGCCTTGCTGCGCGAGGGAAACGCGCTGTTCAACATCGGCTTCGCCACGGCGAGCGTCGGCGGCGCCGCGCTCGGTGGCGTGCTCGTGAGCGCCTTCGGCGTCTCCGCCGCGCTCAGTGTCGACGCCGCGAGTTTCGCCGTCATCGCGATCGTGCTCGCCACGTGCCAGAGCTTCCCGCAGGCGAGCGAGGAGCGCGAGCCGTTCCGCCGGCGCATGGCCGAGGGGCTGCGCTACGCGCGCAGCAACCGCACCGCCCGCTTCCTGCTCGTAGGTGAGTCGCTGGCGGTCGTGTTCTTCACGTTGATCGTGCCGATCGAGATCGTCTACGCGGTCGAGACGCTCGAGACCGGCGAGCTCGGATACGGCGTCCTGCTGTCTGCCTGGGGCGCCGGGATCGTGCTCGGCAGCCTGCTCTTCCTGAGCATCCGCAAGCACTCCCTGAGCGCTTTGGTGCTGCTGTCGAGCCTTGCGATAGGGGCGGCATATCTCGGCATGGCGGTCTCGCGCGAGCTCTGGATGGCGTGTGCGTTCTCAGTGCTGGGCGGGCTCGGGAACGGGGTGCAATGGGTGTCGGTGATGACCGCGCTACAGGAGTCGACGCCGGCCGATCTGCAAGCGCGCATCACCGGCCTGCTGGAGTCGCTCACGTCGGCCACGACGGGCGTGGGGTTCCTGCTCGGCGGCGTGATCACCGCGATCGCCTCGCCACCGACCGCATTCGCGGTCTCGGGCATCGGCGTCGTGCTCCTCGTGGCGTTCGGCGCGGTGTTGCGCGCCGTTCCGGCTAGACCTCCACTATCACCGGCAGCACCATCGGACGGCGCTTGAGCCGGCCGTAGATGAAGCCGGCGAGGTCGTCGTGGAGCATCGACTCCAGCACCTCGATCTCAGTGATGCGCTGCTCGGCCGCGCGGTCGAGCGAGTCCTCGACCGCCTCGCGCAGCTCGTTCACGAAATCCGAGTTGCCGTCCAGGAACGGCACGCCGCGGGCGATCACCTCGGGCGGCACGACCGAGCTGCCGTCCTGCTCGCTCACCGTGGCGACGATGATGAAGATGCCGTCGGCCGAGAGCATGCGGCGGTCGCGCAGGGCGACGTCGGTCACGTCGCCGATGTCGACGCCGTCGACGAAGATCATCCCGCTCTGGACGCGATCACCCAGGCGGGCGCCCTTGGCGTCGATCTCCAACGGCTGGCCGTTCTCGATCCGGAAGACGTTGGCGGGGTCGACGCCGACCGCCTCGGCCAGCCGCCCGTGGAGCATCATCCGCTTGAAGTCCCCGTGCACCGGCATCACGTAGCGCGGCTTGGTCAGGTTGAGCATCAGCTTGAGCTCCTCCTGGTAACCGTGCCCCGACGCGTGGATCGGCGCATCCTGGGTGGTGACGACGTCGGCGCCGACGTGGTAGAGCCGGTCGATCGTGTCGTTGACTGCGCGCTCATTGCCGGGGATCGGAGTCGCCGAGAAGACCACGGTGTCGCCCGCGCGCAGCTCGACCTGCGGATGGTCGCGGTAGGCCATCCGGCGCAGCGCCGACAGTGGCTCCCCCTGCGAGCCCGTCGAGACGATCACGAGCTTCTCCGGTGGGAACTGGTCGACCTCGCGCAAACCGATCAGGATGCCCTCAGGCACGTTGATGTGCCCCAGCGCGCGGCCGATGTTGATGTTCTTGCGCATCGAGCGGCCGACCAGCGCGACCTTGCGGCCGAGCTGCGCGGCGGCGTCGACGACCTGCTGCACACGATGGATGTTCGAGGCGAAGCAGGTGACGACGATGCGCCCCTCGCAGTGGTGGAAGACGCGCTCGAGGTTCGGCCCCACGAGCGACTCGGAGGACGAGAAGCCCGGCCGGTCGGCATTCGTTGAGTCGCCGCACAGCAGCAGCAGACCCTCGCGACCCAACTCGGCCAGGCGCGAAACGTCCGCGGGGGCGCCGCCGACCGGCGTCTGGTCGAACTTGTAGTCGCCCGTGAAGAGCACGGTCCCGAGCTCGGTCGTGAGCGCCACCCCGCAGGCATCCGGGATCGAGTGCGTGAGGTGGATCATCTCGACCTTGAACGGGCCGGCATCGACCACGTCGCCGGTCGGGAGCACGTCGAGCCGCGCGCGCTTGAGCTTGTGCTCGTCGAGCTTCGAGCGCGCCATCGCGACGGTCAGCTGTCCGCTGTAAGTGACCGGGATGCTGGTCTCGCCGAGCTCGCGCAACAGCCAGGGCAGGCAGCCGAGATGGTCCTCGTGACCGTGAGTGATCACGATCGCCTCGATGTCCTCCACACGCGAGCGCAGGTAGGCGAAGTCGGGCAGCACGAGGTCGATGCCGAGCTGCTCGGCGGTCGGAAAGCGCAGCCCCGTGTCGACGACGACGATGCGCCCGTCGTACTCGACGACGGTCATGTTCTTGCCGATCTCGCCCACGCCCCCCAGCGGGAGGACGCGCAGGGTGCCGCTCACCCGGTCGCCACCGTGGAGAGCAGGCCGTGGCGCTCGAGCATCGCCCGCACCGTCGCGGTCTCGGCCTCGTCGGCCTCGACCATCGGGAGCCGCAACGTGCCGGCGTCGTGGCCGAGCAGGTTCAAGGCGGCCTTCACGGGTGTGGGACTGGCCGTGATGAAGAGCGTCTCGTAGACATCGCGCAGCGCGGCGTCGATCCCCGCGCGCTCGTCGGGCTCGTCGTACATGCGGCGCATCTCGGGCCCTACGACATGGGAGGCGACGCAGATCCCGCCCGCTCCGCCCATGTCCAGGCAGGGACCGTAGATGTCGTCGTTGCCGGCCAGGATCGCCAACCCGTCGATTGGCTGCAGCTCGGCGGAGTTCGCCTGCTTGACGCCCACGATGCCGTCGATCTGGGCGAGCTCGGCGAGCAGGTCGGGACCCATGTTGACCGCGGTGCGTCCCGGGATGTTGTAGAGCACCACCGGCGTGCCCGCTGCAGCTCGCGCCACCTCCTGGAAGTGACGTGTGATCCCGCGGCGGTTGGGCTTGTTGTAGTAGGGCGTGACGGAGAGGACGGCCTGTGCGCCGGCAGCGATCACGCGCTCGGTCAGCTCGGTCGCATGGCGCGTGTCGTTTGAGCCGGCCCCGGCGACGATCGCGCCCTCCGAGCCGGCCTCGCCGGTGATCAGCTCGACCAGCCGGACCTGCTCGTCGTCGGCCAGCGTGGCTGCCTCGCCGGTCGTGCCGGCGACGACGAGGCCATGCGAGCCGTTCGCGAGCAGGTGGCGTGCGATCACCACCGCGGCGTCCTCGTTGACGCTGCCGTCCGCTCCGAACGGCGTGATCATCGCCGTCAGCAAGCCTTCGTAGGGGCGCATGCGCGACAGTCTCGCACGCCGCCCCGACGACGGCGGGCGCGCGGGGTCAGCGTTCGGTCAGCCCGCGAGCGGGTCGCCGCTGGAGAGCTTGGGGGGCGCGTAGCTCGGTTTGTTGCGGTCCTCGTCAGGCGCATCGGACTCGGGCCGGGCGGGCGGCGCTTCCGGCGCGGGACCCTCCTGGACAGCGGGCGGCGAGAACGGCTCGCCCGCGGTCGGCGGAACCCCCGGCGCGTCGATCGACGGTGCCGGCGCAGATGCGGCCGCGCCGAGCGGATCACCCTGTCCGGTCGGCGGCACGCCCGGCGTCGGGGCCGCCGCGGGCGGCGGCGATGACTGCCCGGCGAGCGGATCGCCGTGCGGCGGAGCAGCGGCGGCCTCCGTCGCCTGCGCGACCGGCCGGCCGTGCGCGTCGTACTCGACCGCCGGTCCTGACTGCTGCGCCGGCTGCTGACCCGAGTTGAACTGCTGCTGTGCCTCGTCGAGCTTGGCCTGCGCCTGCTCGGCCATCTTCTTGGCCTTGTCCATGAAACCCATGCTGCTGAGTCTAGGGCGTGCCGGCGCCACCTCGGGGCCTGCGGCGTCGATCCTCGCGCTTGAGCGCCTCGGTGAAGCGACGCGGCACCGTTGCGGCGTCGCCCTCCTCCCAGAGCGTCACCACGACCAGCTCGCCGCGCGGCTTGTCCTCGAGGCAGACGTACAGGATGTCGCCGTCGCGCACGTAGACCGAGCCGCGCTGGGCCGCGGCGCCGGGTGGTGGTTCGCGCGAGACATCGCCCGCCGCCCAGGCGCGACCCACCCGTGCGGCGATCTCGGTGCGCGCGTCGAGCGTCCCACGGACGCGTTGGCTGTAGCGCTCGGCGGCATGATCGGTCACCGCAACGAGCACCGCTCAGGGCCAGAGCAGTCGCTCGAGCCCCACGGTGAGCCGGTCGGGCAGGCCGGCCACGGCGCGGACCGCCATCAGGACCCCGGGCATGAAGCTGGTGCGGTCGGTCGTGACGTGGCGCAGCGTCAGCGTCTGAGAGACGTCGCCGAGGATCACGTCCTGGTCTGCGACGACGCCGGGCAGTCGCACGGAGTGGATCGGGACGTCGCCCGCCATCAACGCTGCGGTCCGCGCGGCCGTGCCCGACGGCGCGTCGAGCTTGGCGGGATGGTGGTACTCGATGATCTCGGCGCGCTGCATGTGCCGCGAAGCCTCGGCCGCGAAGCGCATCATCAGCACCGCGCCGATGGCGAAGTTCGGCGCCACGAACGCGTTGGCGCCCGCGGTCGACGCCGTCTGGCGCAGCGCCTCGACGTCGAAGCCGGTCGTCCCGATGACGACGTGACGCCCGGCTGCGAGCGTCGCGCGCGCATTGTCGAGCGCCACGTCGGGCCGGGTGAAGTCGACGACCACGTCGGCGTCGGCGAGGACGTCGTCGAGCGTCGTGTCGAGCGCCGGGTCGGCGCGCCCGGTCAGCTCCATGTCCTCGGCGCCCTGCACCGCGGCGACCACGGCCTGGCCCATGCGCCCCGCCGCGCCCGCGACGGCGACGCGGATCATCGCGCGGCGACCCGGGCCAGCAACTCGGGCGCCAAGGGCTCGATCGCGGCGCGAAAGACGTCCTCGTCGACGCCGACGGC
>Ga0136613_10001962_pt1 | contig 10870 bp, 10 predicted proteins | sample AntDrymUQ2722106_2_FD_106649 | JGI IMG/M metagenome (GOLD analysis project Ga0136613, IMG submission 106649) | Polar desert sand microbial communities from Dry Valleys, Antarctica - metaG UQ272 (21.06) | ecosystem: Environmental > Terrestrial > Soil > Desert | place: Antarctica: Dry Valley... | reverse complement strand
TCGTGGCCTCGGACGACGACAGCATCAGCGGACCTGACGACCTCGAGGGCAAGCAGGTCTGCTCGGTGACCGGCTCGACATCGATCGAGACGGTCGAGAAGGAGTACGGCGCCACGCCTCGAGGGTTCGACACCTACTCCGAGTGCCGGGACCAGCTGTTGCAAGGCCAGGTCGACGCGGTGACGACCGACGGTGCGATCCTGCTCGGCTACGCCGCGGAGAACCCCGACGAGCTCCAGGTCGTGGGCGAGGAGTTCTCCGAGGAGCGGTACGGCATCGGCTACGAGAAGGGTGACACGGAGTTCTGCGAGTACATCCAGGAGACGATCGCCGCCGCACAGGAGGACGGCACGTGGGAGGAAGCGTTCGTGGCCACCCTCGGCGTGTCCGACGTGGAGACCCCGGAGCCGCCGAAGATGGACGAGTGCGAATGACGGTTTGACCCAACGGTTGGCCGAGGGTCGCTGCGGCGAACCCTCGGCCGACCCATCACTTCGTGAGGAGGTGGGCGCCGGTGGAGCTGGGCGTGCTGACCGACAACTTCGCCCTGATACTCGACGGCTTCGTCCAGACGCTGAAGCTGCTCGTCGTCTCGGCGGTCTTTGCCATGCTGATCGGCACGCTTGTCGCCGCCGCTCGGGTGAGCCCGGTGTCCATCCTGCGAACAGTCGGAGCCGTCTACGTCACGGTGTTCCGCAACACCCCACTGTTCGTCCTCCTCATCCTGACCTACTTCGGTCTCCCGCAGCTCGACATACGGTTCAGCTTCTTCACCATGGTGACGATGGCCATGGCGTTGTACACCGCCTCGTTCGTCGCCGAGGCGCTGCGCTCCGGCGTCAATGCCGTTCCGGTCGGCCAGGCCGAGGCGGCACGCGCCATCGGGCTCCCGTTCGGCCAGACCATGACCCAAGTCGTGCTGCCCCAGTCGTTTCGTGCCGTGGTGCCGCCCATGGCCAGCGTCTTCATCGCGCTGGCCAAGAACACCTCCCTCGCCAGCTCGTTCGGCATCGCCGAAGCGACCGCTCGGATGGACGGCCTGCTCAACAACAACGCCAGTGCCCGTCTCGAGGTCTTCCTGGGCATCGCGCTCGGCTACATCATCATCGTCGAGGTGATCTCCGGGGCGGCTGCCCTGCTGGAGCGCCGTTGGAGGGTCGAGCGATGAGCAGTGTCCTGTTCGACGTCCCGGGACCGAAAGCACTGCGTCGGCACCGGATGATCGCCGTCGCCACGGTCATCGGCCTGCTGGCCATCGCGGCAGCCGTGATGTACAAGCTGTACACGGAGAACCAGCTGACGGCCCGTCAGTGGGAACCGTTCGTAACCCCCCGCATCGTCGAGTCCCTGCTGCAGGGGGTGCTCGACACGCTGAGCGCCGCTGGGATTGCGATCGTGCTAGCCGTCGTGTTCGGTGTGCTTTTCGGCGTGGCCAAGATGTCCGAGCACGCGATCCTGCGCTGGCCGGCCTGGCTGGTCGTGGAGTTCTTCCGTGCGGTGCCGCTGCTGCTGGTGATCATCTTCCTTTTCGCCAGTTTCAACCGTTCCCTCGGGTCGTACTGGTGCCTGGTGATCGGACTGACGCTGTACAACGGGTCCGTGCTGGCCGAGATCTTCAGGGCCGGTATCAACGCCCTTCCGCGCGGGCAGTCGGAGGCGGCGTACGGCATCGGCATGCGCAAGACGCAGGTCATGAGCATCATCCTGCTGCCCCAGGCCGTGAAGATCATGCTCCCGGCAATCATTAGCCAGTGCATCGTCGCCCTCAAGGACACCAGCCTGGGCTTCGTCATCCTGGCGCCGGCGTTGACGACCGTCGGCAGGCGGATCTACGGGGAGTTCCAGAACAACTTCGCGACCGCCGTCGTGCTCGCCGCCATCTACATCGTCCTCAACTTGATCCTGTCCTGGCTCGCCACGAAGGCACAGCGCCGCATCACCAGCGGCACCCAGGTCAAGATCATCGACGGTCAGGTGCAGGCCTGAGAAGCGGTGGCGGGCGCACGTGAGCGGCATGCTCTTCCTCGGGCCGCTTGCAGCCTGTCTCGTGCTGGCATCCTGCACGGCGACGACCGAGCCGGACCCGCCGGCGCCGAGCAGCGAGACCACCCGGGCGCCGACCCCGGAACCGCCGGACGAACCAGCCCCCGAGCCGGTCGTCGAGGAGCCGCTGGTCCTCGCCGTGCACGCCACGCGCAGCGTGTCCGACGTCCCCGTGGCTGCCGCACGACGCATGCTGGCGCGCGGCGCGCGCAGCTGGACCGCTATCGGGCAGGAAGGGGAGGCGATGCGGGTGGTGTCCGGCGGGCTGCCCACGGGGATTGCCCCGGGTGCCACAGCACTGGACCACGCGTCGATCGCCCTCGATCGGGTCCGTACCAGCTCGGACGCGGTCGCCGTCGTACCCGCCAGCGAGGTCGACGCCACTGTCCGGGTGCTGACCGTCGGCGGCGTGCACCCGCTGCGCTCCCCCGACGACTACCCGGTGCAGGTGGCCACCGGGGCCGAGCCCGGCACCGTGGTCACGATGACAGTGGTCGGTGACATCATGCTCGGCCGTGGAGTCGGCGACGTGCTCGACGAGGCCGGCGACCCGGCGGCGGCACTGCGGCCGCTCGCTGAACGCCTCGCCTCGGCCGACATCACGGTCGGCAACCTGGAGTCCACCCTGTCCGACAACGGTTCGCCCACGCAGGGCACCGACTCCTTCGCCGCCGACCCGGCCGTACGCCGGGGGCTTCGACTCGCCGGCTTCGACGCGCTGTCGCTGGCCAACAACCACCTCGGCGACTTCGGCCCTGTCGCGCTCGACGAGACCCTCGACCTGCTGCGCGACGGCCGCTTCGAGTGGTTCGGCGGCGGTCGCAACCTGGACCGGGCTCGCCGGCCGCTGGTCATCGAGATCGACGGCGTGTCTACCGGCTTCTACGGCACCGAGTCGATCGGCGAGACCCCCGCTGCCACCGCCACGACCGGCGGGACCAATCGGCTGAACATGCCGCCGCGTACCGGACCGCTGGGCCGGGCGACCCTGCGCCGCATGGCCAAGGATCTGCGGCGGCTCGCCACCCAGGTCGACACGGTCGTCGTGGTCCCGCACTGGGGCACCCAGTACACGCACGTTCCCGAGCCGATCCAGCGACGGGTTGCCCGCGTCTTCGCGCGGGCAGGGGCAGACCTGGTGCTCGGGGGGCATCCGCACTGGGTGCAGGGGTGGGAGCAGATGGACGACACCACGGTCGTGCACTCGCTGGGCAACTTCGTCTTCGACATGGACTTCTCCACGCAGACGATGGAGGGGGTCTTCGTGGAGATCGTGACCTGGGACGGCGAGGTCAAGGCCGTCGAGCCGATGCCCTACCTGATGGACGACGACTTCACTCCGCGCTTGGCTCCCGGGCCGTCGGGTCAGTCCGTGCTGGACGACATGTGGTCGACCAGCACCGGACCGTACGTCGTGCCCTGATCTGGCACGCTGGGTCTCGTGACCACCGCCCAGTCCCTGGCCGACGCATGGGAACGGTCCTCAGCGTCGGACTACGTGCGCCTCGTCGCCGACTGGCTGCACCGCGTCGCCACGGACGCCAACCCGGACCTGACGACGCCTCCAGGGCTGACCGAGGTCAGGGTCGTGGATGCGCTCGTGGCCGCTGCCAGCGCACACGCCTGTTTCACCCGGGGCCTTCCGGTGCCGATCTGGACGCCAGAACCTGCGCGGCGGACCGACACGTTGTGGTACCCAGGCCCGGACGCGTTGATGCCCGACGCCCTGGTGCACACACCGCTGTCGTTCTCGTTCCATGGGCTGCTGATCGAGGCCGCTTCGTTGGAGTCGGTGTGAGCAAGGGATTGTCGTTCACCCGCGCCGCGTTGCCACGGACCACGCTCTGCCGCAGGACTGGCTGAACGATGCCGTCAAGGCGTTGCTCCCCCGCAGTGACTCGAATGCCCGCGAGTGCGTCCAGTCCGCGGGTATCTCGGTCAGCGTTCCCTCTCCGGAGTACCTGCTGGCACTGAAGGTCGCGGCCGCACGCGTGGACCGAGATGCCGACGACATTCGAGCACGTGCAGGGATCTGCGGCCTCGTAACGGCCGGTGAGGTCCTCGACGTCACCGAACAGGTCATGGGATCCCGGGCACACCTGCTACCGAAGGTGCGCTTCCTGGTGGAGGAGATGTTCCCAGCCGTCCCCTGACTGCCCCTCAACTGCGCCGGGTGCTCAGCCAGCGCCACATGATGCGGCCCACCCGCTGGATCTGGGTCTCGTCGATCACCGATGGCACGTCACCGGCGGAGTGGTAGCCGTCGTACGGGATGCTCCCGAACCGCGCCGACGGCAGGCCAGCCTTGGTGAACGACCAGTGGTCGCTGGTCGTGTTGTCGTCGCACAGGTCCACCTCGATGTCGAGCTGCCGGGCGGTTCGGGCAACTGCGTCGCGGGTGTCAGTTGCTCCTCCCGGGGCTGAGCACAGCGGCACGTCGGGACCGCGGATGCCGACCCGGTCCAGGGACACCATCGCGACCAGCACCTGCTGCTGGGCCCGGCCCATCTCGCGTACGTAGAGCTGCGAACCGAAGTGGTGCAGGGCGTCGCCTTCACCGCGCGGCTCCTCGGCGCCGAAGGCGATGAACCGGACCGGCACCTCGGGCTGCTCCAGACTGGCGAGCCGGGCGAGCTCCAGCACGGAGCCGACCCCGGAGGCGTTGTCCTCCGCACCGGGCGCCTGCGGCACGGTGTCGAGATGGGCACCGACGATGATGTGCGGCTCTCGCGGGTCGAATCCCCTGGGGTCGGCGATCACGTTGTACGACGTGCCGGCCGGGACGTCGATGCCCCATGAGTTGCCGGCCGGCACTGGCACCGGCTGCCGGGCCCCGTCGTAACCGAGCGCAGTGAACCGACGCTCGACGTAGCGGGCCGCGCGGCGAAAGGCCGCCGAGGATCCCTCACGGGGACCGATCTCGCCGGCGAGGAACCGCACAACCTCCATCACGCGGTCGCGGTCGAAGGCGGCGCGTTCGGCGGGAGGCTCGTCGGCAGGCGGCTCCTCGGCAGGCGGCTCCGTGGCATCCTGCGTGGGGTCGGGCGATGCGGGGGTCGTCGGTGACGGGGACGGCTCCGTCGACCGCTCGGTGGACGGAGCAGGCTCGTCGGTGGGCGATGACGTGGACTCCTGGGTACACCCGACCATCACCAGCAACACGCCGGCGCTCACGACCCCGACCCAGCCCTGCGCGACACCCATGCCCCCAGGGTGCCTCACAGACTGGAATCGATCTCGCTCTGCCAGGCCTCGTCGGCTCCGAGCTCCTCGCGGACGACCGACAGCGCCAGCCCGGACGAATAGCCCCTGCGGGCCAGCATGCCCATCAACCGGCGGGTGCGCGCCGGCTCGGGGACTCCGCGCACGGAGTGCAGCTTGCGCCGCACCAGCCGAGCCGCCGCCTGCCGTTCGTCGTCGGGCTCGATCTCGGCAAGCACCGAACGTGTGATGTCGTCGTCGACGCCCTTGTGCCGTAGCTCCATCGCCAGCGCCCGCTGCGCCAGCCCCTTGCTCCGCTGACGGGACTCCACCCACGAGCGTGCGAATGCCTCGTCGTCGATCAAACCGACCTCGGTGAACCGGTCGAGCAGCCGGGTGGCGACATCATCGGGCACCTGCTTCTTGCGCAGCGCCGTGGCCAGCTCCGCACGGCTGCGGGAGCGGTCGGTGAGCTGGCGGAGCAGGATCGTCCGCGCCACCGACTCCGGATCGGCGTCCGGGTCGGTGGCGGGATCGGTCGGCTCATGCACGATCTGTCCGTCGGGGTGCCGGCTCTAGAAGTTGACGTCCTTCGGTTCCACGACCGCAAGCTCGACCGGCGCGTCCACGCTGGGCCCGATCCCGAGCTTCTCGAGGATCTTCTTCTCCAGCTCGTTGGCCAGGTCGGGGTTGTCACGCAGGAAGCTGCGCGCGTTCTCCTTGCCCTGACCGAGCTGGTCGCCCTCGTAGGTGTACCAGGCACCGGCCTTGCGCACGAGGCCCGCGTCGACGCCGACATCGATCAAGCCACCTTCCCGGCTGATGCCCAGGCCGTACATTATGTCAAATTCCGCTTGTTTGAACGGTGGGGCACATTTGTTCTTCACGACCTTGATGCGGGTGCGGTTGCCCACCGCGTCGGTGCCGTCCTTGAGCGTTTCGATGCGGCGCACGTCCAGCCGCACCGACGCGTAGAACTTCAGCGCCTTGCCACCGGTGGTCGTCTCCGGCGAGTTGTGCACCATGACGCCGTCGGCGAAGTAGTTGTGATGGCCCTCGACCTCGATGTCGTAGCGGCCTCGCGGTTGTGTAGCTGTCATGACCTTCGGCTCGATCGACCGAACAGGCACAGGCATCAGCGCATCACGCGGTTCCGCGAACTCTGCCTCGACGCAGAAACGGCCGCGCTGACCCGGTAGCAACTTATAGTCCATCGAAGGATGCACGTAGGGGGCGACGAGTTCGAGAAACTGCTTGCTCGCTGCGGTCGTGAAGGTCAGTCGCGCCTTGCCAGCAGCACCGGGCGAAGTCACCTTGACGTCGAGGCCGTGGGAGTCACGCAGGTAGTCGCGCAGTCTGGACCGTGAACCATCGCTCATCGACTCGACGCAGATCTCCACCCGGCCGCTGCCTCCCCGGGTGCGCTCCTGGAGACCCTTCGACCGCACCGTGAACCCACCGTCGTCCATGTACCAGACGGCGAGCGCGAGCGGGGTCAATGCCTTGAGGTACTCATCGGTGATGGTCTTGCGCCCGTCGCCCATATACATGACGCCACGCAACTCCGCGAGCTCCGCCAGGGGGGTCATGTCGTAACTACGACCCGCGCGCGAGTTCCGCCAGCTCGTAACGCCAACGTTCGAGAACATGGAGTACTTCCAGGCCCCATACTCATCTTGCTTCTGCCCATGGCCCCAACGCAGCCTCGCTGCGAGCCCGCTGCTCGTTGCCGATAGGGCGGAGTCGCCCATCAGACCGCCAAGCGCGATTTGCCATTGCATGTCGGACAGGTGATGCCTCACCGCGTGCATGACCCGGTCTCCGGGAATCAACTCCTGGGCCTCTCGCCAACCACCAGGCGTCCGGACGAGGTGGTTCGGCGTCACGGAGAAACCAGTTTTGCCACCACTTCCTGTGGGTCGTGCGACCCTGAAGTGAAGGAAATCCGTTGTAGGCCCGTTGTTGAACCAATTGGTCACGCGGCCGGCGACGACCTTGCCGGCTCCCGGATCGTACGAGAGCACCTCGACAGGCAACTTCTGGTCGACGATAGTCCGGATCCGCTGCTTGGTGCCATCAGCGAGAGACACCAGCGTGTCTCCGGAAAGGCAGCCAAACATTACACCTATCTTTTCCCGCAACTGGTTGATGAAGATGCAGGTCGTGTTCGACCCGTGCAGCGCGCCGGCCATCTTGCGCAGCGCCTGGCTCATCAGCCGGGCCTGCAGGCCGACGTGGCTGTCGCCCATCTCACCCTCGATCTCGGCGCGGGGCACCAGCGCGGCCACGGAGTCGATCACGATGATGTCCAGCGCGCCGGAGCGGACCAGCATGTCGGCGATCTCGAGCGCCTGCTCACCGCTGTCGGGCTGGCTGACCAACAGCGCGTCGGTGTCGACGCCGAGCTTCTGGGCGTAGTCGGGGTCCAGCGCGTGCTCGGCGTCGATGAACGCCGCGATGCCACCGGCTTGTTGGGCGCTGGCCACGGCATGCAGTGCGACGGTCGTCTTGCCGGAGGACTCCGGGCCGTAGATCTCGACCACGCGGCCACGCGGGAGCCCGCCGAGGCCGAGGGCCACGTCGAGGGCTATGGCTCCGGTCGGGATCACCTCGATCGGGGCGCGCCCCTCCTCGCCGAGCCGCATGACCGATCCCTTGCCGAACGCTCGCTCGATCTGGGCCAGTGCGGCGTCGAGTGCCTTGTCGCGGTTGCCAGCAGCCATGAGTTGTTGCGTCCCGTCGTCGAAGAGTGCCTGTCTGCTCCGCACCGTAGGTGCCCTCACCGACAACGGTGGCGACACCCACCAACCTGTGCAGAACCGTGTGGCCCAGCCACGGCCACGGCCACCACGGTAGCCCGAACGTCTGTTCGAAGCACGGGCAACACGCCGGTGATTCCCTCAGCTGCGCCTGGAACGGACCAGCCCCACCACCCCGACGAGCAGCACGGTGAGCGCGGTCAGCGCCAGCCAACTCGTGAAGTACGGCCGGTCCAGCAGCGTCGGGTTGTCCGGCAGCGCCCCGAAGCGGCCGAGCACCGGGATCGAGAACAGGGTGATGCTCCCCCAACAGATCAATCCGACCGTGGCCGGCAACCGCCAGGGCACCGGGAGCACTGTCATCGAGGCGATCCCGAGCGCAACGCTGACCGGCGCGATCACCCCGTCGTGGATCAGCACGCCGCCGGCCAACCAGATGCCGAGGTGCAGCCAGTTCCCCGAGCCGGCCTCGAGCAGCAGCGACGCGGCGTACAGACCGGCGGGGACGGCGATCACGGCCAGCACCAGGCGTACGACCTGGGTGGACCTGGTGGCCGACACGCTGCTCATGCCTCGATCTCCAGCCGCTGGACCCACTTGGTCTGCCACACGCCGGGTCGGTTGGGGGCGATGATGCGGCACGGGTAGCCGTGGTCGAGGTTCAGCGTCATCCCGTTGACCTGCAACGCGAGCAGCGTCAGCGGGTCCGCGGTGTGATCCTCAGGCAGCAGACTGACCCCGAAGGCGCCGAACCGCTGCATCGACGTCACGAGCACGTCGGACGCAGCCGGTGCACCCATGGCCGTCACCAGGTCAGCCATCCGCACACCGGTCCATGTCGCCGTGGCGCTCCACCCCTCGACGCAGGCGATCGGCAGCACGTGGGTGCTCTGCGGCATCGCCATCAGCTCGTCGCGGTCATACGTCCGGTTCTGCCCCTGGTACGTCACTTCGAGCCGCCAGTCCGGATCGTCCGCGATCCCGACCACGCCGGCCGCATCCGCGGAGCGGTTGACCGGCAACCCCTGGGGTCCCTCACCGCTGCGGACCGCGAACAGCGAGACGTTGCGCAGGACCGGCACCGATGCGCCTGCCGTGGCCAAGGCCGCGAGCCCGGCCGCGACCCAGGTGGTGCGCAGCAGACCGCGCCGGGTGAGGCCACCGGAGCGGGTCTCGCCCTCGTGCTCACGGGGCTCCTCGACACCGTCGGGAGGGACCGCTGCCTCGACCGGCACACCGAGGGCGGCGCGGATCACCGGCAGCTTTACTGCGACGTGCACGATCAGCGCGGTGATCGCGACCCAGGCGACCGCGTAGTGGGTGCTGCGGAAGGAGAAGCTCCACGGGTACCACTGCGAGGAGTTGGCCAGGCCGGTGACCAGTTGGAAGATCGCCGCCGCCATCAGGACGCCGATCGACAACCGCTCCAGCAGGTGCACCAGCAGGGCCCTGCCCGGTCGCGGCGGACGCTGGAAGAAGCGCGGGAACACCGACCACAGCTTGACCAGCAGCAGGGGTACAGCGACCGTACCGGCGATGATGTGCAGCCCCTGGGTGACCTGATAGAGGCGGACCGGGCGGGTCGGGACCGACAACCAGCCGGGCGTGTCCTGCTGCAGGTGGCTCCACACGCCGGTGAGGAACGCCACCGCGAACGCGACACCGAGCCAGCGCCCGACCCGGCTGGTGACCTGCGGACCGCGCAGCCGGTACGAGAAGTCCTCGACCTTGGGCAGCCGGTCGAGCAGCGTGGCGGGCTTCACAGCTAGCACTGTAGGAGGATGCGGCACCAGAATCCGCCCTGAACACATGACGTATCGGTGACATCGGGTACGTGTGGCTGCCGACGGCCTGCCGGCGCCTAGCCTGACCCCATGCCTGCCCACGTGCTCCTGGTCGAAGACGACCCCGCGGTGCGCGATGTCGTCCTACGCTACCTGGAGCGCGACGGGCATCGGGTGAGCGTGGCAGGTGACGGACAGCAGGCGCTGGAAACGATCGAGCGCGACCCGCCCGACCTCCTCGTGCTGGACCTGATGCTGCCGGTTCTCCACGGCCACGAGATCCTGCGCCGGCTGCGAGCCCGTGACGACGGTCTGCAGCGCGTCCCGGTGGTGATGCTGACCGCGCTGGCCGAGGAGGAGGACCGCGTCGCAGGTCTCACGCTCGGCGCCGACGACTACCTGACCAAGCCGTTCAGTCCACGCGAGCTGGCCCTGCGTGTCGGGTCGGTGCTCCGTCGCACGCAGCCACAGCCCCCTGCCAGTCCCGGCACGGTCTCCGACGGCAGTCTCACGATGGACCTGCTCGCTCGGACCGCCCACGTGGACGGTCGTGAGCTGATGCTGACCGCGCGCGAGTTCGACCTGCTCGCGTTCCTGGTGACGCATGCGGGCCGGGTCTGGTCACGTGCCGACCTGCTGGCGCAGGTGTGGGGGTGGTCCTTCGGCGACCACTCGACGGTGACGGTGCACGTCAAGCGGCTGCGGGCCAAGCTCGATCGGCACCCGGCTCTCGCGCAGGCCATCGTGACCGTCTACGGGACGGGCTACCGCTACGACCGGCAGGAGGTCGCCACGCCGTGACATCGATGGACTGGCACTCCGCGCTGCTGGCCCTCGCCTGCTCGGTCCCGGTCGCCGCGGTGGGCGCGGTGGTGCTGCTGCGGCTGCGGCAGCGCTCGCTGGTGACCTCGGTGGTCGTGCTGACCCTGGTGCCGATGTTGTCGATCCTGGCCGGCGTGGTCGTGACCAGTGGCTTCGTGTTCACCACCGAGCTGCGGACGACCGCGGTGGTCTGGGTGACCGTCTCGCTGGTGTCGGTGCCTACCGCGCTGCTGCTCGGCCGCTCCCTGGCGCGCCAGAGCG
>Ga0136613_10001960_pt1 | contig 10871 bp, 7 predicted proteins | sample AntDrymUQ2722106_2_FD_106649 | JGI IMG/M metagenome (GOLD analysis project Ga0136613, IMG submission 106649) | Polar desert sand microbial communities from Dry Valleys, Antarctica - metaG UQ272 (21.06) | ecosystem: Environmental > Terrestrial > Soil > Desert | place: Antarctica: Dry Valley... | reverse complement strand
CCACGTCGCCTTCCTCATGGTGGGCGCCTACGGCACCGCCATCACCGTCGACCAGGGCGGCCCGCTGTGGCTGGGGCTGCTCGTCGGCGTCGCCGCCGCGGTCGCGCTCGGTCTGCTTTTCGGGCTGCCGACCCTCCGCCTCCGGGCCGACTACCTCGCCATCGTGACGATCGCGGCGGCAGAGGTGCTGCGGATCCTCATCCGCGGTCCGGGAGAGGATTCGTTGACCCGGGGCGTATTCGGGATCCAGCGCTTCGGCAACGACTTCTTCGACCTCAACCCGTTCCCCAACGGCGAGTACGGCATCGGCCGGGTCTCGTTCACCGAGCGGGGCCTGTGGGTGCTGACCGTCGCGTGGGCGCTCGTCGCCGTCTTCACCGTGCTCGTGGTGCTGCTCACCCGCAGCCCCTGGGGCCGCGTCCTGCGGGCGATCCGCGAGGACGAGGACGCCGCCCGCAGCCTGGGTAAGAACGTGTTCGTGCTCAAGCTCCAGAGCCTCGTCATCGGGGGGGTGATCGGGGCGTTCTCGGGAATGCTGCTCGCCATCGACCGCCAGTCGGTGAACCCCGACAGCTACCTCCCGGTGGTGACGTTCGCGATCTACACCGTGCTGATCCTGGGCGGGCCGGCGTCGCGACTCGGACCGATCGTCGGCGCAGTCCTCTACTGGTTCGTCATCCAGTTCACCGAGGGCTTCGCCCGTGAGGCGATCCGAGCGGGCTGGATCCCCGAGTCGGTCCTCGACGAGACCGACATCGGCGCGCTGCGGTTCGCGCTCGTGGGGCTCGGGCTCATGCTCCTCATGATCTTCCGGCCCCAGGGGATCCTCGGGAAGCGGGAGGAGGTGCTCATCGATGCCCAGTGAAACCGCCGCCCCGGTGACCGGTGTCGCACCCGAGCCCGGGGTGGCGAAGCCCGACCCGATCCTGTCTGTCTCGGGGTTGCGGAAGAGCTTCGGCGGCCTCGTGGCAGTACACGTCGACCACCTCGAGTGCCAGCGCGGGACCATCACCGGGCTCATAGGCCCCAACGGCGCCGGCAAGACCACCATGTTCAATCTGCTCACCGGGTTCGACCGCGCCGATGCGGGGACGTGGAGCTTCGACGGCAGCCAGCTCGAGGGGATGCTGGCCTACCAGATCCCGCGGACCGGACTGGTGCGCACGTTCCAGCTGACCAAGGCGCTGGCCAAGATGACCGTGCTCGACAACATGACGCTGGCCGCCACCACGCAGCGGGGCGAACGCCTGCGCGAGTGCCTGGTTCGACCGTTGTGGCGACAGCAGGAGCGCGAGATCGAGGCGCGCGCCGACGCGCTGCTGGAGCGGTTCAACCTCGCGCAAATGCGAACCGAGTACGCGGGCACGCTGTCGGGCGGCCAGCGCAAACTGCTCGAGATGGCCCGGGCGCTCATGGTCGAGCCGCGCATGCTGCTCCTCGACGAGCCCACCGCGGGCGTGAACCCCGCGCTCCTCCAGTCGATCCTCGACCACGTGCGCGAGCTGCGGGACGACGGCATGACGGTCATGTTCGTCGAGCACGCCATGGATGTCGTGATGGGCATCAGCGACTGGGTGGTGTGCATGGTCGAGGGGCAGGTCATCGCCGAGGGCCCGCCGGCCTCGATCGCCACCAACGACGCCGTCATCGACGCCTACCTCGGTGCCAAGCGCACGGAGGAAGCCCAGACCGGAGGGGGAGGGTGACCGAGCCCGCCCCGCCGTTCGTCCGCGCCCACGAGCTGGTGGCGGGCTATCTCCCGGGGGTCGACATCCTCAGGGGCAGCAGCCTCGAGGTCCATCACGGCGAGATCGTCGGTGTGATCGGGCCCAACGGGGCGGGCAAGTCGACGCTGGTGAAGGCGATGTTTGGGCTGGTGCCGGTGCGTTCGGGAGCCGTGACGCTTCGGGGTGACGACATCACCGGCCTGCCCACCCACGAGCTCGTCGACCGGGGCGTCGGGTACGTGCCCCAACTCGCCAACGTGTTCCCGAGCCTCACGGTGGAGGAGAACCTGCGCATGGGTCTGTACCTGCGACCCAAGCACTGGCACGAGCGGTTCGAAGGCGTGGCCTCCCTGTTCCCCCTGCTCGCCGGGCGGCGCAAGCAACGCGCCGGCTCGCTCTCCGGGGGCGAACGCCAGATGGTGGCCATGGGCCGGGCGCTGATGATGGACCCGGCAGTGCTGTTCCTCGACGAGCCGTCGGCGGGCCTGTCGCCGGTGTTGCAGGACCAGGTGTTCGAGCGGGTCAAGGAGATCAACGGCGCGGGCGTGTCGATCGTGATGGTGGAGCAGAACGCCCGCCGCTGTCTCGAGATCGCCGACCGCGGGTATGTGCTCGACCAGGGTCGCAACGCCCACACCGGCCCCGGCGACGAGCTGCTCCACGACCCCAAGGTGGTCGAGCTCTACCTCGGGACGCTGGCCGAAGCCGCGACCGAATAGCGCACGCAAAGGAGCTGCCATCCTCCGCCAGGGGGCCGGGTCCCCCGGCCCCGGGACCGCCAGGTGCGTGCGGGAGCGGCGAGCGAAGCGAGCGCGACCAGAAAAGGAAGTGGGGCCCGGTCGCCCGGGCCCCACTCCTGTTCTCTCGTCTTGCGACGAGTGTTCGCTAACCGGCCTTGATGCTCTCGTCGATGGTCTCGACGCTGCCGTCGGCCGCGAACTCCCAGGTGTCGTACGCGCCCTTGCCCGGCTCACCCTTCTTGGTGAAGTCGAGCGGGCCCGCCGCGCCCTGGTAGTTGATGTCCTCGCCGTCCCCGAGCAGGGCCACGCACTCCTCGTAGAGGCTGCACTTGGTGCCCTTCTTGGTGACGGCGTTGATGCCCTTGGCGATGTCCTGGGACGCATCCGACTCGGCCGCGGTCGCCGCCAGCGCGGCGATCACGACGCAGTCGTACGAGTGACCCGAGAAGATCGTGTCGGTCCCCGGCGAGAACGCCTGGAACCGCTCCTGGAACGTCTCCTCGCCGTCGGCGGGAGCCGCCGACGGAGCCGTCCCCCTGATCCCCTCCACGACCGCCGGGTTGTTGGCGTCGACGTTCTCGAAGAAGGTCGCGCTCTGGATACCGTCCGTGCCGTACCACTGCAGATCCGCCGGCCCGACGCCCGCTTCGATGGCGGCCGTGAGCACGGCACCACCCTCGTCGAAGGCGATCATCGCGACCGCTTCGGGGTCGGCTTCCGAGATCTGCTCGGCCACGTCGTCGTAGCTCGTGGCCTCGGGGTCGTAGAGGATGACGTCCTGGACGTCGGCACCGGCGCCGTCGAGCTCCTTCTCGAGGAACTCGGCGAAGCCCTCGCCGTACTCGTCGCTACGGGCGACGATGACCACGTCCGAGTTCCCGTCGTCCACCACCAGGTCGGCGAGCACCTGCGACTGCAGGTTGTCGGGCGGGGCAGTCCGGAAGTACCGGCCCTTGTCCGGGTACGTCGTGAACTGCACACCCGTGTTGGACGGCGAGCACTCGACCACGCCCGCACCGGTGATCTTGTCGATCACCGACAGTGTGACGCCCGAGGCCGCCGCGCCCACGATCACGTCGACGTCCTCCTGGAGGAGCCGGTCGGTGGCCGCGTTGGCGACGTCGGGATCGGTGCCGTCGTCGGTGAGGGTCACCTCGGCCGGCGCGCCATTCACGCCGCCGGCGGCGTTGATCTCCTCCACGGCCATGTTGGCGGCGTCGATCATGGGTGGCCCGAGGAAGTCGAGCGCCCCGGTCTGCGGGAGCAGGAGCCCGTATTTCAGGACCCCGTTCGACTCGCGGTCGGGCGCGTCGCCACCGGCGCCGGCCGAGCCGGCGGAGACGGCAACCACCAGACCGGCGGCGGCACCCACGGCGGCGAGCCGCAACCATCGCTTGCTCTTCATACGTTCCCCCTGTTTTCCGAGTGGCCCGCCCGGAGCCGTGATGCGCGGGGACGGGCTCGGTTGCGGACCCAACTCTAACGACACCGGGCCGGTGGTGCCGGGCGCGGGCGCGAATCCTGACGGTCACGTCATGATGGAGGGCACGGGTAGGGTGCCGTCGATGGCCGCCCCATCGAGCTTCGACCGGTCGGAGGCCCTGCGCCGGCTGGGCGAAGAGCGCTTCGACGTGCTCGTCGTCGGTGGTGGGATCACGGGTGCGGGGGTCGCGCTCGACGCCGCCTCTCGGGGCTTTCGTACCGCCCTGGTCGAGCGGCACGACTTCGCGTCGGGCACGTCGTCGAAGTCGTCGAAGCTCATCCACGGCGGCCTGCGCTACCTCCAGCAACGCGAGTTCGTGCTCGTGTACGAGAACCTGGCCGAGCGTCAGGTGGCGCTGCGCAACGCCCCCCACCTGGTGCGGGTGCTGCCGTTCCTGGTCCCGCTCATGACGCGGGACGGGCTGTTCAACCGCAAGCTCGCCCGGGCGTTCGGGACCGCGCTGTGGATGTACGACCTCACCGGCGGGCTGCGCATCGGCAAGCGCCACTCGCGCATCTCCAAGGAGAAGGCGCTCGTCCACATGCCCACCCTGCGACCCGACCGGCTGTCGGGCGCGTACGTGTACTACGACGCCCGCACCGACGACGCCCGGCTCACGCTGGCGCTGTGCCGCAGCGCCGCCGCCCACGGTGCCGTTGTCGCCAACTACGCCGGCGTGACCGGGGTGCTCAAGGACGATCAGGGCAAGGTACGGGGCGCCCGCATCGAGGCCGACGGGGAGTCGATCGAGGTGGGCGCGGACAGCGTGGTGAACGCGGCCGGGGTCTGGGCCGACGAGGTCCGGCGCCTCGACGAGGGCAACGATCCCGACTCGCTCCGGCCGGCCAAGGGCATCCACATCACCGTGCCGTGGGCCAAGGTCCGCAACGACATGGCCGCCATCATCCCCGTGCCCAAGGACAAGCGCTCGGTGTTCGTGGTGCCCTGGGGTGACCTCACCTACGTCGGGACCACCGACACCGACTACGACGGCCCCATCGACGATGCGCAGTGCGCGCCCGAGGACATCGCCTACCTGCTCGGCGCGCTCAACGCCACGGTGACAGAGCCGGTCACCGAGGCCGACGTCGTCGGCACCTGGGCGGGATTGCGCCCGCTGCTCCGCGACGCGACGAGCGAGCGTACCGCCGACCTGTCGCGGCGCCACGCCGTCGGCCGCTCCGAGAGCGGGGTCGTGACCGTCACCGGCGGGAAGCTCACCACCTACCGGAAGATGGCCGACGACACCGTCGACGTCGTCGCCGCGTTCCTGGGCAAGCGCCGCCGGCGGTGCAGGACGAAGCGGCTGCGGCTGGTGGGGGGAGAGGGCTTCGAGCCACCGGCCGAATCGCTCGAGCCCAGCACGCACTCCCACCTCGCCGGGCGCTACGGGACCGAGGCCGACGCGGTCCAGGAGCTGATCGAGGCCGACCCCGCGCTGGGCGAGCCGTTGGTGCCCGGGCTCCCCTACCTGCGGGCGGAGGCGGTGTTCGCGGTCCGCCACGAGATGGCGCGCACCCTCGACGACGTGCTGGCCCGCCGCACCCGGGCGCGCCTGCTGGCGCGGGACGCGTCGGCGCGGGTCGCCGACGACGTCGCCCGGCTCGTCGGCGCCGAGCTCGGCTGGAGCGACGCCGAGCGCACGCGCGAGGTCGAGGACTACCGAGCCGCGGTGAAAGCGGAGCGGGCCGCGGCCGATCTCCCCGAAACGGCGTTCGACGCCTCGTTCGGCGCGTAGCCGGCACTGCCGTGGTCGCCAGCGGCGCGCCGACCCCGCCGATCCCGTTCTCCGGTCCGGCCGACACGGTCGCGTCGCGGTTGGGCGCGGCCCGGGTCGACGTCGACGACGCGGTATTGGCGCGGCTGCGGGAGGCGTGCTCGTCGGTCACGGTCGAGGCGGGCGAGCTGGCCGAGGCGAGCCGGGACTGGTGGCCGCTGGCGATGATCTGGGCCCTCGAGGACAAGGTGGCGTCGCTCGGCGCGGCAATGGCGCGTCCTGCCTCGGCCGCGGAAGTCGCGACCGTGCTGCGGATCTGCGACGACGCCCGCGTACCGGTGACGGCGGCGGCGGGTCGCAGCGGGGTGTGCGGCGCGAGCGTCCCGCTGCACGGCGGGGTCGTCCTCGACCTGTGCGGGCTCGACGGCATCGTCGACGTCGACGTCGAGTCGATGGTGCTCGACGTGCTGCCGGGGACGTTCGGCACTTGGCTCGAGGACACGCTACGAGCCGAGCACGGCGTCACCGTGGGCCACTGGCCCCAGTCGATCGACCTGTCGACCGTTGGCGGCTGGCTGGCCTGCCGGAGCGCGGGCCAGCTGTCGACGCGGTACGGGAAGATCGAGGACATGGTGGTCGGCCTCGACGTCGCGCTGGCGGACGGCACGGTCGTGCACACCGGCGGAGCGCCCCGGGCGGCGGTGGGCCCCGACCTCACGCAGCTCTTCGTCGGGTCGGAGGGGACGCTCGGGATCATCACCGGTGCCCGCCTGCGGCTCCACCCGGCGCCGCCGGTCGAGCGACGGGCGGCGTACGGGTTCGACGCGTTCGGCGACGGCCTCGACGCCTGCCGGCGGGTGCTGCACCGGGGCGCGACTCCGGCGGTCTTGCGACTCTACGACGCGATCGAGGCCGACCGCTCGTACCAGACCGGCGACCGCCACCTCCTGCTGGTGCTGGACGAGGGCGACCGGGAGCTGATCGACCCGGTGATGGGAGTGGCGGCCGAGGAGTGCGTCGACGCCGGGGCCGAGGTGCTCGACGTGGGACTCGTCGGGCGGTGGATGGAGCATCGCAACGACGTCTCCGCGCTCGAGGCGTTGATCAGCCGGGGCTACGTCGTCGACACGATGGAGATCGCCGCCCGCTGGTCGGCGCTGCCCGGCATCTACGAGGCGGCGACGGCCGCCATCGGCGCGGTCGAGCACACGATGGTTGCATCGGCGCACCTCTCCCACTCCTACTCCGACGGCGCCTGCCTGTACTTCACGTTCGCGGGGAAGCCCGAGGCCGATGCACGCGAGGCGTACTACCGGGCGGCGTGGGACGCAGGGACGCGCGCCGTGCTCGAGGGCGGCGGCGCGTTGAGCCACCATCACGGCGTCGGGCTCAACCGGGCCCGGTTCGTGCGCGACGCGCTCGGTCCTGCGTTCGACGTGCTCGCGGCGGTGAAGGCCGCGCTCGACCCCAACGGCATCCTCAACCCGGGCAAGCTCGGCCTCCCCGACCAATGGGGCGACCCCGCCTGGCCCGACTGACCGAATGACCGAATGACCGAATGATCCTCGTCGTCGACGTGGGGACGTCGTCGGTGCGGGCCGCGCTCGTGCGCGACGATGCCACCGTCGCCCACGAGGAGCGGCGGCCGCTGCTGCCGGCGTCGCCGGCGCCGGGACTGGTCGAGTTCGACGCCACCGCGATGGCCGCAACCGTGCTCGAGCTGGCCGGTGCCGCTCTCGCAGCCACCGGCACCGAGGATGTGGACGCGGTCGGGATCGCCAACCAGCGCGGCTCCACCGTGGTCTGGGATCGTGCGACCGGCGAGCCGGTCGGACCGGGGATCGGCTGGCAGGACCTGCGCACGGTCGGGCGCTGCCTGGAGCTGAAGTCCGCGGGCCTCCGCACCGGGCCCAACTACTCGGCCACCAAGCTGGAGCACCTCCTCGACATCGCCGACCCCGACCGCGGGCGCGACCTGTGCTTCGGCACGGTCGACAGCTGGGTGGCGTGGACACTGACCCAGGGCGCGGTCCACGTCACCGACGCCACCAACGCCCTCATTACCGGGATGCTCGATCCGGACGCCCACGAGTGGTCGGACACCGCGCTCGAGATCCTGCGGGTTCCGCCCCGCCTGCTGCCGAAGGTCGTCGATTCCAGTGGCATCGTCGGAGACGCGTCGGCGCTCCCGGGCGCGCCCCCGATCGCGGGCATCGCCGGCGATCAGCAGGCGTCGCTGCTCGGCCAGGGCTGCGTGCACACCGGTGACGCCAAAATCACCTTCGGCACCGGTGGCATGCTCGACCTCGTGCTCGACGCCCGTCCCGAGTTCGAGATGCAGGGACCGGCGGGCACGTTCCCGATCGTCTGCCGGCGCGTCGGCGGCACCGACACCTGGGGCGTGGAGGCGGTGATGCTGTCGGCGGGCACCAACGTCGAGTGGCTACGCGACGACCTCGGGGTCATCACGACTGCGGCCGAGTCGCACGACGTCGCCGCCGGCTGCGAGAGCACCGGCGACGTTTGGTACGTGCCCGCCCTGCTCGGACTGGGCACGCCCGCGTGGGACTTCGGCGCCCGCGGCACCGTCCTCGGACTGACCCGCGGCACCGGCCGATCCGAACTCGTCCGGGCCGTGCTCGAGGGCGTCGCCCACCGCGCCGTCGACCTGGTCGAGGCGGCCGAGGCCGACTCCGGCATCGCCGTGCCCCACCTCCGGGCCGACGGTGGCATGACCGACAACCCCACGTTCGTGCAGCTGCTCGCGGACGCGAGCCGGCGCACCGTCGAGGTCTCGCCGGTGCGCGAGGCCACCGCCCTCGGCGCCGCGTTCCTCGCCGGCCTCGCCACCGGTGCCTGGGACAGCGAGGACGACCTCGCCGGCACCTGGGCACCCCGGCAGCGCGTGGAACCCCGGCCCGGTCACGAGCTCGACCGTGACCGCTGGCGTGACGCCTGCCGGCGGGCCGAGCGCTGGATTCCCGAGCTCTCGGCCGTCGACTTCTGACCCACCCAGCGGCAAGACTCGCGCCATGGCACTCGCGGACCTTGTCCAGGACCTCCTCGGAACCGACCTGCCGGTCGCGTTCTCGCTGTACGACGGCAGTCGTGTCGGCCCCGATCCCGCGCCGGCCACCATCGTGGTCAACTCCCCCAACGCCCTACGCCGCATCATCACGGCGCCCGGTGAGCTCGGCTTCGGTCGCGCGTACGTCGCCGGCGACCTCGACGTCGAGGGTGACATCTACGCCGCCCTCAGGCTGCGCGACCAGCTGCCCGAGGTCAAGCTCCGGCCCCGGCAGTACGTCGCCGCGCTCCGGCTCGCGGGCGCGGGTGGGTTGAAGCCGCTCCCGCCGCCGAAGGAGGAGGCGCGCCTGCGCGGTCGGCGCCACTCGAAGGCGCGCGACGCCGCCGCGGTCGCACACCACTACGACGCCGCCAACGACTTCTACCGCATGGTCCTCGGCCCGTCGCTGACGTACTCGTGCGCGGTCTGGACCGACCCCGCCCACTCGCTCGAGGAGGCGCAGGCCAACAAGCACGAGCTGATCTGCCGCAAGCTCGCGCTCGAGCCGGGGATGCGACTCCTCGACATCGGGTGCGGATGGGGCGGAATGCTGCTGCACGCGGCCGAGCACCACGGCGTCCAGGCCGTCGGGGTCACGCTGTCGCAGCGACAGGCCGAGCTGGCCGAGAAGCGGGCCGCCGACGCCGGGCTCGGCGACAAGATCGAAGTTCGGTACCAGGACTACCGCGACGTCGACGACGGTCCCTACGATGCCATCAGCTCGATCGGCATGTTCGAGCACGTGGGCCTGTCACAGCTCCAGGTGTACTTCGAGCGCTGCTTCGAGCTGCTGCCGCCGGGCGGGCGGCTCCTGAACCACACCATCGGCCGGCCCGCGCACATGAAGGGCTCGACCGACGACCGCCAGTCGCGGTTCGACAAGCGGGGCTTCATCAACCGCTACGTGTTCCCCGACGGCGAGCTGCACGAGATGGGCACGGTCGTCTCCGCCATCCAGCAGGAGGGGTTCGAGGCGCGCCACATGGAGAGCCTGCGCGAGCACTACGCGCTCACGCTGCGCCGGTGGGTCGCCAACCTCGAGGAGAACTGGGACGCGTGCGTGGCCGAGGCGGGCGTCGCCCGCGCTCGCATCTGGCGCCTCTACATGGCGGCGTCGGCGGTCAACTTCGAGGCCAACCGCACCCAGGTCCACCACGTGCTGGCGGTGAAGCCCGCCGACGGACGGTCAGCGCTTCCGCTTCGGCCCCGGTTCGAATAGCTACCTGGCGTCGGCCTCGACCGTCAGCGTCGGCGGTTCGGGGAAGCGAGCGTCGAGCCAAGTCAGGAGCTCGGCCAGCGCGGCTTCACCTTCGGGTGTGAGCGCGCCGCGAGTGCGGTCGAAGTTGTGGTCGGCGCCGGGCACGATCGCGACCGTCGCGTCGACACCGGCGGCGGCGAGCGCGGCACCGAAGGTGGTGGTTTGCTCAGGCGCGACGGTGCTGTCGGCGTCGCCGTGGAACAGCAATGCCGGTCCGCCGGCGGCGGCCGCGAGTGACACGGAATCGCTGAGGTCGTAGCAGGCCTGAATCGCGCGATCGCCGCTGCCGTCGGGCCCGCCGCAGTACTGCTCGGGGTCGGCGTGCGTACCGTCGTACATCCCGTAGAAGCCGATGAACGCGTTGACGATGTCGCTCGTCCCGTCGTCGTACAGGCCTTCGCCCGCGAACGACGCTTCGTCGCCGGCGGCATACGCCACGCCGCCGAGCGACGCGCCCGCACCGAAGCCCTGCACGACGATGCGGTCGGGGTTGATCCCGAGCTCGGTCGCGTGTAGCCGCATGTATTGCACCGCGGCCTTGACGTCGCGCTCGGGAACGGGGAACACCGGCGGGGACGTGGTCGGCTTGAACAGGAAGTGGTCGATCGAGAGGGTGACGTACCCCTCCTCGGCGTAGGCCGTGGCCCACGCCCGCATCTGGCGGCGGCTGCCGCGGGTGCCGTCACCGCCGTGCACGAGCACGATCGCGGTGGTGCGGTGGATGCCCGGCACGGACAGGTCGGCCTTGCGCGCCGGCGCGCCCTCGGGCGAGTACACGACGGTCTCGCGCGTGTCCTCGATCGGCTCGTCGGGCTCGGTGGTCGTGGTCGAGGAGGCTGTCGTGGTCGAGGAGGCTGTCGTGGTCGAGGAGGCTGTCGT
>Ga0136613_10001959_pt1 | contig 10873 bp, 8 predicted proteins | sample AntDrymUQ2722106_2_FD_106649 | JGI IMG/M metagenome (GOLD analysis project Ga0136613, IMG submission 106649) | Polar desert sand microbial communities from Dry Valleys, Antarctica - metaG UQ272 (21.06) | ecosystem: Environmental > Terrestrial > Soil > Desert | place: Antarctica: Dry Valley... | reverse complement strand
CTCGATCACCGAGCGGGCCGACGCGAGCGAGATCTCATGCTCGCTCGAGCGCCCCCCCATGAGCACGGCGACGCGGACGCGCACGCCGTCAGCCCTTCTCGCGTTTGCCTTTGGCCTTTCGCCGATCGTTGCCCTCGCCCTCGTCGCCCCCCACGCGTGGGAGGACGAACCTGCCGACCACGATCGTCACGGTACTCCCGGGCTCGGTCCGCACCCCTCCGGCCGGGTTCTGGTCGATCACCTTGCCGCCCTGCACCGGGTCGGTGACGTCCTGGGAGCGCTCGACCACCTCGAAGCCCGCCTCTTGGAGCTCCGCGACCGCGACGTCCCGATCCTGGCCGGTCACGTTCGGCACGGTCGCCGACTCGGGGCCTTCCGAGATGACGATCGTCACGGTCGAGCCCTTCAGCGCCTCCACGTTCGGGTCGGGATCCTGCGAGATGACCAGTCCGGCCTCGACGTCGTCACTCGGCGCGCGCGTGACCTCGACCTTGAAGCCGTTCGCACGGAGCTCGGCAGTCGCGCTCTGCTCCGTCTGGATCAGGACGTCGGGGACGGTCTCGAGCTCCTGGCCCTTGGAGACGCTGACCTTCACCGTCGAGCCTTCGCGCACGGTGGCGCCGGCCTTCGGATCCTGCCCGACCACCTCGCCGGCGAGGGCCTCGGCGAAGACCTCGGTGCGCTTGGCCTTGAGCCCTGCCCGGTCGAGCGCATCGAGGGCGTCGTTGTACTGCTGGCCGACGATGTTCGGGACGTCGGTGAGCGGCGGCCCGGTCGAGACCTTGATCGTGACCGTCTCACCCGGCGCGACGTCCGTTCCGTCGCCCGGGTCCTGGGCGAAGACTCGTCCCTCGCGTTGTAGGGGGCTCGCCTCGTGCTCCACCTCGGGCACCAGCCCGACCCCCGTGATCAAGCCGACCGCTTGCTCCTCGGTCAGGCCGATGACCGACGGCACGCCGACGGGCTTCGCCTCGTTCAGGTTGTCCTGGACCTGCGAATAGACGTACCACCCGGCAGTCGCTGCGGCCGCGAGGAAGAGGAGGGCGATCAGCCACGGCACCCAGCGCCGCTTCTTCGGCTTCGGCGGCTGGCTGTAGCCGTACTCGGGCGGGTAGGTCGGTGGCCTGCGGGCAGGCGCGGTCGGGCGCGGCGGCAGAACGCGCGTCCCCGCGTCGCCGGGCAGGACCTGCGTGGCCTCCGTCAGCGGAGGCCCGGTGAGGACGGCCGTTGCGGCCGCGGTCGTCTCGGGCGAGACCGGAAGGCCGGCCTCGACGCGGTCGAGGTCGGCGCTGAACTCCTCGGCCGCCTGGTAGCGGTCGTGCGGCTCCTTGGCGAGCGCGCGGAGGACGATCTGGTCGAGCTCGGGCGGGATCTCCGGCCGGAGATCCGAGGGTGGTCGCGGCGCCTCGTTCAGGTGCTTCATGGCGATCTCGATCGGCGTATCGCCGTTGAAGGGCGTCTTCCCGGTGAGCATCTCGTAGAGGACGATCCCGACCGAGTAGAGGTCGGACCCAGCCGCGACGGGCGCGCCGCGCGCCTGCTCGGGCGAGAGGTACTGGGCCGTGCCCATGATGGAGCCGACCTCCGTCATCTGCGAGGCCCCGGCGCGCGCGATCCCGAAGTCTGCGACCTTGAGCCGGTCCTCGGCTCCGAGCAGGATGTTGTGGGGCTTGATGTCGCGGTGGATGATCCCGTTTCGGTGCGCGAAGCGAAGCGCGTGGAGGATCTGCTTCGCGTAGTCCAGGGCCCTGGCGATCGGAAGCGGGCCGGCGGCGATGATCAGCTCTTTGAGGCTTCGGCCCTCGATCACCTCCATGGCGATGTAGGGGCGCCCCTCCGCGTCGCCGCGGTCGTAGACCGAGACGATGTTCGGATGCGAGAGCGCCGCGGCGGACTTCGCCTCGCGCCGGAAGCGCTCGGTGAAGGACTCGTCGGAGGCGTAGCGCTCGTTCAGGATCTTGATCGCGACGCGCCGGCCGAGATCCTCGTCCTCGGCCAGGTAGACGTTCGCCATCCCGCCCGAGCCGAGCTTGCGCAGGATGCGGTAGCGCCCGTCGAAGAGCGTGTTGATCAGGGTGTCGGAGACCGCCATGTGCCTCAACCAGCCTAGGTAATCCGCCTCAGGAGCGTCTCCAGGACGGTTTTCGCGATGGGCGCAGCGGTCGAGCCGCCTGTTCCGTCCTGATCCTGGAGGAAGACGGCGATCGCGATCGTGGGCGCGTCGGCCGGCGCGAAGGCGATGAAGCCCGTGTCGTTCTCATTGTCACGGCCGGTCTCCGCGGTCCCGGTCTTGCCGGCGACGTCGACGCCGGAGATCTGGGCGGCGGTCCCGGTTCCGGACTCGACCACCTGCACCATCATGGGCGTCAAGGCGGCTGCCGTCTTGGCCCGCATGACGCGGCGCACCTCGTCGGGCTTCGTGCGCGTCACGATGTCTCCGTCGGGGGAGGTGATCCGGTCGACGAGGTGCGGCTCCATGAGGACGCCGCCGTTCGCCACGGTGGCGGCGACCATCGCCATCTGGAGCGGCGTCACGAGCAGGCGCTCCTGGCCGAAGGCGAAGCGGCCCGGGTCGACCTGGCTCGGGTCCTTCGGATCGAAGAGCTTTCCCTTCGAGTAGAGACCGCTCGGGCTGCGCTCCTCGCCGGGCGTCTCGAGCGGCGGGTCGTCGTAGAAGCCGAAGCGCTTGGTGAAGTCGAGCAGTCGACGGACGCCGAGCGCCTTGCCGAGGTCGCAGAAGACGGAGTTGACGGAGTTCTCGACCGCCTCGCCGAAGTCGACGGTCCCGTACACGTGGGGACCCGACTGGTCGGCGTAGTTGAAGACCTTCTTCCCGTACTCGATGCAGTAGCCCGGATCCTCGAACGTGCTCGACGCGCTCCAGCGGCGCGAGTCGAGTGCGGCGGCGGCGGTCACGATCTTGAAGGTCGAGCCCGGGATGAAGACCGGGCCCTGCGTCGCGCGGTTGAGAAGCGGCGAGGCCGGGGTGCAGGGGGCGGAGACGTTGGTCGCCCGGCGGAAGCTCTTCTCGATCAGGTTCGGGTCGTACGTCGGCGACGAGGCCATCACGAGCACGCGCCCGCTCTCGGGCTCGAGCGCCACCACCGAGCCGCACTGGCCCGCGAGCGCCTGCATGGCCGCGCGCTGGGCGGTCGCGTCGAGGGTCGTGACGACGTCGTTCCCTTCCTGCGTGAGTCCGCGGAGCTTGTCCCCGACCCGGTCGACGAGGGTCGAGAGGTTCGCGTTCGATCCGGTCAGGTAGTCGTTCAGGGACTCCTCGAGTCCGGTGCGCGAGCGCTCGATTGTCGAGTAGCCGACGGCCTGGGCCGTGAGGCCTCGGTTCGGGTAGCGGCGCAGGAACCAGGTTCGGCCCCGCACCTTTTGCTTGCGGTTCTGGGCGAGGACGGTCTTCCCGTCGGAGGCGAGGACGAGCCCGCGCTTGATCGTGAGCTGGCGGACGACCTCGTTCGGATTCCCCTGGCGCGCTTCGAGATCGGGCGCTCGCCAGAGCCAGTAGGTGCCGATCCCGATCACGGCCAGGAAGAGTGCGGCGAAGACGAAGAAGAGGCGCCGGATCTGCGGGTTCATCTACCGCTCCGCCGTTCGGTTGACGTGATCCGACACGATCAGGAGCAGGCCGACGAGGAGGAAGTTCGCGATCACGCTCGAGCCGCCATAGGAAACGAAGGGCAGCGTGATCCCCGTCAGCGGGATGAGGCCCGTGACGCCGCCGACGATGATGAAGGCCTGGATCGCGAGGGTGGCCGTGAGGCCGGCGGCCAGGAGCTTCGAGAAGCCGTCGTCGGCGAGCATCGCGATTCGGAAGCCGCGGTAGGCGAAGACGAGGTAGAGGAGGACGACGGCCGCTCCGCCCGCGAGCCCGAGCTCATTCGTGATCGCCGAGTAGATGAAGTCGGTCTCGAGGAAGGGGATGTACGGCTCGCCGCTGTCGCTGATGAGGACGCCTCGGCCGAGGCCCTGGCCGAAGAGGCCGCCGCCCGCGATCGCGTAGATCGACTGGACGAGCTGAAAGCCCGAGTCGTAAGGGTCTTGCCAGGGGTCGAGCCAGATCGCGATCCGGTTCGCGATGTGGTCGCGCAGGTGGTAGAGGACGTACGACCCGGCCGCGAAGAGCGCGAGCCCGACGGCGATGTACGGCCAGCGCCCGGTGGCGATGTAGAGCATCGCGAGGAAGATCGAGAAGAGAAGGAGCCCGCCTCCGAGGTCGTTCGACTGGAAGAGCACGAGCATCGCGAGGCCCCAGATCAGAAGGAGCGGGCCGAAGTGCTTGGGCGAGGGGATGCCCGCGCGGCCGAAGCCCATCGAGAGGAGCTCTCGGTTGTCCCGCAGGTAACCCGCGAGGAAGATGACGAGGAGCACCTTCGCGAACTCGCCCGGCTGGAGGTTCACCGGGCCGACCTGGATCCAGAGGCGCGCGCCGTTGACCGTGTGGCCGATCAGCGGAAGCGCAGGGAGGGCAAGGAGGACGATCGCCCCGACTCCGCACGTGTACTTCAGCGGGTCGAGGCGCCGGTGGTCGCGCAGGAAGAGGATCACCCCGGCGAAGAGCGCGACCCCGCCGACGACCCAGACGCCTTGCCGAAACGCCTGTCCCGGCTCGATCCGGTAGATCATCGTCAGGCCCGTCGCCGTCAGGAGCCCCGCGATCGGGAGGAGGTAGGGGTCGGCGAGCGGGAGCGCGTAGCGGACGACGAGGTGCGCCGCCAGGAAGAGCGCGAGAAAGAAGCCCGCGTAGGAGAGCGACGTCGTCGAGAACTCGGGGATGTCCTGGCTCGCGAGGTAGACCGAGGCGAAGCCGCACGCGGTCAGAAGCCCGACGACGAAGAGGTTCAGGAGCTCGCGGTTTCGGGCGGTCACGGGAGGCCTTCCGCTTCGAAGCCTTCGAGGCGCGTGCGGGCCGCGTCGTAGGCCATGAGGTCGTGGTCGAAGAGGACGGACCGCTCCTCCGCGGCGAGCTGGACGGCGCGAAGCTCGCTCACGTAGCGGGCGCGGTAGAGCGAGACCCCGCCGCCGAGGTCGTAGGGGACGCCCTGGTAGACGGCGAGGCGCCCGTCCGACTGCGCGCCGACGAAGTGCGCGTTCGCAAGGCCCCAGAAGGCGACGAGTAAGAGGACGGCGATGAGGGCGAGCGCGAGGACGAAGAGGAAGAGCCGCCGTCCCCGGCGCGGCCGCTTCGCCCGCTCGCGGGGCGCCTCCGCCTGCTCGCCGACGGGCTCCCAGGCCGCGGCCTGCTCCTGGGCCGGCGCCGGCGCGACCGCCTCGAGCCCGGTCAGCGTGTCCTCCAGGTCCTGGTCTCCCTGGCCGTTCGTCGGGAGGGCGATCGTCTCTTCGAGGCCGTGCGCGTCGCCCTCCTCGACGCGGAAAAGGATGACCGTGACGTTGTCCTCCCCGCCCCTCCGGTTCGCCGCCTTGACGAGCGCGCGCGCCGCGGCCTCGAGATCGGCGCCCTCGGTGAGGATGCTCGCGATCTCCTCGTCGCCGAGCATCGTCGTCAGCCCGTCCGAGCAGATCAGGTAGAGGTCGCCGGGCTCGGCCTCGACGGCGAACGTGTCGACGTCGACGGAGGGGTCGGTGCCGAGCGCGCGCGTGATGACCGAGCGCTGCGGGTGCGTGTCGGCCTCTTCCGGGCTCAGGCGGCCGCTTCGGATCAGGTCGCCGACGAGCGAGTGATCCTGCGTGAGCTGCTCCAGGGAGCCGGCGCGCACCCGGTAAGCGCGCGAGTCGCCGACGTGGCCGAGCGCGATTCGCCCGCCCTCGACGAGCGCCGCGGTCACCGTCGTCCCCATCCCCGATGCGTGCGCGTCGTGCTGAGCGCGCTCGTAGATCCGCCTGTTCGCCTCCTGGATGATCGCCTCGACGCGCTCCTCGCCGCCGAGGTCGTCGGCCTCGTGAAACTCGCGGAAGGCCGAGGCCGCGAGGCGCGAGGCGACCTCGCCGGCCTGGGCCCCGCCCATCCCGTCGGCTACGGCGAAGAGCGGCGGGTCGACGACGAAGGAATCCTCGTTTCGCCGGCGCCTCCGGCCGGGGTCGGTCACCGCTGCCTTGGCCGCGATCCTCATCCGCGCTCGAACCTCAGCTCCGTCTCTCCGACCCGGACCAGGTCGCCGTCGCGGAGCTTGTGCCGCCCGTCCATCCGCGCGCCGTTCACCCACGTCCCGTTCGTCGAGTCGAGGTCGAGGAGCCAGACGCCGTCGCGCTGGGACTCGATCCGCGCGTGATGGGACGACGCGTACTCGTCGCCGTCGAGGACGGCCGTGTTGTCACCCGCGCGGCCGAAGGACAGGGCGACCGGGCCGGTCTCGAGCACGCGGCCGTGGGTGAGCGAAGGGCTCTCGATCACGACGAGGCGGCCGGCCGGCGCGGGCGCCTCCGCCGGGCCTCCCGCGCGCGCGTGCGCGGGCGCGAGGACGAAGCTCTCCTGCGGCACGCGCAGGTCGCGTGAGGCGGCGCGGATGACGCGCCAGATGAAGAAGTAGAGCAGGACGAGGAACGCGGCCTTGAGTCCGAGAAGGATCGGCTCGACCAGAACGCCCCCTAAGCCTTGAAGACCACGTCGGTGCGCCCGAGGAGGATGCGGTCGTCGTCCGAGAGCTTCGCGCGCTCGACCCGCCGGCCGTTCACCTCGATCCCGTTCGTCGAGCCGAGGTCGACCACCCAGTACGAACCGCCTTCCTGCCTGATCGCGGCGTGGCGGCGGGAGATGTTCGCGTCCTCGATCTTGATGTCCGCCTCGCTCGAGCGCCCGAGGACGACCTCGGGCTTCGTGAGCTCGTGCCGCTTCCCGTCGATCGTGATCGCGGCCGGCGCGCGCGCGAGCCCAAGGCGCTCGGCCTCGGCTGCCGAGACCGCCGCCGTGTCAGGGGCAGGCGGCTGGTAGATGCGCGTCTCGCTCACCTCCGGCTCGGGCGGGAACGCGGGCTCGTCCTCGCTCGGCTCCGCCGTGGCCGGCTTGCGCGGCTGCACCATCCGGTGCGCGATCCCGAAGGCGCCGAGGGTCAGGTCCTCGTCCTGCTCGAAGAGGACGCGCGGAGTCGAGAGGAGCGCGTACCCCTCGCGGCGCGCGTGCTCCGAGAGGTAGTCGGAGAGCTCGGTCACGAGCGCGTCCTCGGGCGGGAGCCGCTCGCGGTCGTCGGGGGAGAGGTAGACGACGTACTCGTTCGGCACGTACACCCGCGAGACCGAGATCGTCTTCGAGTCGTCCATGTGCTTGGCGAGGCCGCGCGCGAGCTCGACCGGCTGTACGTGCGAGCGAAAGGCACGGCCGAACGCTCCCTCGACGAGGGACTCGATCCGGTGCTCGATGCCGCGAAGGACGCCCATGGCTGCCCGGGATTGTGCCCGCGCGAGGCCAGTTTACGAACTCGTTTCCTCCGAGCGCCTGTGGAGAGACGACACTTCCGTCACACTTTCGCGCGCCCGGCTCATGCGGGGTCTGACCCCTGTGGAAACCGGGGTGGCGCCTAGCGTCCCGGGCTTCCAGGAGCCGCGGGGGTCGGAAAAACGTCGCTCCGAGCGGGTTTTTCCCCGTCCACAGGGGTCAGACCCCGGGACACGTCCAGCGCGAGCCAGGCGGCTGCCGCCCAGGCGCCCAGGACGAGAGGAAGCGTGCCGGAAGCGGGCGGGGCGAGAATCGCTGCAGCGAGGAAGAGGGAGGCCCAGACGGCGATTCCCCAGAGGCCGCGGTCGCGGGCGGTCGAGGCCGTCGCGGCAGCAAGGGCGAAGACGCCGGCCTCGACGAGCAGGGCCGACTGCGCCCAGAGGGTCGAGAAGAGCGTGTGTGCGACCGCGCCGGTGGGCTCGGAGCCGCCGAGGGCGAGCCGCGCCTCTCCGATCCCGTCGAGCGGGAACGGTGCGCCCGCGAGCGCCGTCACGGCGCCGGCGGCGAGGACGCCTGTTCCGGCGAGAGCCGCCCGGCGGATCGTCCCTCGTGCCCGGAGCGCGACGATCGGCAGCGCCCCGAGCGCGATTGGAGCGAGCGCGGGCCCGGCGACGAAGAGGAGGCCGGCCCGGGAGTCACGGGAGAAGAGAGCGAGCCAGGCCAGGGCCGCGAACGTGTAGACGAGCGCAAGCCCGAGCGCGATGTTTCCGAGCGGCAGGACCGGCGCGGCGAGCGCGAGCGCGAGGCCGGCCCGGGGTGCGCGTAGCGAGATCCCGGCGGCGACCAGGCCCAGCAGGAACGGCCAGCCGCGCGGGAAGAACGGCAGGAGCAGCGTCGAGCCCGTCGCGAACGTGGCTGCCGCGGCCGCATGGAGCGCTCGCTCGCGCAGTCCGGAGAGCGAGACGGCCGGGCGCGGGCGCCTCGTCTGCAGCTCGAGCGCGCCGCGCAGGAGATGCGGGAGGCGCTTGGCGAGGGGCCGGCGCGCGGGATCGACGGCCAGCATCTGGTCGACCGCGGTGCAGAGCTCCTTCGGGAGGTCGGGCCGGAGTGAGGCGAGCGGCCTCGCGCCCTCGTGGATCCGCCGGGCCGTCTCGACGGGGGAGGCGGCGGCGAAGGGATGCCAGCCGGCCAGGGCCTCCCAGAGGAGGACGCCGGTCGACCAGATGTCCGCGGCGCCGGTCGCGAGCTCACCGTCGAGCCGCTCCGGGGAGACGTAGGCGAGCGTGCCGGGGACGTCGCCGACCGCGGTCAGCGTGTCCGCCTCGTGGATCTGGGCGAGCCCGAAGTCGAGCAGGCGGATCGAGAGCTCCTCCTCATCCGAGACCATGACGTTCGCCGGCTTAACGTCGCGATGCACGATCCCGCGCGCGTGCGCGTGTGCGAGGCCCTCGAGCACCTGGGCGGCGGCCTCGACCGCCGAGCGGTCGTCGAGGTCGCCGGCGCGCATGACCTCGCGGAGCGTGCGTCCGCGCACGTACTCGTAGGCGACGTACATGTGCTCGTCGTCTCGGTCGAGCGCGAGCGAGCGCAGGCAGCGGGGGTGGCGCAGGCGCGCTGCCGCTTCGACCTCTCGCTCGACGCGCGAGGCGGCCTTGCCCTCGCGGCGCACGACCTTGAGCGCGATCTCATCGCCGGAGGACTCGTCGCGAGCGAGCCAGACGGAGCCCGAGCCGCCCGAGCCGAGCGGGCGAAGGGGGCGGTAGCGGCCGAGCACGAGCCCCGGGTCTGGGGGGGCACTGACGGGTGCCGAAGGCGCGGCCATCCCGGGGCCTTTTCTCACCGCGGAGCAAAGTCCTGCTAATCGGCGGAATGTCCAGGCCGCGGTGTTAGACTCGAGCGGGTTTTCCCAACCGCCCACCCCCTTGTTCGACCGCGACCGAACCGACATCGGCGACATCGAGTTCGACTTCTTCGACGAGTCGCCGACGACCGAGACGACCCGTGAGCCCGGGCCGCCGCGCAGGCGGCCGCGCCTGCCCACGCGCCCACCCTCCGGCGGAACGCCGCTCCTCCGTCTCGCGGGGCTGATCGCCGGTGGGATCCTGCTCGCCGTCGTGCTCGTCCTCTGGGTCTCGAGCTGTCGTGAGGATCAGAAGGCGGCCCAGTACGAGGACTACATGCGCTCGGTCGGCGTGGTGGGCGGGCAGTCGGCGGACATAGGGACTCGCCTGAACCAGCTCATCTTCTCGGCCGGCGTCCAGATCGAGGACCTGCAGGGTCAGCTCGACGGCCTGCGCGACGAGCAGAGCCAGACGGTGCGGGCGGCGGAGGAGCTCGATGCTCCCGGTCCTCTTCGCCGTCAACACCAGCATCTAATCGAGGCGCTGCAGCTTCGGGTCTCCGGCTTGAACGGGCTGCGGAGCGCGCTCTCGCAGATCTCAGGGCTCGAGACCGGCGCCGACGCAGCCGCCGGCGCCGATACCGCGACCGGGGAGACGGGCACGACGCCGACCGAGACGGGCCAGGCGCAAGGCTCGGGCGGGGCCGCGGGCGCCGATCCGTCCTCGGAGGCGGGCACGCTCCTCGCCGAGCAGGCAGCGCGGCTTGTTGCAAGCGACGTCGTCTACGAGGACCTCTTCCAGGCTCCCTCGGCCGAGGTGATGAGCGAGCAGGGCATCTCGGGCGCCGTGCCCACTTCCGACTTCGTCACGAACGCCGAGTTTGCGAGCCCGAACTCCTGGAAGCTCATCCTCGACCGCCTCACGAAGCCGCCGGCGGCCGGCGGCCTCCACGGCAACCGGATCGCGGCCGTTCGCTGGCTGCCCGGCGACGAGGAGCTCTCCCGCACGGAGGAAAACACCGTGCAGGCCTCCGACCGGCTCGCGTTCGAGGTCGACGTCGAGAACTCGGGCGACAACCAGGAGACGCAGGTGAACGTCACCCTGACGATCCAGCAGAGCCCGGAGCCGATCCGCAAGGAGGCGACGATCGACGCGATCAACCCCGGCGAGGCGCAGTCGGTCGTCTTCGAGGATCTCGGCCAGGTCTCGTTTGGCCCTCGGACGATCCTCAAAGTGACGGTCGAGCCGGTGGCGGGCGAGGAGAACACGAACAACAACACCGCCGAGTACGTCGTCATCTTCACCTTCGGGTAGCCCTACCCCTTGTCCGACACGACCATCGCAGTGATCGCCGTCGCCGCGGCCTCGGCGGCCGGGCTCGCGCTGCTCCTCGCGCTCGCCTTCTACCTCAAGCTCCGCCGTGTCCGCCAGGCTCAGAGCATCCTGCTCGGCTCCGGCAAGGACGACCTGGTCGACTTCGCCGTCTCGCTCCAGGCCCGGATCGACGACCTCCATCGCGCGGTGGACGAGGTCGGCGTCGGGCTCTCGAGCCTCGACCGGCGGATCGACGGCTGCCTCTCGCACACCTCGATCGTCCGCTACGACGCCTACGAGGACGCGGGCGGCCACCAGTCGGCCTCGACCGCCTTCCTCGACGCGGCCCGCTCGGGGATCGTCGTCAGCGCGATCCAGG
>Ga0136613_10001954_pt1 | contig 10880 bp, 10 predicted proteins | sample AntDrymUQ2722106_2_FD_106649 | JGI IMG/M metagenome (GOLD analysis project Ga0136613, IMG submission 106649) | Polar desert sand microbial communities from Dry Valleys, Antarctica - metaG UQ272 (21.06) | ecosystem: Environmental > Terrestrial > Soil > Desert | place: Antarctica: Dry Valley... | reverse complement strand
ATAGGTCTCGACCAGGACCGGCTCGGCGTAGGTGGCGAGGAGATTGGACACCTGCCGCACGAGCTGCGAGCGGTTCCTACACAGACTTTTCACGCTCACGCCCTTGCCGGAGCCCTCGAAGGCGGGCTTCACGAAGAGCGGAAACGGGAGGTCCGCCTTCCGCGCGTCGGCCGGACTCTTGGCCAGGACAAACGGCGCCGTGGGAACTCCACGGTAGGCGAGCACCTCCTTGGCGCGCCGCTTGTCGAGCGAAAGGCCAAGGGTGAGCGGATCGGACGCATGGCAGGGGACACCGAGGAACTCGCAGATCGCGGGAACGTGGCCCTCGCGATTGGGACCGTAGAGCCCCTCGGCGATGTTGAAGACAAAGTCGGGACGGACCAGCGCGAGCCTCGCGGGGAACATCTCGTCGGCCTCGAGCCGGTACACCCGGCCCAGGGTGCTGAGCGCCCGCTCCACCGCATCGATGGTGGCGGGCTCGTCCCACTCGGCGTAGAGATCGGACTGGGTGAGGTCGGCGCGGAGTGCGCGACTGTTGGAATCGTCAGAGGATGAGGGGGAGGAGGGATCCGCCCCGGCTGGACTAGCCGGCGCCTCGGGTTTGAGATTGAAGGCGAGTCCTATCCGAACTCCCAAAGGCACCCTCTACAAAAAAGGCCGTCCGCGAGAGACGAGCCGAGACGAGTTGGGAACGTCGACGAAAGCAAGTTAAGAAAAAGTTTCCGGCCGCACAATAGTTTTTGGGCAAGAAGTCTGCCGGATTTGCTGACAACGTGGTCCTTCTCACACCTTATGAAAGCCCACCTTCCCCGCCTCGCTCCCATCCTCCGCTTCATAGATCTCGAAATCCGCGAAGAGCGATGGCGCCTCCACCTGGAGGAGACGGAGGCAGGCGACGGCCATGCGGCGGATCTCCAGCTCGGCGCCTTCGCCCAGGCGGAGCTCCAGCATGGTGCGCCAGGCGCGGACGTTGGCGCTGCAGACGATCTTCACCTCGGTGGCGTTGGGGAGGACGCTCCGCGCCGCCTCGCGGGCCATCTTGCGCCGGTGAATCTTGTTCTCGACCCAGTCGTAGCGGACCATCAGCCGCTCCACCGCCGTCACGTAGGCCGCCTGCGCCGCCTCGACCTGGCGGGTCCACTCCGCCTCCAACGTCTCGTCGCCGAGGATCGCCGGGGGCATGACGAACGCCGCGTGCGACTCGTCCACGTAGCGCTGAGAGAGCTGGGAGTAGCCCCACCCCGCCCGGTGCCGCACCAGCTCGTGGCTGCAGGACCGGCTGATCCCCTCGATGAGGACGACGTAGGTCGCGTGCTCGAAGACCGACCCGTGCCCCTGCTGGAGGATGTTCCGCAGATACTCGGCGGTGCTGCGGCCCGCCGGATTGTGCTGGCTCATATAGCAGAGCCGGCCGGCGAATTCGGCGAGCCGCTCGCCGTCGGTGGAGTCGCCCTTCCACTGGACCGCGAGATGAGCCGGCTCGATAAACTGGGGGCGGGCGAGGAGGGTGACGCGGGGGGTACGGAGAATTTCCATGGGTCGAGTGTGGGTCGTGGTTAAGAAGTAGCAGCCAGGCGCGTCATCGACCTTCTCATGCCAGCTCCAGCCTACACCGGCCGTACCCGCCCTTTCGCTCGATGTCTCTCAGCGCCCTTGCGATGTCGTCCGGCAGGGGCAGCGCATGCGCGCCGACCTTCAGGCGGCTGATCGGCGGGTCGGCCGAGGGGATGATCACGCCGGGGGCGAAGATACCTCGGGGGTCGAAGGCGCGCTTGATCCGGGCGAAGAGATCCACGACCTCATCGCCATAGATCAGCCGAAGCAGCCCGGCGCGGAGGCGGCCGTCGCCGTGCTCGCCCGATGGAGTGCCGCCGAGCCGGGCCACGGTTCCGGTGATCTCGTCGAGCAGGCTGGAGACATCCGCTTCCCAGCCGGGACGCGCGACTTCGGGAAGGAGGTTGACGTGCACGTGGCCGTCGCCGGCATGGCCGAAGACGACCACGGGGATGCCGCACGCCGCCCCCGCCCGGCGGACCGCGCGGATGTAGTCGCCCATCCGTTCCACCGGCACGCAGGCGTCCTCGATCACCTGGAGCGAGCGTCGCTCCTCCGGGAGGCCGGCCAGGATCGGGCTCGCCGCGTGGCGCACCGCCCAGAGCCGCTCGGTCGCGGCGGGAGAGAGCGCGGTATCGACACCGGCGGCGATGTCGCGCACCGATTCGGCGGCGGCGGCCACGGCGCGCTCGAGCGCCGCCGGCTCGGAGCGCTCGATCTCTACCAGAAGCACGGCCTCGGCGGTGTCGAGCTCGGCGTCGGACCCGTCGCTCACCAGGTCGAGGAAGGTGCGGTCGAGCAGCTCGACCGCGGACGGCTCGGACGCGAGCAGCGCGGCGACGACCTTTACGATGTCGTCCAGCGAGCGGAGCCGGATCCTGAGACCCGCACGCGCGGCAGGCACCGGATCGAGGAGCCACTCGATCTCGGTGACGAAGCCGAGCGTCCCTTCCGCGCCGATGACGATGTCGAGCAGATCTCCGGTGGCGAGCCAGGCGTCGAGGGCGTAGCCGGAGGAGTTCTTGCGGGTGCGCGGGAACCGCCGCGACACCAGCGCCGCCGCCTCGCGAAGCGCCGGCGCCACGTCCTCCTCGAATCGGCGGAGCGCCGCGGCTTCGGCCGGCGGGGTGGGCGCGCCGCGGCGGAGGTGGACGACCTCACCGTCCGCGGTGACGAGCTCCAGCGCGCGCACCCAGCGGCGCACGCTGCCGTAGCGCACCGAGCGGGCGCCGGCGGCGTTGGTGGAGAGCATGCCGCCCAAGGTCGCCCAGCGGCCGCTGGAGGGATCGGGAGGGAGCCGAAGGCCGTGGCGGTCGGCGGCGGCGTTCAGCTCGGCGAGGGTCACGTTGGCGCTGGTTACCGCGACCCGCTCCGCGGGGCGCAGATCCAGGCGCCGCGGCATTCGGGTGAGGTCAACCACGACCCCGTCGCCCACGTTGCCTCCTCCCATCGCGCTGCCGGCCCCGCGCGCGACCAGCGGGCTCCCGGTCTCGGCGGCCCAGCGCACCAGCGCCACGAGGTCGGATCGGTCGGCGGGGAGACAGACGGCGGCGGGCAGGATGCGGTAGATGCCCGCGGCCTCGGCGTAGGCCGCGCGGGCGCGCAAGTCGGTTCGGAACGCGCCGCGGATCGCCGGGGGGGGCAGCATGGCCCAAAGATAAGTATCTTGATGACCTATGTCGGAAACCCCTCGAGCCCAACTGATCCACATCGACGTGGACCGGCGCCTGGGCCACGAATGGGATGAGTGGGACGGCCGTCCGCTGCCCAACAAGGGCGACTACGACTCTTCGCCCGTCTTGTTCTTCGCCTGGTCCGCGGCGGCCCTCTTCGTGGGGCTGGGTGTCGTGGCACTCGGTCTCTTTCTCCTCGGCCCCCGCCTCGCCTCGATCCATCGGCTGCTGCCGGAGATCCTCTGGGCCGCGCTCGCGGTCGCCGGGATCACGCTGCTGCTATGGTGGGCGGTGCTGTTCGTCTCCTATAGATCGGGACGAGCGCTCCTCCCCGAGCGGCTGGCGGAGCGGGGGCCGTTCCTCCGGCTCATGCGGCTCACCTCGCGAGTGGCGGAGCGGTTCGGCCGCCGCGACTGGGTGGAGAACGCGGCGGTCAAGGTCTACAACGCGCTGGCGCTGGTGCGGGGGCGGAAAGTCGGAAAGGGTGAGCTGCTCCTGCTCATTCCCCGCTGCCTCTCGAAGGAGACGCTGGACGGCGTGCTAGGCATCGCGGGGAAGTACGGCGTGCCGGTGTTCGTGGCCACCCGGGGGCAGCTCGCCAGGCGGGTGATCCGGGAACGGCGCCCTCGCGCGGTGGTGGCCGTCGCCTGCGAGCGCGACATGGTGAGCGGCCTGCACGACGTGGCCGGCAAGGTGCCGGTGCTCGGCCTCACGATGACGCTGCCGTCGGGGCCCTGCAAGGACGCCGGGCTCAACCTGGCGCAGTTGGAGGATTGGGTGCGGGCGTACGTGGTTTAGGGTGACAGGCCGCTTCTACTCTTCGGGCTGCTCGTCGTCGATCTGCTCGTCAGCGGGTTCGTCGCGCGGTGCGGGGGGCGCGGTTGGTTGCTGCGGTTGGGGAGGTGGTGGTCCGCCGTAGCGTTTGAGCAGCGTCTCCAGGATGCGTTGCGCCTTGAGCCCTGCGGGATGGTCGGGCGGGACCTGCCGGTCGAGCTCGCGCGGGGGCAGGGACGGATCCACCATCGGCCGGTAGAGCGTCTCGATCGTGAGCAGGGAATTGCCGGGGCGGGCCGGGTCGGCCCAGGCGTGGATGCGGATCACGTCGGTGCCGAGAGGCTGCTTGGCGGTCGGCCGGCCGGTGGCGGAGTCGAGCCACTCGGTTTCGATGTAGCCGTCGCGGATGCGGACCCGCGAGGGCGGCAGCGACTCGGCGCGGAAGGCCTCGGCCAGTTGCCTGGTGGCCTCCTGGGGCGGCAGCCGGATCTCGGTGGCCGGTGCTTCGGGGAGCGGGGTGAACGAGGGCCGGGTGGTGTCCGGCCGGCACGCGGAGATCGCGAGGACGGCGAGGGCGGCAGCTCTCATGTTGCGGTTCGCGGCACCGATCAGTGTCCGTGCTCCGGGGTCCCCGGCGCATGGGTGTGACTGTCCGGCGGCGCGGCCTGCCTAGCCGCCGAATCAGCGCCTACCGGGGTTACCTGCTCCTCGCCGTGCCCCTCACCCGGCGCATGCTCGTGCCCCCCGGTGCGCTGTCCGGCCTCCGCCTGCAGCACTTCGGTCGGGATCCCCGCCGCGTGATCGAACACGAGCCGTCCTCCGTACACCGCCGTGGCGATGAGGACGCCGGCCCCGCCGAGCGCGAATGCCAGCGTCAGCGATCGCTCCGCGGCTCCCATCCGGTTCTCCCGGAACAGCCGCCACGCCGCGAGCACTCCGAAGATCCCCAGCGTCACGAATGCCAGCAGCTCGTGGGTCTCCATGACCTGGTGCACCGCGTCGCCGTGGTCAATGGTCTCCTCCGCCTGCAGACCCGAGAGTACCGCGACCGCCCCGCCGAGCGCGCCCAGAACCAGGGTGTAGAGGCTCGCTTGGCGAAAGGCCATGCGCCTGGTGGCGGCCGCGATGAGATCGAAGAGCACCGCCGCGATCAGAAGGGCGACGGGCAGGTCGTTGAGAGCTGCGTGCAGCCTGGGCCAGTCATAGCCGAGCATCTGGTCTCCTCAGAGGCCGAGATCGATGGGTACCGGGGGAGTGGCGGAGTAATCATAAAACCCCCGGCCGCTCTTCCGCCCATGGAACCCGGCCACCACCATCCGCCGGAGCAGGGGCGGCGGGGCGTAGCGCGGCTCGCGATACTCCTCGAACATGATGTCCGCGATCCGCGCCGTGGTGTCGAGCCCCACGAAGTCGGCCAGGGCGAGCGGGCCCATCGGGTGTCCGCACCCGAGCTGCATGCCGCGGTCTATGTCGGCCGTGGTCCCCACCCCTCGCTCCAGGGCTCGGATGGCGTCGAGGAGGAAGGGCACCAGGAGCAGGTTGACGATGAATCCGGAGCGGTCGCGCGCGACGATCGGCTCCTTGCCCAGGCGCCGGGAGAAATCGAGCGCCGCGTCGAAGGTCTCGCGCGAGGTGGTGACGGTTCGCACCACTTCGACCAGCGGCATGAGCGGGACGGGATTGAAGAAGTGCAGGCCGACGAAGCGGTCGGGCCGGCCGGTGGCGGCCGCCATCTCGGCGATGCTCAAGCTGGAGGTGTTGGAGGCGAACACGGTGCCTGGCGGGCAGAGCGCGTCGAGTTCCCGCCAGAGGGCGTTCTTGACCGCCAGGTCTTCGGTGACCGCCTCGACGATCAGGTCGCAGTCGCGGAGGGCGCCGAGGTCGGTTTCGAACCGCAGCCGGCCGAGGGCCGCGTCGCGGGTCGCGGGCTCGAGCTTGCCCTTCTCGGCGAGCTTGTCGAGGGATTTCCGGATGCCCGCGCGACCCTTGTCCAGCAGCGCGTCGCTCACGTCGCGCACGATGGTGGGGTAGCCGGCGGCGGCAGCGGTCTGGGCGATCCCACTTCCCATGAGCCCGCAGCCGAGGACGCCGACGCGGGTGATGGTCATGAAGACTTCAGCGCCTTCCGAACCTCCCTCGCGAGCAGATCCATGATCTTGGGCTCAGCCGGGCGGAGGCGCTCCGGATGGGCGCCCTGCTCCAGGTCATCGAGCGCCCGCTCCAGTCCGAGCTGAATGCGCGACACCACCGGCCCGTACCGGCGCAGCAACCCGTAGCCGATGCCGAGCGCTACCGGAGCCGGTAGCAGCGCAACCGGAAGGAAAGCTCCGAGCGCCAGCAGGAGGCCGGCTCCGGCCACCCCCGCCGTCGCCAGCGCGGCGCTGCCGCCCAGCGCCTCGCCCCTGGCCTTGCGCGCGGTGGCGATCAGGGAGACGTGACAGAAGCCCGGCTCCACCCCGACGATCGTGGCCGTGAGGCCGTCGGCGCGGGCCAGCATCATCGGCCGCTTGGCGCTGCCGGCCGCGCCCATGGCCCGCCGGATAGTCGCCTGGATCCCGCCGGCCGGCTCCCACGCGATCCGCCCCGGCTGGTGCCGCTGCACGCAGAACAGCTCGTGCTCCTCGAGCCAGCGGACGAGGCTTGCCTCGATGGCCTCCCGCTCGCCGCGGACGACCCGCTGCGCCGTCACCTGCGCCGGTCCGGTGAGTCGCTCGGCCAGGCCGGACGGGCCGGCGGTCACGATCCGGGTTCGCTCCTCCAGCAGCGCCTGCTGAAGATACCGGCCCGGGATTCCCACCTCACGGCCGAGCGCCATCACCTCGTCGGAGGTGAGGTCCTCGCCGATCTCGCGGTCGGCGGTCTGAAGCTCGGCCGCGCGCTGGATGATCCGCTCAAGCGCGGCCCGATCGATCCGGACGGGAGAGGTCTCGGCCATGCTACTCTTGCGACGGTGTGCGCGCCGCCCCGATCCGAAGCTGGGACATGAGGTTCGAGATATCCGCCGCGGGAAGCGCCTCGCCGGGGGGCTGCGTGTCGTCCACCTTCGCTGCCGGCCGGCCGGCCGGCGCGGCTTGCGACTGCAGGAACGGACGGAACAGCTCCATCGGGATGGGAAAGATCGTGGTCGAGTTGTTCTCGGCCGCGATCTCGGTGACGGTCTGGAGGTAGCGGAGCTGAAGCGCGCTGGGCTCGGTGGCGAGGTTGCGCGCCGCCTGTGCCAGCGTCTCGGAGGCCTGAAGCTCTCCTTGAGCCGCGATCACCTTGGCGCGGCGCTCCCGCTCGGCCTCCGCCTGGCGGGCCATCGCGCGCTTCATCTGATCGGGGAGGTCCACGTCCTTCACCTCGACCGCCGACACCGAGATCCCCCACGGGTCGGTGCGCTCGTCGATGATCTTTTTGAGCACCGCGTTGATCTTCTCCCGGTCGGAGAGCAGCTCGTCCAGCTCCACCTCGCCCAGCACCGAGCGGAGGGTGGTCTGGGCCAGTTGGCTGGTGGCGTAGAGGTAGTCCTCGATCTCGATCACCGCCTTGGCCGGGTCGCTGACGCGCATGTAGAGCACGGCGTTGACTTTGACCGACACGTTGTCGCGGGTGATCACGTCCTGCGGCGGGATGTCGAGGGCGAGGATGCGGAGCGACACCCGCTTCTGCCCGGCGAACCCGGCCGGGAGGAAGACGAGGCCGGGCCCCTTGGTGCCCCAGTAGCGTCCGAGAAAGAACGCGACCCCGCGTTCGTACTGGCGGAGGACCCGGAGGCTCAGGAAGGAGTAGACGACGGCGACTGCCAGGGCTGGGATCAGGATTTCCATACGCACTCCGCGCGGCCGGGCAGGCGGGCGGACGGACAGACGGGCAGAGGGCGGTTTTCACCAATACGCACCGGTGTGCCGCTGCTGCCCGTCCGCCCGCCCGCCCGTCTTTCCGCCCTCACATCGCCTCCACCACGACCGCCATCCCCTGTCCCCCGCCTACGCACGCCGTTCCCAGGCCGTATCGTCCACCCCGCCGCCGAAGGGCGTGCAGGAGGTGGAGCGTGATGCGGGCGCCGCTGGCGCCGAGCGGGTGTCCCAGGGCGACGGCGCCGCCTTCGAGGTTGGTGCGCTCGCGGTCCAGGCCGAGCTCACGCTCTACGGCCAGGTACTGGGCCGCGAATGCCTCGTTCACCTCGATCAGGTCCATGTCGTCGAGCGTGAGCTGGGCCCGTTCCAGCGCCAGGCGGGAGGCCGGCACCGGTCCGAGGCCCATCACCTTCGGATCCACCCCGGCCGCGGCCCAGCTCACCAGGCGGCCCAGCGGTCGAAGTCCGCGCTCGGCGGCGAAGCGCTCGTCGGCCAGGATCAGCGCCGCCGCCCCGTCGCAGATGCCGGACGCGTTTCCCGCCGTCACCACACCGTCCTGCTTGAAGTGTGGAGGAAGCTTGGCGAGCGCTTCGGGCGTGGTGCCGGGACGCATGTGCTCGTCGGCGGCCCAGGGCTGCTCCTGCCGGGTCTTCCGGTCCCGCACCATCACCGGCACGACCTCGTCGGCGTACGCGCCCGACTGCCACGCCGCCTGAGCGCAGCTCTGGCTGCGGGCGGCGTAGCAGTCCACCTCCGAGCGCCCGATGCCGTAGCGCTCGGCGAGGAGCTCGGCCGTCTCCGCCATCGAGAGCCCGCACTGCGAGTCGCGGAGCGCCTCCCACAGCGAATCCTCCAGCGGCGGCGGCGGGCCCAGCCGCAATCCCCAGCGCGCGCCCCGCACCACATGGGGGGCCTGGCTCATGGATTCGGTGCCGCCGGCGAGCACGGCGCGGGAGTGGCCGAGCAGGATCTGCTGAGCGCCCTGCGCGATGGCCTCGAAGCCGGAGGCGCAGAGGCGGTTGACTGTGACAGCGGGCCGCTCGATCGGCACACCGGCCTTGAGACCCACGTGGCGGGCGAGGTAGGGCGCGTCGGCGGAGGTCTGGAGCACGTTGCCGAACACGACGTGGTCCACGTCGGCTGGTTCGACGCCGGACCTGGCGATGGCCTCGCGCGCGGCGACGGCTGCGAGATCGGTGGCCGAGAAGTCCTTGAGGGTGCCGCCGAAGGCGCCGAACCCGGTTCGGACGCCGGAGAGAAAGACGATGGAGGGCATTGGACGTGGAAATATGCCCCCCTGGGCGACCCACTTCAAGCAAACGCGGGCGGTCTACTGATTCTCCATAGCTTCCGCTCAGATTACGGTCCCGCTCATCACCACCGCACCCTTGGGGATGATCACCAGCCCGTCGCGCACGTAGAAGTTGGGCCCGTCGAGCTCGGCGGGTTTGCCGGCCGGGGTGATCCGCACCTCGTCGCCGATGCGCGCGTTCTTGTCCACGATGGTCCGCTCGATCCAGGCACCCTGGCCGATCCCAATCGGGGGCGCGCCCTCGGGCTTCGGCCGGTCCGGCGTCTCGTAGTAGTCGGCACCCATCACCAGCGAGTCCCGGATGGTCGAGCCCGCCTCGATCCGGCTCCGCACGCCGACCAGCGAGTGGTTGATGAGCGCGTCGTTGATAATGCAGCCGTCGGCGATGATGGAGCGCTCGATCCTGCTCTTGATGATCTTGGTCGCCGGCAGGTAGCGCGCGTGGGTGTAGATCGGGGCGGTGGCGTCGTAGAAGTTGAACTTGGGGAGCGGAGCGCAGAGATCGAGATTGGCCTCGTAGAACGACCGGATGGTCCCGATGTCCTCCCAGTAGCCCTGATGCTGGAAGGCGTAGACCCGCCGGCTCTCGATGAGGCGGGGAATGATGTGCTTGCCGAAATCCGCCTCCGAGCCGCCGAGCGCGTCGGCGAGGACGCCCCGGTCGAAGACGTAGATCCCCATGGAGGCGGGCAGGCTGTCGGGGTCCACCGGCTCGTCCAGATCCGCGGCGGCGCTCCAGTCCACCCGCAGCGAAGCGAGGAGCTCGGGATCGGCCGGCTTCTCCACGAAGCGGGTCACCCGGCCGTCGGGCGCCATCTGCATGATGCCGAAAGCCCGCGCGGCGGCAGGCGGCACCGGGGTGGTCGCCACGGTGACCTCGGCGCCGCTCGACACGTGCTTCTCGAGCAGCGCCCGGAAATTCATTCGGTAGAGCTGATCGCCCGACAGGATGAGCACCAGCCGGTGCGGGTAGTCGTCGAGGTGGAGCAGGTTCTGCCGGACCGCGTCGGCGGTGCCCTGGTACCAGCTCTCCCGGTCGGTTCGCTGCTGCGCCGCCAGGATCTCCACGAATCCCGGCGAGAAGGTGTCGAACCGATAGCTGTCCTGGATGTGGCGATGGAGCGAGCTGCTGTTGAACTGAGTGAGGACGAAGATCCGGCGTAGCTCGGAGTTGAGGCAGTTGCTGATGGGGATGTCCACCAGCCGGTACTTGCCGGCCAGCGGCACGGCGGGCTTGGCGCGGTCCTTGGTAAGCGGAAAGAGACGGGTACCGGCTCCGCCGCCCAGGATGACGGCGACGATGTCGTGGGGCCGGAGCGCCGCCCAGCTCGCCACCGGCTAGCCGTCGCCGACCGCGGCGCCGCAGTTCACGCAGTGCTTCCAGCCCGGCTCGAGCTCGCTCCGGCAGCGGGAGCAGGTGGGGACCGTCTGACTTCGACCGCAGTGCGGGCAGAAGCTCACGGACCGGTGCGCCGGCAGCGTCTCGCCGCAGTAGAGGCAGAGGGGCGCCTCCACCGACTCTCGCTCGGGCAATTCGTCGGCTCCCGAGATCCCGTCCGAAGCCGAGATCTCCTCCAAGCCCGGTATGTCGGGAAGCAGAGGCAGCTCGGAGAGCTCCGGCCTCGGTGGGGCGTAGGCGGCTTCACGCTCCTGTGCGGGGTCGAGCGCCCTGGTGAGCGGCTCGGAGCGCAGGGTGAGGACCACATTCTCGAAGGCGTGGAGGACGCT
>Ga0136613_10001952_pt1 | contig 10881 bp, 8 predicted proteins | sample AntDrymUQ2722106_2_FD_106649 | JGI IMG/M metagenome (GOLD analysis project Ga0136613, IMG submission 106649) | Polar desert sand microbial communities from Dry Valleys, Antarctica - metaG UQ272 (21.06) | ecosystem: Environmental > Terrestrial > Soil > Desert | place: Antarctica: Dry Valley... | reverse complement strand
GGGCGCCCAGACGTGCACCGGTGTCGTCCCATCGACACAGGACGCCGTCGTTGCCGCAGCTCACCACGATCGGCGAACCGGACGGCAACCTCGCGACCGTCATCCCCCACACCGCTCCGCTCCAGCCTCCGGAGGAACCCGGCCCGCGGCCTGCCGGTAGCGCTCGATCGACGAGCGGAGTCTCCACCGAGGTGGTGTGCGACCGGCCCGGTGGCGTGGCCTCGACGTGTAGGGCAGCCACCGCGTGATCCCTCGAACTGAAGTCCCGCTCAAGCTCGAGAAGACCTGTAACGCATGCCACACGACGGCAGATATACGTGACGACTAGCGGCCTTGGACGCTAGCCAGAAGGGCCGGTCGGGTGGCGCCGCTGTCGATGGGGCGCTCCCTACGCGTGTCGGTCGTGGACCTGAACACGAAGGGTAACGCAAGGGCTGTGCGTTCTAAGCTTACAGTTTCGCTCGCTTTGATAGGCGCGCTCAGCATCGTTCTATTAAGCGGCGGTTCGCTCGCGATACTTGCGCTCGTAGTTAAGCCCGTCGACGCGGCTAATGTATTGAGCGCGATCGTTGCCATTACGGTGACAGCCGTGACCGCTTTAGCAGGTTTGAGACGCTGGTACAAGAGAAGATCGCGCGCCCTAGCTTCCATATCCTATGGTGCGCGTAGTGACAGCTCGTGGCGGAGCCCACATCAGCTTCCTCCTGGGATATCGCACCATATTGGACGAACATCCGAGCTTGAGCAATTGAATAATTTAATATCGGCTCGTGACCGCAATAGGGAGGCTATTTTCGTTGTTACGGCCGTATCGGGGCTTGGCGGAATCGGAAAGACATCGCTTGTCTTGCACTGGGCGCATCGTTCCCATCGCAGTTTTCCGGATGGACAGTTATATATAGACCTTCGAGGATTCGATCCCCTTGCTCAGCCTATGAACTCAACAGAGGCACTTGAAACGCTCCTGCGTTCTATAGGAGTTCCGGGCGATCGGGTGCCGGAGAGCTTGGACGAACGCGCCGCGCTGTTCAGAACCCTGGTTGACGGGCGCCGTATCCTTATCGTATTAGATAATGCACGTTCAGTAGAGCAGGTCCGCCCTCTCTTGCCGGGCGCTCCGAGCTGTATTTGCGTTGTCACGAGTCGCGATTCACTGGTAGGTTTAGCAATTAATCATGGTGCTCGTGCGATCACACTAGGTCCATTCTCACGCGTTGAAAGCGACCAGCTCATTAGCTCGGTCCTGAGCGCGGACGCTGACGGTGAAAGGTTCTCGAAGACCGAATTGGCACACATACACAAATTGTGTTCCGGGCTACCGCTTGCGGTCCGTATCGTAGCCGAAAAAATTGCTCGCGGTTCACTTAAGTTTGATGCTAACGTGAATCAGGAGGGGGAGCTTCTGAAACGCTTGGACGCTGTTGAAATACCTTCGGATCCTCGCGCAAGCATACGTGGAGTCGCGTCTTGGTCCTACAAGTCGTTGCATCCGGACGCAGCTCGACTTTTTCGTCGTTTTGGTCTGAGCCCAGGAGAAGACATCACAACGTTCCCAATTGCTGCTATGTCGGGGTTCTCGTCCCCAGAATGCCTACGATTGCTCAGTCTGCTTCGCGAAGCTAGCCTGGTCGTTGAGCGAAGTTCCGGGAGGTGGTGGATGCATGATCTCTTGACCGAGTATGCGGCTGAGCGCGCGGAGTTGGAAGACGGACCGGAAGTAGTTAAACGGTCAGTCCAGTCGCTTTGCTCTTGGTACTTGGCTGCGAGCTCTGCTGCCGTCGATGCTATGGCTCCGTTTCGAGAACGCATCCCCGCTGTATTGCCAGAGACTGACGTTCCCTTACCTCGCTTCACTGGACCAGTTGACGCCAAAGACTGGCTGGAAACCGAGCGCAAGAATATAGTAGAGGTCATACGATTGGCCGATCGCCGTCGAGTTTGTCCAATTTCTTGGCAGCTGCTGCACACCGTGTGGCGGTTCTTTTACTTGGCAGACTATGTTTCCCTCGGCGACGATCTTCTTCGTCAGGTGTTAGAGACGGTGCGCGTTGAAGGTGACGTGTACGGTGAGGCTGCACTGCTGAACTGTTATGGGCTTGGACTACAACGATTGGCTAGGTATAATGAAGCCCTAGTCGTGCACGAGAGAGCCGAACGGTTGGCGCACGATAGCGGATACACTTATGGCCGCGAGCGTGCTCTTCTCGACTTAGGTAACATCAAACATCGGCTGGGCGAAAACGAGCTTGCGGGAGAACATTATGGTCGAGCTCTACAATCTGCTGAAGTATCCAAGAATCGCACCAATGAGATAGCGGCATTGGCAAATTTGGGCTTGATAGGCGCGAGAACCGAGTTCGGAAGGTCGGAGGCTGTCGACTACCTGCGACGATCGATCGACGGGTTCCGAGAAATTGGCAACACGTACGGAGTTGCCACATCCATTAGTAATCTAGCGATTATTTACCGGCGACACGGCCGGTTTGATGAATCAGTGGCCGGCCTCTGCGAAGCGTTGCAATTGGTGAAGGATCTCGGTAGTAAAGGTGGTGAGTGTGAGATGTTGAACCAGTTGGGTCTCACGCATACTGCGCAGAGGGACTTCAAAAAGTCGCTAAGTTGTCATACGGAAGCGCTTGAGATCGCAACGGTGACCGGGGATCGATATGAGGAAGGTGTGGCAAGGGATGGGATTGGCCACGCGCTTGCCGGATTAGGTAGGCTGGAGGACGCATTGGGGTCCTGGGTGCGCGCAAAGGCGATTTTCACAGAGCTGCGAGTGCCGGAGGCCGCCGATGTTGACCGTGCAATTACTTCGATCAGTTCGGAAGGTTGAGCCGTGTTTCTGTCTACATCCGATAGTGGTTCGCACGTATTCGTCTCTCCCCACCTCGATGACGCCGTTCTCTCATGCGGGGGTGTGATAGCAGAGCTCTCACGCCGACAGGCCACTGTCATTGTGGCTACCATCTTTGCGGGGGAGCCAGTGACTTTCTCCCCTCTGGCTGCGGCGCTCCATGCCAAATGGAATCTTGATCATTCAATCAGCAAGCGCAAGGCTGAGGACGTCTCCGCATGTGCAAGGATCGGCGCGACTGTGCGACACCTCGATTTTTTCGACGCCATATATCGAAGCGATCCGAATAAAGATGGAATTAGATATCCATCCATTGAATCGCTCTACAACTCCCCGAGTCGTCTCGATGATTCATTACTGCTAGAACTTGGAGAATGCTTACGTGCGATGTTCATTGAGTTGGTGCCGCGTGCAGTTTATTCACCGGCTGCAGTAGGTAGTCACGTTGACCACGTGTTGGCGAAGAGGTCCGTGCACCTGGCGCTTGCTGATATCGAAGAGATGATCCAGAAACCTGATCTCTACCTGTATGAAGATCTCCCGTACTCCGCGAGGAGCGGCTCCCTCGTGGAATTTCCTAACCTGCTGTCTAGTACTCCGACCCTATCGCGCGACGCTAAGAGGCGAAAGGTTGAAGCTATAAAAGAGTATCGGTCTCAGTTGGATATGCTCTGGCCAAGCGGGCGTATTGATGAGGAGTTGACCCGCCATTCGAACAGGCTAGCTCCGGAAGTGGCCTACACTGAACGCTTCTGGCAAGTTTCGCAGCGTGGGTGACTGGCCGATTCTTAACTAAAGGCTGGGAATATTGAGGGCGGTGGAGACACACCCGATGAGCGAGCGCACGGGCCTGGTGCCGCGAAGTGTGGTCAGCGCGCCAATAGGTGGGGGGCCCAGGGGGTTGGAATGGCCTTATCGGCGGCCCACTCAGCTTGCACTCCGCATGACGCGAAGCTGTTCGAGATAGCCCTCGGCCTCGGGTTCTCGTGCGTACCGCTCGGCGAGTACGTGCCCGAGGTCGCGCGAGACCATCGCAAGTGAGCAAGTGAGGGGGGAGCAACTTGCGATCGCCGGCGAGGGCGCGGCGTCCGCGCGACACGGCCTCGTCCAGGTCGCCCTCGCGGGCTGCGACGACGCCGAGTGTGATCTGTGCCTCGGCGATCCGCATCGGCCAGCGCTCGCGGCGGTCGAAGTCGGTGCTGACACGGATCACCTCGTCCGACAACTCGCGGGCGAGCTCGTTCTCGCCAGAGTGTCGGAAGCAGTCCATCCCTCCCCTCCAGTGCGTCGCGGGCGCCCGGCAGGCCGTGGGCGACCGCGTTGAGGATTAGGCGCCCCCGCGTTTTCCGGATGGCGGTTATGGGTCTTGGTTACGCTGCGAGCTGCTCGACGAAATCAATGAATCGAGCATCGAAGCCGTCTTCGCTCACCGACGCGCCGAGCAGGAACGCCGCGACCTACTCACCGCATGGCTCGACACCCCCACCTGGGCGCCACCTGGCCGACTCCCTCGCTTTCCTCCGCGAACACCACGCCGCCCTCACCAGCAAGGAGACAGTCGAGATCCTCGCCGAGGCCGACCACGACACCACCCGCCAGCATCTCACGATCCTGAACCTCACCAGCGCCATGGCCATCGAACAAGTCTACGCGATCGTCACCGCTGCGGGTACGGCGGAGGAGGCCCCGCGTGACGCCCTCGACGCCGGGGACCTTCCTCGGCTCGGAGCCATCCTCCCTCCAGACCCGACCCACTTCCCGGGCCCTGATCACAGTGCTGCTACTCGCGCAGGGCGCCGACGACCTAACTAACCGCCGGACGAGTCGTGCATCTTGCTGGATCCCAGAAGAACAGTGCTGCGGCGGAACGTGGCACTCTTGCCCACAGGGTTTGAAGATCACTCGCTTGTCCCCCTCACCCGATACGAGGCCAGGTTTCGCGGAGTGCCGGCGGGTCAAGGGCCGCCGGAGGCGGTCGGGTGCGACGGCGGGGTGCGGGGCCGCCGGAGGTGGGAGGGATCCCCGCGCACTGCCGCCCTTGAGGCGCCGGTGCGACGTGACACGATCGGGCCGACGGGTGAGGGTTTGGGGTAGGCCGCCGCCGACGACGGGTTGCTGCGTGCGTGGGTTCGTCGGTGTCGGCGCGCACACTGGTGGCATGACTGGGATGGACCTACCCGCGACGGTGCGGGAGTGGGTGCGCCCGTCGCCCGTGGAGATTGAGGATCTGCAATGGCTGGCGCACCGGCGCCACGTGGAGACCGACGGTATCAAGTCGGACGCAGCCGCGGCGATGGTGGCGACAGTGATCTGGGTGTGGGGCAGGATCCCTGGCCCGGCAACCGGCCGTCTCGAACAGCCGGTGACCCGCGCGGTCGCCGTCGCGGAGTGGTGGGCCGCGGCGGCCGCATCTGATGGTGGTGCTACTTCGGAGCGTCAGCGTCGGGGTGTGTGTGCGGAGCTGGGCGTGACGTACCGGCCACCGCAGTATGACCGGGTTGGCCTGGAAGAGGGCTACGCGATCTATCAGACGTTGAGTTGGTTGCTTGCCACGCTCGATGGCTGGGAGCGGGGTCGTCGCCCTCCGCTCGCGATCCCGGTGCGCAACGCGGACGGCAGCCTAGCGGAGGGTGACCAGCGGTCCCGGGAGCTTGCGGAGATGATCGGGGAGACGCGGCGACGTGCCGTGCTCGCGCAACCTAGCTCCTCCAGCGCTGCATCTCGTCGTCGGTAGCAGTCTACGCCGCAGCCTCGCTTGTCCGGCCCGATTAGGTCCATCAGGGTCAGCTTTTCGCGGCAGGTGGTTTGCTCCGCGTCGTCCGCCCAGCGGGCGGCGTCGACCGCCCGGTGAGAAGCGCCATCGGGAATTGCCGTGGCACCGCGTAGATCGGTGTCGGGCAGTAGCGAGCAGTTACCGCTCGGCGAGCAGCGCATCGTCGTCATCCCGACGGTCGTGAGTTTGGTCGGGGTGTTCTGCGGCCTGGTCCTGTTCGGCCCATCGGGTCAGTTCCTCACGCCGGTTCATTTGCTCGGCCGCGGCTGCTTCGCGGGCCTCGCGTTCGGCGTCGGCGGCCCGGCGGGCCTCAATCTCGGCTAGCGCCGCCTGGGCGCGCGCTACGGCGGCCGCGGTATCAGCGGCGGTGGGCACGTCGCGGCGGCGGGCCGGGTCGTCGTGCTCGGTCGCGTCGGGCTGGCTGATGTCGCGGATGTCGGACACCCCGGTCTCGACCCCGCAGCTAGCCCGGGCCGCATCGACGTCGTGTGCGCGGTCGCGGGTCTCCCGCTCAGCGGCGGGGGTCGGCTCACTGAGCCGGACGGCAGCAGCGAACCGGGCGGCCTGGTCTCTCGCCGCGACGGCGGCGTTGGCGTCGGCGCGGGCGGCGTCGCGGGTGATGGTGGTGTCATTGAGTTCGGCTTCGTGGTGGATCTCGCGGTGCGGGTCCTCGGCGAGCTGCTCGGCGCGGTGCGCGGCGAGCCACTCGTCGGCGGTGACCCGCTCGTCGGGGTCGTCGGGGTCGATCCCGCGGGCTTCCAGGGCACCTCGTGCGCGGGCGGCGACGTCGCGAGTGACTGCGGTGGCGGTGTACCAGGCGCCGCGGGCCTCGTCAGCGAGCTCCAGCTGCGCGGCCCGCTCGTCCAGCTCGGCGGCTTTCGTTCCCGCCGCGGCCGCGTCGGTGAGCAGCTGGTTGTGTTCGGCGCCGTCCTCGGCGGTGTGGGCGCGGGCGGCCCAGATCTGTGCGTCGGCGCGGGCTTGCGCGGCGTGCCGGTGGGTGGCGTCGAGTTCATCACCGACCCAGCACGGCGCCCACGTCTCCTCGCGGTCAAACGCCCGCACCCGCATCCGCAGCTGCCCGTCGGACAGGTCGTGCTCGTCACTGACGGTGTCGGGTAGCGCGAGCGCGTCGTGGGCGGCTCGCCAGACGGCGTGCCGCTCGGCCTGCCCGGCTGGGGGTGCCTTCCCGAGTGGGTCGGTGTCGCTGGTGTGCCCGATCAGTTCGCGGTGCGCGGCGGCCCACCCGGCTCGCTGTTCCCAGTGGGCGCGGGCTACGGGATCCTTGGGCACGGTGCCGAGGGCTTCCACCGCCCACTGCGGGGCGGTCTCGGCGGTGCGGGCGCCCGACTCGCGGCGCCGCTGGTCGGCGGCCTCCGCGCGAGCTGTAAGCAACGTGCGCCACTGCTCAGGCAGGTTGCGGGGCAGCAGATCTGCGTAGCTGGACAACCGGGGGGTGAGCTGACCGGCGAGCTTGTCGGTGATCCGGTGGTGCACCACTTGCGCGGGGAAGCGGGCACCGTCGAGCCCGCGCCCGGTCACCGCGTCGCGCAGGACCCGCTCGGGGTCATGGCCGGCCACCTCGACGGTGCGCAGCAACCGCTCCAGCGCCGGGTAGGCCTCATCGGCGGCCACCGCCTGCCGCTGTGCACCGTCGAGGGCGTCCTCGGCGGTGAGCCGGTCCAGCAACACCCCGGTGCGCCCCGCGGTCAGCCTCGCCACCTCGGCTGCGAGCCGTTCCAGGCTGCGCTGGGTAGAGCGAGCGGCCTCCTGCTCCTGCTCCTGCTCACCAAGCGCCGACACCTCACCGCGGCCCGCGTCGGCCGAGTCCCGGTCGAGGATGTCGGCCAGCACCGCCGCGGCGCTGCGCTCGCCGACGTCGTGCACGGTGCCGGTGGGTGCGTCCGCGGCTACCGGTGTGGTGACTGCGTAGGCAGTGTTGCGGTCCCGCCCGCGGGTCATCGCGACGTAGGCACCGGCGGCGTCGCTGCCGGGTCCGAGCACGGCGTGCGCGGTGTCCACGGTGCGGCCCTGCGCGGCGTGCACCGTCGAGGCGTAGCCCAGCGTCAAATCCTCGGTGACGTAGCTGGCCGGCAGGTGCAGCGGCTCACCCAGCTGCTCCCGGGCGCCGACTCGAGGAAGGACCGGGGCGACGGTCACCCCGCCGTCCTCGCGTAGCCCGGTCACCCGGTAGGTCTCCCGGTTGATCGGGGCACGGGTATTGCCCGCGTAGCCGATCAGGTCCCACCCGTTGCGTCGGGCCTGCACCAGGTCACCGACCCCGGCGACGGTGCCTTGACGGCCCAGCTCGACCCCGGTCTCCTCGACCCGCCCGAGCGCCACCAGATCGGCGTGCACCGATGCGCACAACCGGGCGGCGGCCTCGTTGCTGCCCACCAGCAGCAGCGACTCCCGCCCGGCGATGGTGTCCGCCAGCCACCCACGGGCGGCCTTGGCCTCGGCCTGCTCCGAGGTGCCCCCGGCCACCAGGCGCCCATGGCGGGCGTACGTGTCGACTGCGGCGGGGTCGCCGTCGCGTAGCCGCAACGACTCGGTGCGCTCCCACGACTGGCGGAACCGGTGTACTTCGGCGAGCTGGTAGGTGATGCCGCGTTCGGCGAGGTCCCCGAGCGTCCCGCCCGGTCCGACTGCGGCCAGCTGGCGGGGGTCGCCGACCAGCAGCAGCTTCGCGCCCGCCGCCGCACACCGCCGCTGGATGGCGGACAGGTCGCCGGTGTCGGCCATGCCGGCCTCGTCGACGACCACCAGGTCCCCGCCCCGCAGCCGCCACGCCTCGTCCGGGTCGCTGCCGCCCGGGGCGGGCGCACCCGGTGTGGCGTGGTCGAGCCGGTCCTGGGTGCCCAGCCACCGGGCGATGTTGCGCGCGGTGACCCCGTCCTCGGCGAGCACCTCGGTTGCCACCTGCGAGGGGGCCAACCCGAACACCCGGCGCCCGCCCTGGGTCCATGCGTCGCTCAGCGCGGCGACGGTGAATGACTTGCCGGTGCCGGCCGCGGCGAGCAGTGTCTCAACCTGCGCGCCGGAGGTGAGCACACCGCGGACCGCGGCGGCCTGATCCGCGCTGAGTTCCACGCCGAACTCCGCGAATCGGGCGAGCACCGCGGCCGCGTCCGCGTCGGTGAGTTGGGCGGCGCCGCGGCGCACCGCGGCCGCCCGCATCGCGTGATCGGCGGCGAGCTGCCCGGAGGTGGCGTAGCGGGCGCCGCCGGGTTGGCTGTAGGGCGACCGGCCGTCAGCCAGCAGCACTTCGGGCGGGAGATGTTCGGTGGGCTCCTCCGGTTTGGTCGCCACCACCTCGGCGAGCGCCTCGTCGGTGAGCCCATCCAGCAGGGCCGGAATCTCCTCTGGGTCCAGGCCGAGGTGCCCCGGCAGCGCATCCGAGATATGCCGGGTCAGATCCGACCGAGACCACGATTTCTTGGTCTGTGCGACCGCCGCGACAGCACGCTGGATCACATCCCGCGGCGACCACGCGGCCGCTGGTTCGACCTGCTGCGCGCGGCGCAGCACGTGCCGCGCGACCTCAGCCAACCCGCCCCGCATCGCCGCATGCGCTTGCGCTGACCAGCGGTCCAGTCGCTGACCCAGCCTCTCCCCCTCATGGCTCTTGGCTTTCCGGGTGGCCAAGGTGGCCTGCTGCGCCAGCCGGGTCCGTTCCAACGCGGACGGATCCCGGTCATACCGCTCCCGGAACGCGGTGATCAGCCGCTGCGCCGCCGGGCCGATCACATGACGGCGCGAGGAGAACAGCTCACGGATCTCGGCACGCACCCCGATCACCTCACGGGCCTTACCGTCTGGGCGGGTCTCGAACCGCACCCCCAGTGCCCGGGTCAGGTAGGCCTCCATCACCCGCTCCCCCACCGCCGCGGCGGCAGCCCGCCAGGTGTGGATCGCGCGGGAGTCCAGCGCCCGCCACACCCCGTCGGCGCACAGCACCCGATTCAGGATCGCCTGGTGCACGTGCAGCTGCGGGTCCCGATCCCGGGAGTCGTGCTGCAGAAACTGGGCGACGACGAAGTGGTGGGCGTCGATCCACTGCCCGGCCTGGCCGCCGTGGTGCCCGACCCGGGCGTAGCCCGCCCGCTCCTGCAAATACTCCAGCGCCGCCCGGGCGCCCGCCATCACCGCCTCCTCCACTGCCCGCGCGTGCGCCTCCCACGCCTGCGCCGCTGGCTCGTCGCCCGCCGTGCGGGCCTCGGTGGCCGCCCGCTCGAACGCCACCCCCAGCACACTCACGCTCTTAGGCGCTGAAAAGGTGGCATCCAGGAACGCCACCGGCTGCCGCTCGGCCCGGTCGGCCTGTGCGCGCAGCTCGGCGCGGCGCTCCGGGCCGGCGTGCGGCTCGGCCTTCAACGACGCGGCGTAGATGTCCTGCGCGCTGCGGTAGTTCTTGTGCGCCGCTCCCAGCAGCGCGGCCTCCCCCCACGTGGCCCGTGACCCCGACGCCGGGTCGTGAGGGTCGAGCAGCTGGTGATAGACCGCCTCCATCTGCTCGGCATCCACCTCACCGCGCAGCCCCAGCAGCTCCGCGCCGGCCCCGAACCACACCCCCGCCGGCTCCCCCGCGGCGACGGCACCGGTGTAGTACCCCTCCCGGCCCCCACCCACGGCGCCGGTGAGGTAACCGACATCGTGACCGGTGGCGATGCTCAACACGACACACCGCCCGACCCGACCGCTGCGGGCGAGGACGGCGTGGCCGCGGCGACCGCCCGGCGCCGGGTCGGCTCGCCCAAGGCGGGCCAGATCAACTGGGAGGGAGCGTCGGCGACCGAGCAGTTGATCTCCCTGGGATCGTGATGCCTGGGTGTGATCGGCTCTGTGATCTTCGTGGTTGACGTGCTCTGGTGATCTTCGGTGGGGGTTGATGTGTCGTGCTGGGGAGGCATCTGATGATCGGGAGTGGGTGTCATGGTCGGGTCCTGAGGTGGGCTCGGTCGTGCTGGTCGGCTTCGGTGAGCTGTTGCGCGGTTGGGTCCGGGGTCCGGCGGCCGCGGGTCCAGTGCTCGGCGACCTGGGCCGCGGCCGCGGCCAGCGGCACCGGTGCCGTGTGCTGGTGGCGGTCGGCGCCGGTGAGGTGGCGGGACAGTTCGCAGTCACCGAGGGCCGCGGTGATGCGGCGGGAGACGCCGGGGCGGTGGCGGTCGTGCCAGTCGGCGACGTCACGCCAGCACGCATCTGGGCCGTGGTAGGCGCCGTGGTGGGTGTGGCGCAGCCACCACAGCTCCTC
>Ga0136613_10001950_pt1 | contig 10887 bp, 6 predicted proteins | sample AntDrymUQ2722106_2_FD_106649 | JGI IMG/M metagenome (GOLD analysis project Ga0136613, IMG submission 106649) | Polar desert sand microbial communities from Dry Valleys, Antarctica - metaG UQ272 (21.06) | ecosystem: Environmental > Terrestrial > Soil > Desert | place: Antarctica: Dry Valley... | reverse complement strand
TGGTCGCCGAAGACCTCCTTGATCGCCTTCGTCTCGGCCAGGTCGCCCTGCGGGGTCGAGGTTCCGTGGGCATTCACGTAGCCGACCCGCTCGGGCTCCACCCCGGCCCGTTCGAGCGCCGCGCGCATCATCTCCGCAACTCCGACGGACGCCGGATCCGGCTGGGCCATGTGGTGCGCGTCGTTCGACGTCCCGTAGCCGAGAACCTCGGCGTAGACCCGAGCGCCTCGCTCGCGGGCTCGCTCCAGGTCCTCCAGGAGCAGGACGCACGCACCTTCGCCCATGACGAAGCCGGCCCGAGTCGCGTCGAACGGGCGCGAGGCCCGGGTGGGATCCTCCTCCTCCGCCACGAGGCCGCGCATGGCCGTGAACCCGGCCAGGATCACGGGGTGCATGCAGGATTCGGTGCCTCCCGCCAGCACGACGTCGGCGTCTCCCCGACGGATCAGCTCGGCACCCTCCCCCACAGCATGCGAGCCCGTCGCGCAGGCCGAGACAGGGGCGTAGTTCGGCCCGCGCAGGCCGAGGTCGATCGCGATCTGACCGCTCGCCGAGTCGACGAGCACGTTCGGGAGGAACCACGGCGAGACCCGCGTGTGGCCACGCTCCCGGAGCACCTCGTCCTGGACGAGCACGCCCATGACGCCGCCGATCGCAGACCCGACCAGGATGCCGGCGCGCGCAGGGTCGACCCCGTCGACGCCCGCGTCCTGCCACGCCTCGCGGGCCGCGGCGACCGCCAGCACCACGTTCCGCTCGAGCCTCCGCGCCTCCTTCGGCCCCACGACGTCGACGGGGTCGAAGTCCTTGACCTCCGAAGCGATCCGCACCGGGTACCCGGTCGCGTCGAACGAGCGGATCCAGTCGACCCCGCTCTGGCCCGCAACCGCAGCGTCCCAGGTCGAGCGCGCGTCGTGTCCGAGCGGTGTGACCGCTCCGAGCCCGGTGACGGCGATGCGACGCATGACCCCAGGAGCCTAAAGGCGCGCGGCCCATGCCGCGGATGCGATCGTCGCGATCCCGAACCGTCGCTACCGCCCACGGACGATGCATTGGGCCTGGCGGACGTCGTTGTCGAAAGACTCGGCGACCTGACGGCCGAGATAGTGCACTCCGAAGGTGCTCAACGCGCCGGATGCGGCCGAGCACAAGTACGAGGCGCTCGCCGATCGCGATGTCGACCCACCTGACGTTGTTTCGCTCAGTCGACTCCTGGAGTCAGCTCCGCAGGTCTACCTTCACGAGAAGCCCGTAACTCCTGTCGGCACGGAGGTGACGTCGATGATCTAGCGTCGGACTAGCTGCGAGGAGGCCCACTCGGCACCTCGTCTCGGGCGCAAGGTGACGTTTCGATGGGCGAGGTTCCGACGTTTGCGATGCTCATCGTGAAGCGCAGCTGCTTCTTGCGATCCTCTGTCTGCGCTGAAAGGAAGACGTCTCTGCGCCGTAGATCGTCAGCGCTCTTCGCAGCTGTGAGCATGGTCTGCGACGTCGGCGACCGAATCCCCCAAGGGAGACCCCGCCATCCGGCTCGAGATCGGGCGGCCCATCGCGTCTTCTGAGCGGGCGCAGACCCCGCGAGGACACAAGCGTTGTGCCCAGGTCGAACGCGCGTCGTTGCCCGAGCGGAGTGACCGCTCCGAGGCCGATGACGACGACGCGACGCATGACCCCGGGAGCCTAAGGCATGCCATCGGCGCCCTCGATTTCCGATTCCCCGTCCGTATCCTTCGGATGAGCAACCCTCAACGGAGGAAGAGGATGGGACTGAACGGCGCACGCGCACTCGTAACCGGCGGCTTCGGCTTCGTCGGCTCGCAGCTGTGCCGCACGCTCGTCGAGCGCGGCTCGGACGTGGCCGTCCTCGACGACCTGTCGGTCGGCAGTGAGGAGAACCTGGCACCGGCCGTCGCCGCGGAGGTTCACACGATCGTGGCAGACGTCAGGGATCTCGACGCCGTAGAGCGTCACGTACGCGACTTTCGCCCCTCCGTCGTCGTGCACCTTGCGGCCGTGCACTTCATCCCGACGTGCGAGCAGCAGCCGACCCTTGCGATCGGGGTCAACGTCGGCGGAACGCAGGCCGTGCTCGAGGCCTGCTCCAGAGCCGGCTCCGTGGAGGCAGTGGTCGTCGCGTCCTCAGGCGCGGTCTACGCGCCCTCCACGAGCGCGCACGACGAAGGGGCCGCGATCGGCCCCACCGACATCTATGGATTCAGTAAGGAGTGGACCGAGCGACTCGCCACGTACTTCCACTCGAGCACGGGAATCTCGGTCGGCATCGCGCGCATCTTCAACGTCGTCGGGCCTGGCGAGACGAACCCGCACCTGCTGCCCGCGATCATCGAGCAGGTCCGGAACGGAGGAGAGATCCGGCTCGGCAACCTGACTACTCGCCGCGACTACGTCTTCTCGGGCGACGTCGCCGAGGGCCTCGTGCGCCTGGCCGACGGGTGTGTCGGAAACGGGGTTCTGACGTGCAACCTCGGGAGTGAGTCGGCGCAATCCGGCACGGAACTCGTCGAGCTCGTGGCCCGCGCCACCGACCGCGAGCTGTCCGTCGAACCCGACCCGGCCCGTTTCCGGGAGTCGGATCGCCCGCTCCTGCTCAGCGACTGCACGCGTGCCTTCGATCTCCTCGGATGGCGCGCCGAGACGACGATCGAGGATGCGGTGGCGGCAGCTCTGGCTCAGCCCTTTGCCACAGGCTACGAAGGCGGCTGACTAGTACAAGTGCACATCACGTCATGACCGACGCGTCGTCCCGGCATCCGCCGCCGAACGAGGCGGACACCGAGAGCACGTATCGGCCGCCGGAAAACCTGTCCGGCACGGTCGCCACTGGCCTGCGGTGGAAGTTGACCACGCAGCTCGTACGGGAGGGAAGCCGCCTCGTGGTCGCAGTGTTCCTCGCCAGGATTCTGACCCCCGAGCAGTGGGGCCTCGCCACGATGGCACTCGTCGCAGCAGCTTTCATCGAGTTCATTCCGGACAGCATGAGCGTCGGTCTCGTCCAGCGGCAGCAGATCTCCGAGCGCGATCGCTCAACGATTTTCTGGACGATCATGGCCATGGGAGTGGGCATTTCTGTCCTCGGTATCGCCGCGTCCGGGTTCATCGCGGAGCTATACGGGGAGCCCCAGGTACGGGAGCTGTTCATGGCCGTCTCGGTCGGCTTCGCCATCTCTGCCTCGACGAGCGTTCCAGAGACGATTCTGATGCGGAATCTCGCCTATCGCGCCATGGAGATCCGCCAGATGATCGCAGCGCTCGCCGGAGGAGCGGCCGCCCTCACCCTCGCGCTTGCGGGTGCCGGACCGTGGGCGATCGTCGCAAACTCTCTGGTTGCGCTCACGACGTCAGCCGTGCTCCTCTGGTGGTTTGCGAGATGGCGTCCGAAGCTCACGTTCTCTCGCTCGGCGCTCGCCAGCCTCGGCGCGGATGGAGTCCGGGTTCTGGGAACGCAGCTGCTCACACTCGTTCAGCTGAACGCAGACAAGCTCCTCGCAGGTCGCTACCTCGGCGCAGGCGCGCTCGGAAGCTACTCGTTCGCATACCAGCTGATGTTCACGCCAGTGGGAAACATCGCCTACCCCGTGCAGCATGTCTTGTTCCCGGTGTTCGCGATGCTCCAGGAGGACGCCGAGCGGCTCAACGCCGCCTGGCTGCGGACGAAGCACCTCTCGATAGCACTCATGGCACCCGTGTTTCTCGTCTTGCTGGTCGTCGGGCCGGATCTCATCCCTACTGTCTTCGGGACGAGGTGGGAGGATTCGGTGCCCGTCCTCCAGCTTCTCTGCCTTGCCGGCGTCGCGTACTCCCTCGGCACGCAGAACTGGTCTCTCCTCGTCGTGCGGGAGAGGTCCGGCACGTTGTTCCTGGTGACGTTTCTCACCGCCGCGACCGTAGTGACCTCGGTCGTCATTGGTCTCGATTGGGGCATCCGTGGCGTGGCGGCAATGCTGGCGGTCGGCTACTGGGTGTTAGTCCTGCCCGAGCTGTGGATCACCACATATGCAGGCTCCGTCAAGTTTCTGACCGCCGCTCGCGCGACGCTGTCGCCTTTGCCCTTCGCCGCCGCAGCCGCGGCCGGCGCGTACTTCGCTCGCCTCGGCCTGGTCGAGCTCGACGTTCTCCCGGCGCTCCGGATCGTGCTGGTCGGCGCCTTGTTCGTCTCGCTCTACGCCTCTTTGGCGTACGTCGGCTCGTCGTCGCTCAGGCGCGAGATGCGGGCCGTACTCCGGTCGCGGCTTTTTGCACGTCTGCGTACATCTCGCTGAATTTGCGGGCAACGGCCGTCACCCGGAAACGCTCTTCCGCCTGGGCACGACCCGCTGCGCCGAGGGTCGCGCGGAGATCGGGATCGCCGACGAGGGCCACCAGACGGGCGGAAACTGCCTCGATGTCACCCACATCGACGAGCGTGCCGGTGACCCCTTCTTCGACGAGCGACGAGACCCCTCCCACACGGGTCGCGACCACGGGCATCCCCACTGCCATAGCCTCGCCGATGACCATCGGGCTCGTCTCCTCGCCCGAAGGGAGAGCGAGCAACCATGCCCGCCGGTACTCATCGAGCAGCTCACCGAAGCTCACGCCGCCGAGAAACGTGACGATGTCCTCCAGGCCGAGCTCGCGAACTCGGCTCCGTACGACATCACCATACGCCGGATCCCTCGCTCCGCCGGTGACACGGAGACGAGCATGGGGCGCTGTAGCCAGCACGGCCGGGAAGGCCTCCACGAGGTCGAGGAGTCGCTTTCGTGGGATGAGCGCGCCGGTGAACAAGATGCGGCCAGGCTCGGGTGTCGGTTCCACCTCGAAGAAACGGTCGGCGACGGGGTTCGGGATCTCCCAGAGCCGACCGCGGATCTCGCTCCCGAAAACGCGTTCGGCGTAACGCGTCGGCGCAACGAGATACCGTGCATTACGAACGCAGTAACGCTCTATCGCCACGCCCGCGACGCTCGTGCGCAGGCGGGCCGTACGCCCGGTCACGTAACGCTTTTCCTCCCGGACGATCCCGTGGATCGAGACTACGACCGGCGCGCGACGCTTGGTCTGGAGGCACACGAAGCCGTACTGCAACGCATCCTGGGCATGCACGACATCCGGGCGCAGGTCGGCCAGAGCCGCCGCCAACGTTCGCCTTTCCCGCATGTGCAACGTGGGATTGCTGAACCGTCGGGGAACAGGCAGGTACCGAACGGGCACGCCGTCGACCACCGTACGCTCCTCGGCCTTGAGACCGGGAACGAACGTGAGCACGTTTGGCTCGAGACCGTCGATCTCCACGAGGCCGGAGAGGAGATTCGAGAACGACGTCTCGACTCCACCGGGGGATTGTGCCAAGCCGTGCGAATAGGGACCGACGAGGGCGACGCGCATCGAGACAGATTCGGTGACTGATCGGACGGCATAGCACGAGGCGTCCACACACGATCTGAACGATCTCCGGTGGGTTTGCGCAGCTGTCTCCGTTTTCAGCAACAATGGGCTCGGTTTACACGGTCCTAGGGAGGGATCCGACCTGCGACAGCAACGAGTCTTGTCACGCTCCGAGCCCCGGTACTCGAGGGCATTCCTTCTTTTCGGACCTGCGCTGGTCATAGTCCTGGCGATGGGCGTGAGCGCGTCAGGGGCGACGATCCCGCGTGAGCTCGCAGGCGTCTCCGTCACGCGTGAGGTCCGAGCGAAGCCGAAGCCGGCCACTCGGCCGGCGCAGGCCCTCAGTGGCACGGGTGTCATCCGCTTGGGTCCGCACTTCCAGCAGGCATCCGGCTACGAGCGCTTCGCATATGTCCTCGTGAGTCGTTCCGATGCGAGGAAGGCGGCCCGCCTGCCTGGGACGACGCTCGCGTACATGTCCGGGACGAGCGTCCAGAGGGAGTGGTCGACCGGAGTCACGTACCGGGAGGCGCTCGCGAATGACTGGTTGCTGAAGGATGCTTCGGGCGCGTATGTGATGAACGTCGAGTTTGGCGCCTTCGTCGCCGATATCGGAAACCCCGCGTACCAACGTCGCTTCATCGCGAACACGCTCGCGTTCGTGAAGCGGACCAAGGTCGACGGTCTGTTCATCGACGATGTCACGGGCGATCCGGAGGGAATGTCCGACGTGTATCCGGCGAAGTACCCGGACGAAGCGGCCTGGGAGGCCGCAATGGTGTCATTCGTGCAGACGGTGGGGATGGCCCTCAAGTCCCGTGGCTACTACGTTCTCGCAAACGCGGCCAAATGGATCTCCGACGATTCGCGCTCGGACACCGCGTTTCATACGACCGAGTTCTGGAAGCGGATCGCGCCCGGCGTAAGCGGGCTCATGACCGAGTACTGGCTCCAGAGCCCGAGCGACCACGGAAAACTGCGCGTGCTGGGCACGGACTGGGATCAGTATTGGCACCAATGGCAGCGCCTCGTCTCCGTGGCGCAGACGAGCGGCGTGGACTTCTTCGGCCTCACCTACGGCTCCAGCAAGGACACCCGAGCCATGCGCTACGCGCGCGCCTCCTTTCTCTTGGATTGGGACGGCCGTGGGGGCGCGCTCCTCTACTCCATCACGGATCGTCCCGACCCGTACCATCCGTCCTGGTCGCGTCAGCTGGGAAAGCCGGTGGCGCGGAAGCTCGAGCGAACGTCCGGCGTCTGGCAGCGACGCTACGAGCGCGGGATGGTCGTCGTGAACGCGACGAACGAACCGGCTGATGTCCGGGTCTTCGAGAAGGTCTACACCGTGGGAAGCGGAGACGCCGTCTTCGTGAGTGCACCGCGTTCCTGACGGCGCCCCTCCCGCGACACTGACGCCGGCCGGCGCGTATTCTCGCGACCGTTTCCCTTTCCTATACTGAGAAAACGGTGTCGCCAGTCCTGAATCGGTACCAAGACGTCCTCGTCTACTCAGGGCTCGCAGCGACAAGCCTGTACGTCGGGCTTCTCGTCGCTCGCAACCAGCAAGCGATGGGAATGTCCATGATCGCCCTGCTCGCGCTTGCCGGCCTGATCCTTCTCGTCAACCTGCCGGTAAAGGTCGTGTTCGCGAGCTGGCTGTTCCTCGCCCCGCTCTTTCAGGTCTCTGCGGACACGACTTCTGCGGGCCGGGCGCTCACCTGGGCTTTGTACATTGCGCCGGCGCTGCTCTTCGTCGGGCTGACCTTCGCGCGTCGCCGGCGCGTCTTGGCGTTCTCGCCGCTCGATTGGCTGCCTGCCGCGTACGCCCTCTACGTCGTCGCGTCCATCTGGCTGACCAGCACGTTCATCCAGACCGATCCGCTTCTCGCCGCGAAGGCGACCGTCACGCTCACTGCCATCGGGGCGATCGTCTACTACTTCCTGACCTTCGGACCGGGGTTCGACATTCCCTTGCCGACGATCGTCGCGACTCTGCTGGTGACGGCATGCCTGCAGAGCGTGATGGGGGTTCTCGAGATAACGAGCGGCTGGAGACTCTGGGGCGACGTCGGCTGGTTGGCGGAGGTCGGAGGAGCCCGCGCGTCCGCCACGCTTACCAATCCGGGTGTCCTCGGCATGTTCCTCGGCAGCGCAATCGTCTTTGCGGTCGCGATTCTGAGTTGGAAGGGGCCGCGCAGGCTCAGACTACTGTCCTGGATCACGCTCCTCGTCGCGACGCCCGGGCTTTTCCTCACACTGACGCGCGGCCCGATACTCGCGACCGCCGTCGCGGTGGTACTGCTGCTCGTGCTCGGACGGTCGCGCCTCGTCGGATTGGGCGTGCTCGCGACTGCCGCAGTCACGCTTGCATTCCTCTATCCGACGTTACAGAGCACAGCCGTCTACCAAGAACGCGCGACCAAAACGGAAACGGTGCAGATACGTGTGGTCCTACGCGATGTGTCGCTTCACCTAGCCGCCCAGAAACCCTTCTTCGGCTGGGGCCGCGGCAAGTTCGACGAGGCGAAGAATGCCTCCGAACTCACCTCGGACAGCTTCTCCGTCAATGCCATTCTGGCCACGACGAGCCATGACACCTACTTGACGCTTCTCGTCGAATTAGGAGCCATCGGGCTTCTGCTGTACTCGCTGCCCTTTCTCATCCTGATCTTTCGAAGCTTCCGGCGGCGCGGGCCACCCCGGGACCGTTGGCTCTTGGCGGGATCGCTCGCGTCGCTCCTCGTCTTCTACCTGACGGCGTCGACCCTCGACTTCCGATTCTTCTCCTTCGCCCAGCTGATCCCGTTCGTCTTCCTCGCCATGCTCAGGCGTATCACGGCGGACGAGCACGTCGTGCAGACCCCGTAGGAGCGGGCTGGAAAGGAGCGAGGATGCGGGTGTTGATGCTGTGCAACGCTCTGGAGGTCGGCGGCGCCGAGCGGTCTCTCGGACTTCTCGTCCCAGGCCTGCGCGAGCGCGGATTCGAGTTGTTCGTCGCCACCCTCCGTCGCAGAGGTAGGTACTTCGACGAGCTCCGCTCGGCCGGTGTCGAGACCGCGTTCGTGGGAATGCGGTCTCGCTGGGACGTCCGCGGCGGGCTGCGCGCCTATCGTCTCGGCCGTGGGCGACCGGACGTCGTTCTCACCCACTCGATCGATGCCGATCTGTTAGGCCAGGCAATCGCATATCGGCTCGGCGTGCCCCACGTCGTGATGGAGCATGGCGGGTACGGCATCCACCGAGCCCTGCATCGCGCTCGGCTCACACGGCTCGTTGCGCCTCGCGTCGCCCGCGTCGTAGCAGTGAGCCGCACCCAGATCCCCGACCTGCGCCGCCTGGGCTATCGGGCGGACAGAATCTCCGTGATCCCGAACGGCGTCGCCGACCACCACCCCACGCGGACGAGGGAAGAGGTTCGAAACGAGCTCGGTCTCGATCCGAGCGCCATCGTCGCGGCGCTCGTTGCCGGCTTGCGGCCCGTGAAGCGACCGGACGTGTTCGTCGACGCCGTGGTACGGGCACGTCAACGCGATCGCCGAATTCACGGGCTCGTCGTCGGTGGGGGTGTCCAGTTCGCCGAGCTCGCGCGAAAGACGCGCTCGGCAGGAGCAGGCGTCGACATGCTGGGTGAGCGCACCGACGTGGCGGATCTGATGCAAGCGGCGGACGCGGTCTGCCTCTCGAGTGACGTCGAGGGCCTACCTCTGGCGGTCTTGGAGGCGATGTCGTTGGCCAAGCCTGTGATTTCGACCGACGTTGGAGGACTTCGAGATGCGGTCGTGCCGGGTGTCACCGGTTGGCTCGTACCACGCCGAAACCCAGATGCTTATGCAGATGCGCTCGTCGAGCTCGCGGTTGACGCTGCTCGAGCTCGCCGCATGGGCGCAGAGGGTGAGAAGCTCTTCAAGGAGCGCTTTACCGCAGAGGCGATGAGCGATCGCTACGCAGAGCTGCTTTCCGAAGTCGGGAGCACGCGGCACGCATTCCGCATGCCCTGAGCTGTCGCGTAGCCCGACTCCGTATCCCTCGTACCCCTTTCGAAGCCTTCCATCTCGCGTTCGCTCGGGTCGCATCGTGGGCGGGCATCGCTCGAAATGCGTAATCCACGCTCTTACCCATTCTGGGGGATGGGTTGGCCCATACCCACGGCCGACCTTCTGGGGGATCCGGTCCAGCCGTTCGGTTGGGTGAAGCCACCAGGAGGAGCCGCCACTCCAGATGATCTCGCCGCCCGCAGTCTCCCGCGTCAGAACGCTCGCCAGACTGTTCCCGCCCCTCTCCCTCGTCGTCACAGCGCTCGTTCTCGTCGGGCTGATACTCCAGGTCAGCGCTCCCGCGGCAGGCTCCGGCTCGGTCGGAGGAACTGGAATCGCCCGCTTCGGCGACACGTACTCGTCGGGATCGGGCTACGACCGGTACTCCTACGTGATGGTGAGCGCTCATGAGGCTGGCGCCGCCGGGGCGCTTCCCACCACCTCCCTCGTCTACATGTCCGGCACGAGCGTCCAGACGTCCTGGTCCACGGGAGTCACGTTCGACGAGGCCATGGCGAACAACTGGCTGTTGAAGGATGCGAGCGGCGAGTACCTGCGGAACGTCGCGTTCGGAGCGTACGTCGGAGACCTCGGGAATCCCGCGTACCAGCAGAGGTTCGTGGACAACGTCGCGGACCTGCTCTCTCGAAACGGCAACGAAGGCGTCTTCATCGACGACGTGATGGTGACGCCGGCGCTCATGACTGGTGGCGCGTTTCCAGCCAAATACCCGACACAGCAGGCGTGGGAAGACGCGATGGTGTCGTTCGTCGCGTCGGTCGGTCCTGGGCTGAAAGCACGAGGCTTTTACGTCGCGCTGAACGCGACGGCCTTCATCAGCGGAAACGCGGGGAGTGACGACGGAAGTCTCACGGCGGCCTTTTGGGGAAGGCTGGCGCCCCACGTCAGCGGTCTGATGGTGGAGTACTGGGAGCAGCTCCCACCGGATCCGAGCCGCCTTCGTTCGGCCGGCAGTTCGGCGTGGACTCAGCACTGGGATGGGTGGCTGAGTCTCGTCGACGTTGCGCAGAACTCGGGCGCCGACTTCTTCGGACTCGTGGAAGGCAGCACCTCGAGCGTCAGCCACATGCGTTACGGAAAGGCCTCCTTCCTCTTGGCATGGGACGGCGGTGGGGGCGCGTTCGTCTACCACCCAGACGGTGATCCGTGGAACCCCGAGTGGACGATGGACATCGGCCAGCCGTCGGGTGGCAGGTACCAGGTCGGCGTCGGCTGGCGCCGGGAGTACTCGGGTGGAACGGCGCTCGTGAATCCACACCCGAGCTCCAGCCAGACCTTCTCTCTCGGCGGGACCTACACGCACGCGGATGGAACGGCCATCTCGTCCGTGACTCTCGGCCCGGTGAGCGGGCTGGTGCTCAAGAGCACGTCTCCGACGCCGCCTCCGCCCCCCCCCCCCCCCCCCCCCCCCCCCCCCCCCCCCCCCCCCCCCCCCCCCCCCCCC
>Ga0136613_10001949_pt1 | contig 10888 bp, 13 predicted proteins | sample AntDrymUQ2722106_2_FD_106649 | JGI IMG/M metagenome (GOLD analysis project Ga0136613, IMG submission 106649) | Polar desert sand microbial communities from Dry Valleys, Antarctica - metaG UQ272 (21.06) | ecosystem: Environmental > Terrestrial > Soil > Desert | place: Antarctica: Dry Valley... | reverse complement strand
TTCGCCCACCCCTCGGCCGCGAACGTGGCGGTCTGCTCGTGGCGGGTGTCGACCAGGCGGGTGTCGGTCTTCACACAGCCGTCGTAGAGCGGGAAGAGGTGACCCCCCGAGAGAGTGAAGACGGTGTCGACGTCGTGGCGGCGGAGGACCTCGGCGGCGAACCGCCCGCCGTCCGCTTCCAGAACCTCCGTCACACAGCCTCTCTCTCGGCGGGCTCGTCGACCTCGCGCAGGAACCCGTCGAGCGCGTCAAACCACACACTCGGGTTCTCGAACTGGGGCGAGTGGCCGGCCTCGGGCACGATCACCAACCGCGCGCCCGGGATCGTCGCCGCCACCGTCTTCGAGGCCTTCAAGAACGGCTGGTCCTGGTCGCCCACGATCACGAGCGTCGGGCACATGACCCCGGCCAACAACGCGAGCTGATCGGGCTGCCGGGCGATGTCGCGGGCGATCGCGCCCCACATGACGCTGGACAGAGCGGCCCACTTGTAGTCGACGAAGTCCTGATAGCCGGGGCGCTCGAGCAGCAGCCGCGCGTAGCTCGGCGTCTCCAGCGCGGCCGCCTCGTCGAGGAGCGGCTTGAGCGTCTCCTTGCCCTCCTCGATCGCGATACCGGCCGCCAGGTCGATGAGATCGGGGTCGAGGCCCGGCACCGGTCCCGGCGAGGTGTCCATGAGCACGAGCGCCTGCACCCGCTCCCCGTGCGCCAGCAGCAGCCGGCGGGCGACCATCCCGCCCATCGAGTGGCCGAGGAGCCGGAAGCCGTCGATCCCGAGCGCGTCGGCCACCTGGAGGGTATCGGCGGCCATCCGGTCGAGCGAGTACGCGGCCACGTCGTCGGGCCCGTCGCTCTCGCCGTGGCCCCGGTGGTCGAAGATGACGACGCGGTACCGGGCGGCGAGGGCGTCGACGTGGTCGGCGAAGTCCTCCTTGGCGCCGCCGAACCCATGGACGAGCAGGAGCGCCGGGCCCGCCCCCGATTCGCGCACCTCGAGGCCGATCCCGTCGCCCACGTGTACGCGCACCTGGTCCCCCTTCGCGGCAAGCATCTCGAGCGCTCCCGGTAGGCTACGACCATGGCGGTGACCGAGACGGCCCCGGCGCGTCCCGCCCCGTGGAAGCTGTGGCTCCGCATCGCGATCAGCGTCGCGCTGCTCGCATTCCTGATTTCGAAGATCCACGTCGACACCCTGCTGCCCGAGCACCCGCGCCTCTCGACGCTGGTTTTCTTCGTCGCCGGCATCGTGATGGCCGGGGGCGGGATCGTGTTGTCGGCGTGGCGGTGGCAGCGGGCGCTGGTCGTCTTCGACGTCCACGTCCCGCTGCGCACGCTGGTGTCGCACTACTTCGCCGGTCAGTTCTTCGGCAACGTCCTGCCCTCGACCATCGGCGGTGATGTGCTGCGGGTCAGCTGGGGCGCGAAGACCACCGGTTCGAAGCGGATCTCGTTCGCGTCGGTGGTGCTCGAGCGTCTCACCGGCTTCGTCGCGCTGCCACTCCTCGCTCTGCTCGGCTTCGGCCTGCGTCCGTCGCTCCTCGAGGTCGATCACGCCTGGGTCGCGCTGCTGCTCTCGGCGGTCGCCCTCGTCATGCTGGCGGGAATCCTCTACGCCGCCGCCCACCCGCGGCTGGCAGGTCGGTTCCGCGACCACGAGAACTGGATGCGGTTCGTCGGCGCGGTGCACGTCGGGATCGACCGCCTCCGCCGCCAGCCCCGGCTCGCAGCCGGAGTCCTCGGCGCCGCGCTCCTGTACCAGGCGTCCACGATCGCGGTCGTCTACCTCGCGGTGCGCACGCTCGGCGTCGACATCCCGACCGCGGCCGTGCTCGCGTTCGCCCCCGCGGTGGCCATGGCCCAGGTGCTGCCACTGTCGCTGAGCGGGCTGGGCGTGCGCGAGGGCATGCTCGTCATCCTGCTCAACCCGTTGGGCGTGTCGAGCGGCCGCGCTGTCGGGATCGGGCTGCTCTGGTACGCCATGATGCTGATCGTGAGCCTCTTCGGCGCACCGATGTTCGCGGTCGGCCACCGCCACCGCCGCGGCGAACCCCACCGATCGTGAGCGTCGCCGACGAGACGGCGCGCCCGGCGCGGCGCGGACTCCGTCTCCCCGGCGGCCGCGAGCTCCGCGACGGCCACCACATCTACTGGTGGGTCGAAATCATCGCCATCCTCGCCTTCTACATGATCTACTCGGCGATCCGGAACGCCAACGAGGGCGGGTACGACGACGCGCTCGCCAATGCCCGCGCGCTGATCGACTGGCAGCAGGCCCTCGGCATCAACCACGAGGAACGGCTCCAGGACTGGGCCCTGCACTTCCGGCCGCTCGTCATCGCCATGAACTACGAGTACGGGTCGCTGCACTTCATCGTGACCGGCGGCGCCGGCATCTACCTGTTCCAACGGTGGAGCAACGACTACCCGCTCTGGCGCAACGCGATGGCCATCACCACCGGGCTGGCGCTCGTCGGGTTCATCTTGTGGCCGCTGTGCCCGCCCCGGCTGCTGCCGGAGAGCTACGGCTTCGTCGACACCCTGGCGGAGTACCCGACCTTCTGGTCGTTCAACTCGGGCGCGGTGAGCAAGATCTCTAACCAGTACGCGGCGATGCCGAGCGTCCACGTCGCCTGGGCGCTCTGGTGCGCGTGCGTGCTGGTGCCGCGGCTGCGCCGACCCTGGGCCAAGGTCCTCGCCGCGCTCTACCCCGCGCTCACGGTGGCGGCGATCGTGTTGACCGGCAACCACTACTTGCTCGACGCGGTGGGCGGCTTCGCCGTCCTCGGCATCGGCTACGCGATCGCCCGCACGTTCACGCGGGCCGGTCGGGGCGCACCGCTGCAAACCACCGCCTGACCCGGACGGGCGCTCGCTAGCGTGCCGATTGTGACCCGACACGTCCGGTTGCGCGAGTTCCTCGTGGGCGTCGAGGGCCTCGCGCTGTTCCGGACCTGGTCGACGGCGACGACGCCACCGCCGAGGCGCGGATCGACGAAGTCAGGCATCGTGGGCTCCGAGGAGGAAGCCACGTATGGCCTGGGCATCGACGTCCCCGAGCTCGACGCGCGGGCGGGGTACGCGCGGTGGTCGGAGACCTACGACGAGCCCGGCAACCTCGTGCCGGACGCGACCGTCGCCGCGTTCCGCGGCCTGCCCGGCGCGCTCGTCTGGGACCTGACGCGCCGGTGACCGTCGACCTGGACCACGTGGCCCTGGCGACACGCGACGTCGCGCCCGTACTCGACTTCCTGGTGGGCGAGCTCGGCGGGTTGGTGCTCTTCGGCGGCAACGGCCCCGGCTTCCGGCCGATGCAGGTGCGTCTGGGCGACGAGGTCGAAGGCATGACCGCCGAGCTGCTCGAGCCGTGGGACGTCGAGCACAACGACTTCCTCGAGCGCTTCCTCGTCCGCCACGGCGAGGGGCCGCACCATCTCACGTTCAAGGTCGACGACCTCGAGGCCACACTCGATCGGGTGCGTCTATCGGGGTTCCAGCCGGTCGGCGTGGATTTCTCCGATCCTCATTGGAAGGAGGCGTTCCTCCTTCCCCGCGAGGCGCACGGGACGGTCGTGCAGTTGGCCGAGTCGCACCACGACTTCGCCACCCGGGCCGAGCTGGTAGCTCACGTCCGCGAGCACGGCCCCAACGCGCACCCGCAATGGTGGCCCGATCCCCCCGCGCCCGGTGACCGAGCCGGCTTTCTGCGCCGGGTCGTCGTGGCAACGCCCTCGTTGGAGGCAACGCTCGGCTTCTTCGCCGGCATGCTCCAGGGGAACGAGGTCGCGGTCGGTGAGGGATGGGTGGAGCTCGAATGGCCGGGGGGCGCGCGGGTCAAGCTCGAGCACCGGCCCGGGAGCGCACCCGGTGTCGATCGGCTCGAAGCCGACGCAGAGGGCGATGCAGAGGAGCGGATCGTCGCCGGGGCCCGGCTGCTGATCGCGCCGCGCTAGCCAAGGCGAGCGCCCGCGAGCCGGGCCTGAGCGGCCTGAGCGGGAGAGTCAGTCGTCGTCGCGGTGGTGCTCACGCCGCCGGACCCGGCGGAGCAACGCCCCGGCGAGCGCTCCGAGCAACGCCGACCCCAGGATCACGAAGATCAGGCGCGACTCTCGCTCGACGACGATGTAATCGATCTTCACTCGCCGCGTATTGACGAGCGCGAACCACAGGACCAATGCCGCTGCGATCGCCGCGACAATGAGACGCGCCGGCGGCAGTTGGCGCTTCTGCGGACGCGGACTCGATGCCTCGTCGACCATCACATAGCTCCCTCGCTCGGCGGCAGGATACCTGCCGCCGCCCTTCGGGGCGCTCGTCCGCACGTTGGAGGCACGGCTACCCCGCCATCAGTTCCTGCTGGCGCTTGACGAGACGCAGGACACTGTCGCGGACCGCCCGGTCGGCCAAGGACAGCTGAGCGTCGCGCGCGGTCACGAGCCCGAGGCGTCGAGGAGGCACGCCCGCCAGGGTGATGCGACGCACACCGAGCAGCTCGGGCGGGATCGCCGTCTCCGGGAGCACCGAGACGCCACCGCCGGCGGCGACCATGTCGGCGATGAGCCGGATGCCCTCGATCTCGATCGGGACCGCGAGCGTGATCCCCTCGGCGGCAGCCGCGGCCTCGACCTGGCGGCGCAGCGGGTTGTCGGGCGGAGGCAGGACGAGCGGCTCCTCGGTGAAGCGGGCCAGGGCGACCGGCTCGGGCCCGAGGTCGGGACCGTCGGCAGGAATCAGGCCGACCAGCTCCTCGTCGAGCAGGTGCTCGAGGTCGAGACGCCGATCAGCCACCGGCTCGGTCACAACCGCCTGGGCCAACTCGCCCTCGGCGACCTCCACGAACAGGCGCTCCGAGGCGGCCTCGTTCACGCGGAGCTGCACTCCGGGGGCGAGCACCCGCAGGTCGGCGACGAGCGCCGGGATCAGCCACCGGCTCGCGGTCCCGACCACGCCCAGGCTGGCGTGACCGGCCTGGAGCCCCTGGAGCATCGAGACGTCGGCCCGCATGGCCTCGAGCTCCCGCCGGACCCGTCGGGCCCGTTCCAGGACGACGGCGCCGAACTCGGTCGGAGCGGCGCCTTTGCGACTGCGGACGAGCAGGGGCGCCCCGAGCTCCTCCTCGAGCTGGCGGACCTGCTCGGAGACGTTCGACTGGACCGTGGCCAGGACGTCGGCCGCAGCGGTGAACGAGCCCTCCTCGGCGATGGCCAGCAGGGTGTCGAGATGGCGTAGCTCCACCGGGTCGTCCCTCCATCAGTCTCAGCGATTGATTCGATCAATTCTAACCGTTGGACAGATTCCCGGTCAGGGACCAACATGGAGAGCACGACGACTCGGCGGGGCCGGTTCCCCCCACCGGTCCCCCGAGTTCTTCTGACAAGCAAAGGCTCCAATGGCTGTCGAAACCATCTCCAACCTCGTGTTCACCGGGCCGCTGGCGTGGACCGCCGACGCGGTGTGCACCGGTCAGACCGACCTCTTCTTCGCGCCCGCGGGCGAGCGCCCCGAGGCCCGGGTGGGCCGAGAGAACCGGGCCCGTGCCATCTGCCGGGAGTGCCCGGTGCTGCTCGAGTGTCGGGACTGGGCGCGCGAGAACCGCGAGTACGGCTTCTGGGGCGGCGAGTCGGAGGAAGAGCGCGCCGCCGCCGGCTACCGCGTCGACATGCCCGTGGGCCGGGTGGCCCGCTACCCGAAGGGTGACGGCCAGCCCGTCGCCCCGCGCACGCACCGAGTCGCCTGACTCCCTGGTCGCGCCCGCACAATCCTGGCTGCAAGCCCGCGGTTGGCAAGCCTTCGAGGCGCGCTTCGCCGGTAGTCTCGCCGGCGCATGCCCGACCCCTCCGTCGCTGCTCCTGAGGGCGTCGATCTCGAACGCCTCCAGCCGTTCTTCGCGAAGCATGTCGAGGGCGCGTCGCCAGACCGGCCGCTGACGGCCGAGCTCATCGCCGGCGGCAAGTCCAACCTCACATACGTGATCACCGACGGGGAACGCGACTGGGTCCTGCGCCGTCCGCCGCTCGGCCACGTGCTCCCCACCGCCCACGACATGAGCCGCGAGTACAAGGTGCTGAGCGCGCTCGCCGACACCGACGTCCCCGTGCCTCGGACGTACGCGTTCTGCGACGACGACGCGGTCAACGGCGCGCCCTTCTACGTGATGGAACGGGTCGAGGGCCAGATCCCGCGCACCGCCGAGGAGATCGCCCGGCTCAGCAAGGAGGAGGCGGCGGCGTGCTCCCGAGAGCTCATCGACGTGCTCGCCCGCATCCACGCGGTCGACTACGAAGCCGTCGGGCTCGGCGACTTCGGGCATCCCGAGGGGTTCCTCGAGCGCCAGGTGCGGCGGTGGGGGGAGCAGTGGGAACGGTCGAAGGCGGGCGAGCTGCCCGCCATCGACGAACTGGCTCGTCGTCTGCGCGCCGCCCTGCCCGAGTCGGGGTCCCCCACGATCGTGCACGGCGACTACCGCCTCGACAACACGATGCTCGCACCCGATGACCCGACCCGGGTCGTCGCGGTGCTCGACTGGGAGATGGCGACGCTGGGCGACCCGCTCGCCGACGTCGGGCTCTTCCTCGTCTACTGGGCCCAGAACGAGGCCCAGATCATCGCCACCGGCGACGGGATCAGCGAGGACGCCGGCTTCCTCTCCAAGGACGAGGTCGTCGATCTCTACGCCGAGCGCAGCGGGCGACGGGTCGACGAGCTCGACTGGTACGTCGTGCTCGCCGGCTACAAGCTCGCCATCATCGTGGAAGGCATCGCCGCCCGCTACCGGATGGGCAAGACCCTGGGTGAGGGCTTCGACCACATGGGCGAGATGGTCGCCCAGCTCTGCGACGGCGCCCTCGCCATCGCTAACGCGTCGTCGATCCCCGCGCTGCGCGGCTGATCCCCCCATTCTCGAGAAATCACATGTGGCGGCTGATGTAGCCGCGGCTGCGGAACGTCGCCAGCATCCGCACGACGAACCAGGCGGCGGCGATCGCGAGCACGACGCTGCCGGCGGCGGCGATGCCGAGCTCGTCCCAGGGCAGCCCGTCGCCGTCGAGCACGCTGCGGGCGGCGTCGAACAGGTGGGTGAGCGGCAGCACCTTGCCGATCGGCTGGAGGATCCCGGGCAGCGCGCTGACCGGGTAGAAGATCCCCGACAGCGGCATCAGCATCGCGAGCAGTCCCCAGGCGAGGATCTCAGCACCCTGCCCGACCCGCAGGATGAGCCCGATCACGATCAGCCCGACGGCCCAGCCGACCACGAGCAGGATCGCGATGATCGGGATCAGGGCGAGGCCGATGTCGGAGACGTTGAACGCGAACAGGCCGAACGCGACCGTGCTCACGACGGTGATGCTGAACGCCAGCTTCGCCAGCCCGAACAGCACGACGCCGGCGACGTACTCGACCTCGCGCAGCGGCGTGACCAGCAGGTTCAGGAGGTTGCGCGACCAGGTCTCCTCCATGAAGCCGGTGGCCAGGCTGACCTCGGCCTGGAACACCACGTGGAAGAGGAGGATGCCGGCGAGCAGGAACCCGACGCCGCGGTCGCCCACGCCCGACTGGCGGGAGAAGTAGACGCCGATCGCGCCGAAGAGCACCGCGTCGACCACCGGCCAGACGACCACGTCGAACCAGCGCTGGGGAGCGCGCTGGAGCACGTAGGCGTGGCGGCGGGCGACGGCCCGGATGCGCAGCCAGGGAGATGCCGTGGTTGTGGTTACGGGCACCGGAGTGGTGCTCATGCCCCCTCCCGTTCCTCGGCGAGATGCAGGAACACGCCCTCGAGGTCGTCGCGCCCGAACCGGGCCGCGACCTCGGCCGGGCGCCCGTCGGCGACGACGCGGCCGGACGAGATGAACACCACCCGCTCGCACATCCGCTCGACCTCGATCATGTTGTGGCTGGTCACGAGCAGGGCGGTGCCCTCGTCGGCGCAGAGGCGGTTGAGCCCGGTGCGAACCCGCAGGGCGACGTCGGGGTCGAGCGAAGCGGTCGGCTCGTCGAGCACGAGCAGGCTCGGTCGGTGCATCGTCGCCTTCACGATCCCGATCAGTGTGCGCTGACCTGACGACAGCTCGTTGCCCATGGCGTCGGCGAGATGGGCGACGCCGAACCGGTTGAGGCCGAGCTCGACCGCGGGCTTGGGATCGGACAGGCCGTAGAGCTGGCCGAAGAGCCGCAGGAACTCGCCCACCCGGAGCCGCTCCGGCAGCGGGAGGTAGCCGGCGGCGAAGCCGACGTGGGCGGCGGCCTCGCTGCGGTGGCGCGGGAGGTGGTGGCCCTTGATCTCCACCGAGCCCGCGTCGGGGCTGACCACCCCGAGCAGCATGAGCAGAGTGGTCGTCTTCCCCGCGCCGTTGGGCCCGAGGAGCGCGACGCGCTCACCGGCCCCGACCGTGAGGTCGAGGCCGTCGACGGCCTGGATCCGCTTGTACTTCTTCACCAGGCCGCGGGCGCGCAGGACGTCGGGCGCGGACGACATGGAGTGAGTGTCGCAGACCGCGGCGACGCGCACCGGCGCGATTTCGAGCCGCGCGCCAGACTGTCGCCATGAGCGTGCTCGAGGGAGTGAACGTCCTGGAGCTTGCCGAGTACGGCTTCGTCCCCGCGTGCGGGGCGGTGCTCGCCGACTGGGGTGCCGACGTCGTGAAGGTCGAGCGGGCGACTGGCGACCCGCTGCGGGCGGTGCAGGCGGCGGGCTTTGTGCCCGACACCGGCGACTTCAACCACCTGTGGGAGTTGTACAACCGGAACAAGCGGGGCGTCTCGATCGATCTGCGCACCGACGACGGCCGGACCGTCTTCGACCGGCTGGTCACCTGGGCCGATGTGATGATCACCAACTTCCTGCCGTCGGCCCGGGCGAAGCTGCGGGTCGAGCCCGACGACGTCTGGGCGGTGAACCCCCGGCTGATCTACGCCAAGGGGCACGGCCAGGGCCAGCAGGGCCCCGACGCCGACCAGGGCGGCTTCGACGCGGTGTCGTACTGGTGCCGGGGCGGGATCGCCCACATGTTGAGCCCGGCCAAGGGCCCGCTGATCATGCAGCGAGGCGCGATGGGCGACGGTCCCGGTGGTGCCTACCTCGCCGGCGGCGTGGCCGCGGCGCTGTATCAACGCGAGCGCACCGGCAAGGGGATGGTCGTCGATGTGTCGCTGCTCGCCGCCGCCACCTGGACACTCGCGCCCGACCTGACCGCGACGTCGGTGCTCGGCGAGGCGCCGCCGACCATGGACGCGGCCCGGCCGCTGTCGAACCCACTGATCGGCTCGTACCGGACCGCCGACGGCCGCTGGGTGATGCTCAACATGCTCGACGACGCCCGCCACTGGGCGCCGGCGTGCCGGGCGCTCGGGCTCGCGCAACTCGTCGACGATCCCCGCTTCGTCGGCACGGCGGCGCGGGCCGAGCACCGCGAGGAGTTGCACCAACTCATCAGCGAGCGCATCGGGGCGATGACGCTGGCGGACGTGCGGGGCGGACTGGCGGCCGAGGACACCATCTGGTCGGTGATCGCCTCGCCGGCCGAGGTGTTGGAGGACCCGCAGGTGCTCGCCAACGGCTACCTCGCGGCGCATCCGTCGCACGACCGGGCCCGTCTCCCCGGCAGCCCGGCGCAGTTCGACGACCGGCCCCACCTGGTCCGGAAGGCCGCGCCCGCGACCGGCGAGCACACCGACGAAGTCTTGAAGGAAGTGGGCGTCGAGCCCGCGGAGATCGCGCGCCTGCGCGAGACGGGAGCACTGGCATGACCGATCTGCACGCGACCGCCCGGCGGCTGCGCGATCACCTGGAGCCGATCGCGGCCGGCGTGTACTTCGCGCCCGAGGCGACCGAGGGCTACAAGGAGCTGGGCCTCAACTACTTCGAGGGCTACTTCTGCAGCCGGGGCGCGTGCCTGGGCAAGGCGCCGTGGAGCGTGATCTGCGCCGCGTTCGCCGCGTTCAAGCCCGAGGTCGTGAAGGACGCGGTCACCGGGGGATGGTCGAAGACCGACCCCGAGCCGATGCTGGCGGCGCGGCTCGCCGGCGCCGAGGCCCAGCTTCAGCGGTTACTGGGCGATCCCACCGACAAGGTGGCGCACGCGACGAAGCTGCTCTACGAGATGACCGACGGCGTCGACCCGTCGGGCCGGATGCTGTACTCCGGCTTGTCGGTGCTGCCGCGACCGGAGTCGGCGTGGGGCAACCTCTGGCACGCCGCCGACCTGGTGCGGGAGCACCGCGGTGACGGGCACATCGCGGCGTGGGTCGGGCACGTCGACTCGACCGAGATCACCGTCCTGACCGAGCTGGCGTGGGGCATTCCTCCGCGCAGCTACGTGTACACCCGGGGCTGGAACGAGGAGGAGGTCGACGCCGCCGTCGAGCGGCTCGAGGAGCGCGGCTTGCTGAAGGATGGGGCGCTCACGCCCGAAGGCAAGGCGCTGCGGAAGGAGATCGAGCTCCAGACCGACCGGGCCGAGCGCGAGATCGTCGACCGCCTCGGCGATCGTGCCGACGAACTGTTCGGCCTGGTCGAGCCGTGGTCGAAGGCGATCGTCGCCAACGGCGGCTATCCGGTCGACTTCAGCCAGCTCCGAGGCACCAAGGGGTAGCGCGCACGCGGTCGTACACTGCGCGTGTGGCTGAACGCGACGGGCTCGTGTGGGACGACCGACCGATGCTGCGGCGGCCGGTGCTCGTCGCCGGGTTCGAGGGCTGGAACGACGCCGGCGACGCCGCCTCCGACGCCGCTACCTGGCTGAGCCAGCGCTACGGCGGGGCCCGGTTCGCCTGGATCGACCCCGAGGAGCACTTCGACTTCCAGACCCGCCGGCCCGAGGTCGAGATGGCCGACGGCATCACCCGCACGATCAAGTGGCCCGCCAACGAGTGTTTCGCCGCCCGCATCGAA
>Ga0136613_10001948_pt1 | contig 10889 bp, 11 predicted proteins | sample AntDrymUQ2722106_2_FD_106649 | JGI IMG/M metagenome (GOLD analysis project Ga0136613, IMG submission 106649) | Polar desert sand microbial communities from Dry Valleys, Antarctica - metaG UQ272 (21.06) | ecosystem: Environmental > Terrestrial > Soil > Desert | place: Antarctica: Dry Valley... | reverse complement strand
AGGATTCTGGAGCAGGTAGAACAGGCTGAACCCGCTGTGGGTCGCGCCCTCCGCGAGGTACCAGATCGGCGAGGCCGCCGCGATGGACGTCTCGGCATGCGCGCCGTAGCCCGTCGCGCGGTCCCACGTCGCAGACGGTCACTCGCACCCTTCTAGGATACGCAGCCGTGCCTCGCGTCCCGGTCTTCGGAGCCGAGCAGGTCGTCGCCGCACTCGATCCGGCGGACGCAGTCGAGGCCGTCCGCGACGCGTTCATCCGCCACGCCCGCGGGGAGTGGACGATGCCGTCCAAGGTCTACCTCGACGCGTCGCCGGGCGGGGATTTCCGCGCGATGCCCGCAGGGGGCGGCGGCTACGCCGTCCTGAAGTGGGTCACGTCCTTCCCGAAGAACCCGGCCCGGGCGCTGCCGACGGTGAGCGGCGTCGTCCTTCTCTCCGACGCCCAGACGGGCGAGCTTCGCGCCATCCTCGACGCGGGCGCGGTCACGGCCCTTCGCACGGGCGCGGCCGCGGTGCTGGCAGCCGAGACGCTCGCACGTCCCACGCTCGCCCCGGCGGCGGTCATCGGCTGCGGCGTGAACGGGCGCGCCGTCGCCGCCACGTTCCTCGCCCGCGGCCGCGAGGTGCTCCTCTGGGATGCCCGGCCGAACCAGGCCCAGCTCGTCGCGGGCGAGCTGGGCGAGGGAACGGAAGTCGCGGCCGACCTGGCCGACGCACTCGCCTCGGACGTCGTCGTCACCGTCACCCCCGGCCGCGAGGTTCTCTTCCACGACGGCACGCTGCACGCGGGCCAGCACGTAAGCCTCATGGGGGCCGACGGCCCGGGGAAGGCGGAGATCGCGGTCGAGGAGCTGCTTCGAGCCCGAGTCGTCTGCGACGAGTGGGAGCAGGCGAGCCACAACGGAGATATCGCGCATGCCGTCGAACGCGGCGTGCTGCGCCGCGAGGCGGTCGCGGAGCTCGGGCGCGTGCTCCTCGGAGAAGAGCCGGGACGCAGAGACGAGCACGAGATCACCGTGTTCGACTCGACGGGCCTAGCCGTCCAGGATCTCGGGGTCGCGGTGGCCGTGTACGAGCGCTTCGTCGACGACGAGAGCGCCCTGCCGGGCGTCACGGACGTCGAGCTCGGCTGAGCCCTGTCGAAAAAGGAGGTCTAGATGGCAGCCAACCTCAACTACATGGAGATCGCAGCCGACGACGCGGAGCGCGCCCAGGGCTTCTGGTCGTCGCTCTTCGGCTGGGAGTTCCGCTCGCAGCCCGGGGAGCTTCCGTACGCCATGGCCCAGGCCGAGGACCTCGGGATCGGCCTCTACAAGGGCGAGCAGCCGGGCCTCTGGCCGTACTTCTACGTGGACGACCTCGACACGAACGCGGAGAGCGTCGAGAAGCTCGGCGGCAAGATCCGCGACCGTGGGCCCGTCCCCGGGATGGGCTGGTTCGCCCGCTGCGAGGACACCGAGGGCAACCGCTTCGGGCTCTTCCAGACGGACGAGACGGCGGCCTAGGCGCGCTCGACCGGGAGGCCGCGCGCGACCCAGTCACTCCAAGAGCCCGGGTAGAGCTTTGCGTCGGTGCGACCTGCGCGTGCGAGCGCGAGGAGGTCGACGGCCGCCGTGATACCGGAGCCGCAATAGACGACGATCTCGTCGGCGCCGAGGAGGCCCGCGGGCGGCGGGTCGGCCTCCTGGAACGGGACGTTCGAGGCGCCCGGGATGTGGCCGGCGACCGGGTCGACCGGCTCCACCTCGCCCCGGTAGCGCTCAGGGGCACGGGCGTCGACGACGACGAGGCCGGGATCCCCGAGCCGGCGCTCGAGCTCCTCGGCCTCGATCGTGTCTCCCTCCCGGGGACGTGGGACGAAGCGCCCGGGCTCGGTCTCCTCCTCCCCGGCCCGAAGCGGGCCGAGCCACGCGCCGAGCCCGCCGGCGAGCACGGCCGCGTCGTCGTGCCCGAAATGGCGCAGGAGCCACCAGAGGCGGGCGGCGCCGCCGTTCATCCCCTGGTCGTAGGCGATGACGAAGACGCCCGGGCCGATGCCCGCCCGCGACGCGGCGTCCGCGAAGCGGCCCTCCTCTGGCAGCGGATGGCGTCCGCCGTGGCGCGGCGGCGCCCCGGGCGGCCCCGAGAGATCGCGCTCGACGTCGAGGAACGCAGCGCCCGGGATGTGTCCCTCGACGTAGAGCTCCCGCCCGCGCTCGGGCTTCCCGAGCTCCCAGCGGCAATCGACGAACTGGTACCTCACGAGGCGAGACGGTAGATCGTCCCGCCGAGCGAGACGGCATAGAGCTCACCGCCGAGCCCCTCCCCGAACGAGGAGAGCTCGTCCACGGTGAACGGCTCCTTCCGAACGTCGCTCGCCTTGGCTCCCTCCGCCACGAGGCTCCAAACGGTTCCCGAGCAGTAATCGCCGAAGAAATAGCGTCCCTGGGCCGCCGGCACGCTCGCACCGCGGTAGCGGAACCCGCCGGTGACCGAGCATCCGGCGTCGCGCCCGTACGTGTGCACCGGCCCGACGAGGCGGCCGTCCCCGCTCGGCTCCTTGTCCTCGTAGCGCATCGTGCCCTCAAAGACGTCCCAGCCGAAGTTGACGAGGCCGGGCAAGGGCCAGGTGAGGAAGTCGATCTCCTCCTGGCTTCGCTGACCGACGTCGCCGAGCCAGAGGTCGCCCGTCTCGCGGTCGAAGGAGAAGCGCCAAGGGTTGCGCAGGCCGTAGGCCGCGATCTCCCACTCCGCGCCCTCGTCGTCGACGTCGAGGCGCAGGAGCTTTCCGAGCTGGTCGTCCAGATCCTGGGCCCGGTTCTCGGGGTCGCCGCCCGAGCCGCCGTCCCCGGTGCCGTGATAGAGGAGCCCGTCGGGGCCGAACGCGAGCTGGCCGCCGTTGTGGTTCGAGTAGGGATCCTCGATCGCGAGGAGCTCGCGCGCGGAGGCGATCGAGACCTGCGCCCTGTCCTCGCTCACGCGGAGCTCGACCACGTTGTTCGTGCCGTTCACGCTCGTGAACGCGACGTAGAGCTTGCCGTTCTCCTCGTAGGCGGGATGGAAGGCCACGGACAAGAGGCCTTGCTCGCCGCCCGAGACGACGCTCTGCCGGATGTCGAGAAAGGGCGCGCTGCGCACCTCCCCGTTCTCGATGAGCCTGATCCGCCCCTCGCGCTCGACGACGTAGAGCCGATCGGGCTCCCCCGGTGCCTGCGCCACGTGCACGGGCGCCTCGAGGCCGGACGCGACCTCTTCGAGCCGGAGTGGGCCGGCGGGCGCGGCCTCGGTCGTCGCCTCCGCCGTCGTGCCTTCGCTCGACGTGCTCTCCGCGCGCTCGTCCGCCTCGCCGGCGCAACCGGCCACGAGGACCAGGGCTGCAAGCAGGGCGAGGCGGCACGGCACGATCTCAGCCTAGATACGCCCTCGCGGGCGCTGTGGTTCCTACCGCCCGATCAAGCGGTAGACCGTCCCGCCGCTGTGCGAGAGGAAGAACAGATGTCCCGTCGTCCCCTCGCCGAACGACGAGAGGTTCCCCGGGACGGTCAGCCCGGAGTGCGAGCGAAGGTCGGCGCGGCGGCCGTTTCGCAACACGAAGCTCGAGACGCGGCCGTTGCAGTAGTCCCCGAAGAAGTAGCGGCCTCTCGCGGCCCGGACGGGCCCGCGGTAGACGAAGCCTCCCGTGATCGCGCAGCCCCCGTTCGCGTAGGTCGCGTACTGGTGCACGGGCGGCACGTAGCGGCTGGGACGGCGCAGGGGCGTCGAGCCGCTATGGAGCGAGGTGCCCTCGAAGCGCCGCCACCCGTAGTTCTCGAGCCCGGCGGCGGCCGGGTTGAAGACGTCGACCTCCTCGCGCGTGCCCTGGCCGACGTCGCCGATCCAGAGCCGGCCGGTCTGGCGGTCGAGCGAGATGCGCCACGGGTTCCGAAAGCCGAGCGCGACGATCTTCGTTCCTGCGGTGGACACGTTGATGCGAACGATCTTCCCGAGGCGCGTGCCCATGTTCTGCGCGCGGTTCTCCGGATCACCACCCGAGCCGCCGTCGCCCAGGGGCACGTAGAGGAAGCCGTCGCGGCCGAACGCGAGGTCGCCGCCGTTGTGGTTCGAGTACGGCTGGCCGACGGCGAGCACTACGCGCGCCGTGCTCTCGTCGACGGCGGTGCGGGCGGCGTTCGCGCGGTACTGGACGACGCGGGTGTCGCCCGAATTGTTCGTGTAGTTCACGTAGAGGAGCCCGTTCTGGCCGAAGCGCGGGTGGAATGCGAGGCCGAGGAGGCCCTGCTCCCCGCAGCAGACGACTTGGTCGCGGATGTCCAGAAAGGCGCCGCTCTGCAGGCGCCCGTTCCGAACGACCCGGACGACCCCTTCCTGCTCCACCACGTAGAGGCGGCCCGACTGGCTCGCCGTCGTGGCGAGGTCGACGGGGCTCGAGAGGCCGCCCGTGACGCGGGCGAGGCGAAGCGCACCCTGGGCGGGCCCCGCGAGGAGCGAGACGGCAACAGTGGAGACGACGAGCGCGACGAGACCCCTGCGCACACCCTCAGGGTAGCTAGCCCGGCCGGTCGGGCCGACCCCCGGGCGGGGCAGGCTCGGCCCCTACACTGCGCGTCCATGGCGAGCCTCATCCTCGGGCCGCTCCTGCGGCACATCGGGCCGGAGGACGCCACCATCTGGGTCGAGACCGACGCGGCGTGCGAGGTCGACGTCCTCGGCCACACGGCCAAGACGTTCCACGTGGAGGCCCACCACTACGGGCTCGTGGTCGTCGACAGCCTCGAGCCAGGGCGCACCTACGAGTACGAGGTCGCGCTCGACGGGGAGCGCGCCTGGCCTGCCGAGGGCTCGGACTTTCCGCCTTCGGTCATCCGCACGACCGGGGACGACCACGACCTGCGGCTCCTCTTCGGCTCGTGTCGCCTCTCGCTCCCGCACGAGCCGCCGTACACGCTCTCGCCGGACGAGGACGAGCGCGGCCGGGGCCTCGACGCACTGCGCGCCTACGCCCTCCGGATGGCCGGTCAGCCGAACGACGAGTGGCCGCGCGCGATCTTCCTGATCGGCGACCAGGTCTACGCCGACGAGGTCTCGCCGAAGACGCTCGAGTTCATCCGCGCCCGCCGCGACACCTCCGAGCCGCCGGGCGAGGAGATCGCCGACTTCGAGGAGTACACGCGCCTCTACTGGGAGTCCTGGCAGGACCCCGTGATCCGCTGGTTTCTCTCCACGGTCTCGAGCGCGATGCTCTTCGACGACCACGACGTCCACGACGACTGGAACATCTCGGATGACTGGGTCGCCCGCATGCGCGGGAAGCCGTGGTGGGACGAGCGGATCGTCGGCGCCTACATGTCCTACTGGCTCTACCAGCACCTCGGGAACCTCTCGCCTCCGGAGCTGGCGGAGAACAAGCTCCTGCCGCGCCTGCGACGCGCGAAGGACGGCGGGAAGCTCCTGCGCGAGTTCGCCCGCAAGGCCGACCGGGAGGTCGAGGGTCTCCGCTGGAGCTTCTACCGCGACTTCGGGCGAACGCGCCTGATCGCGATCGACTGCCGCGCCGGCCGCGTCCTCGAGGAGGGCAAGCGGCTCATGATCGACGACGAGGAGTGGGACTGGCTCTGCGGCAAGGCGGAGGGCGACTTCGACCACCTGCTCCTGGCGATGGCCGACCCGTACCTCCTCGCCCCGGGGATCCACGACGTCCAGGCCTGGAACGAGGCCGTCTGCGGCGGGGCCTGGGGCGAGCCGGCCGCGTCGCTCGGCGAGCGGATCCGGGAATCGCTCGACCTCGATCACTGGGCCTCCTTCCCGAAGGCCTTCCGGCGACTGACGAACCTGATTACCGAGGTCGGCCAGGGAAAGCGCGGCCGCCCCCCCGCCTCGATCGTCGCGCTCTCCGGTGACGTCCACAACGCCTATCTCGCCCAGGTCGGCTTCCGGCGCGGGACCGGCGTCGAGAGCAACGTCTACCAGGCCGTCTGCTCGCCCATCCGAAACCCGCTCGACGCCAAAGAACGGCGGGCGCAGCGGTTCGGGACGACGCCGCTCGCGTCGCTGATCGGCCGGGCTTTCAGGGTCTCGGCCGGTGTCCCGCCGCCCGACATCCGCTGGCGCTTCGTGCGCGAGCCGTCCTTCGAGAACCAGATCGCGACGCTCGAGCTCGACGGGCGCTCGGCACTCCTACGCGTGGAGCGGCCGGTCGAGCGGGACGGTTCAGAGCCCGTGCTCGAGCCGGTCTTCGACTATCCGCTCGCGTGACCGCTCAGACGAACGCCTGGTCGACGTAGCACCAGCGCCAGTCCTCGCCGGGCTCAAAGGACCGGACGATTGGATGCTCGGTCTCGCCGGGATGCTTGGTGGCATGGCGGTTCGGCGACGAGTCGCAGCACCCGACGTGCCCGCACCTCAGGCACAGGCGCAGGTGCAGCCAGCGGTCGTCGGTGCGCAGGCAGTCCTCGCACCCCTCGGCGCTCGGAGTGACGTCCCGGATCTGATCCCCATGCGTGCACGCGGACGCCATGCGAGCCAGTCTGACGAAGCGTCAAGAGGCCGTGACTTCGTGCCGATACAGACGAGATGCGCGGCCTGCTCCTCCTCGGGTTGCTCGTCGGGTTCATCGCGTTCCAGGCCTACTGGTTCCAGCGTGTCACGCCCACGGAGGCCCGCCTCGCCGAGGTCGCGGGCTCGATCGCGGGCAGTGAGGTCGAGGTCTACTGCCCGAGCATCTACCGCCGCCTGATCGAGGTGACCGGCTTCAAGGGCACCGCGCAGCCGGGCGTGGACGGCAAGCCCGGTCGCGCACACCTCACCCACGAGGTGTGCGCGACCTTCGAGGACTTGCCCGAGCGCGGCTTTCCCACCGACGTGAGCTGTCTTGTCGGGAACCCGCCGACCTGCGACGACTGGACGATGGACGCCGGCGTCGCCGTGCACGTCCTCTCGCACGAGTCGTGGCACCTGCGCGGAGTCGTCGACGAGGGGACGGCCGAGTGCTACGCGTGGCAGACGGACGGTCAGATCGCGCGCCTCTTCGGCGCGCCCGTGGGGGTGGCCGACCAGTTTGCCTATTTCTTCGCGGCCCGCGGCGGCCAGGCCGCTCTGCCCCAGTACCGCCCGCCCGCCGGCTGCAACCCCGGCGGCCGGCTCGACCTGCACCCCGAAACGGTCGGCTGGCCCTCCTGATGCCAGCTGGGGGCATGATGCGCCCCCATGAGCGAAGCCCATTGGTTGGAGGTCGACCGCTACGTCGGTGAGCTCGTCGTCGGCGCCGACCCCGACCTGGACGCCGCCCTCGAGGCTGCCGCCGCGGCCGGACTCCCGGCGATCGACGTCTCGCCGCCGCAGGGCAAGCTCCTCCACCTGCTCGCGAGGCTCCAAGGCGCGCGCACGATCCTCGAGCTCGGGACGCTGGCTGGCTACAGCACGATCTGGCTCGCGCGGGCGCTTCCACCCGGCGGGCGTGTAGTCACCCTCGAGCTCGAGGAACGCTACGCGGAAGTGGCACGCACGAACGTGGATCGAGCCGGCTTGGGCGAGCTCGTCGACCTCAGGGTCGGCGCCGCGCTCGAGACGCTCCCGGGGGTGGAGGCCGACGGGCTCGGCCCCTTCGACCTCGTCTTCGTCGACGCCGACAAGCGGTCGATCCCCGAGTACTTCGAGTGGGCCCTCCGGCTGACCGGCCCCGGGAGCCTGATCGTGGTCGACAACGTCGTCAGGGACGGGCGCGTCCTCGACGCGGGGAGCGACGATCCGAGCATCCTCAGCGTCCGCCGCTTCTTCGAGGGCCTGTCGGGCGACGAGCGCGTGAGCGCTACGGTGCTTCAGACCGTCGGGAGCAAGGGCTGGGACGGCCTCGCCATCGCGCTCGTGAACTGATGATCCGCCTCTACGACTACACCGCGTCGGCGAACTGCTTCAAGGTTCGCCTGCTCCTCGCGCTCCTCGACCGGCCGTACGAGCGCGTCCCGGTGGACATCTTCGCGGGCGAGTCGTCCACGCCGGAGTACCTGGCCAAGAACCCGGCGGGCCGCACGCCGCTCCTCGAGCTTCAGACGGGCGAGCTGATCGCGGAGTCCAACGCGATCCTCCTCTACCTGGGCGAGGGCACGCCGTTCGTCCCTGAGAGCCTGGAGGAGCGGGCTCGCGTCTGGGGCTGGCTCTTCTTCGAGCAGAACCTCCTCGAGCCGAACGTCGGCACGGCCCGCTTCTGGCGGCTGACCGGCCGCGACGTCGGCCGCGAGGCCGAGTGGGAGTCCCGGCGCGCTGCCGGGGTCGCCGCGCTCGAGGCGCTCGAGCGGGGTCTCGCCGGGCGGGAGTGGCTCGTCGGCGACTCCCCGACGGTCGCGGACGTCTCGCTCTACGCCTACACCCACATCGCGCACCAGGGCGCCATCGACACGGCGCCGTACACGGAGATCGCCGAGTGGCTCGCCCGGCTCGAGCGAGAGCCCGGCTTCGTGAACGACCTCGTGGACTACCCGCCGGGTGCGAGGGCGGGGTCGGCGACCGGCTCGGTCCACGACCGGGCGTCGTAGCGGCGGAAGGCCGGCAGGAGGAGGGCGGTCACCGCGACGCCGACGACGCAGAGGATCCCGCCGGAGACGACCGAGGCCTTCAGGCCGATCACCGAGCCGAGCGCCCCGGCCCGGAGGTTCCCGAGCGTGGGCCCCGAGGCGTAGCTCACCTGCTCGATCCCGGCGAGGCGCCCGCGCAGGTGGTCGGGGATCGTCGTGTTCCAGATCGTCGTCCGGAAGATGCCGCTGACCATGTCGGCCCCGCCCGCGAAGGCGAGGCAGGCGAGCGCGAGCCAGAGGTCGGAGGCGAGGCCGAACCCGATCACCCCCACCCCCCAGGCCCCGGCCGCGAGGATGACCGCCATTCCGTGGCGGTGGACGCGGCTCGTCCACCCGCTCGTCACCGTGGCGAGGAGGGCGCCTGCGGAGGGCGCCGCGTAGAGGAGGCCGAGGACGCCGGGCCCGCCGAGACGGTCGGCGAACGCGGGGAAGAGCGCCATCGGCATCGCGAAGAACATCGCGACCATGTCGACGCCGTACGTGCCGAGGAGCTCCTGGCGGCTCCTCGCATAGCGGATCCCGTCGACGATCCCGCGCAGGCTCGGGCGCTCGGCGTCCGGGGGCGGCGGGACGGCTCCCATCCGCGTGAGGAGGACGAGCGAGACGACGAACGTGAGCATGTCGAACCCGTACGTCAGCGGCAGCCCGGCGATGGCGATCAGGACGCCGCCGAGCGCCGGCCCGGCGACCATCGCGACGTTCGAGCGGAAGGAATCGAGCGCGCTCGCGGCGACGAGCTCGTGCCGCTCGACGAGGCGCGGCGTCAGGGCGTCGAGGGGCGGGCGCTGCAGGCCGTCGAGCGCGGCCATCGCCGTCCCGAGCACGAACAGCGCCCACACCTGCGGCTCCGGGAGGAGCGCGTTGACGACGAGGAGCCCCGAGCAGGCAAGGAAGCCGAGCTCCGTCAGCCAGACGAGGCGGCGCCGGTCGAACGCATCGGCGAAGGCCCCGCCCAGGAACGGGATGACGAGGAGCGGCGGCAGCTCCGCCAGCGCGAGCAGGCCGACGAGAAGCGTCGACCCGGTGAGGTCGTAGACCTAATACGGGATCGCGACGAACGTGACCATCGAGCCGAGGAACGAGAGGCCCAAGCCCGCGAACTGCAGGCGGAAGTCGCGGTGTCGCCGAAGCGGGCCGACGTCCAGCGCAGCCAGGCGGAGGACGCGGCGCGCACGCCCGCCCGGCTCGGGGACCGGCGGCGCGGGCGCGAGCCGCTCGGGCTCGCGCGGCTCCTGATCCATCGCGGGAGTATTCCGCACGGACGGGAAGCGCCCGCCCCACGAAGCCGTTAGGAAGGGACATGCGCGGCCGCCTCGCCGTCAGCCTCGGCGCGCTCGCGGCCGTCGGGCTCGTGAGCGCCGGCTCGCGGGGCTCGCTCGGACTCTTCATCGAGCCCTGGGAGGAGGCGTTCGGCGCCTCGCGCGGCGAGGTCTCGCTGATCGCCTCGCTCGGCTTCGTCTTCCTCGGGATCGGCCAGCCCGTCGCCGGGCGGCTGCTCGAATCCTACGCGCCGCGCCGAGTGCTCTTGGCCGGGCTCCTGCTCGGAGTGATCGGTTACGGCGGGGGCGCGTTCGCGCCGAACCTCCTCACGGCAACGATCCTGATCGGAGTCGTCGCGGCCTTCGGCTCGGGGCTCGCGTCGCTCTCGGCGATCTCCTACGTCGCCGGGGAGCTCGTGGAGCGCCGTCAGGGAATCGTGTTCGGGATCCTCACGGCCGGCGCCGCGGGCGGCCAGGTCGTCGTTCTGCCGATCGCCACCGCGGCCCTCGGCGTCTCCCTCCGCGCCGCGATCCTGGCGGTGGCGGCCGTCCTCGCCGTGGTAGCGGTCATCACCCTGGTCGCCGTCCCGAACGTGAAGCCGGCCGGCGCCCGGGTCGTCGGCGTCGGCGCGGGCCGGCTGTTTCGCGACACCCGCTTCTGGCTCCTGGCCGTGCCATTCTTCGTCTGCGGCTACACGTCGACCGGGCTCACCGACACGCACCTCATCCCGTACGCCTTGCACCACGGCGTTGCCGAGGGAACGGCCTCGGCCGCACTGACGACGCTCGCCGCCTTCAACATGGCGGGTGTCCTGATCGCGGGCGCGCTGACCGACTCGGTCGATCGGGGCCGGATGCTCGCCGTCATCTACGCGGCGCGGGCGGTCAGCGTGCTCGCCCTTCCCTTCCTGACGTCGGCGGAGGGCATCTTCCTCTTCGCGGTCGCCTTCGGCCTCGCCGACTTCGCCACGGTACCCCCGACCACCTCGCTCGCGCGCTCGCTCTTTCGGACGGGCGGCTGGGCGCTCGCGCTCGGCCTGATCGGCGGGGCGCACCAGGCCGGCTCGGCGCTCGGCGCCTTCCT
>Ga0136613_10001946_pt1 | contig 10893 bp, 14 predicted proteins | sample AntDrymUQ2722106_2_FD_106649 | JGI IMG/M metagenome (GOLD analysis project Ga0136613, IMG submission 106649) | Polar desert sand microbial communities from Dry Valleys, Antarctica - metaG UQ272 (21.06) | ecosystem: Environmental > Terrestrial > Soil > Desert | place: Antarctica: Dry Valley... | reverse complement strand
CCTCGGCCACGACCTCGATGTCGTCCTGGTGATTGAGGACCATGGCAAACCCGCCGCGCACCAACGCCTGGTCATCGACCACGACGACACGAATGCTCACGCCACTCCCCCGCCGATCGGCAAGCGCGCCATGACTCGACAGCCTCCATCTGCTCGCGGGCCGGCGGCGAGGCTTCCACCCAACAGCAGCAGCTCTGCGGCCAACCACTCTCGCAATGCTCCGTCAGCCCGTGCCGATGGAATCGGCACGGTCGGGCGATGCCCGGAGGCTGTCCAGACCGGTGAGGATCAGATCGAGACCGAAGTCGAACTCGCTGGCGAAGTCGTAGCCGGGCTTGCCCACGTGCTCGGCGACGGTCTCGGCGAGGTAGGGATAGTCGTCAGCGGGAAACTGGCTGAGGATCTCGGTCGCCAGCTCGCCGACCTGGTCGGTGCCCTCGAAGGGCAGGGTCTGCTCTTGCAGCGCGAAGCCGAAGATGAAGCTGTCGAGCACGGTGAAGGCGTGAACGGCCATCTCGACGGAGAAGCCAGCCTGCCGCAAGGCCCGTATCACCGTGTCGTGGTATCGCATGTTGCCGGGGCCTGGATGGACGCGGGACTGTATCACCCCCAGCGCCCAGCGGTGACGTGCGAGCACTTCGCGGATTGAGCTGGCTTGCTGACGCATCGCGGCCTTCCACTCTGACCCTCCGGCGGAGATGTCGATCTCCGCGTACGTCACGTCGACCATCGCATCGAGCAGGTCGTCCTTGTTGGCGAAGTGGTTGTAGAGCGCCATGGGGTACACCCCCAGCTCCTGGGCGACGTTCCGCATGCTGAGCGACTCGATACCGCCTTCATCGGCGAGCCTGATGGCCATTCGGAGTACTCGCTGCCGGCTGAGGGGGACTCGTCGTCTGGTCCTCGATCGTTGCTTGACGGACATTGGGATCCTTCCTGGCACTTGGGTCTTGACGTATGTACGATGTACATCTAATGTACGGTGTATCGGCGATGTACGCCGTACATTATCAGGAGTCCACCATGCAGGCAATCGTCCAACCAACCTACGGCTCACCGGATGACCTGCAGCTGCGCGACATCGACCAGCCCACGATCGGCGACCACGACGTGCTGGTGCGCGTGCACGCCGCGTCGGTCAACACCGCCGACCGGCTCATCCTGCGCGGCCACCCCTATCTGATGCGCGCCGCCGGGTCCGCGCTCGGCTTTGGCCCCCGTCGACCCAAGGTCGCCGTGCCTGGCACGGACCTCGCCGGCCGCGTGGCGGCGGTTGGCAGCTTGGTGACCGCCTTCCGTCCCGGCGACGAGGTGTACGGGAACGTCCCCGGCGCGATCGCCGAGTACGTCGCGGCGCCGGACAGCGCCCTGGCGGCCAAGCCGTCCAGCCTCAGCTTCCAGCAGGCCGCCGCTATGCCGCTGGCCGCGCTCACCGCACTCCAGGGGCTTCGCGATGCCGGTCAGGTCCAGCCGGGGCAGCGTGTTCTGATCAATGGGGCCTCGGGCGGCGTCGGCACCTATGCGGTGCAGATCGCGAAGGTCCTGGGCGCCGAGGTGACCGCGGTGACCAGCGGCCCGAACGTCGAGATGGTCCGATCCCTCGGCGCCGACCACGTCATCGACTACAACCGCGAGGATTTCACCCAGTCCCCCGGTCGGTACGACGTCATCCTGGACCTGGTGGGCAACCACTCGCTGTCGGCTCGCCGCCGCGCGCTGACCGCGACAGGCACGCTGGTGCTGTCATACGTCGGTACCAACCGCTGGGTGGGGCCGATCGGTCACATCTTGGCTGCCGCGGTGCTGACGCGGTTCACGAGCCACAGGATCGTCTCGTTCACGACCGATGCGACCAGCGCCGGCCTGCTCGTCCTCACGCAGCTGACAGACGACGGCAAGATCGTGCCGGTCATCGACCGGACCTACCGCCTCAACCAGGCAGCCGAGGCGATCCGCTACCTGGAAACCGGACGTGCCCGGGGCAAGGTCATCATCAGCATCGGCGACCGCGGCGCGCTCGCCGCGTTGACGCCGGCAACCTAGGCGGCCAACCGATGAAGATCATCGCCTCGGACCAGGCCATGCGAAGGTGGCTCGACCACGTGATCGATTACATGAAGGCGGACTTCACCAGGGCCGTATCGCGGTACGACCTCATCCTTGACAACATCGAAAACCGCCCGCTGTCGGACGTCAGACACGCGCTCACGCCTCGCGGAACACTGGTCCTCAACAGCGGTACTGGCGCGGGCGGGATGCAGATGATGGCTCGCCTCATTCGTCCGCTGGTGTCGTCGCCTTTCGTGCGGCAACAGCTACGCCGGTACCTGTCAAATCCGAACCGAGCGGATCTGGAGGTCCTGACGGCGTTCGTCGAAGACGGGACGCTCAGGCCGATCATCGACAGCAGCTTTCCTCTGACCCAAACGGCGGCGGCGATTCGTCGCATCGAATCTGGGCATGCTCGAGGAAAGGTTGTCATCGCCGTGTGACGCCCACCCCGTGATCGCCGCCGAACTCGCCCGTTCGCATCTTCAGCACCGGGCGCGACCCACCCTCACCACTGACGGAGTACGACCGACCATGCATGCCACCGCGCCGCCCAGTATCGCGGCTGACCCCTCGGGGTCCTCCACCGCACAACGGAATGGACGTGAGGCCGGCGCTATCAGCCCCGATCCTCGCGAGGCCCTAGCGCCGACGCGGGCTGGGCTATGAGCGCCATCGCCGCCCCCGTCGCGCCGTACGCGGCACGGCTCCAAGTCGATTATCCCGAGCGGCTTGACCGCTTCACGACGTTCTTCCGCCTGGTCTGGGCCATTCCGATTGCCGTTGTGCTGGGCGCAATCACCGCCAGTGGGAACCAGACCATCGTCACCGCGGCCGGCGAACAGATTGCCGGGGCGGGCGGGGGTCTCCTCGCTGGCCTGGCCTTCGCCACCGCGCTCATGATCGTCATTCGCGTTCGCTATCCCCGCTGGTGGTTCGACTTCGCCCGTGAGCTGACCCGCTTCGGCGCGCGCGTCGGGGCCTATGTCGCGCTGCTCACGGATCGGTACCCCTCGACGGTCGAGGAGCAGGCCGTGCATCTCGAGGTCGACTACCCCGACGTCGAACGTGACCTCAACCGCTGGCTCCCCCTCGTCAAGTGGTTCCTCGCCATCCCCCATTACATCGTTCTGTTCTTCCTGATGGTCGGGGCCATCGTCGCGATCGTGATCGCCTGGCTCGCGATCCTCATCACCGGTCGCTATCCGCAGACGCTCTTCAACTACGTCGTCGGCGTGGGCCGTTGGAGTCTGCGCGTGAGCGCGTATGCCTTCCTGCTGGTGACCGACGAGTACCCACCCTTCAGTCTGAACGCAGCGTAGTCATGAGACTTCTTCGTGAACTCTCGCGGCGCAAGCTGCGCACGACTCTCACCATCACCGGCATCACCATCGGCATCTGGGCGCTCGTCGTCTTCAGCTCGATGGCCAACAAGATCAACGACCTCGTCGGCATGGGCGCCGACTTCTACGCTGACAAGATCGTCGTCACCGACGGCGTCGCCTTCGGTACCTCACCGATGCGACTCACTGATGCCGATGCCATCGCTTCGGTCGACGGCGTGGCAGCGGCCGATCCAAGGGTCGAGCTGCTTTGGGAAACCGACCTCGCCGTCAGCTTCTCGGTGCCGGACACCATCCTTGGCACGATCCCGGGAGCTGACGGCGGGCACGATACCTTCCAGACGGAGCTGGCGACCGGCCGGGAACTCGCCGCCGAAGATGCGGGCAATGTCGTCGTTCTCGGGTCCAGCCTGGCGCAGAAGCACGGCGTCACCACCGGCGGTTCGATCGAGATCCGGGGCGAGACCTTCGAGGTGATCGGCACCCTGCAGCCGACGCTCACTGCACCGGATACCACCGCCTACGTCACGCTGGCGGCTGCCCAGCCGATGTACCTCGGCGATCTCCCGCCGCTGGTGGCCGAGTCCCTTGTCGCCGACGAGCTGATCAACCAGGTCGTCGCCTATCCCGACGAGGGAGCGGACATCTCAGCCGTGGCAGCGGCCATCGAGGCGACCGTCGAGAACAGCGCCACCATGACCGGCGCGGAGTTCGATGAAACCGTCGGCGGCACGACCGCGATCTTCAACGCGATCATCATCGGCGTCGCGGCCATCAGCCTCATCGTCGGTGGCCTATCCGTCATCAACACGATGGCCATGAGCGTCGCCGAGCGCACCCGCGAGATCGGCATCAAGAGGGCCATCGGCGGCTCTCGGGGCCGCATCATCCGCGAGCTGGTGGCCGAGGCGGGCGTCATCGGTCTGATCGGCGGCCTGATCGGCCTTGGCCTGGGCGCGGTCGTCGTCGTCCTCGCCAATGAGGCGGGCAGGTCGGGCGGCACGATCCTCTTCGACCTGACCGTGAACACCGCCCTGTTCGCGGTGGCGTTCAGCACCATCCTCGGGATGATCGCCGGGATCATCCCATCCTGGAGCGCCGCCCGTCTCGACCCGGTCTCCGCCCTGCGCTACGAATGATGGAGGAGCGACCGATGTCACTGATCCACGGAACCAACCTGCGCAAGACCTACCGCATGTCACGCCACAACAGCGTGGCGGCCCTCTGCGGCGTAGATGTGGCGATCCCCGCCGGCGAGATGGTGGCGATCATGGGGCCCTCGGGTTCGGGCAAGAGCACCCTGATGCACCTGCTCGGGTTGCTCCACGCGCCCGACAGGGATGACGGGCCGGCCCCGCAGCTGCGGATCGACGGGGTCGATGTGACCACCCTCTCCGATGGCAAGCGGACGGCGATCCGGGCCAGATCCATGGGGTTCGTGTTCCAGTCGTTCAACCTGGTCCCGACGCTGACCGCCGAGGAGAACGTGGCGCTGGCGGCGGAGTACGCGGGGACGTCCCGGGGCAAGGCGCGCCGGGCGGCACGCGAGGCCCTCGACTCGGTGGGCTTGGCTGACCGAGTCGGTCATCGACCGATGGAGCTCTCCGGTGGCGAACAGCAGCGTGTGGCCATCGCTCGAGCGCTGGTCAATGACCCCATGCTCATCCTGGGCGACGAGCCCACCGGCAATCTCGACTCGGCGCGCACGCTCGAGGTGCTCGCCCTCCTGCGCCGCTTCAACCGCGAGCGTGGCCAGACCGTGGTCCTCGTCACCCACGACGCGGAGGTGGGCGAAGCCTGCGACCGGATCATCCGCATGCGCGACGGCCGGATCGTGGGTGACGAGCTCGTGGCGCACCTCCCCGTGGCCGCATGACGACCCAGTGGGGCAAGGACTGGGCGAGACCACAGACCCAGAGGAGGACCCAGTGGACGCCCAGGTTGATCTTTAACCCGCCCGCCTCCAGATCGATTACCCGGAGCGCCTCGACCGGGTCACGACGCTCCTCCGGTTCATCTGGATCATCCCCATCGCGATCCTTTCGGGCTTGCTCACAGCGAGTGGCGACCAGACCATGTTGACTGCCACCGGCGAGCAGCTTGCGAGCGCTGGCGGCAGTCTTTTCGCCGGCCTGGCACTCGCCACCGCCGCGATGATCGTGGCGCGGGTGCGGTACCCACGTTGGTGGTTCGACTTCTCACGCGAGCTGACCCGTTTCGGGCCGCGCGTCGGCGCCTATGCGCCACTACTCAGATAAGTACCCGTCGACGGTCGACGAGCAGTCCGTGCATCTCGAGGTCGAGTATCCGGACGTCGAGCGAGACCTCAATCGCTGGCTGCCGCTCGTGAAGTGGCTGCTCGCGATCCCTCACTACATCGTCCTTGCCGTGCTTAGGGTCGAGTCGAACCGCTACATCACGCCGGCGGCGGCGCTTCGAATCGTTGGCGGCGCTGCGGACTGTCCGCGGTGACCTCCGCCGACGGCACTCAGCGGGGACACGACGAGCACGGCGAGACCGGCGACCTCGCAATCACGGACGCGATGGTACCGACACGTCGTGCACGCCGGCAGCCGCCGTGGTCCCATACGCGGATGACCGATGGAGAGCTTCCCGAGCACGTCCGCCGGAACCGCGCCGCGTGGGACGCGATGGCGGCTTCGTACGTCGCGAACGGGGAGCGCAGCTGGTCCCTGACCGAGCCAGAGTGGGGCGTCTGGAGCCTCCCGGAATCCACCGTGCGCGCGCTCCCGGACGTGTCGGGGATGGACGTCATCGAGCTCGGCTGTGGCACGGCCTACGTCTCGGCGTGGCTCGCACGCCGCGGCGCGCGACCGGTCGCCATCGACAACAGCGAGGTGCAGCTGGCGACGGCGCGGCGACTGCAGCGCGAGCACGATCTCGACTTCCCGCTGCTCCACGGCAACGCCGAGACCGTGCCGCTCCCGGACGCGTCGTTCGACCTCGCGATCTCAGAGTACGGCGCCAGCATCTGGGCCGACCCCTACCGCTGGATCCCCGAGGCCGCACGGCTGCTCCGACCGGGTGGCCGGCTGATCTACCTCGTAAACGGCACCCTGTGGATGCTCACGGTTCCGGACGCCGAGGAGCCGGCCGGCGATCGGCTCCTGCGCGCGTATTTCGACATGCACCGCTTCGAGTGGACCGGTGACGATTCGGTCGAGTTCCACCTCGGCTTCGGCGACATGGTCCGGCTGCTGCGTGCCAACGGATTCGAGGTCGAGGACCTCATCGAGCTGCGACCGCCCGAGGGTGCGACGACGACGTTCCGGTACGTGACGCTGGACTGGGCGCGACAGTGGCCTAGCGAGGAGATCTGGATCGCCCGCAAGCGCGGGCAGCCGGATGCCCCGCGCTGGCGGTCCACTCGCGGCTCCGCAGCCTGACTTTCGGCCGCTCGGTCGGATCGAAGGCCATCACCCACGCGCCCCTGATCTTGACCGATTACCCCTCGACCGCCCAGCGGTCGTCCTGGGAAACCCACGTGCCGCTCGCGTGTGGGCCTCCCTTGACCGGCGTTTCCGGGGCAGTGCCAAGCAGGGATGCGGTCTCGCCGTGCTGGCGGAACGCACGCGCTTCGGCTATAACGCCGCGGGCCAGAACGGCGCCTCCGGTCTGGAGGAGTCCATCGAGTACTCCCGCTATCCCGATGGGCCGGTGGTCACGCGGTTGAGGGGGGCCGGAAACCACTCTTGAGGTCGCCGCAGAGCCTGGCTGCTCCTGCTCGCGCTGATTCCTTCGGATGCGCCGAGGTGAGAACTGCCTTCGAGGGCCGACGCGACGCGCTGGGCGCCGACGAGGTCGACGCGACGCGCCGGCGTCACCGCGTCACCGGGTCACGTCGCAACGAGGACGGTCACGCGGTCCCACGCCGTGTTCATGTAGCCGTCCGGATTCCACACGTCGGCAACATCCGCCGGCTGTCCCGCGCCTGCGTCGTCCCACGCCCGCACGACGAGTTCGTGCACGCCGTCCTCTACGTCGAGGTCCACCTGCCACAGCCGCCACGCCCCGATCGGCCCGTCATCCACCCGGGCCGGCAGCCACGAGGCACCAGCGTCGCTCGAGACCTCGACCCGCGCGACCTCCCGGCCGTCTCCAGCGACGGCATACCCCCGTATGGTGATGCGTGGACCGGTCAGCTGGTCGCCCGGGGCAGGCTCCGTGATCGCGGACGTGGTGGCGGTCTCTCCGAGCATCGTCCCCTCCTTTGTGCTTGCCACTTGTTCGCGGCTGCCGAGACGCAGGCGGTAGTCCCGCTGCTGATACCAGTTGTCCGACGGATGATCCTGGACCGTGACGCGCGTCAGCCACTTCACGCTTCTGGCGCCGATGTACCCGGTCACCACGGCACGGAGCGGTGCCCCGTGGGTGCGGGTGAGCGGCGCGCCGTTCATCCGGTCTACGAGAAGGACGCGTCCGGAGCGAGCGACCTCGATCGGCACCGAGGCACCGAACGGCGTCACCGGTCCATCGGACGGGCGGCACGTATCGCCACCGACGAACGACACGTGCTTAGCAGCTTGGACCGCGCCGGCCGCGATGAGGACGTCGTCGAGCGCGAACCCGCTCCATTTGGCGGTACCGATGGCGTCCGCCGCCCACTGGAGCGGGCTACGCGTTGGCGCTAGCGCCGACAAGCCGGAGCGTCGGTTGCCAGCGCATTGGACGGTGGTGACGATCGTGCGTCGCTCGAACCGGGCGGCGAGGTCGCGCAAATCCAAGGTCAGCGGGCGTGCCACCATCCCGTCGACACTAAGGCGATGAGTGTCCGCGTCGATGGCGGGCACACTGCCATGGTTGCGGACGTAGAAGAGGTCGACCGGCGTGATGGGGTGGCGCCCGAGCTCGGCCAACGGTGGGCCGGCGTTGAGTGGCTCACCCAACCGGACGCGGAGGCGCCCGACGATGTCGGCGTCGGGCGGCGTCGTGGTCACGTCCTGAGTGTAGGGAAGCGCGGTTGCCTCCGTGGGATGTGGCGACGTCCCTTTCCGCCCACAGACATTCGTGAGTCGCGCTGACCGCACCGGGAGTCGAAACGAGTTGTCACGAGGGTTCGCGCACAGCGCATCCAAGGACTGGCCTGTCAGGGCCGACTGTCTGCCGCGTAGGACGGTCCCAGCGCCTCGCTCCCACTGGCTCGCGTTGGTCAGGCTTAAGCGTCGACCGGCACGCGGGTATCTCCTGCCTCGCCAGGGCGTTGTCATAGCTGTCGCCGCGGGAGCCCACGGAGGTGACGGCGCCCGTCTCCGCCAGGCGCTCGGTGTAGCGGATGGCCAGGTACTGGAGACCCCGGTCGGAGTGATGGACGAGACCGCTGAGGTCAGCCTCACCGCGCGCCCAGATGGCCATCTTGAGGGCATCGAGAGCGAGGTCGGTGTGGAGCGCGCCCGCGGCGCGCCAGGCGGTGATGCGCCGGCTGAAAGCGTCGATGACAAAGGCGGCATAGCAGAAGCCGGCTCGCGTCCAGGCGTAGGTCAGGTCGGCCACCCAGAGCGGTCGGGGGCCGGTGCCGTGAAGATGCGCTCGACGAGATCGGCCGGTCGCGCGGCGACCGCGGCGGGGAAGGTCGTCCGGATGCGCTTCATGGCCTGCTGGACCCACATGCGCAGCGACTCCGGGCCGATGCCCAGCTGCCGTGCGATGCGGGTCACCAGGCCCTGGCGCTGATCCCCCGATCGAACGACTCCTGGACCATCCGGATGGCCCGTTCCCGGAGCTCCGGTGGATAGCGGCGCTGTGTGGGCGGCCCGCTGACGCTGGTGTTCCTGTCTGCCATGGCTCCATGTTCCTCCAACTGCCGGAGTCTCCATGGAAGTCAGGGGGGTTCATCTAGCGGATCTAGCCGAGCCAGGGATGCAGACCTGCTCGTCATAGGCGTACTACGCGCTGACAACCGCCAAGGGACACTCGAGGCGGATTTCCCGTGTAGGTTGGCGCTGTATGACTGAACGACATTCGTCCAGCTTCAGTCTCGAAGATGTCCCGGCGGTCGCACGAACCGCGTGGACCCGCCTTCGGGATGAGCTGCTCTCGATCCTCGGCGACGAGCTCGTCGCCATCTGGGCCTACGGCAGCGTCATCGGTTCCGACCGGCCGCGTCGCCCCGCCGACCTCGACACCCACGTCATCCTGGAGCGTCGACCCGATGCGCAGACTGCGCAGAGGATCGAAAGGGGTGCCCGACCCATTGCAGCTGAAGCCGGGGTCGAGTGGGATACCTGGTTCATCACGCTCGAGGATGCGTGCCAGCCGGGTCACCCGCCGCATGCGTTTCGCGAGGGCCGCCGCGACACGGCTTGGGCGCTGCATCGGGCGCACTGGCTCGCCGGCCGCGTCGTGCATGTCTACGGCCAAGAGCCGGCCCAGATCGTGGCGAGACCGACCTGGCCCGAGATCGAGGTCGACCTCGATCGGGAGCTCGAGCATATCGAGCGGCACGTCGTCGAAGGGGATAGGGACCCGTACGAAACCGCCTACGCCATCCTCAACGGGAGCCGCATCCTACACTCCGTCGAGACCCGCAACGTCGTCCTATCAAAGCGGGAAGCTGGCACCTGGGTGCTCGAATACCTCCCCGAACGCTGGCACCCCGCCGTCGCTGCCGCATTGCGCGCCTATGACGAGCGTGCGACTCCGGCAGATGTCGAGCTCCTAGCCAGCGAGATGGCGCACTTCATCGCCACGGTCCGGGAGCGGCTGCCCGCGTCCGATGAGTCCCTGCGGGACGGTCGTCCCCGTTGGTCGGGGTACTGAAGGGGCCGCCGGAACCGGCTCGGCGCATCCTCGAGCGACTGAGTCCGCCCTCGAGTCGCTTATCGACGCGGAGCCACGGCGGTCCCGCCGCAATGCGTCGGTCGCATCGGGGCGGCCGTCAGCAACGAACCAGAGCAGCGCCGCCAGTCCGAGCGCGTTCGAACGCTACATCATGGCGCCTAGGACGCTGAACACTATGACCACATGGTGTTGCTTTCTCCGCGCGGCTGAGTGATGAATGTGAGCATCCATCCCCCGCCGAGGTGACCCCTGTGGACACACCCCTCCTACCCGCCTCCTCGAAGGGAGGCCCCTCCGTCTGGGACGATGCGCTCCACGCCTTCCTGGTGGCGAAGGGCGCTCGCTCGGGTTCCCGACGGACCGTGGAGAGCTACAGCCGGATGCTGGGACCTTTCTTCGCCGCGACGACGCCCGAGCGGGTGACGTCAGCTGACGCGCTCGCCTATGCGCACGGCATCAGGCTCTCGGGCCGCACACCGTCACCTTCGACGGTGGGGGCGCGTATCGCCTGCCTGTCCTCCTTCTTCCGCTTCTTGATCAGGATGCGGCTGCTGACCGTCAACCCGTGCGACGCTCTGGAGCGGCCACGGACGGTATCCGCGCCAGCCCGGGGCCTCACGGCCGAGGAGGTCCGGCGCCTGCTGGCCGTAGTGCCGGACAGCGTCCGGGGCCGTCGCGATAGGGCCATCCTGCTGACCCTCGT
>Ga0136613_10001943_pt1 | contig 10899 bp, 12 predicted proteins | sample AntDrymUQ2722106_2_FD_106649 | JGI IMG/M metagenome (GOLD analysis project Ga0136613, IMG submission 106649) | Polar desert sand microbial communities from Dry Valleys, Antarctica - metaG UQ272 (21.06) | ecosystem: Environmental > Terrestrial > Soil > Desert | place: Antarctica: Dry Valley... | reverse complement strand
CCCGCATCGGTCAGCCACATCTCGACGTACGTCGGCAGGTCGACGCACTCGCGTTGCAGCACCCAGCCCCCTCGTTCAGGTGCCGCGAGCACTGCGAGACGAGGCGCCGGACCACCTCATCACCGGGCAGCCCGGAGTCGCGGTAGACCAGCGCGGCGTCGGTGCCCGGCGACACGACGAAGGGCGGGTTGCTGACGATCAGGTCGAAGCGCTCGCCCGCGACCGGCTCGTGCAGGCTGCCGTCGCGGACCTCGTAGGCCACCTCGTTCAGCGCCGAGGTGAGCCGTGCCATCGCCAGGGCCAGCGAGGTGGACGCGGCGCTGATGCCGAGCACGTGCTCGGTGCTCACGGCAGGTCGCCGTCCGTCCAACCCGGGGGTGAGGTCGCAGACGACCCACCAGTCGTGGTCCTGATCTCCGTACGCCCGTACGTCGACCAGTGCCCTGACCTCGTCGCCGGAGCGCTCGAGCACTCCGGCCCCCAGCAACGGCTGCAAGGGCAGCGCCGCGGCGACCGCATCAACGGTCACCGGGACCTGGAGGGCGAACAGTCGGTTCAGTTTGGCCAGCGCAGAGCCGTCACCGGTGTGGCGCAGCGCCGGTGTCGTCTCGTTGCGCAGCAGCGCACGGTGCGCGGCGTCGCCGAGCAGAGCGGAGACGGCGCCGGCTGTGTAGTCGGCTCGGGTGAGCGACTCCCGCAGCGAGGTGGTCGGGGCCGGGCCGAGCTCACGCACCCTCGTGCAACCCGAACTCAGCCCGTTGTGGACCGGGCACGAGGCCGGCGTACTCGGGGTGCTTGCGGATCCACGCAGAGACGTACGGGCAGAAGGGCAGCACCTCCAGGCCTCGTGCGCGGGCGTCGTCGAGGACGCTCTTCGTGAGCTGCCCAGCGAGTCCTCGACCGCTGTGGGCAGGTACCGTCTCGGCGTGCAGCAGGGCGATGCGGGCGTCCTCGAGCTGGTACTCGAGGAAACCGACCCGCTCGCCCTCGACCTCGATGACGTAGCGGTGCTCGGACTGCTCGTCATGCACGGTCGCGGCCATCGTGATCCTCTCGGGTCCGTCGGGTGACAGGTCCGACGATGCCAGACGGCGCCACGAACGGCAGGCTCGGGCAGGATTCACCCATGCCGCGCATCTTCCTGCACATCGGAGCCTCCAAGACCGGCACGACGTACGTGCAGGGCGTGCTGTTCGACAACCGTGACGAACTCGCCGCACGAGGCGTCCGCTACCCCGGGCACTACGCCGAGGCACACTACGAGGCCGTCCAGGACCTGCGCGGCATCTCGATCGGGGGTCGGGAGGACGAGTCGCTGCACGGCCGCTGGCGAAGTCTGGTCGACGAGGCCCGCCGTTGGAGCGGTGACACGGTCGTGATCTCGCACGAGCTGCTCGGCGGAAGCACCGACGAGGCGGCTGGGCGCGCCGTTGCCTCCTTCGAGGGTGCTGACCTGCACGTAGTCCTGACCGCGCGCGACCTCGGGCGGCAGGTGCCGGCGATGTGGCAGGAGTACGTCAAGAACCACGGAACCCTCCCGTTCGACGCCTACGTGCGGCGCATCGCCCGGGAGCCGCGCCGCAGCCGCGCCGCCCAGCTGTTCTGGCGACAGCAGCACGTCGCCGAGATCGCCGAACGCTGGTGCCGACATGTGCCTGCCGTACGCTTCCACCTCGTCACGGTCCCGCCGGCCGGGGCGGCTCCGGACCTGCTGTGGCGGCGGTTCGCATCGGTCGTCGGCATCGAGCCGACCGGCCTCGTCTCCGAGCGTGACCGCAGCAACACGTCCTTGTCGTACGCCGAGGCGGAGCTGCTGCGGCGGATCAACCGGTCGCTGGGCGAGCGACTGGACTGGTTGGCCTACGAACGCACGGTCAAGCACCAGTTCGCCGAGGACGTGCTCGCGACCGGGGGACGCGACGGGCGACCGAGCGTCCCGGTAATACACCGGCCATGGTTCCAGCAGCAGCACCGCGACATGGTCGGGTCGCTGCGGGCTCTCGGCGTCGACGTGGTCGGCGACCTCGACGACCTGGAACCCAGCTTCGGCGGTCCGGACACCGTCGACGGGCCGGACCTCGAGGACGTGGTCACCGCTGCCACGGCTGCGCTGGCGGAACTCCTGAGCCAGCGGGCCGACCGGTTCGCGCGTGGGCGCGGGAAACAGCTGGCGGCCAGGGCGCGTCGCAGCGGGGTCGTGCGCGCACTGCCCGACGGGATCCAGCAATGGCTGAAACGACGTGTCACCGACTGACACGTCGCTCCAGCAGGTCCCTGCCAGGTCATGCCCTGGCGGGCATATCCTCCTCGATGGCGACCGGGCGCCGCTTCGAGATGTAAACCGCCACCGCGATCGAGCTCGTCGCCGCAAGGGCGATCAGCACGCGGATCGGCGTGCTGGCGTCGTCGCCGAAACTCAACCCGACGATCGCCGGTGCGACCAGCAGCGCCACCAGGTTCATCACCTTCAGCAGCGGGTTGATCGCCGGACCGGCGGTGTCCTTGAACGGGTCACCGACGGTGTCACCGATGATCGTGGCCTCATGGGCCGGCGAGCCCTTGCCGCCGTGGTTGCCGTCCTCGATCAGCTTCTTGGCGTTGTCCCAGGCGCCACCGGAGTTGGCGAGGAACACCGCCATCAGCGTGCCGGTGCCGATCGCGCCGGCGAGGAACGCGCCGAGAGCGCCGACCCCGAGGCCGAACCCGACGGCCACCGGCGCCATGATCGCCAGCAGGCCAGGTGTGGCCAGCTCACGCAACGAGTCGCGGGTGCAGATGTCGACGACCTTGCCGTACTCGGGCCGCGCCGTGCCTTCCATGATCCCCGGGATGTCGCGGAACTGGCGACGCACCTCGAAGACGACGGCCCCTGCCGCGCGGCCCACCGCACTGATCGCGAGGCCGGAGAACAGGAACACCACGGCGGCGCCGAGCAGCAGCCCGACCAGGTTCGACGGGTCGGCGATGTTGAGCACGCCGGAGAGTCCGAGGCCCTCGTTGACCGACAGCTCACCGGCCCCCTCACCGGCCGTTCCGAGCGCGTCCTGCGCGGCGCCGGTGATGGCGTCGGTGTAGGAGCCGAACAGCGCGGTCGCGGCGAGTACGGCGGTGGCGATCGCGATGCCCTTGGTGATCGCCTTCGTCGTGTTGCCGACCGCGTCCAGCTCGGTCAGGATCGCCGCGCCCTTCTCGTCGATGTCGCCGGACATCTCCGCAATGCCCTGAGCGTTGTCGCTGACCGGACCGAAGGTGTCCATCGCGACGATCACGCCGACCGTGGTGAGCAGGCCGGTGCCGGCGAGTGCCACCGCGAACAGCGAGATCAGCACCGACCCGCTGCCGAGCAGGAACGCGCCGTAGACGGCGACACCGATCACGATCGCGGTGTAGACCGCCGACTCGAAGCCGACCGACAGGCCGGACAGGATGACGGTCGCAGCACCCGTGCGGGACGTCTTGCCGACATCCTTGACCGGCCGGAACTCGGTGCCGGTGAAGTAGCCGGTGAGCGCCAGGATGGCTGCCGCCAGCACGATGCCGATCAGCACGGCCACCGCGGCGATCAGCGCCGGGTTGCCGTCGAAGTCGCCCACACCGGTGAACCTGGCGAAGACACTGCCGGAGGCCTCGGTGCCACTGCCCGACAGCTCGGCGTAGTCGGTCGGCAGGTAGGCGAACGCCGCGACGACACAGACGACGGCGGAGACGGCAGCGGAGATGTAGAAGGAGCGGTTGATGGTCTGCAGGCCGCCCTCGCCCCGTCGCGGCTTGGTGATGTAGACGCCGAGGATCGCGGTCAGGGCACCGATGGCAGGCACGATGAGCGGGAACACGAGCCCCTCGGCGCCGAACGCCGCGCTGCCGAGGATCAGGGCGGCCACCAGCGTCACCGCGTAGGACTCGAAGAGGTCTGCGGCCATGCCGGCGCAGTCGCCGACGTTGTCGCCCACGTTGTCAGCAATGGTGGCCGCGTTGCGCGGGTCGTCCTCGGGAATGTTCTTCTCGACCTTGCCGACCAGGTCCGCACCGACGTCGGCGGCTTTAGTGAAGATGCCACCGCCGACACGCATGAACATCGCGAGCAGGGCCGCACCGAAGCCGAAGCCCTCCAGCACCGCTGGGGCGTCGCCCTGGTAGAGCAAGACCACCACGGAGGCTCCGAGCAGGCCGAGCCCCACCGTGGCCATGCCGACGAAAGCACCGGTACGGAAGGCCACCGTCATCGCGGGGTCACGGCCCTCGTTGCGCGCCGCGGCGGCGACCCGGACGTTCGCCTTGACCGCCAGCGACATGCCGAACCAGCCGATCGCGGCGGAGAACGCCGCACCGACCACGAAGAACAACGACCGCCCGATGCGGATGCCGGCGTCACCGGGGAGCACGAACAGCAGCAGGAAGGCCAAGCCGGCGAAGACCGCCAGCGTCTTGAACTGTCGTGTGAGGTAGGCGAACGCCCCCTCTTCGACCGCCTTGCCGATGGCCTTCATGCTCTCGGTGCCCTCGTCGGCGGCAAGCACTTCCTGTCGGAACTTCGCGCCCATCACCAGCGCCACGACGGCGATGAAGGCCACGATCACGACGAGAGTGAAGTTGCCACCGGACAAGGAGACCGTCGCTCCTGATGCAGCGACAGACATCCGTCCTCCTTCACGAGGCCCTGTGCGGGCCTGCTCATTGATGTGCGACGCGACACACTATGACCTATCGGGCCAGTGGCGGCGTGCCATGGGTGGGCGCACCCGTGTTCCGCGGTCAGCCAGCGCTGCGCCACACCATCGTCACCGAGGTGCCTGCCGGACCGGTCTGGACGGTGAGGTCGTCGGCCAGCCCGGCGATCAGGCCGATCACCTCCGGCAGCACGGAATCGTCGAAGAGGTCGTCGAACCAGCTCGTGCGCGAGGAGTCGTCCGCAGCGGCCCCGTCCGGGTCACCGGCGGACTGGCGCAGCAGGTCCGCTGCCTGCATCCCGTTCGCGGGTGGCAGGGGCTGGCGGTCCCGAACGGTGACGACCAGTCCGCGACCACCGCTGATCTCCACGGTCACCGGCGCGTCGAGGGCAGCCGTGCGGTTGGCGGCCACGGCCCGGTTGCACGCCTCGCCGGTGGCGAGGCGGATGTCGTCGATCGATTCGTCCTCGATGCCGTTCAGGCGGGCCAACGCCACGGCGATGAGACGCACGAAGCGGACGAGACCGGACTGGGGCGGAATGGCGAGGGTCACCGTCCGATCCGATGCCTGTCGGTCCACGGCCGATCGAATGGACGGCACGAAGGCTCAGCTGCCGGCGACGGCGCTATCGACGGAGTCACGGATCGAGAAGACCTTGGTGAGCCCGGTGATACGGAAGATCTTGAGCAACCGCTCCTGCGTGCAGACCACGGCGAGCGTCCCGTCGTGGGCGCGCACCCGCTTGAGGCCGCCGACCAGGACGCCCAGCCCGGTGGAATCGAGGAACTCCACCCGCTCGACGTCGACGACGAGGTGGTAGTGACCGCCATTGACGAGGTCGATCAGGGCTTCCCGGAGCTTCGGGGCGGTGTAGACGTCGATCTCGCCGGTGATCTGCACCACCGTGTGCTCGCCCTGGGTGCGCGTGTCCAACGACAGATCCACGGCTGTCCTCTCGTGGTCAGGGTTCGGCAGGCTCGGCATGGTCGGTCCTAGCCTGTGCGGCATTGTCCGATTCGCTTGGCTCGCGCATTCAACCACGCGCCGGGGGCACCGTGGGACCCCTCCGCGGCCCGCGTCAGACTGAGCGGCGTGTTCACCGATCCGGTCGAGGTGCTGACGCGGCTGGCCGCGCGGACCGACCGCGCCGGTCGACTCGTGCACGTGGAACAGCTGCCGGATCGTCCCGCCAGACACGTCGACTGGCCGGCCTGGGTGCACCCCGACCTGGTGGCCGCGCTGATGGCATCCGGTGTGGCGCGTCCGTGGAGCCACCAGGTCGCCGCCGCTGAGCATGCCCGGGCCGGTCGACACGTGGTGCTTGCCACGAGCACGGCATCAGGCAAGTCGCTGGCGTACCTGCTGCCGGCGTTGACCGCCCTGGCCGAGGCGGGAGAGCCGGCGCGGCGCCGTGATCGTCGCCCCAGCGTGCTCTACCTCTCACCCACCAAGGCGCTGGCTCGCGACCAGTTCGGCCGAGTCACCGACCTGGTCGGCACGGCTGGGCTGCCCTGGGTCCGTGCCGCCGCCGTCGATGGTGACAACTCGACGCAGGAGCGCATGTGGGCACGCGAGCACGCGAGCTTCGTGCTCGCCAACCCCGACATCTGCCACCGCACCCTGCTTCCGGGACACCAGCGCTGGTCGCGCTTCTGGGCCGGACTGACGTACGTCGTCATCGACGAGTGCCACCACTACCGCGGGGTCTTCGGGTCGAACGTGGCCCAGGTGCTGCGCCGGCTGCGCCGGATCGCCGCCCACCACGGTGCGGACCCGACGTTCGTGCTCGCCTCGGCCACCGTCTCCGAGCCGGAGCGCACGGCGAGCCGTCTCACCGGCCTGCCGGTGGTGCCGGTGGTCAACGACGGGTCGCCGCGTCGCGGGGCACAGGTCGCCCTGTGGGAGCCGCCGCTGATCGAAGGCGGGGGTGAGAACGGCGCACCGACCCGACGCCCCGCCTCGGTCGAGACCGCGGACCTGCTGACCGACCTCGTGGTCGCGGGTGTCCGCACCGTCGCCTTCGTACGCTCACGCCGAACAGCCGAAACCGTCGCCCTCGGCACGCAGCGCCGCCTGGCCGAGGTGGAGCCCGCTCTCGTCAGCCGGGTCGACGCCTACCGAGGCGGCTACCTACCCGAAGAAAGACGCGCGATCGAGCGGGCGCTCGGTTCCGGGGAGCTGCTGGGGCTCGCCTCGACCAACGCCCTCGAGCTCGGCATCGACGTCGCCGGGCTCGACGCGGTGCTCACGACGGGGTACCCGGGGACCAGGGCAGCACTGTGGCAGCAGTTCGGGCGCGCCGGACGGTCCGGGCAGTCGTCGCTCGGTGTGCTGATCGCGCGGGACGACCCGCTGGACAGCTACCTGATCGCACACCCCGAGGTGTTGCTCGGGGCACCGGTGGAGGCGACGGTCATCGACCCGGACAACCCGTACGTGCTGGGCCCGCACCTGGCGACGGCTGCGGCGGAACTGCCGCTGCGGGAGGACGACCTCGAACTCTTCGGCCCACTGGCCGCTGCCGGTGTGCAGGCACTGGTCGGTGCCGGACTGCTGCGCAGGCGCTCGACCGGGTGGTTCTGGACCAAGCGGGAACGTGCCGGTGACCTTGCCGACATCCGCTCGACCGGTGGTCGGCCGGTGCAGATCGTGGTCGAGGGCAGCGGGCGCCTGCTGGGCACGGTCGACGCGAGCGCGGCGCACGTGACCGTGCACACCGGGGCGGTCTACCTGCACCACGGCGACACCTATGTGGTGCAGGACTTCGATCTCGAGGACGCGGCAGCGGTCGTACGACGTGCCGACCCGGACTGGACGACCACGGCCCGCAGCGTGACCGAGATCCGGGTCGTGGACACCGAGGTCACCCAGCCGTGGGGGCGCGCCGACCTGTGCTTCGGCACGGTGATGGTGACCGACCAGGTGGTGGGCTACCTACGGCGCCGGCTCGGGTCGGGCGAGGTGCTTGGCGAAGAGCCGTTGGATCTGCCGCCCCGTGTCCTGCACACCAAGGCGGTGTGGTGGACCTTGGACCCCTCGCAACTGAGGGACAGCGGTGTCCCGAACGCCGACCTGCCCGGAGCTGCGCACGCCGCCGAGCACGCGGCGATCGGCCTGCTCCCGTTGTTCGCGACCTGTGACCGGTGGGACATCGGTGGTGTCTCGACCGCCCTGCACCCCGACACCGGCCGGCTGTCGGTGTTCGTCCACGACGGCCACCCCGGTGGGGCAGGCTTCGCCGAGCGTGGCTTTCGTACGGCCGCCGCGTGGTTGCGGGCCACGGCACAGGCCATCGACGCCTGTGCCTGCGAGGACGGCTGCCCGTCGTGCGTGCAGTCGCCGAAATGCGGCAACCAGAACCACCCTTTGGACAAGCGCGGGGCGGTGGCGCTACTTCACCTGCTGCTCGCCGGCTTGCCCAGCAGCACCGGCACCCCTGACACCGGCTGATCTCGGCTGATGGCCCCACGAGTATTCCCAGGACGGGGCGGCCGGGCCGGCGCGCGCCACCCCGGTGAGCTTCCACCTCCGTCCCAGCAGCTGCCCGGTGGTCACGCTGACGGTGATCTCGACTGTGCGGTCGGCAAGGACGCAGGAGGCCAACAGGCCGTCGTTCGCAGCGGCCACACGGGCCGCGGCACCGCACGCGTCGCTGCCGTCGCGGATGGCGACCGCCCCGGCGAGGGCACCGAGGTCGGCGGCAGTCTCCGCACGGTGTCGTGCCCCGACCAGGGTCGCGATCGCGACGGCCACCACCGTGACGACGAGCACCACGCCCATCAGGCCGATTGCCATCACGGTGGCGACGCCCTTCTCGTCACGGCCGCTCGACTCCGGCACGGCTCGGCGATCAGCCATCCGGTGCCTCCAAGACCGAGGTGGCCGAGGAGTCGAGGGTCACCGCCGGGAGCAGGTCGAGCAAGGGAGCTCCTGGCTCGATCTGGGCCGTCACATGGACCGTCACGGTGTCCGCCCCGGGTGAGACCTGTGCGGTCGTCCCGTCGGGACCGGCCCGCTCGATCGCGGCCTCGACGACCGCCGGCGGTTCGCCCCGGCCGGCAAGCCGGGCACCCTCGCGTGCGGCGTCGATCACGCGCACCTGGGCGGCGCCGATGGCGACGACCCATCCGCAGACGACAGCCACCAGCAGCAGCAGCGGGATGACGATGGCCGCCTCGGCGGTCACCATGCCGCGCTCACGACGTGCCGCCATCACCACGAACCGCCCAGGATCTGTGGTCGACGCTCGAGCAGGAAGAACATCAGCTCGCTGAACGTGGGGGGCACCAGCAATAGGATCGGACTTGCCATGGTTGCGGCGGGGACTGTGCCGACGGCGTACTCCGAGGTCACCAGCCCGGTCTCGCGGCCCGGGCAAGCCCGCGATCTGGTCATGGTCTCTCCTGAGGGGGTGGTGGGACGGGCGGCGTGGCCCGCGATCGGTGTGGCGGGCGGCGTGCGGCGAAGAGGGGCGGTGCGGCGAAGCGGGCGGTGTGGCGGTGGACTGCGAGTGCCGCTGCAGCCGGGCCGAGGCGTCCCCCGGACCGACCGACACCTCAGAACGGCAGCAGGTTCGCGATCTGGTCGAGCGTCGAGGTGATGAAGTTCCTGAACCAGTCAGTCTGCGTGAGGGCGATGAGTGCCCCCGCAACGCCGCAGGAGCCGACCGTTCCCACGGCGTACTCCGAGGTGACCATCCCGGCTTCGCGGCGCCGGTTGCGCGTGCTGAACATATGGATCTCCTTGCTGTCGGCACTCGGTGAGTGCGGTGTATGTCGCCCTCACTGTTGGCGCGAACCGGCGTCCTTGGTGGCGGTGACGGCCGATCTGGGGACAACCGGCCCACTCACCAGCGCATCGAGCCGATGCCTCCGACGATGGTCGGCACGATCCCGATGAGGAAGAACGCCGGCAGGAAGCAGGCGCCGAGCGGGGCCGTGGCCCGCACCCCTACTTTGCGGGCATCGGCGTCTGCCATGGCACGTCGGTCACGACGGAGGTCCTCGGCGCAGCGCGACAGCATGCTCGTGATCGATGAGCCCGTGCGGGCGGATCGTGTCAGGGCGCGCCCCAGTGGAGCGAGGACGTCGTGCCCTGCCAGCTCCGACCAGACAGTCTGTGCGTCGGTCCCGAGTTCGAGACGGGCACACACCGGCGCCAACTCCTCGGCGATCGGGCCGCCGACGGACGCGGCCACGACCGCCAGGGCCTGGTTCGGAGCCCGTCCCGCGGCCACGCACGCGACCAGCAGGTCCACCAACAACGGCAGATCGGCCACCACACGGGCTCGTCGTCGCATCTCGGAGGCGGTGGACGTGTGTCGCAGCAGTGTCATGACAGCACCTCCCGCGAGCACACCGGTGACGAGGCCGGTGACACCGCCCACGACCACGTTGACTGTGAGGGCCGTGACGACCGCGGACAGCCACGGCGCCGTCCACCACCTCCGGCCACCGGACGCACGGCCACCGGACAGGCCGTGGCGGGTCTTCGGCTCGATGAGGGGCGGAGCGCCGGTCGCGCCACCCGGCGTCTGGTCCCTGGGAGGCGAGAGGTCGAGGTCACGCAGGCGGTGAACGGCCGCAGGCGAGACCCATAGAACGGCCGCCAGCGCCGCGACGAGCGCGACAGTCGTCATCGCTCACGTCTCCGCACGGTCGGCGATCCGCTCCACCCAGAACAGTCCGCCGACCGCCAGCGCACTGCCCGACGCCAGGCACAGTGCTCCCGGCAGGGACGCGACGAGGACGCCGACCGGATCCGCACCGATGCTCGTTCCCAGGCCTAGGCCGAAAGCCGGCAGCACGGCCAGCATCCGTGCGGTGGCCCGGGGGGACGACAGGGACGCGGTCACCTCCCGGCGGATGTCCTGGTCGTCGCGGAGCGAGGCAGCTATCCGGTCCAACACGGTCGCCAGTCCCGCGCCAGAACGCACAGCGACCTCCCAACCGGCTGCGACCGCTGTCAGCGGTTCACCTCCGGGACGCTTGGCGAGCTCACGCAGCACCGCTGGCACGTCGGCACCGAGGTCGGCCGCGTCGCGTACCGGATCGAGCTCGGGCCACTCCTGGGCAACCATGCGCAGGGCAGCAGGTGGTGGAGCGCCGGAGTGCAGCTCCGCAGTGAGTGCGTCGCACAGACCGACCACCCGGGTTCGTCGTGTCTGCCGTTCGGTGCGGGTGCGCCCACGCCGGAACAGCGTCGTCGCGGCCCAGCCGACCCCGACCGCTG
>Ga0136613_10001942_pt1 | contig 10901 bp, 19 predicted proteins | sample AntDrymUQ2722106_2_FD_106649 | JGI IMG/M metagenome (GOLD analysis project Ga0136613, IMG submission 106649) | Polar desert sand microbial communities from Dry Valleys, Antarctica - metaG UQ272 (21.06) | ecosystem: Environmental > Terrestrial > Soil > Desert | place: Antarctica: Dry Valley... | reverse complement strand
TGAGCGCTTCTACGTCGATCGGGCGCGGCCAGTGAAGCGCCCGCTGCGCGTCGAGCGGCGCAGGGGCTCGGCGGGTGAATACCCGGTAGCGGTACGAGCGGGAGAGTGCGGAGAAGCGCGCATTGAATCCGTCCGGCGCTTGCTCAGCGGCCACAACGGCCACGTCGTCGGGCAGCGCCGACGTCAGCGCCTCCGCAGCGCGGTCGATCGGCGCGCCCTTTCGCACCCCGACACTCGCGACCTGTCCTCGCGCATGGACTCCCGCATCAGTGCGCCCTGCAACGGCAAGGTCTGCCCATCCGGGATACGTTGCGTCGAGCGCGTCGCGCAGCACCCCCTCGACCGTGCGCTTGTCAGGCTGCCGCGCCCAACCGCGAAAGGCTGTGCCGTCGTATTCGAGGGTGAGCTTGAGGATCATCGCACTGAGCCTCCCGCCATCTCAGCTGCCGATTCGCAGCGCCTCGTTCGCGGAACTTACCGTCAGGCCCGGTTCCGGCCCGCCCCCGATGACGAACACGCGGCCGCCGAGCGCGGCCATGCCGATGCCGTGGCGAGGAGTCGCGAGGTCGTCGAGCCGGACCCAGCGCCGGTCGGCGACCCGGTACGCGAGAACCTCCGCGATCGTTCCGGCGGGCTCCTCGCCGCCGGCTGACACCACGTGCCCGAGAAGGGCAGCTGCGCCCGTGCCGCCGCGTGAATCAGGCACGGGCGCTAGCCGAGTCCAGCGTTTCGCCCCCGGCCGGTACGACTCGAAGTGCAGGAGGTTCGTATCGAGACCCGACGTCCTTCCACCGATCGCGTACAGCGTTCCGGCGAGCGACGTGACTCCCAGATGCTCACGCGCAGTCGGTCCGACGACGATCGACCAGCGTCTCGTTTCGAGGTCGAAGGAGAGCGCGTTTCGGGCGAGTCTGCCGGCGGCGGTCACACCTCCGGCGACGACGATCTTCCCTCCCGCGACACCTGCGCCGGCCGCGGCACGCGGGAACGGCATGCGGGGAAGAGAGCGCCACTTCCCGCGCTCGAGGACGAAGACGCTCGAGAGCGGCACTCCGGCGACCGTGTAGCCGCCGAGCAGGTAGAGCTTCGCCCCTATCCCCACCGCCATCGAGTGATGGACTCCGACAGGGAGGTCGGGCAGCCGGCGCCAGCTGTTTCGAGCCGGGGAGTAGGCGTCCACGCGTCTCGACGCGCTCCTCTCGAGGGTCAGGCCGCCGAGCACGACGATCTCGCTGCCAACCGTCGCAGCCACGACCTCGGTGCGTGGAAGCGGCAGCGGCGTCCTCGTCTCCCACGCGCTCGATGCGGCGGCAGCGAAGGGCGCGAGCACCAGAGCGAGCGCTACGCATGCCACTCTCATTGCACGCAGGCTAGTCATGCAGGATCGACGACGAGCGTCAGGCCCTCGATTGCGCGAACGACGACCTGAGTGCCGGCGTCGCACCCTCCGGCGCAGCGGGCCTGCCAGATCTCGCCCCGGATCCGGATCTGACCTTGGGGCCAGAGATCCGACGAGGCGATTCCGACCTTGCCGACGAGCGCGTCGACTCCCACGGTCGCCTTACGGCGCTTCGACCACCAGATGAAAAGGCCTGTCTCCGCGATGTCGAGAACCGCGGCGACGACCACCGCGGCCAGGCCCCAAGGCGAGGGGAGAACGAAGATCGCGAGAAACAGCGCGATAAGAACGAGCACGGCTCTGAGGGTACTGCGCCGATCGTCCACCTTGAGATCGGGGTCAGGCTTCAGCCTGACCCCGACAAGCGTAGTGAGATCTGGGGTCTGGCTTCAGCCAGACCCCAGCGTGAGACTAGGCCTCGGCGGGAGCCTCCTCCTCGCGCGGGGCGCGAGGAGGCGCGAGCGGCAGAGCCGCGGGCTCGTAATCCACGAGCTCGAGGTAGACCATCTCCGCGGCATCGCCCTGCCGCGGGCCGAGCTTGACGATGCGCGTGTAGCCACCGGGGCGGTCGGAGAAGCGCGGCGCGATGACCGCAAACAGGCGATGGACGACGTCGTTGGAGCGAAGCGCGGCAAGCGCCTGCCTGCGGGCATGGAGGTCGCCGCGCTTCGCGAGCGTGATCAGCTTCTCGGCGAAGGGCTTGACCGCCTTCGCCTTGGCCTCGGTCGTCTGAATGCGGCCGTGCGCGATCAGGGCGCCCGCGAGATTCGAGTAGAGCGCCTTGCGATGAGCGGGATCCCGCCCGAGCTTCTTTCCTGACCGCTGGTGTCTCAACCGATCGTGTCCTCGCCCTTCAGCATCAGCCCGTGCGCGGCGAGCGCGGAGCGCACTTCCTCGATCGACTTCCGCCCGAAGTTCGGGATCGCCACCAGCTCGTTCTCGGACTTGGAGGTGAGGTCGCCGATCGTCTCGATGCCGACCCGCTTCAGGCAGTTGTAGGAGCGGACGCCGAGCTCGAGCTCCTCGATCGGGAAGTTCTCCATGCCGTGCATGACCGGAGCCTCCACCGTTGTATCGGAGGAGATCTCCCCCAAGCTCTCGAGGTCGAGGTCGGTGAAGATCTGGAGCTGGCGGATGAGGATCTCGGCGGCCTGTCCGATCGCGTCTCGTGGGTCGAGCGACCCATCGGTCGTGACGTCGAGGACGAGCTTGTCGTAGTCCGTGCGCTGACCGACACGTGCCGCCTCGACCTCGTACGCGACCCGGCGCACCGGGGAGAAGATCGAGTCGATCGGAATCACGCCGATCGTGGTCTCGGGCCCTCGGTTCAGCTCGGCGGGGACGTATCCGCGCCCGCGGCCGATGGTGAGCGTCATCTCGAGCTTGCCCTTGTCGGAGACGTGGGCGATCTCGAGCTCCGGATTCAGGATCTCGAGGTCGGCGGGCGCCTCGATATCGGCTGCGGTCACGACGCCGGCGCCCTTCTTCGCGATGTAGACCTCGATCTCCGGCGACGCGCCATGGAGGAGCACGATGAGGTTCTTCAAGTTGAGGATGATGTCGGTGACGTCCTCACGGACTCCCGGAAGCGTCGTGAACTCGTGGGCGACGCCTTCGATCTTCACCGCGGTGACGGCTGCGCCCTCGAGCGAGGACAGGAGCACGCGCCGGAGCGAGTTTCCGAAGGTGTTGCCGAAGCCGCGATCGAGCGGCTCGATCTGGAAGACGCCGCGGTGGTCGTCCGCTTCCTCACGGGCGATCCGCGGGGTCTGGAACTCCATCAAGCTGGTTCTCGTAGCCAAGACGATCCTTTCTGGTTCTGTGTCACACGGGCGAGGCAAGCCTCGCCCCTACGTGTTACTTGGAATAGAGCTCGACGATGAGTGACTCCTGGACAGGAACGTCGATCTCGTCGCGCTCGGGGAATCGGAGCACCTGACCCGTGAGCCCGTCGTGGTCGGCTTGAAGCCAGGGGGCGACCGACGCGGTCAGATCGGTCGCTTCTCGGACCAGCTGCTCGACCGGGCTGCCTGGCCGAAGCGCGATCACGTCGTTCGCCTTCACGCCGTAGCTCGGGATGTTGACGCGGCGGCCGTTGACCTGGAAGTGACCGTGGCGGACGAGCTGGCGCGATTGCGCGCGCGAGCCGGCGAAACCGAGTCGGTAGACGACGTTGTCGAGCCGGGTCTCCAGCATGCGCAGGAGATTCTCGCCCGGAGCGCCCTGGCCGCGGCTGGCCCGCTCGTAGGTGAGGCGGAACTGCTTCTCGAGCAAGCCGTAGTAGCGGCGCGCCTTCTGCTTCTCGCGCAGCTGGAGCAGGTACTCGCTCTGCTTGATGCGGCCGCGGCCGTGCTCGCCCGGTGGATAGCTGCGCCGCTCGATCGCGCACTTCTCGGTCAGGCAGCGCTCGCCCTTCAGGAAGAGCTTCAGCCCCTCGCGGCGGCAGAGGCGGCACTTGGGTCCGAGATCGCGAGCCACTACACGCGCCTCCGCTTGCGCTGGCGAACGCCGTTATGAGCTTGCGGAGTCACGTCCTTGACGCCGAGGATCTCGAGACCCGCGGCCTGCAACGAGCGGATGGCGGTCTCGCGGCCGGAGCCGGGGCCCTTCACGAAGACCTCCACCTTCTGGAGACCGTGCTCCATGCCCTTGCGGGCGACGTTGTCCGCAGTCACCTGGGCGGCAAACGGCGTGGACTTGCGAGATCCTTTGAAACCCGCGGATCCGGCGGACTCCCAGACGATGACGTTGCCCTCGCGGTCGGTCAGGGTCACGATCGTGTTGTTGAATGACGTTTTGATGTGCGCCTGACCTATGGCGATGTTCTTCTTGACCCGGCGCCTCGTGCGACCCCGAGCCGCTGACCTTCGTGGGGGCGCCATCAGTCGCCTCGCGAGCAGATCGTGGCTTCACGCCGCGAAACGCGAGCAGCGCAAGGACGCAGGGAGCGCTCGTACCCGTCGGGTACGAGTACGACTGAGGACGCGGCGATGCGACGCGTTGCAGCGCGCGTGTAGCCGCGAGATGCGAGTGAGTCGACTGCCATCACTTGGACCTCTTGCTGCGGCCGACGGCCTTGGTCGGGCCCTTGCGCGTGCGGGCATTGGTCTTCGTCCGCTGGCCGCGCACCGGGAGACCGCGACGGTGACGGACACCGCGGTAGCTGCCGATCTCCGTCAGCCGCTTGATCGCGCCTGCACGGTTGCGCCGGAGATCACCCTCGACCTCGAGATCCGAGTCGATGTAGTTTCGAAGCTTCGTCACCTCTTCGTCGGTCAGGTCCCGCACCTTCTCCGAGGGGTCGAGCTCGAGCGTCTTGCAGATCTTCTGCGCGGTCGACTGCCCGATGCCGTAGATGTAGGTCAGCCCGATCTCGAGCCGCTTCTGAGTGGGGAGGTTCACGCCTGCGATACGTGCCATGTGTCGGCTAGCCCTGCCTTTGCTTGTGCCGGGGATTGGAGCAGATCACGATCGTGCGCCCGTGCCGCTTGATCACGCGGCAGCGTTCACACATGGGTTTGACGGACGGACGGACTTTCATCGAAACCTCACGTCGCCAGAGAACCGAGCCTTTCGGTCGTTGTTCGACATCTGAGTAGGTGTCACGGTCGAGTCGGACACCTCGGCGGCACAAACGTACGGCCCCGCACCGCGGCCGGTCATCGTAGCAGAGTCCTTCCGGCCGGAAGTCCCACGCGCGGCGTCAGAATGCGCGGCCCGTCTGCGGTGATCGCGACGGTGTGCTCGAAGTGGGCGGCGAGCGAGCCGTCCGCGGTCGAGATCGTCCAACCGTCGTCTGCGATCGAGATGTCCGGCCCTCCCGCGGTGATCATCGGCTCGATGGCGATGGTCATCCCGTCGGAGAGCCTCGGCCCACGCCCTGGCTCGCCGAAGTTGGGGATGTGCGGATCCTCGTGGTAGTGGCGCCCCACTCCGTGTCCGACGCACGCCCGCACGACTGAGAATTCCGCTTCCTCGACGACCGCTTGCACGGCGTGGCCGATGTCGCCAACCCGGTTCTCATGGCGCGCCTCGGCAATTCCCGCCGCGAGCGCGTCCTGGGCAACCTCGAGCAGGCGCTGCGCTTCGGAGCCGATCTCGCCCACGGCGAAGGTGTACGCGCTGTCCGCGATGTAGCCGGCGAGCGTCACACCGACGTCGATCGTGATCAGGTCGCCATCCGAGACCTCGTATTCCCCTGGGATCCCATGGACGACGACGTCGTTCGGAGAGATGCAGATCGCCTTCGGGTAGCCCTTGTATCCCTCGGACGTCGGCACGCCGCCCTGCTCTCGGATGAATCTGTCGGCGGCCGTGTCCAGCTCGTCCGTCGTCACACCGGGGGCGATCAGTGACCCAACGTGCGCGATCGTCTCTGCCACGAGAGCTCCGGCGGCGGCGATCCTGTCGATCTCCCTGGCACTCTTGCGGATGATCATGCGCTCTTCACCGTCTCGGGGTCGGAGTCGGGATCAGGCTGAAGCCTGACCCCGACGACTTTGCCAAGCGCATCCTGGACCGCGGAGAAGACCTCGTCGACGGTCTGCTCGCCGTCCACCGCGAGCAACATCCCGTCCAGGCGGTAGCGCTCGACGACCGGCTCGGTCAGGCCGTGGTACAGGCGAAGCCGGTTCAAGATCACCTCGGGCGCGTCGTCCGCGCGACCCTCCTCGGCACGCCGGTCGAGCAGACGCTCGAGAGCCACGACGTCGGAGACGTTCAACAAGAGGACGATGTCGAGAGGCTTCTCGATCTCCTCGAGCATCGCGTTCAGCGCCTCGGCCTGGGGAACCGTCCGCGGGAACCCGTCGAGCACGAAGCCGTGCTCGTCGGCGAGCCGCTCGCGAATGAGATCGACCATGAGATCGTCGGGAACGAGGTCGCCGCGCTCGAGGATCGGCTCCACCCGCTTGCCGAGGTCTGAGCCCTGCGCGATCGCCGAACGAAGGATGTCCCCCGTGGCGACGTGCGGGACGTCGTGAAGCGCGGCGATCCGCTTCGCCTGCGTGCCTTTTCCGCTCCCCTGCGGGCCCAAGATCAGAATGCGCACGGGGCCGCTATTTCAGGAAGCCCTCGTACGAGCGCATCATCATCTGCGACTCCATCTGGCGCATCGTGTCGAGCGCGACGCCGACCGCGATGAGAACCGACGTCCCGCCGAGCGCTCCCGCGCTCGCCTGGGAGAAGCCGCCATAGGCGATGAACAAGCTCGGAAGCACCGCCACCAGCGCCAGGAACAAAGAGCCCGGCAACGTCAGGCGCGAGAGAACGCGGTCGAGATACTGGGCTGTCGGGGGACCCGGCCGGATGCCAGGGATGTAGCCCCCATGCCGGCGGAGGTTGTCGGCCTGGTCGACCGGGTTGAACTGCACCGCCGTGTAGAAGTAGGTGAAGAGCACGATCATCATCCCCTCGAGCACCAAGTAGATCCAGTCGCCCGGCTGGAAGTACTCGTTGACGAACCGCTGGGTCGTCGGAAAGTACTGCGCCATCGTCGGCGGGAAGGCGAGTATCGCCGCCGCGAAGATGATCGGGATGACGCCTGCCATGTTGACGCGCAGCGGCAGGTACGTCGACCCGCCCGCGGTCATGCGCCGGCCCACCATCCGCTTCGCGTACTGGATCGGGATGCGCCGCTGACCCTCCTGCACGAAGACGACCGCCGCCACGATCGCGACCGCGATCAGCGGGTAGAAGAGCTTCTCCATGGACCCGCCGTTCCACCAGGCCGCGATCCCGATCGGCGCCCCGACGAGAATCGACGCGAAGATCAGGATCGAGATGCCGTTGCCGATCCCGCGCTTGGTGATCAGCTCGCCCATCCACATCAGGAGCGTGGTGCCGGCGGTCAGCGTGACGACGATCAACACGAGCTCGCCCGCGCCCGCCTCGAGCGCGCCCTGATCCCGGAAAAGGAACGCATACCCAATGGCCTGCATGGCCGCGAGGACGACCGTCAGGTAGCGCGTGTACTGCGTGATCTTCGCGTAGCCCGCCTCCCCCTCCTTCTGGAGCTCGCCGAGCCGGGGGATGACGACGGTCAGGAGCTGGAGGATGATCGACGCCGTGACGTAGGGCATGATCCCGAGGGCGAACAACGAGAACTGGGACAGCGCGCCGCCCGAGAAGAGGTTGAGCAGGCCGAGGATCGTGTCGCCGCGGCCCGAGAAGTAGTTTTCGATCGTCTCCGAGTTGACACCCGGGGCGGGAATCCAGGATCCGAGCCGATACGCGGCGAGGATCATCGCCGTGAAGAGCACGCGACGCCGGAGCTCCGGCACGCGCCAGGCGTTGGCGAGCCAGGAGAACATGGCTAGCCGGCGCCCTCGGCAGGTTCTGACTCGGGCTCGGGTGCTGCATCGACCTCGGGCTCCGCTTCGCTCTCGGCTTCAGTCTCCGCGACCTCGGCTGCTTCGGCCTTCGGCGCGCTCGTCTTGTGGCGTTTCTTCTTCTTCTTGACCGGCTCGCCGCGGAGCCAGGTGACCGAGCCTCCGGCCGCTTCGATCTTCTCGACCGCTGATTTCGAGAATCCGTGGGCAGAGACCGCGAGCTTCTTCGTCAGCTCTCCCTCGCCGAGCACCTTCACGTCGATCGAGAGCTTGCGCACCAGTCCTGCCGACTTGAGCGCTTCGGGAGTCACGTCCGCGCCCGCTTCGAAGCGGAGGTCGAGACTGCCGACGTTGACGGGCTGAGTGTAGGTGCGGAACGGCCCGATCGGCATCGCATCCGCGGAGGTGTTCCCGCGGAGCTTGCCGAGACGCATGTCGATCGGCATCTGGCCGCCCTCGAAGCCGGCGGGCATCTTGTGGGAGCCCGCACGCGACTTCTGGCCCTTGATGCCGCGGCCCGAATACCGCCCCTTGCCGGAGCCGAGACCCCGACCGACCCGCTTGCGCGCCTTGCGTGGCTGCGCGGGCTCGAGGTTGGAGAGATTGAGCTCTTCTGAAGCCATGTGCCTAGGCGCTTTCGACGCGAACGAGGTGATTGACCTGCCGGAGCATGCCCTTGAGCTCCGGGGAGTCCTTGTGCTCGGCGGTGCGGCCGATCTTCCCGAGCCCGAGCGCGCGCAAGGTGCCGATGTGCCGGTCCGTCTGGCCGATGGTGCTTCGCACCTGAGTGATCTTCAAGGAGCTCATAGGCCGATCCTTGGCCTATGGGCGTGGAGGGGTGTGGGGAACCGGGAGGTTCTCCACGCTCTCAGGAAGAAGGGGGGACACGGGGGAAACATGGTTTCCCCCGTGATCGTTTGCCGAAGGCCAACGATACTCAAGTCGTCTCCTCGGGCGCGTCCTCTGCGACCGGAGTGGCGTCCGCTGCCGGCGCCGGCGACATGGCCGCCCGTTCCAGCGCGAGCGCCTCCTCGGCGCGGGCGCGCGTAGCAGGCCTGGGGATCGGGATCACGTCGGCGATCGTCTTGCCGCGGAGCTGCGCGACGTCCTCAGGTCGCACGAGGCGCTGCAGGCCCTCCACCGTCGCTCGGGTCATGTTGATCGGCGTAGTCGTGCCGAGGCTCTTCGCGAGGACATCGCGGATACCCGCCAGCTCGAGGACGGCGCGAACGCCGCCGCCGGCGATGACTCCCGTTCCCTCGCTCGCAGGCCTGAGGACGACGCGCGCGGCGTCGAACTGGCCGACGATCTCGTGCGTGATCGTCTGCCCGTGCTTCGGCACCGTGAACAGGTTCTTCTTGGCGTCCTCGACGGCCTTGGAGATGGCGAGCGGGACCTCCCGCGCCTTTCCGTAGCCGAGACCGACCCGGTCGGTCTCGTCACCGATGACGACGAGCGCGGTGAACGAGAACCGCCTGCCGCCCTTCACGACCTTGGCGACACGGTTGATCTCGATCACCCGCTCCTTCAGCTCGCGGGAGTCAGCGACTTCCCTGGTGCTCAAAATACGAGTCCTTCCTCGCGTGCGGCCTCGGCGAGCGCCTGCACGCGTCCGTGGTAGAGGTAGCCGCCGCGATCGAAGACGCAGCGCTCGATCTTGGCCTTCTTCGCGGCCTGCGCCAGCGCCTTGCCGACGGCGGTCGCCTGTTCGGTCTTCGAGCCGGATGATTGGACCGTGGACCAGCTTGCCGAGGCAAGCGTGCGACCGCTCTGGTCGTCGACGAGCTGCGCGAAGATGCCACGGTTCGAGCGGAACACGGCAAGCCGCGGCCGCTCGGCGGTCCCGGCGATCTTGCCGCGGATGCGGCGCTGGCGGCGCATGCGCGCTTGGCGCTTGGTCAAAACCGTCACGCGCGCTTCCCGACCTTCCTGCGAACCTGCTCGCCCTGGTAGCGGATGCCCTTGCCCTTGTACGGCTCGGGCGGGCGGACCTTGCGGATCTCGGCGGCGGTCTGACCTACCGCCTGCTTGTCGATGCCCTTGACGACGATCTGCGTCGGGATCGGCACCTCGAAGGTGATCCCGTCGCGCGGCTTGATCGTCACCGGATGCGAGAACCCGACTGCGAGCTCGAGCTCGGCGCCCTTGAGTTGCGCGCGGTAGCCGACTCCGAGAATCTCGAGGTGCTTCTCGTATCCCCTGGTGACCCCTTCGACCATGTTGGCGACGAGCGTGCGGGTGAGACCGTGCAGCGCGCGATCCTCGCCCCGGTTCGTGGGGCGGGTGACGACGATCTCCTCCTCGATCTTCTCGATCTGCATGCGCGCGGGCACGACCTGGCTCAGCTCGCCGAGCGGGCCGTTGACCTGGACGCGGCCGGGAGAGAGCGCAACCATCACTCCTGAGGGCAGCTCGATGGGCTTGCGGCCGATTCGCGACATTCGAAACCGCTTACCAGACGAAGGCGATCACTTCGCCGCCGACGCCGCGCTCGGCGGCCTGGCGGTGGGTGATCACCCCGGTCGATGTGGACATGATGGCGGTGCCGAGCCCGCCGAGCACGCGCGGCAGGCGGTCCTTGCCCGCGTAGACGCGTCGGCCGGGCTTGGAGACACGCTTGAGATCGGTGATGACGCGGCGGCGGTCACGGGCGAACTTGAGCTCGACCACGAGCGTTCTGTACGACAGCGGCTGGTCCTTCTCGTCTTTCGTCTCGATAACTCGGAAATCCGCGATGTAGCCCTCGTCCTTCAGGATGCGCGCGATCTCCTCCTTCATGCGAGAGGTCGGCATGGACGCAGACTCGTGCAGCGCGCGATTCGCGTTGCGGATGCGGGTGAGCATGTCGGCGATCGGATCGGTGAGCACGCTTCCTCCTACCAGCTCGACTTCGTCATGCCCGGGATTGCGCCCTGGTGGGCAAGCTCCCGCAGGCAGATTCGGCAGAGCCCGAACTTGCGATAGACCGCACGCGGGCGACCGCACTTGTTGCAGCGCGAGTACGCGCGCACCTTGTGCTTCGAACCACGCTGTTGCTTGACGACGAGCGACTTCTTGGCCATACGTTAGGAATCCCTTCTCTCTCCGGCGAACGGCATGCCGAGGGCGCCGAGCAGCGCGCGCCCGTGCTCGTCCGTCGTCGCCGAGGTGGTGATCGCAATGTCGAGCCCGCG
>Ga0136613_10001941_pt1 | contig 10905 bp, 12 predicted proteins | sample AntDrymUQ2722106_2_FD_106649 | JGI IMG/M metagenome (GOLD analysis project Ga0136613, IMG submission 106649) | Polar desert sand microbial communities from Dry Valleys, Antarctica - metaG UQ272 (21.06) | ecosystem: Environmental > Terrestrial > Soil > Desert | place: Antarctica: Dry Valley... | reverse complement strand
GGGGGTGTGACAGCGAGGGGGCGGCAACTCGGCGGTGGTGACGGTCAGCGGAAGGAGCCGCTGACCAGCGCTTCTATCGCCCGAGCGCAAGTGGCTTCCGCTTCCGATCCTGCTTTGGAAGCAGCGGGTCGTGGGTTCGAGTCCCATCGTCTCCACCAAGAAAGTCCAGTTCAAAGGCTATATCTGCCCTACGGTCGGGCTCCCAGATCCGGCCCGTGACCTTGGCGTGACCTAATCGTGACAATCGCCAAGCTGTTGTTCGAACACGGCCGCCCGGGTGGCCCTGGGGATGCACACGCCGATCGAATGCGAGAGACTCAAGTCACCGTCTGCCGTGGCATGAAATCCACCCAGCCGACTCCACAGAACGCGGGGAATCCAACCCTCCACCAAACCCGAGGCGGTTCACCGCAGGATGCCCCCGTGCGCCGGTGCACGTTCCCAGAAGAGGCGGTTGACTACCACCTTGCCTGACGTCGACGTCTCCGGCAGCCCGGTGAGAACGAGACGCTCGCCCTCCCATGCCACCGTACGGACGAGATCCGTGCCGATCCAGTTCGGGAAGAGGGCGAAGGCGACCTGGTGGGTGACCGTCTCGTCCGACAACACCCAGGTACCGCCGTAGGAGACGTAGCCGAGTGCCGCGACCTCGCGCTCTCCGGCTGATGATTGGTGGAACTGGCTGGCCTGTGACCGTGGCCGATCGGCGTGCATGAGGATCGCCGACATGTGGCCGTCCGCGGCATACATGATCTGACCCTTGGCGTCCTCGCCCATGGGGAAGCCCCGGAAGGTGCCGTCCACCGTGTAGTCCCAGCGGGTGAGAAGCCAGCAGCCGTGCAGCTGCTCGGGCTCGGTCATGAGGCGTCGGCCGTGACGCGATCGACCGCATACTCCCGCAGCCGCTTGCAATCGACCTCGCCGTTCGCAGCCCGGCCGATCGTGTCGATGGCCACGACCCGCCATGTCAAGAAACGGTCACCGTGGACGAGTGCGGGCGCGTCCGGCGGGAGGTCGGCGATCACCTCCCAGACGTCGGCGAAGTTCCAGTCTCCCTGCTCAGCCATCGCTCGAGGCCTCCATCGTGTGCTCCTTCTGCTCGAAAGACACCTTGATCCCGGTGGCGTTGAACTTCCCGACCAGCTCGCCGTCAGCCAACAGGTCGCACTCGGCCCAAACGAGCTGGCGACCGCCGCGAAGCACCCGGGCCTCGGCTCGCAACGTCTCGACCTTGCTGGCCTTGACCGGGCGGATGAAGCGCGAGAACAGGTCGACAGTCGTGATGGCGGTCACCCGCATCTCGTCGTTCGTCATGGTCGTCGTCGTGGCCATGGCCATCGCCGCGTCCGCCATGACGCTGGCCACGCCACCCTGCACCATCCCCATGGGGTTGGCGTGATCTTCACGCACGGCCAGCTCGTAGACCGCTGCACCCCGCCCATGGTCGACCAACCGCATGCCCACCAGCCGCTCGACCGGCGACACCAGCTCCCCGTTCTTCAGCGTTTCCATCATCTTGTCCACGAACGTATGGCTCATCGGTGCTCTCCTGACCGGGATCGGGTCGCTATGACACACGTGACTCTGTTCGCGCAAGCATCCGGGCGCCAATCCGGTCAGACGCAGCCGGAGAGGGGCGGTGTACTCAGGCGCCCTCGCGGTGGTCCCGATGGCCACCGCAGAGACCGTGCAGCTGCCATTGCGCGCGCGCCGATGGACTGACGCCATGGGCCGCGCCGGCGAGTAGGTTCGGGAGGCGAACGAAGGGGCGCGTCGGCCAAACACCTCGACCGAGAACGACGACCGTAGGAGATTCGACCGTGACCGACACCGACCCGGCGCTGTTCGACCCGCTGCAGGCCGGCGTGCCGCCCGATCCCTACCCGCTTTACGATCGTCTCCGGCAGGAGGATCCGGTGCACCGCAGCAGCACCGGTCGCTGGCTGCTCACCCGGTACGAGGACTGCTCGTCGGTGCTGCGCCACCCGGCCATGAGCATGGCCCAGCGACGGGCCACCGGCGACTCCGACGAGGCCCAGTTGCTGGCTGCGTACCTCTCCAACCTCATGCTGTTCAACGATCCTCCCATCCACACCCGGCTTCGGGGACTGGTGAGCAAGGCGTTCACCCCGCGGGTGGTTGAGCGCCTCCGTCCCCGGATCACCGAGCTGGTGGACGAGCTGCTCGACGTGGCCGCCGAGGCGGGCCGCATCGACGTCATCGCCGAGTTCGGCCGACCGCTTCCGGTCACCGTCATCGCCGAGATGCTCGGAGTGCCGGCCGAGGACCAGGGCACCTTCCGGGGATGGTCGGAGGCGCTGGCTCACACCGTCGATCCCGACATGGACGCCGAGACGGCCGGCCGAGCCGCGGCGGCCGGCCTGGAGTTCATGGCCTACTTCACCGCCATGGCCGAGGAGCGCCGCCAGGATCCCCAGGATGACCTCTTGAGCGGTCTCGCCGCCGCCGAGGATGAGGGTGACCGACTCACCGCCGATGAGCTGGTGACCAACTGTATCCTGTTGCTCATCGCCGGCCACGAGACGACCACCAATCTCATCGGCAACGGCACCCTGGCCCTGCTCCGAAACCCCGCGGAACTGTCCCGCTGGCGAGCCGATCCGTCGCTGGCCAAGACCGCGGTCGAAGAGCTGTTGCGTTACGACAGCCCGGTGCACCTGACCGCCCGGACGGCGATGCAAGACGTCACCGTCGGCGACACCGAGGTGAAGGCGGGGGAGCCGCTCACCCTCTTGCTCGCTGCCGCGAACCGCGACCCGGACGAGTTCGCTGACCCGGCCGTCCTCGACATCGGCCGCGTCGAGAACCGCCACCTCGCGTTCGGTGGCGGCCCGCACTTCTGCCTCGGCGCCGCCTTGGCCCGGCTCGAGGGCCAGATCGCCCTGTCCGCCCTGGTCACCCGCTTTCCTCGCCTGCAGCTGACCGCCGACGAGTTCGAGTGGAACCCGACCACCACCCTGCGGGGGTTGCGGGCCCTGCCGCTGTCTGTGTGACCGGTCCTGGAACCGATGCTTTGGTGACATCAGCCCCCCGGCGGTTTGGCCGGCATGTGGAGCAGCGCGGCGCTTGCCCACGCCCGGACGCAGCGCCCGTCTCGGCGCAGCCGCGCTTCACGGGCTGAGATCGGGCCCGATCCTCACTGCCGCCCCGAGGCAGGGGGTTCGGGCGCTCGGTCCCGCACCCGGTCGGGGATGGCGGTGAGAAGCCACGCGATCGCCAGCACGAGCAGGCCGCCGACGCCGTCGAGGACGAAGTGGTTGGCGGTCACCACCGTGCCGAAGAGCTGCGCCACCGGATAGGCGACCAGCAGCGCCTTCACCCACGGCCGGCTCACCATGGGCCACAGGGCGAACGCCACCAGCGACGAGATCCCGATGTGGAGGCTCGGCATGGCGGCGTAGATGTTGTCGGCCGCCGTCGACCGGCTGGTCTCGCCGAGTCGGTAGTAGTCGAGGCGGGTGTCGACGAACCCGTAGCTCTCTGGCATGAGCCGCGGCGGCATCAGCGGGTACAACCAGAAGCCGATCAGCGCCAACACCAGCATGCACAGCAGCGTGTTGCGCCAGCGCACGTAGCGTGCCGGCGCCTTGCGGTACAGCCAGACCAGCGCGATCACCGGCACGATGAAGTGCGCGGTGCCGTAGAAGACGTTCCAGAAGCCGATGAACCCGCGCCACGACAAGAAGAGCTCCTGGATCGTCTCCTCGTGGTACATCCCCGTCCAGCGCTCCGCGGTAACGATCTGCTTGGCGTGGTCGAACGCTTCGGCCCGCGTGCCGGTGAGCTGGTCGCGCCCCCAGTCGTAGGCCGTCACCAGGCCGCGCACGGCGAGCAGTTCGAGGATCCACCCGCCTCGGACCCGCTTGCTCAGCGGGCCGTGCGCCACGACGCGGGTGGTTGCAGTCATCGATGACGAACGTAGCCGCACGCTCGCGGCGCGAACACCGCGCCGGCGCGAGACTTGACGGCGCGTGGCGACCGAGGCGACACCGGGAGCGCAGTCCGCAACTGCGGGCACCGACGCGCCTGGTGCCCGCCGCAGCCGTTGGCGTCGAGGTGGGCCCTTGCGGCCTCGCGAGCTGCAGGGTGAGACGAACCGCGGGATGCTCGACATCGCCCACCGGCTGCGCCGCGTCGCCGTCCTCGCGCTCGCGCTCGCCGTCCCCTTCGTGACCGCGGTTCCGCTCAACGTGCGCGTCGGGCTCAGTGCGACGGCGATCGGCTACGTCTGTGCGTCCGAGCTCATCACTCGGGCCGCCCGCCGCTGGCCCGCCTTCCCGGCGGGCTGGCTCCAGCCGCTGCTCGGCATCGTGGTCCTCTTCGTCGCGACCGTCACCGTCCCCTCCGTGCAGACCGCCGCGCTGCTCCTCTATGCGCTGGTGATCACCTTTCACTCGTGCCTCGGCGGCCTCGCCCTCGGTCTCGGGCTCGCGGCACCGGTCCTGCTCGCCACCGGTGTCGCGGCGGTGCTCTCGCCGAACGACGACCGACCCGGCGCGCTGACGCTGATGATGTTCGCGGTGGTCGTTCCCGCACTCGCCCTCGCGGTGGAGGGCCTGATGCGGGAACGTCGACGGTCTGGCGCCCGGCTGGCCCGATTGCACGACGCCCTCGGCGCGGTCGCGATCGAGCCCGACCTCCACTCGACGCTCGAGTCCATCGTGACCGCGGTCCGGACGGCGGTCGGTGCCGAGCAGGCGGGCGTGTTGCTCCGGGAGGGCGATCACCTGGCGATCGTCGCTCCCCGACAGATGGAGCCCGACTGGTCGGCAGCCGAGGTGGCCCGCTTCACCGGACTCGAGCTCGCCCTCGGCGACGCCGGGCCGATGGGCCGCACGATCCTGCGGAACGCGCCGACCGTCGTCCCCGATGTTCGTCACGACGATCGCTTCCCCGAATGGGTGCGGGGCTGGGGCGATGCCCTTGCCGGCTACGGGTACACGACGTTCGCGACCGTCCCCCTCCGGGTCGGGGACGAGGTCATCGGTGTCATCAACTCGGTGTACCGGGGCCGGCGCGGGCTCGACGCCGACGACCTCGCCGTCCTCGACGCCTTCGCCGAGCGGGCGTCGACCGTGATCGTGCGGGCCCAGGCCTTCGAGCGGGAGCGGGCGGCAGCCGAGCGGCTCACCCAGCTCGACGAAGCCAAGCGCGAGTTCCTGGCACTCGTGGCCCACGAGCTGCGTACGCCGCTCACCGCCGCCAAGGGCTTCGTCGACACGGTGATCCTGCACTGGGATCGCCTGCCAGAGGAACGCCGCCGCGAGCTGCTGCGCCGGGCCTCGGGGAACACCGACGAGCTGGCTCGGCTCATCAGCCAGCTCCTCGACTTCGTCCGCACCGACTCCAGCGAGCTCAAGCTCGCGCCGAAACCGCTGCGGGTGCTCGACGCGGCGACCGACGTGGTGCGCGCGCTTGCGCCGGTGCTGTCGTCGCATCGCGTGGAAGCGGAGGTCGACGACCACCTCGTCGTCAAGGCCGATCCGGACGCGCTCAACCACGTGCTCGTCAACCTGCTCACGAACGCGGTGCGCTACTCGCCCGTGGGGAGCTGCGTGCTCGTCACTGCGACCGCGCGCGACGGGGTCGCAGTGATCTCGGTGCGGGACGAGGGTGCCGGCATCGCAGCCGAGGAGCAGGAACGGATCTTCGAACGCTTCTACCAGGGCTCCGACCAGGGTGGCGCGCGCCGGGGGACCGGCATCGGCCTGTCGATCGCCCGCCGGTTCGTGGAGCTCTCCGGTGGACGGCTGTGGGTCGACAGCGAACCCGGGAGGGGTTCCACGTTCTCGCTCAGCGTCCCGCTCGCCTCGGTCGGAGCGGTGGAAGCGGCGGGGTCGCCGATCGCTCGGGACGACGGCTCAGACGTCGCGCTCCTTGCGACGGACGAGGAACGTGGCGGTGCCGCGTGAGGCGAGCGCCCCCTCGACGTCGCGCACCCACGACTCGAGGTACGCGACCTGGCGGGTGAGGCGGACGACCTCGCCGCGCACCGCGAGCGCGTCGCCGGCCTTGACGGCCACCATCGTCTCGTACTTGAGGTCGAGGGTGGCGACACGGTCGCCCGAATCGAGCGCGGCGTTGGCGGCGAAGTTCATGGCGGCGTCGTGGATCACGCCGTACACGCCGCCGTGCACGATCCCGAAGGGGTTGCACGCCAGCTCCGTCGGTTGCCAGTTCGCGAGGGCGTACCCCTCGCCGTAGCTGTCGAACGACAGGCCGAGGCGCCCGAGCAGCTCCATCCCACCGTCGCCGAGCGACCGATCCATGTTCCGGGGCACGAGCCGGGAGCGTAGCGACGCCGGCTCGGCGTTCCCGCCCCATGGGTATCCTCGATCCGATCGCCGGACCGCCGGCGGACCGATCTCGAGGAGCCTCCATGCCCACCGCAGTCATCGTCGACGCCGTTCGTACCCCCCTCGGGCGGCGCAACGGCAAGCTGAAGGACACGCACCCGGTCGATCTCGCCGCCCGTACCCTCCGCGCGTTGGTCGAACGCCAAGACCTCGATCCGGGCGAGGTCGACGACGTCATCATGGGCTGCGTCATGCAGGTCGGCGACCAGGCCGTCAACGTGGGGCGCAACGCCGCGCTCGCAGCCGGCTTCCCGGAGTCGGTGCCGGGGACAAGCATCGACCGCCAGTGCGGCTCATCGCAGCAGGCCGCCCACTTCGCCGCCCAGGGCGTGATGGCGGGCGCCTACGACGTGGTCATCGCCGCCGGGGTCGAGAACATGACCCGCGTCCCGATGGGCGCGTCGATGATCCCGGGTGGCGTCCCGTTCGGGCCGGAGATGCTGGCGCGCTACCCGGGCCTGGTGCCCCAGGGGATCTCGGCTGAGCTGATCGCCGAACAATGGGACATCTCGCGCGAGGACAACGACCGCTTCTCGGCCGAGTCGCACCAGCGCGCCGCGCGCGCCACCGAGGAAGGCCGCTTCGAGGCCGAGATCGTGCCGGTGCCCGTGACGACCGATGACGGCGACGAGCTCATGGCCCGCGACGAGGGCTTCCGCCCCGACAGCTCGGTCGACACGCTCGCCAAGCTGAAGCCGGCGTTCAAGGACGACGGCGTGATCACCGCGGCCAACTCGTCGCAGATCAGCGACGGCGCGGCCGCGGTGCTCGTGATGAGCGAGGAGCGGGCCAACGCGCTCGGTCTCACCCCCAAGGCCCGTTTCCACGCGTTCGCGCTCGCGGGCGTCGACCCGGTGATGATGCTCACGGGCCCGATCCCGGCCACCGCCAAGGTGCTGGAGCGGGCGAAGATGACCCTCGGCGAGCTGGACCTCATCGAGATCAACGAGGCGTTCGCGCCGGTCGTGCTGTCGTGGGCCCAGGAGCACCGTCCCGACATGGCCAAGGTCAACGTCAACGGCGGCGCCATCGCCATCGGGCACCCGCTCGGGGCGTCGGGGGCGCGGCTCATGGCCACGCTCGTGCACGAGCTCGAGCGCACCGGCGGCCACTTCGGTCTACAGACCATGTGCGAGGGCGGCGGGATGGCCAACGCCACCATCATCGAGCGCCTGGGCTGACCCGGCCGGGCCGGGCGCGGGGCACCGCGAGACGGGACACTGCCGTGCTGTGGACGCTGCTGCGGGTCGTCTTGGCATTGGCCGCGGCCGTGACCATCTACGTGTTGGGCGCGGCGTTGCTGCGGGTGTTCAAGGTCCCGGCCGAGGAGCCCGGGCCCGATCCGGCGTTGCTCCGACCCGTCGACGTGCGGTTCCGCTGTGAGCACTGCGGGGCGGAGGTCACGATGACCGTCGCCGCCGGCGACGACCCCGACCCGCCCCGTCACTGTCGCGACGACATGGCCATGGTCGCCGACCCGACCTGAATCCCCAGCCTGTGGAAAACGCTGGGGAAAGTTACAGAGATGGCATTCGACCGACGCCTGTCGTTCACCTCAGACGGGTCGAGAGCATGAAGCCGCCGGTGATGAGACCGAGGCCGATCAGGAGGAAGCTGTTGGTGGCTTCCTTGCCGGGGAGCACCTCGAGGTAGTTGCCGGCGATGACCAGGATGCCGGCGATCATCATCGTGAACATCGTCACCGGCACCCAGAGCTTGCTCGCCGGGGCCTTCTTCGGCGACGGTGGCGTGTAGCGGCTGCGCCGGGCCCGGGCGGCGGCCGCCTTGGCCTCGACGGCCTTGATCTCCTTCTTGGAGCGTCGCCGGGCCTTGTCGGCCGGTTTAGCCGTGCGGGAGGGAGCCTGGCCCGCTTCGGCGTTGCCGGTCTTGGACGACGAGGAGCGAGACGGCGCCACCGCGGCATCGTACCCGGGGGCCAGCGGTTTCTCCGAGGCTCGGCGCCACATTCCAGAGGTACCGTGGGTCGGTGGGAACTCGCGTCGTCGTGATCGACAACTACGACTCGTTCGTCTACAACCTCGTCCAGTACCTGGGGGAGCTCGGGGCCGAGCCGGTCGTGCGCCGCAACGACCAGGCGAGCCTCGGTGAGCTGGTCGAGCTGGCCCCCGACGCGGTGCTGGTGTCGCCGGGCCCGGGCCATCCCGGGCAAGCCGGGGTGTCGTCGGAGGCCATTGCCACCTTCGGGGAACGGGGCGTGCCCGTGCTGGGCGTCTGTCTCGGCCACCAGTGCATCGGTGACGCGTACGGCGGCACGGTCGTGCGCGCGCCCCGGGTGATGCACGGCAAGACGTCGGAGATCCGCCACGACGGTGACGGTGTGTTCGCCGGGGTCCCGAACCCGCTGATTGCCACTCGCTACCACTCCCTCGTGGTCGACCGCGACTCGGTGCCTGACGACGTGCTGGCCGTCACCGCCGAGAGCGAGGACGGGCTCGTCATGGGGCTGCGCCACCGCGACCTCCCGGTGGAGGGCGTGCAGTTCCACCCGGAGTCGATCCTCACGACAGCCGGTCACGCGCTGTTGGCGAACTTCCTCGCTCAGGTCGCGCCCGCCGGCTGAGCCGGTGGCGCGCTCCTACGGGAGCCGGGCAGTGCCGGCCTCGACCACCGCGAGCCCGTCGGCGACGAGCGAGGCGAGCGCGCCCGCGTCCAGCCCTACGGCGCTCACCTCGCCCTGGGTTCGCACCATCGCCAACACCGTTCCCCGCCGCTGGCGGAACGAGCCCTCGTACGGGGCCTGGGACCGGCGGCGCTCACCCGCACGCTCGCCGCGGGTGGCGCACCCGGTCCGCAGCGGGCACTCGTCGCAGCGTGGGGAACGCGGTCGGCACACCTCCGCCCCGACGTCCATGAGCGCCAGGAGCCGGTCGCGCCCCCGAAGTGGTGCGCCGATCGCGGTCATCGCGACGTCGAGGGCGCGCGGGGAGAGGTGCGCGCCCTCGACCCGTTCGAGGGCACGGCGGACGTTCACGTCGACGGCGGGTACGTCGGCGTCGTCGACCTGCGCGGCGACGGCCCCGGCGGTGTAGCGACCGACCCCAGGAAGGACGCACAGATCGTCGGGCCACCCCTGTTCGGCGACGAAGCTCGCGGCGTCGTGCAGCCGCCGAGCCCGGCGCGGGTAGCCGAGCCGGCCCCACGCGGCGATCACCGCGCCGGGCGGGCTGCCTGCCATGGCCTCGGGGGTCGGGAAGCGGGCCATGAACGCGGGCCATGCGCTTCGCACCCGCGGCACCTGGGTCTGGTGCAGCATCACCTCGGACACCAGCACCGCCCAGCGGTCACGGGTGGCGCGCCAGGGAAGGTCGTGGCGGCCGTGGTCGGCGTACCAGGAGGCGAGAGGCGCGCCGATCACCGCCGGTCGGTCAGGGCGCACCGGGTGGCACTGGCGGCGAAGTGGTGGTGGACGTTGGCGGCGACGTGGTCGGCGGCGGCGTGGTGGTCGGCGGCGGCGTGGTGGTCGGCGGCGGTGTGAACGTCCCGATCGTGATCGTGACCGTCGACCCGCGCGGCGCCTGGCCGCCGGCGGGTGCCTGCGAGATCACCCGGCCGTTGTTGGGCTCGGTCGACTCGGCCTGTTGCACGCTCACCACGAACCCCGCCGCCTCGAGCTGCGCCCGCGCCTCGCCTTCGGCGAGCCCACGGGTCTCGGGCACCGCGACCTGCTCCGTTCCCGTGGATACGATCAGCGTCACCTCGCTGTTGCGCGCGACCTCGGTGCCCTCGGCCGGCTCGGTGCGGATGGCGCGACCCGATTCGATCTCGGTGCTCCCCTCCATCCGCACCGTGAACTGGAGCCCGGCGTCGCGCAGCGTTGCCTCGGCGTCGGCCTGGGGGCGGTTGGAGACGGGCGGCACGGTCACCGGCGCCTCCGCGGCGACGAACAGGACGATCTCCGAGGTCTTGCTCACCTCGGTTCCCTCCGCCGGGTCCGACGAGAGGACCGTGCCCGCCGCCTCGTCGTCGGTGGGCATCGGTTGGGCTCTGATGTTCGTGAGACCAACCTGGCGCAGCGCGTTCTCGGCCTCGGCCTGCGTCAAACCCTCGACCGGCGGGACCGTCGCAGTGGCCGGGCTCACGGTGAGCGTCACCGTGCCCCCTTCGGCGAGTCGCCGGCCCTCGGCGGGGTCCTGGGCGAGCACCTCGCCGGCCGGCTTGGCGCTGGCGCGCTCGCGGCGGCGCACCTCGAACCCTTCATCGACGAGTCGCGCCCGGGCTTCGTCGAACTGCTGACCCACCACGCTCGGAACGGCGAGGCGCGCCGCCTCGGGGTCGGAGCCCCCCCCGGCCAGGAGGAGGAACAGCAACACGCCACCGAGGAGCGCGATCAGTAGCACCAGCGCGACGATCGCTCCCGCACCCGGACCCTTGCGTCCGGCTCGACGCTCGTCGCGCTCGGCCCGGCGCTCGTCGCGCCGGGTGGCCGCCACCGCTGTCGGCATCGCGGTGGTCGTGGCCGCAGCGGCTGCGCCTGGCACCCCGGCCACCAACGCCGTCACCGGGGCCG
>Ga0136613_10001940_pt1 | contig 10908 bp, 9 predicted proteins | sample AntDrymUQ2722106_2_FD_106649 | JGI IMG/M metagenome (GOLD analysis project Ga0136613, IMG submission 106649) | Polar desert sand microbial communities from Dry Valleys, Antarctica - metaG UQ272 (21.06) | ecosystem: Environmental > Terrestrial > Soil > Desert | place: Antarctica: Dry Valley... | reverse complement strand
GTTCGCGCCGGAGCTTCGTAGGTGTTCCGAGACGTCTCTACCGCACGCAGGGACACCTTCAAGACGTCTTGCGACCCAGAGACGTCCTCGCTCAGGTCGAACGCCAAGTTCGCTCGGAGCGGACGTCGAAGTCCGCAACGCCGCCCGAAGCTCGGCCGGCTGCGATCTCCAGCCCTGGCTCCGAGCGTAGTGGCCCAACCGCAGCGGCGTTGCGCGTGAAGCCCACAGCGCCGCTCCGTCTCCCGTACAGCGGCCTCTCGCGCAAAGCAGCGGTCAGACGGCGGCTCGCCGAGGCTGTCCCCTCGCATGGAAACGAGCAGTCAGCGCGTCGCTGCTGCCTTTCCACGGATGAAGGAGTGGGCTGGGCCCCGATCGCGCGCCGGCGGACGCTCGCAGGTCAATGCGCACGTCCGGTACACACCAGTGCAGGCACACGATGGAAGGCTGCACCAATGGCTGAGTGGACGGTTTCGACGAACCTCATCTCGTTCGCCCCGGCGTTCGCAGACCCGCCGCTATTCGGATGGCCGACTGATGGGCCCGAGGCGCAGGTGGTCGCGAAGATAGAGCCTGGGGACGAGATCGTTCCGAAGTTCTCCCAAGCCCCGGGGTTCGGGGCAGACGGGCAGGAGGAGTACCAGCGTCTCATCTGCGAGGGGTTAGAGCTCGACTTTGACGTTCTGGTCAAGCACTACAACGACACGATCAAATGGGGGTTGGGGGCGGTCCCCTTCATCTGGCGTGTCACCAAACGCGACGCTGATGTCTCTGGTCTCCCCAACCCGTGGGAGGCGGTGACAATCGAGCGCGACGATCTGGAGTATCCGCTCTCGACGCAGGAGTTCCTCCGGCTGCGCGCGGTTCCGACGAAGCTCGCGCGCCAGTTCAAGGCGATGGCGGCGCCCGGCCGGCGGATCCAGCCACTCGACCCGGGGACCGTCGCCGAGATCCGTCGTTGGGGGCGGCCTCCACGACCGCGAGGAGGGGCTGCGGCGCTTGTCGGTCGTCTGGGCCGCGTCGGCTCAGGAGGCGGTCGCGCTACTTGAAGCGAAGCAGCGGCCCTCGCTACCAGGCGATCAGGCGTTCCTCGCGCACGAGGAGAGCATGAGCGGCCTCTACGAGTCGGAGGCCCCCGGCTCGCTGAGTCGCGTCGGTAAGGAGTCGATCAGCTACACGATCACCGAGCTGCGCGAGCTCTTCACCAAGGCCGCGGCGCGCAAGCGCAGAAACGAGAACTTCTCGATCGCGCACCCAATGGCAGCGCTCGACGAGTTGGCAAAGCTCGCGAGGGATCCGGGGGTCCTTGCGGTCGACGATTTCGCCAGCTTCCACGATCGCTTCGTGATCCTCCCTCGCAAGACCAACGAGGCGCTGCCGATCGCCAACCGTCCACTCCCCGAGAAGCCGCCCGTGATCGAGGATCCCGAGCGGCCCGAAGGCCCGGATGTCGAGGAGGACGAGTTGGCGCGGCTGCAGGGGCTGGAGGTCTCCGCGGTTGAGGACGAGCTCGGGCCCGAGATCGAGATGCCCGCGGCGGTCCTCGCCGAAGCGGTTACCGCGCTGCGCGCCGGTAAGCACCTGCTGCTCTCAGGGCCTCCGGGCACCGGCAAGTCGACGCTGGCGACGGCCCTCTGTCGCGCCGTGCTCGACGATCAGTTCGACGTGGTCACGGCGACCGCCGACTGGACGACCTTCGACACGATCGGCGGCTACCTACCTCAGGAGAATCAGACGTTGCGAAGCCGAGCCGGACGCGATCCAGCTCTCGGCCGGACAGGCGCGCCTCCTGCAGGACGTGCCCGGCCCCGCAAGCCGGCGCTCGTGCTCCGGACCGACAGTGCGAACGTCTACGGCACCAGTCTGCCGATGTCAGACATGTTCATCGAGCGCCGCTGGTCTTAGAACCGGCTGACGACCACTATCCCGGTCAGGCCGAAGTCAGACATTCGCTCGATCGCGGCAGGGACGTCGTCCAGCTTGAGTTCGGCGGTCACGATGTCGCGCGGGCGCAGCGTCCCGCGCGCGACGAGCGACAGCAGCTCGGGGTAGGTGTGCACGGGGTTGCCGATGCTGCCGAGGATGTCGATCTCACGAAAGGTGATCTGGTCGAGCGGGATCGAGCTGGCGCCGGCATCGTCCTGGGTCGTGAGGCCGACCTGGACGTGGCGGCCGCCGGGCCGGAGAGAGTCGATTCCGTTACGGAAGGTGACGCTGGACCCCAGTGCGTCGAAGCTTGCGTGGGCGCCTCCCGCGGTGAGCTCCAACACTGCTGCGGCCGGGTCGCCGCGGGCGGCGTGGAGGGTGTGTACGGCTCCGACGCGGCGGGCGAGCTCGAGCTTGGCGTCGTCGATGTCGATCGCGACCGTCTGGACACCGAGCGCGGCGAGGATCTGCACGAGCGAGAGCCCGAGCCCGCCGCAGCCGTAGACGGCAGCCCACTCGCCGCCTTGCGCCCGCGCCCGGTGCACGACCGCGTGGTATGCGGTCATGTAGCGGCAGCCCATCGCCGCTGCTGCGACCGGATCGACGGCGTCGGGCAGCGGGATGCAGTTGACGTCGGCGTTGGGAATGCGCGCGAACTGCGCGAACGCCCCATCGTGCGAGCTGCCGATGTAGTCGGCGTGGGGGCAGCGGTGGGTGGCGCCGGACAGGCAGGTGGTGCAGCGGCCGCAGGCCTCGTGGAAGGGGACGCAGACGCGCATCCCCGGGACGACCGTCGCGACGTCGGCGCCGATGCTGCGCACGAGGCCGCTCGCCTCGTGGCCGAGGATTCGCGGCAGCTCGACGCCGATGCCCTCCCACGACCAGTCGCCCTGCCAGAGGTGCCAGTCGCTGCGGCAGATGCCGCAGGCGAGCACCTCGATGACGGCGTCGCGCCGGCCGGGTTCCGGCGTTTCGACCTCGACGAGCCGCAGCGGCGCGCCGACGGCGCTCATCTGAATCGCCCTCATGCGGGTTGGCGCGCCGGAGCGGAGCGGGGACCGGCTGAGAAGCGGGCCGGGATGCGCAGGCGCTCGAAGACGGTGCCCGCGCTCGACGTCGGTTCGACGCCCTCCTCCACGATCTCGTAGTCGGGCAGCCGCCGCAGCACCTCCTCGAGCACGATTCGCAGCTCCGCCTTGGCGACGGTGGCGCCCAGGCAGCGATGGACGCCTATCCCGAACGTGAGATGCGGGTTCGGCGAGCGATCGAGCCGCACCGTGTCGGGCTCGGGGAACACGTCCTGGTCGCGGTTCGCCGACGCCCACAGCAGGAGGGCCTTCTCGTCCTTGCGCAGGCATTGGCCGCCGACCTCGACGTCCTCGCGGATGAACCGCGCGAAGCCCTGAACGGGCGGCTCGTAGCGCAGCAGCTCGTCGACCGCGGCGGGCAGGAGTGCGGGATCCTCGATGAGGCGGGTGCGAAGGCCGGGGTCGTGGCCGAGGTGGAAGAGCATGTTGCCGATCGCCGCGACGGTGGTGTCGACGCCGCCGAAGATGACCATCATGCCGAGCGCGATGATCTCGTCGTCGCGCAGCGGCCGGTCGCCGACGTTGCTCTCGAGCAGCCGGGAGATCAGGTCGTCGCCCGGCTCGCGCCGGCGCAGCTCGAGGTTCTCGGCCACACGGCGCCGGATGTCGTCCACCCCCGCCGCGCCGGCCAGCCGCTCGGGGTCGTCGCCCGCGTGAGACGTGAACTGCTTGATCGGGTCGAGCACGTCGCGCCACAGGTCGGGCGGCCAGCCCATCAACGCCATCGTGACCTTGCCGGGGATCGGTCGCGCGAGGTCGCGCGCGAAGTCGCAGGCGCCGCGCTCGATCACGTCGTCGATGGCCTCGGTCACCCATCCGCGTATCGCCGGCTCGAGCGCGTGCACGGCGCGCACGCTGAACAGGTGGTTGAGGGTGCGCCGGTACTGGGCGGTCAGCGGGGGGTCGGACTGGACCGGCAGCAGCCAGCCCTGGTGGGTCTCCGGGATCAGCAGGTCGTCCTCGTCGGAGGAGAAGACCTTCGGGTTCAGCGACGCCGCGCGCACGTCCGCATATCGCGACAGGACCCAGAAGCCGGCGTCGTACGTGTCGGCGTGTGCCACTGGACAGCGTTCTCGCAGCTCTCGGTAGATCGCCCAGGGGTCGCGAGCGAACTCCGGGTCGTGGTGATCGAAGCGATAGGTCGGCCGGTCGTCGCTCATCGGCTCGATCCTAGGTCGGGGGGGCGGGTGGCTCGTCCTACGCGCGCCGGAACCGGCGTCCCGACCATGCGACGCGCGCCGGATGCAACCCTCGGTACATGACCGCTCACGCGCGTCCAGGCAGCCGCCGTCGTCCCGTGGGTCACGGCCCGGCCTGCGCGTAGGCGACCGCCACCTCGGCAGCGAGGCCCGCGTTGTCGACGATCAGGTCCTTGTTCACCCGTGCCGTGCGACCGCCGCTGTGCTCGTGGAGGTGCGCGAGCACGAACGGCGTGACCGCCTGGCCCGACACGCCGTTGGTCACCGCGGCGCCGACGGCCTCCTCGATCAGCGGCTCGATGTCCTCGATGCTCTCGGTCGGAGGCCGGGCGAGCAGGATCGCCCCTGAGCGCCGCAGCTGCACCCAGTGAGCGTGTGCGATCCACGCGGCCTCGACGGTGGTCTCGACCCGCGCGGCGACAGGCGGACCACCGAGCGCCACGTAGAACCGGGGAAGCTCGTCGGTGCGCCAGCCCAGCACCGGCACCCCGAGCGTCTCCAGCAGCTCGGCGGTGGCCGGGACGTCGAGGATCGACTTCACGCCGGAGGCGACGATCAGGACGTCGGCGCGCGTCAGTTCGCCGACGTCCGCGGACACGTCGAGGGGGAAGGGGAAGCCACGGTGTACGCCGCCCAGCCCTCCGGTGCCCATGAAGCGGATGCCGGCGAGGCCGCAGACGGCGAGCGTGCTGCCGACCGTGGTCGCACCCAGCGCGCCCTGGACGAGACAGGGGGCGAGGTCGCGCGGGCCCACCTTGCGCGCCTGGGTGCCCGCAGCGGCGAAGCGGTCGAGCTCCGAGTCCGTGAGCCCGACGCGGATCACGCCGTCTACGACGCCGATCGTGGCCGGAACGGCGCCGGCGGCGCGAACCCGGCGCTCGGATTCGACCGCCACCACGGCGCCCTCCGGGTAGGGGAACCCGTGCGCGACCAGCGTCGTCTCCAGCGCGACGACGGGAGTGCCCGCGCGAAGCGCCTCGCCCACCTCGGCGTCAACCTCGATCACGGCATCGCTCCTGGCTTCGAGACACATCGGGCCCCGGCCGCGAGCGCGAGTTGCGGGCCGCCGACGAGATAGCCCGCGGCGAACGCGTCGCCGGCGCCGGTGGCGTCGACCGCGACCGCCGGCATGGCCGGAAGCTCCAGCGGATCGCCGTTCGTCAGGATCTGGCACCCCTTGGCGCCTCGCTTGACGACCAGGGCGGCGGTGAGGGGCAGTGTGGCGAGCGCGGCGAACTCCGGCTCGGTGCCGAACACGACGTCGGGCGCGATCTGCGTGACGCGCTCGCGGAAGACGGCGGGGCCGACGGTGCGGATGAGCGTCGAGGAAGCTGCGTCCAGGCTCACCTTGGCGCTCGCCGCGCGCGCGAGCCGGGCGGCCTGCGCGGATGCGCGGGCGCCGGTCTCCCTGGCGAGCATGTAACCCGAGACGTGCAGCCAGTCCGCGCCGGCGAACCAGCGTCGCTCGAGCATCTCAGCCGTCAGCTCCGTCGCCGAACCCCGATCCGACGCCATCGACCGGTCGCGGTCGACGCCGACGACGGAGACGATCACGCCCGTCCGCCCGCCGACCGGACCGAGGGCCTCGACGCCGTGGCGCGCCAGCTCCGCTGCCACCAGCCCGCCGGGCGCGTCCGCGCCGCGATGGCCGACGAAGCGCGCTTGCGCGCCGAGCGCCACGCCCCAGGCGGCTACGTTGGCGGCTTGGCCGCCGGCGCCGACCTGTGTCGCGGCCGGCACGTCGTCACCGGGGACCAGCGGCTGCTCGGGCCGCACGATGACGTCGAGCACGAGGTCGCCGAGCGTGCAGAGCACCATGGGCATCGACGCTAGACGCGGGGCCGCCGGCACCGGCCTTCTCCCGTCGGAACCGTCGCTTCCCTGGTTCGGCGCGTGTAGGAACTACAGTTGCGCCCGCGCCGAGTCGCGCGACTGGAGGATCCGGAAGAGCTTGAGCACGAGGTGGATCTCGAAGCGGGCGCCGGCGTCCAGGAGATCGACGTCGAGCGCGTCCTCGATGCGCTTGAGGCGATGCTCGACGCTCGTGTGGTGCAGGTAGACCTTCGCGGCGGTCCGGCGCAGCGTGCCCTCGTCGAGGTAGCACTCGAGCACGTCGAGGTCCGACGGGCTGCCGTGCTGCCCGACCGCCTCGGTCAGCCGGTGAAAGAGCGGCGACGCGAGGATGTCGTCCTTGGGGATCTGGGCCAGGAGGTGCAGGTCGCCCAGCTCGCGGAACAGGCCTACGTTCGGATCGGCGGTCATGTGCCGCAGCGCGAGCGCCTCGCGCGCCTGCCGCCAGCCCGCCGACAACTCGTTGAGCGCAACGGGCTCGCCGGCGCCCGCGCTGATCGCGAAGCCCAGCGACTCCTCGCCGTCGGACAGCGCCCGCAGCGCCGGCTCCACCGCCTCACCGGCGACCGCAACCACGACGGCCGTCCTGCCGGCGACCGTGCTGTGCGCGTCGACGCCGGCCGCGACCAGCGTGCGCTCGACGATTGCTCCGAGCGTCTCCAGGCTCACGGCGTTTGGCGGCGCCTGCTCGACCGCGACGACGACGTAGCTGCGGCTCGGGCTCAGGCTCACCTGGCGGGCGGCTTGTGCGAGCTCGTAGTGGCTGAGACCGCCGGTGAGCACGCGCTCGAGCGCGGCCGGGTACTCGCTGCGGGACCGGCCGCGCATCTCGAGCGCGTTGGTCGCCAGCGCGGCGGCGAGGCGCTCGACGACGAGGTAGTCCAGCGGCCGCCACTCCACGCTGTCGCCGCCGACGAGCCAGGCCACGCCGATCCGGCCCGCGCCGGTCTCGACCGACGCGGCGAGGGCGGCGCCGGCGTCCAGCCGCAGCGCGGCGGCGTGGCGCCCGCGCAGGCGCGACCGCACCGCGGCCCGGGCGACGCCCAAGCCGACTCCGCCTCCGCCTTCGATCTCCGAGCCCGCCACCTGCAGAGCGATCCCGTTCCACGCGTCCTGGAGCGCGACGGGTCGACCCGTCGTCCGGGCGGCCACGCGAGCCAGCTCGAGCGCGGTCGTGCCACCCGAGCTCGTCCGGTCGAACCGGTCGATGATCTCCAACCAGAGCGCCGCTTCGGCGTCCCGGCCCTGAGTGACTCGAAGAACCTCGCGCAAGGACCGATTCTGACACGCCTCAGTCGAGCACCGAGAGCTCGAGGTGTGCGCCGCGCAACTGGATCCGCTGCTCGACCGGCGGCCGCGGGCCATCGGACCAGGGATCGCGGCCGGCTCCGGGCACGTCGAGATACCGCGGGAAGGCGCTGCCGGCAATCGACAGGCGGAGGCGGTGGTCAGGCTGGAGCCGGAACGCCGTCGGGCCGAGGTCGATCTCGACCTCCTGCCAATCCGCCGCGGCGCGCACGAGGCATCCACCCTCGACGATCCGCAGCGTGCGGCCATCGGGGTGTACGTCCGAGAGCGTCAGGGCGAGCTGCGCTTCCGGCGCCGAGGCGTGTGTGCGGAGACGCACGTGAACCGGCCCGACGATGTCCAGCGGCTCGACCGCGGGCTGGCTCGAGAAGGTCAGCACGTCGTCGCGGATCTGGGCGTCGCGCTCGTCCGGATAGTCGTGGGCGAGCGTCCCCCAGACGAAGCGCTCGAGGCTCGGGACGGGATCGGCGGGGTCGTGGGTCCAGCCGATGACCATCGGGACCGTGTCGGGACGGTGAGCGAGCGCGCCGCCCTCGGGCCCATGGCCCGCATGGCCACCGTCCGCGAGGAACAGCTGGACGGTGTGGCGCGTCGGCGGCGGCCAGGTCGGGCTCGTGTGCCAGCCGTCGTGCGTGAGCTCCCACCGCACGCCCCCGCCGGGCCGGTCGCCGCGCAGGACGGTGCGCAGGAAGTCGAGCGCGGGTCCGAAGTCGACGTCGACCCCCGGCCGCCGCGACGGCCGCGACAGCGGCTCCAGCGGACCGGCGGCGACGTCCGCGTACGGGTGGAAGTCATGGTCGGTGGCGCTCATGATCAGCCGTTGGTCACCGGCGTCCGAGGCTCTCGCCAGCTGCGCGAAGTCCCGCAACTGGCCGCGTGCGAGCACGTCCCACCAGCCGCTCCAGTGCAGCACCGGCACCTCGACGCGTCGGCTGAGGATCGACGGGCCGGCCAGGTTGTGCTCGGTCCACCACGCGGACTCGGGCGGAGTGCGCAGCCAGTGCCGCAGATGGCAGTCGTCCCCCTCGCCGTGCGTGACTTCGGCGAGCGGGGCTGCGCCCCACTCGGGCTCGGCCGGCTCGAGCTCGGCGCCGCCCCAGGCGAACAGCGCCCACTGCCCGTTCATCTGCAGCCGGAACAGACCTTGTCGGTAGAGCCACTCGGTCGGGATGTGGCACGTGGTCGCGCGCACCACGGCACCACGCAGCGACGCATGCCGCGTCGACGCCGCGGCCCAGGCGGTGAAGCCGGTGTAGGAGGCGCCCAAGGGCACCACGGCACCGGCGGACCACGGTTGCGCGGCGATCCAGTCGAGTGTCCCATGGCCGTCCGCCGACTCGTGGACGAACGGCAGCCGTTCCCCGCCGGATTCGAACTTGCCGCGCACGTCCTGCGCGACGACCGCGATGCCCGCGTCGTTGAGCAGGCCGGCGGTATCCGGCACCGCGTCGATCTCCCCGCGGCGCCCGTATGGCGTGCGGATCAGCGCCACGGAATGGCCGCGCCCGCGGGCGCCGAGCGGGAGGTACACGTCAGTCGCAAGCTCCGTGCCGTCCGCCATGCCCACCCGAGCGGTAAACGAGGGCTCATAGGGGGAGACGACATCCGGCGCGGCGTTGGTCGGCATCGTGCGAGCATCCAGTGGCCGGGAGGGGACACGTACCTGCGCCCGTAGCATGAGGCCTGCGGCTGCTCCTCCGCGCGTAGGCCGCCGCTCAGGTCCTGGCGGTGGCGCGGTCGATCGCCAACAGCCTGATGGCGAGTTGGACGCGGAACCGCGACATCGGCTCGCTCAGGTCGACGCCGAGGCGCTGCTCGATGCTCTTGAGCCGGTGCTGGACGGTCGTGTGGTGCAGGAACACGCGCGCGCCGGCGCGACGCAGCGTGCCCGACTCGAGGTAGGCCTCGAGCACCTCGACGTCGGTCGGGCTCCCCCGCTGACCTGACAAGTCGCCGAGGCGCTGGAACAGCGGCGAGCCACGAACAGCCTCGCGCGGGACCTGTGCGAGCAGGTGCAGGACGCCCAGCGCGTCGAAGTACGCTGGCGCGCCGTCGGGCGCGACCAACATGCGCAGGCCGAGCGCCTCCTGGGCATGGCGCCAGGAGCCGCTCAGACCGCCCAGGTCGGTCGCGTCGCCGACACCGATGCGAGCATGCAAACCGGCGGGCTCGTCTTCGCCCGCCAGCTCGCTGAGCGCTCCGCGGAGCGCCTCGCCCGCGCGGGCCACGACTGCCGCGCAGCCACCGACGACGGCGCCGCGAGCCGCGAGCCCGTGCTCGGCGATCGCCTGCGCCGCAAGGCTGGACAGCGCCTCGAGCTCGATCGCTCCGGCGGGCTGCTGGGCCAGCGCGATCGCGACGTAGCGATCGCTGGCGCTCAGCCTCGCATGGCGAGTCGCCTGCGCGAGGTCGTCGTCTGAGAGCCTCCCGCAGAGCAGCCGCTCGACGGCGGCGGGATCGAACGAGGACGTCCGCGCGCGCCGCTTGCGGGCGTCGAGTGCGCGACTGGCCACGGCGCCGCCGAGCCGCTCGACCACCAGGTGGTCCGTCGGCTCCCAGGACCGCCCGGCGGGCGCGAGCAGCCACGCCACGCCGACGCGGCCGGCGGCGACCTCGATGCAGCTGACGAGCGTCGACCCGCGCGCGGTCAGAAGCTCCGCCGCAGTCCGGCCGCGCAGCCGCTGCTCCGCCGCGGCCCGCGCGACGTCGAGCCCGGTTGCATCGCCGGTCTCGAGCACACCGTCGACCGCCTCCGCGCGCACGCGGTTCCACTCGTCGCGCACCCCGGCGGTCACGCCGGTGATGTCGCCGGCGAGTCGCACGAGCTCCTCGAGCGACGAGCGCGCGGCGATGGCATGGTCGAACTGATCGATGACCTGAAGCCAGGTGGCGACTTCGGCGTCACGGTCCCCGGCGACGCGCAGGATCTCTCGCACAGCGGCTCACCATGCCATACCGACGCCCGGAGGAGCAACCCTGGCGCGGATGCTACGGGCGCAGGGGTGGCGCTCGCGGGGCCAGACGTAGGCTCGCCGCTAGATCCACGAGGAGGAGTGATGAGCATGACGGCATGGCGTGGCCTGATGGCAATGGCGTTGGTTGCCGCACTCGTCGGCGGATGCGGTGACGGATCCGGGCCCGTCGAGGACGAGGGCGGCGCATCCTCGGAGGCTCCCGCATCCGAGAGCTCCGAATCGTCCGGGAGCGGCAAGAAGGCGTGTCTCGTGGCCACCGGCGCGGGCGTGAACGACCGGGGCTTCAACCAGTCGGCCTGGGAGGGAGTCCAGGCAGGTGCGAAGTCCGCCGGGCTGGAGCCGCAGTACGTCCAAGCCGACCAGGAGTCGGACTACACGTCGGCCACTCAGGCGTTCACCAAGCAACCCTGCCGCCTGATCGTCACCTCGAGCTTCGCGATGACCGACGCGACCAAGACGGTGGCGGAGCGCACGCCCGATCAGCAGTTCGCGATCGTCGACGTGTCCTATGACCCGCCGATCGACAACGTGCGCGGGCTCGTCTTCGACGCGGGGCAGGCGTCG
>Ga0136613_10001939_pt1 | contig 10910 bp, 10 predicted proteins | sample AntDrymUQ2722106_2_FD_106649 | JGI IMG/M metagenome (GOLD analysis project Ga0136613, IMG submission 106649) | Polar desert sand microbial communities from Dry Valleys, Antarctica - metaG UQ272 (21.06) | ecosystem: Environmental > Terrestrial > Soil > Desert | place: Antarctica: Dry Valley... | reverse complement strand
GAGCTGACGCATGAGGACTGCTCTGGCGTGTGGCCGGTCGGACTCGTTCCGCGCGTCGGCGACGCCGTAGTTGCCAACCATCGGAGCGGTGAAGCAGACGAGCTGCTCCGCGTAGCTCGGGTCGGTCACCGTCTCCTGGTAGCCCGTCATCGCCGTCGTGAACACCGCCTCGCCGAAGACCGCGCCTGAAGCGCCGACCGAGCGACCGCGAAACACCGTCCCGTCCTCGAGAGCGAGGTAGCCGACGGTCATGCGACGAACACCTCGCGGCCGTCCGCCACAGTGCGTACCACCCGACCGCGCAGCGTCTTGCCAAGGAGCCACGAGTTCGCCGAGAGCGAGCGGAACCCGTTTTCGGTCACCTTCCACTCGGCCTCGAGGTCGAGCGCGACGAGATTCGCGCGCGCGCCTGTTTCGATGCGGGGCTCCCCGAGACCGAAGGTACGCGCAGGCCCCGTCGACATACGCTCGAGCACCGTCTCGAGAGTGAGATCGCCGGGCACGACGAGATACGTGTGCAGCGCCGCGAACGAGGTCTCGAGGCCCGTGACGCCGAACGGCGCGTCCTCGAAGGGCACGTCCTTCTCGTGACGCGCATGCGGCGCATGATCCGTCGCGACGGCGCCGATCGCCCCGTCGCGGAGCGCCTCGAGGAGCGCGCTGCGGTCGTCCTCGGAGCGGAGCGGCGGGTTCATCTTGTGATTCGGGTCGAGCGAACGGACTGCTTCGTCCGTCAGGCAGAGGTGATGCGGCGTGACCTCGGCGGTCGCGGCGACCCCCGCATCCCTCGCTCGCCGCAGGGCGTGGACCGACTCCCGGGCCGAGAGGTGCATGAGATGGAGCGGGCGCTCCTCGGCCGCTGCCAGCGCGAGGTCGCGCTCGACCATGAGGCTCTCGGCCGTCGACGGGTACGGGCCGAGTCCGATCTCGGCCGACACGCGCCCCTCGTGTGCTTGCCCGCCCTTCGAAAGCGCACGCTCTTCGCAATGAAGCGCGAGCGGGCGACCGGCGAGCGCGCTGTACTGGAGCGCGCGACGCATGAGGCTGGCGGACACGACCGGTTTCCCGTCATCGGTGAAAGCAGCCGCGCCGGCGGACGCGAGCTCGGCCATCTCGCTCAGCTCCTGCCCGCCCTGGCCCTTGCTGATCGAGGCCATGAAGCCGGTGGGCACGAGCGCGTCCACGCGCGCCGCCTCGATCAGCGCGCCGAGAACCGCCGCCGAGTCGACGACCGGCTCCGTGTTCGGCATCGCGAGAATCGCGCAGTACCCGCCGGCCGCCGCGGCCTCGGTTCCCGAGCGCAGGGTCTCCTCGTCCTCACGCCCAGGAGTGCGGAGATGGACATGCGGATCGACGAATGCCGGAGCGATCACGAGCGCGTTCGCCGCTGCAGGCTCGATCGCGGCGATGACTCCGTCCGTGACGGTGATGCGCAGGCATTCGTCGATCCCCTGCGCAGGAGCGAGTACCCGGCCTTCGAGCGTGAGCGAGTCACTTCGCCCGTTTCGCGAGAAGAGCAACTACGCCACTCCCGCCGGAATCCGCTCCGGAACTGTGGCAACCAGCACGTCGTAGAGGACCGCCATGCGCACGACGAGCCCTGCGCGCACCTGGTCGACGACGAGCGCAGCCTCCGAGTCCGCGACCTGCGCATCGATCTCGACACCCCGGTTCATCGGCCCGGGATGCATGACGACCTGACCCGGCCGCACTCGATCCGGCGTGACCCCGTACAGCGCCGTGTACTCCCGCAGCGAGGGGATGAACGCCTCGCCGGCTGACATCCGCTCCTGCTGCATCCGCAGGACGTACACCACGTCCGCTTCGGCCAGGTCTCGGATGTCGTTGGAGGTCGCGCACCCGAGCGCTTCGAGGTCACGGGACACCAGTGTCGGGGGGCCGATCACGGTGGAGTCAGCTCCGACCAGGTCGAGCGCCTGAACGAGCGAGCGGGCGACGCGCGAGTGCAGTACGTCGCCGACGATCGCGACGTGGAGTCCCTCGAGCCGTCCGAGCGCCTCCTGCATCGCGTAGAGGTCGAGGAGCGCCTGCGTGGGGTGCTGGTGCTTCCCGTCCCCGGCGTTGACGACGCTGGCGGCGCTCCAGCGCGCGACGAGCGCCGCCGCGCCGATCGACGGGTGCCGGACGACGATGACATCGGGGTCGTACGCGGACAGCGTCGACGCGGTGTCCTTGAGCGACTCGCCCTTGTCCACCGACGAGCCGGAGGAGCGAAGCGACATGGTGTCCGCGGACAGCCGCTTCGCCGCGAGCTCGAAACTGGCGAGCGTCCGAGTCGAGGACTCGTAGAAGAGATTGACGACGGTGCGCCCGCGCAGCGTCGGCATCTTCTTCATCTCGCGATCGAGCGAGGACGTCATTCTGCGCGCCGTCTCAAGAATGCGCTCGATGTCTTCACGGGCCAGGTCCGCGATGGAGAGAAGATGGCGGCGCGGGGCAGCAGGGGGACGAAGCTCACCCACCGTCATCGTCCTCCCGCTCCCGGATGAGCAATACCCGGTCGATCTCGTCGATCTCGATCAGCTCGACCTGGATCCGCTCGGTGCGCGCCGTCGGGAGGTTCTTGCCGACGTAGTCTGGACGGATGGGAAGCTCGCGATGCCCACGGTCGACCAGGACGGCGAGCTGCACGCGCGCGGGCCGACCGTAGTCCAGGAGCGCATCGATCGCGGCGCGGATCGTGCGACCGGTGTAGAGAACGTCGTCGACGAGGACGACGGTCTTCCCCTCCAGCGAGAACGGGATGCTCGTCGCGCGCGCGACCGGTTGGCGACCCGGCGCCCCACCCCCGTCCCGCACGTGCACGTCGTCGCGGTGGAAGGTGGTGTCGAGCGCGCCGAGCGGAAGCCCGGTGCCGCTTCGCTCCGCGACGAGACGCTTCAGCCGGGAGGCGAGCGGAACGCCACGAGTCTGGATGCCGACCAGCGCCAGCGTTTCGAGCCCGGGCCCGTCGGGATCGGCGGTGCTCTCGATGAGCTCGTGCGCGATCCGGGAAAGCGCCCTTGCGATCGCTTGCTCGTCGAGCAGAGGCGGCGCAGTGGCGCGATCGGGGACGTGCGTCGGCATCGGGCTCCTTTCCGGCCTCACTGGACCGGCTTAAAGGGTCGCGGGTAGTCTAGCCGCCCTGGCCGACGTAGCTCATCAGACGCGGATGAAACCGTCGGCGGCGTTCATCGTCGGTGCGATCGTGCTCCTCTCGGCGGTCGTCCGCTTCGGGGTCGCCCGCACGTTCGACGTGCCGTGGATCGCACCGGACGAGATGATCTACGGCCTCGTCGGGCAGTCGCTCTGGGAGTCGGGCACGCTGACTATCCGAGGAGGGGCTGTCCCCTACTACAGCCTCCTGACCCCCGCGCTCATCGGGCTACCGCTGGCGGTGAGCGATCTCGCCCGCGGCGTGGCGATCGCCCAAGCACTCCAGGCTCTTGCGATGTCGCTGGTCGCCGTTCCCGTCTACCTCTGGGGAAAGCCGATCGTGGGCACGCGTTGGGCTCTCGCGGCCGCAGCGCTCGCCGTCCTGCCGCCCGCGCTCTGGTACGGCGGCCTCCTGATGACCGAAGCGCTCTTCTACCCGCTTGTGGTCGCAGCGCTCCTGGCACTTGCCCGCATGCTCGAGGAGCCGACCTTGTTTCGCCAGGGCACGTTCTTGCTGATCCTCAGCTTCGCCGCGGCAGTGCGACTGCAAGCACTCCTGCTGCTTCTGGTGCTGCTCGTCGCCACCGGCTTGTTCGCGTGGTTCGGTCGATCCCTCGCGATCCTCCACCGGCTCGTTCCCCTGCTCGCTCTCGTCGGCGTCTCGGCGGTCGCCTTGGGAGTTCTCTATGCGACAGGGGAGAACGATCTCTTCGGCGCGTACGGGACGGTCGCGGACGAGGCTCCGTCCTCGACGGGAGCGATCGCCCAGATCGTCTGGCACACCGCTGCGCTCTACCTCATGGTGCTCGGGCTTCCGCTGCTCGCCACTGCGACGCTCGCGGTCGACGCGGCCCGGAAAGGAGAAACCGACCTCCCGGTTCGCGCGTTTCTCGCAGTCGCCACGGCGTACGTCGTTCTGCTCGTCGTCCAGGTCTCGACGTTCGCCGCGGGACATCTCGATCACGTGAGCCGCCGTTATCTCATCACTGCCTTGCCCCCACTCCTGCTCGGCCTTTGCGTCTGGATCTCGCGCGGCGCTCCGCGTCCGCGGCTGATCGCAACACTCGTCGTCGCGAGCTCGATCGCCGCCCTCGTCACGCTTCCGGCAGGCCGGTTCGTGACCGTCATCTCGGCTGACGATGTGATGGCGGTCGTGCCGTTCGGCGAACTGGCCCAGCGCGGAGACACCGCGTTTCGCCTCGGGCTGCTCGCGTTCGGGCTCGTTCTCGGGATCATCTTCCTCGCGCTTCCCGACCGGTTCCTGCCCTGGAGCGCGGCTGCCGTCGCAATCGGGCTGGTCGCGCTCTCCGCGTTCGGGGCGAGGGAGATCGATCGGCTGTCGGCAGTCGAGCGGACCCGCGCGGTCACGGGCGACCTCGACTGGATCGACCGGTCGCGCGCGTCGGATGTGCTCGTCGTCGATACCGGAGAGCACTCTTCAACCTCGATCGCGCGCACGATCTTCTGGAACGACTCGGTTCGCCGCGCGGTGCGAATCGACGGCGTGCCCGCCCAGGCGTTGCCGCAACCCGTGGTGACGATCGGACGAGACGGCACGGTCGTGGACGGGCGGGGCACTGAAGTGTCGGGGCCACACGTCGTCGTGCCGACGACGCTCGTGCCCCGCGGCGAGCAGCTGGTCTCCACGCCGCCCACGGAGCTCGCGCCCGGCTACGCTCTCTGGCGGGTCGACGAGCCCCTGCGATTCGTCTCGCGTCGCGCCGGGTTCTCACCCGTCGGCGACTTCAGGAGCGCGACCGTGGTCGTTTACGACTGCGGCCCTGGAGCTCTCGACCTGCTCTTACTCGGAAAGGATGGGCTTCCGGTCCGGATCACGGTTAACGGACTCCCATGGCTCACGGTTCAGCCGCAGCCAGGCGGGAGGTGGACCGGCTCGATTCCGTCACTTCGCTCCGGTACCGGCAACGATCCGTGCCTCTTCCAGCTCGAGAGCGACGGCCTCGTCGGCTCGACGCGCGTCGAGTGGGTGCATGCGCGATCCCGATAGACGATTAGGAGATCGGGGCGAACGAGTCGCTACCGGCCGTGCGATCAGGAAAGTCCACCGCCTTCGGCGCCAAGCCACCTGTTCCCGGACGCCACATACCGACCACCTTCCACCCATCCGCCTGTGCGCGCAGCACGAGCCGCCCGTCGTGCGTCCAGGCGATGCTCGTGCGCTTGAGCTCCACGAACGCGGGCATGCCCTGCAACTGCTTCAGGGTTCCCATCTTCGTGTCGAGAAGCCAGACGCGAATGCCTGCCTTGTCGGGACACCCCATGCGGGGTCGGCGAACGAGGGCTATGTAGCGACCACGTGGGTCGGCCGCGGGCCCGTCCAGCCCGCGCAGCACGCTCGGCCACGGCAGACGCCGTTCGAAACCGCTCGATGCGTTCACCAACGTGAATCGCTCACCACCTGGCCCTCTCAGCAAGACCCGCTTACCGACGATGGCCAGGATTCCCAACAGGGCCTTGAAAACAGTCGCGCCCGTTCGCGGGTTGATTACCCGTGTGCGTCGAATGCGGAGCGGGCCGGGAGCCCTGTTCCAAGTGCAATTAGAAATGATTACGGCCACGCCCGCCAGCGTCGCGAGACCGCCAATGGAACCAACGTGCAGCCAACTACGCAGTATCGAACGCACTCAGCGAGAGAACCTCTCGGGACGCAGGACGATCAGCTCTACAGCAGCTCGTCGTATGTCTCGGTCAGCGCCTGCCTCGATCGCCTCGCGGGCATCATCGACCTCTGCCTCCGCCACGAGCACCTTGAGCGGCGGATCGTCGAGAGCCTCTGGATCGTGTTCCACCGCAGGCTCGAGCCGAGATTCGATACCTGGTGAGAGCAGCGTCTGCAGTTGCTCCGCCTCAGACACGTCGCCTGCGACCGCCACCTGTACGAGTCTCGTCACGGCTCCGGAGACCCTAATGGAGCCCTCGAGGCGCGCGCTCCCGCGCGCACGAGCCCTGGGAGACCTCTTTCGGGAAACGGGATCTCGATTACGTCGAAGTCGCGAGGCACGACCGTCTCCGGGAAGAGCTCCCTCGCCTCGTCGACCACCTCGTGTCCGAAGTAGCGCGTCGACACGTGGGTCAAGGCGAGGAGCTTGACGCCCGCCTCCCGGGCGGCGAGCGCGGCCTCGCCTGCGGTTGAGTGCTGGGTCTCACGAGCTCGGTCCCGCTCGCCGGCGAGAAATGTCGCCTCGTGGATCAGGACATCGGCGCCGGTGGCGGCCTCGACCACGGACGCCGCGGGAGCGGTGTCTCCGGTCAGAACGAGCTTGCGGCCGTCTCGGGCCGGGCCAAGCACCTCGTCCGCTGTCACCTGCTTCCCGTCGGCCAGTGTCACCGACTTCCCGCGCTGGAGCAGGCCACGGGCAGGCCCGTCCGGGACACCGAGCCGGTCGGCCGTCTCGACGTCGAAGCGACCCGGCCGCGCGGATTCCACGAGCGCGTACCCAACCGCCGACACGCCGTGGGTGACGGCGAAGGTCTCCAGCCGGTATCCATCCCGCTCGAGCTGTTCACCGGGCTCGAGCTCGACGGCCTCGAAGGGATACGAGAGCCGCCCGAAGATGCGGCGAAGGTTGCCGAGGAGCTCGCGCAGGCCCCGCGGCCCGTACATCGTGAGTGGGAGCTTCCGGCCCCGGAGCGAGTAGGTCTTGAGCATCCCCGGCAGCCCCAGATAGTGGTCGGCATGAAAGTGCGTGAGGAAGATCTCCTCCAACTCGACCAGGCCGACATCGCAGCGCAGGAGCTGGCGCTGGGTTCCCTCTGCGCAGTCGAAGAGCAGCCGGTTTCCCCCTCGGCGGACCAGCGTCGCGGACAGGGCACGCTGGGCCGTCGGAGTGGACCCGGACGTCCCGAGGAAGACGACGTCGAGATCCACGGAGGCCGAGTCTACGCGCTCAAATATGACGCTCCGGCTGCCGATACAACGTGCATGGCGTCTAGGGCGTATCGCTCGGCTGGGTTGACGAGATCGTTGACATTGCTCTGGACCTTCGTTCTCGCATCCGCTGCCATCCTCGGGGTTGGCGCATTCGTGCTGTCGTCTGTGCTCGCCGACAACTTTCGAGGGCAAGTGCTCGAAGACAGCGCTCGTGATGTCGCGCTCTACTCGGACTCCGTCCTCTCACCGACGCTCGTTCGAGGGAAACGCATCGTCGCAAACCGCCGAGCGAGGCAGCGACTCGCGCGGACGGTCGCCTCGGCGGACGAGCTCGTGAAGCTCACCGTCTGGTCGCGGCAGGGTCGACACGTGCTCTCGACGCCCGCAGGCCGGCGTGCGGTGCGCTCCCCGGACGTCATGGCGACGATGCGGAGCGGAGAGGCTCACGCTGCCGTCAGGGACGTCGCGGTGAGGAGGGGAGGAAAGCAGCGGTCGGAGCGCGCCGTCGTCGTGTGGGCTCCACTCGGCCCCCGAAAGGGACGGTCCGTCGGCGTGGCGCAGGTCTTCCTCGAGCCGAGCGCGCTCGACGCCAGCATCGCGAGTGCGACCCGCACGGTATGGGTGGTCGTCGGGCTCGTATTCGCCATTCTGTGGCTCGCCCTCGTCGTGCTCGTCCGGGGCGCTGCCACCCGTCTGTCCCGGCAGAACGACGTCCTCATGGGTCGCTCCCGGGATCTCAGCGAGTCCTCTTTGCGTCTCGAGGAGAGCCTGCTCGAGACCATCGAGACGCTGAACGCCGCAGTCGAGGCTCGCGATCCGTACACAGCGGGTCATTCGCAGCGAGTGCGCAGGGTGGCGCTGGCGATCGGCCGCGAGCTGTCGCTGTCCGCAAAGCAGCTGGGAACGCTCGGCACGGCCGCGCTGTTCCATGATGTCGGGAAGATCGGCATCCCGGACTCGATCCTGACGAAGGCCGGTCCGCTCGAGCCGGGCGAGGCCGCGATCATGCGAGAGCACGTCAGCCGGGGCGCAGAGATCATGTCCAAGGTCTCTTCGTTCCAGGAGGCGGTTCCGGCCATCCGCCACCACCACGAACGCTGGGATGGTCTCGGCTACCCGGAGGGGCGACGCGGAACCGACGTCCCGCTCGAGGCAGCGATCATCGGGCTCGCCGACGCGTGGGATGCGATGACCACCGACCGCCCGTACGCACATGGCCTCACCCTCAACGAGGCGATGCTGCAGATCCGCTCAGGCCGGGAGAAGCAGTTCAGCCCTGCCGTGGTTGACGCCTTCTGGCGTGTGGCGAAGCGGCACCCGTCGGACGTCCTTCCGCCGGAGTCACCCGCCGCCGCCGCCGTTATTGCCGTCTAACCCGCGGCCGAAAAGGCCAGGTCCGTGTAGACCATCTCGCCCTTGAACTTCCGGGCGGCCGGATCCCAGGGGAAGAAGATGGCATTCCGCCATTCGAGACGCTCCCCGCTCGGCTCGTTGTCCAGCCAGCGGGCTTCGTGGGTCGCGGTTACCCGCGCCTCCTCGCAGACGCCCTGCGGTCCGATGACGATGTACTCGAGGTCGAAGTGGATGTCCGGAAACGCCGTCAGGAGCTCCGTGTAGAAGCGCGCGGCGCCCTCGTGCCCCTCCCAGCGCGCGCCGGTACCGCCGAGCACCTCGTAGACGCAGTCCTCCGTCAACGTCGAGATCAGACCCGGGAGATCCCGGTTGTCCTCCGCGATCGAGTGCGTCTTCCAGAGCTCCCTGATCTCCGCGTACTCGTCCTGGTCGACCGGCCGCCGGAGCAGCTCGAGGATGCGTTCGCTGGCCATGCGTCTCCTTTTCGGGGCGGGTGGGCCGCCCGTTCATATCAGGAGTGGCCGTCTGGACGCTCGCGTCAGTTTCCGATCAAGCGTCTAAGGAAGCGCCAGGCGCTGTCCGGGAACGATGGTCGCCCCTTCCAGTCCGTTCCTGTGCTGAAGCTCCCAGACACCCTCGCGGGGGTCACCGGCAAACTTCGCGTTCGCGATCGACCACAGGGTGTCTCCGGATTGGACGGAGTAGTACTGCTGCGGGGGACCTGCGCCCGTGTCGCGGGCGAGCACCGCCCAGAGAAGCACCGCTACGAAGAGGACGACAGCTGCTTTGGCGAACATGTGTTCGTAGTTGTACCGAACATACGTTCGTTTGTCAAGCAGGATCGCCGCTAGGGGATCTCGTGCTCCACGAACGTCTTCCGGCTGCGATTCGACACCGCTGCCAGCGCGAGGCTCACGTTCGCGCGAACATCCTTTCCGGCCGGCACCGAGAGCGGCACGCTCAGAGAGCCCGGCCCGACCGTGACCGTCTTGCAGCCCGTCGCCACCATTCGGAGCGGGCGCAGAGCGGCTCCTCCGAATCCCCGCACGGAAAGGTCGGACACGCAGACGGTCGCGCGCGCCTCCTCGCCCGCCTCGAGCACGGCCGTCGCTCTCGCGAGGCTGTCGAAACGCAACTCGGTCTCCGCTCCGACCACCTCGTCCGGCGGGCTCCACGGGGCAGGTGCATCCGCGCAACCTTCGGCGGTGTCGGCGATCGCGGCGCGAACGGTGTCCACCGCCGGGCGTGGCGTCCCGTCCGCGCGCTGGAGCGCGGCCTGGAACCCGGTGCGCAGCCCGTCGTCGCGGAACCCGAAGAAGCTCACCTCGTCGACGTCCGGCTCGCACGCCGAGCGGCGGATCAGGTCACCGTAGATCGCCGCCTGCGTGATCTCGTCGGTCACGGGCACGTTCTCCTTGCCCTGGTAGCCAACTCGGCGCGAGGTGTCGACCTGCCAGCCGACCTCGTCGAGATGCAGCCTCAGACCATTGACCGTCGTCGGCTGAGCGCTGCCGTGGAATGCGTCCCAGAGAGCCAGCTTGATGCGGTCGAGATTGACGAAGCCGGCGTTCGGCCAGCCGTAGCCGCGGTCGAGCGGGTCGGTCGCGCGGTTCGGGTAGGGATGGAAGCTGAACGAGTCCATCAGCGGGCGAGCTCGTCCGCTCGCGCGGTACCAGGCGCCGAGCGCGCGGAGGAAGCGAACCGGAGACGTGGAGACGTTGCTCTTCGCCTTCGGCTTGTCGTTTCCGCGAGGTGAAAGCCCGATGCCGACGACCTCGAGCGCCGGGTCGATCCCCTTCAGCGCGTCGTAGGCCGCGGCGAGGTAGCGGCCGAACGCAGCCCCGGACGAATTCGCGCCCGCGCGTGTGAACTGTGGCCGCCAGAAGGCGGGCTGGTTCGGCTCGTTGCCGATGACGAACTGCCTCACCTCGGGATACGCCTGCGCGACGGCGGAGACGTACGAGGCGAAGAGCGTCGGATTCCCGAGGCCGGCCTCGATCTCTCTCGGTGGATACGGGTAAACGGCCAGGACGACGCGCAGGCCCGCGCCGAGCGCGTTCGGAATCGCGCGATCTAGGAGCTGCTTGTCCTGGATCACCAGCGCTTCGCTCGGCTTGAAGCGAACGCCGATCACCGTCTGCCGAAGACCGACGGCCGCCATCTCCTGGTACATCGTCAGCCCGCCGTCCGCCGCGTACTTCGCCGAGTCATCGTTGGCCCCCACATCGGCCGCAGGCGCAGACGACGCCCCGACCAGGAGCGCCACGGTGAGAGCCGTTGCCGCAGCGAGGAGTCGCATTCTCAGTGGTTTCCGCGGGCTCCCCACTGCCCGGGTCGTCGCAGACTAGAGACGAGCCAGAATCGCGTCAAGCAAATACGCGGGGCCGAAGCGCACGGGGTCATCCGCGGGAAGACCGGTTTCACTCGACGTGACCTCGATCGCTGCGCGTGCATCGTCGTCATCGGGAAGGTCCGTGGTGTTGAGTGCGAGGCACACCACCTTTGCCGG
>Ga0136613_10001938_pt1 | contig 10914 bp, 10 predicted proteins | sample AntDrymUQ2722106_2_FD_106649 | JGI IMG/M metagenome (GOLD analysis project Ga0136613, IMG submission 106649) | Polar desert sand microbial communities from Dry Valleys, Antarctica - metaG UQ272 (21.06) | ecosystem: Environmental > Terrestrial > Soil > Desert | place: Antarctica: Dry Valley... | reverse complement strand
GCGGTGGTGATGGCCGAGGCAGGCGCCCGCTCGCTGCTTGCCGCCGCCTTCGGCGGCTACCACGACGGCGAGCAGACCTCGCCGGGAGCGCCCGGGTGGTCGCACATACCGATGAAGGAGGGGATCGACTCCAGACGGTTCCGCTTGGACGGTATCGTCAGGGGTAATATCGGAGTACCACAGGCTGTAGAGGCATACGGCAATGAGCGATGATCGGATCTCGGCGCGGCCGGCCAACCTGGCGAAGTTCGTGGCGGCGTCCCGGCAGATCAATGATGAGATCAAAGCCAAGGTCGCCGCGGTCCAAGCCGAGTACGACAGGTTCCAGGCTGGCGGCTACGAGTACAACGTCGCCAACCCCGACCTTTGGGTCGACCTGGCCACCTACCAACGCAACAACGTGAGCGACGAGACCTTCGTCGAGACTGTCCGGCAGGCGTTCGTGCGGGCTGACAGCCACTCACCTCTGGTCGACGCACGCGCCAGCACCGTTCAGCGCAACTTCGACATCGCCGCCAAGAAGACTGGAGCCATCGACACTGAGCGGTCCGCGGTCACCGTCGACGACCCGATCGTCACCGGCCGGCCCCCGTCGTCGGGTTTCTCCGACGACCCCGTGTGCACCGCCACCGGTCACTTCCTCGAGGAGGAGAATGACCTCACCTGGCCGGCCAGCCTCGCGGTGTTGCGCTGGCGTCGCACGTACTCGTCGCGCCACATCGCCGCCGGGCCGCTCGGCCGAGGTTGGTCGTGCTGGGCCAACGCCCGCTGTACCCGTGACGGCGGCACGGTCGCCTACCACGGGCCCGACGGGCAGGTGGCGGTGCTCACCCCCAACCCCAACGGCTTCTGGGACCCGATCCCGGGCCTGGGGGCACATATCACCGAGGATGACACCGACGGGCTGGTGATGACGTGGCGACCGGCGTCGACCCGCCGCGGCCAGGTCTGGCGCTTCGATCCCGACGGCCTGCTCCATAGCATCATCGGTCCAGGCCTGGGCACCACAAGGTTCATCCACACCGGCGGCTTGCTCGCCGCCATTCGTCACGACGGCGGCCGCGAACTCCAGCTCGACTGGGACGGCGCCCGCATCGTGGCGGTGCGCTCGTCGTGCGGGCGGCGAGCCACCTACCGCTACGACGACCGCGGTGACCTGGTCGGCGTGGAGCGGCCTCTCGGCGCAGTTACCTACGCCGGGGATGGGGCCGGGCGGATCCTCGAGGTGGCGGACGCCGACGGGGTTCAGGTCTGCGTGAACACCTACGACGACGAGGGTCGGGTGCTCACCCAGCGCTCGCCGTTCGGTCGGCTCACCTGTTTCCGGTACGAGCCAGGCGGGGTCACCGTGGTTGACGACGACCAGGATGGGCCCCGTACCACGTTCGCCCATGACTTCGTTGGGCGGCTGACCCGGCTGGAGAACCATAACGGCGAGCAGCTCGAGCGGGACTTCGACGATCACGGGAACTGCGTGCGGGAGACGGCCTTCTCGGGCGCGACCACTGTCCAGGCGTTTGACGAGCACGGTAACCGGGTGACCGAGACCGGTCCCGACGGCGCCACGCACCGCTGGGAGTACGACCAGCGCGGCCGAGTGGTGCGCATTACCGGCCCTGAGGGCCACGAGGTGCGCTTTGACTACGACGGCGATGAGCTCCAGCCGATCCGGATGTGGGGCGACGATGGCTGGGAGCTGCGCTTCGAGCTGGCCGGCGGGCACGTGCGTCGGGTCACCGACGCCGACGGGGTCACTGCCAGCCTCGAGCACGACGCCGACGGCAACCTGGTGGCGCTCACCGACGGGTTAGGGCACACTACTCGCTATGGCTGGCATCCCTCGGGCCAGCTTGCCGAGTTGATCCTCCCCGACGCTGCCACGGTGCGGGCCGAGCGCGACGACGCCGGTTGGTGCCAGCGGGTCACCTCTGGCACCGGACACACCTGGACCTTCGAGCGCAGCCGGACCGGTCGGGTGCTCGCGATCGTCGAGCCCGATGGCGCGCGCACCGAGCTGCGCCGGGGTGAGGCCGGTGAGATCACCGAGATGGTCGACGCGGTCGGCTCAGGCGTCCACCTCCGCTACGACCAGCTCCAAAACCTCGTCGGCGTTGCCGGCCCCGACGAGATCGAATGGCAGTTCGACTACGACGCCTTGGGTCGGTTGACAGCGCTCCACGAGCCCACCGGCGGGCTGCGGCGCCACGGCCACGATCCCGAGGGACACGTGGTGGACGTCACCGGCCCCGACGGTAACCGCCTCACCCGCCGGTTCGATCCGGCCGGGCGGGAGATCGAGGTCATCGACCGGGCCGGCGGCGTGAGCAACCTCGACTGGGACGGGGGCGGGCGGCTGGTCCGGCGCTCCTTCCCCGACAACACTGCGGTGACCCTGGCCTGGGACCGCTGGGATCGACCCACGTCGGTGACCCAGCCCGACGGTGGGACGGTTGCACTTAACTACACCCCCGCAGGCCGGCCGCGTTCGACCACCTCAGCAGAGGGCCGCACGACCACCTTCACGTGGGACGCCGCTGGCCGGTTGGCCGCCATCACCGATGACCTCGGGCACTCGACCCGCTACCGCTGGGATCCCTGTGGACGGCTGGTGGAGGTCACCTTCCCGTCGGGCCGCCGGGAGCGGTTCGGCTACGACGCCGACGGTCGGGTCATCACCCACGAACGGGGCGGCCGGGTGTGGCGCACCAGCCTGGACTACGCCGGCCGACCCACCAGGGTCACTGACCCCGGCGGCGCCATCCGCCGCTTCGCCTACGATCCCCGCGGCGCTCTGATCGCCGCCACAGACCCTCTCGGCCACACCATCCGCATCGACTACGACGGCTGGGGCAACCCGGTGGCGGTCATCGACCCGTTGGGCAAGGTGAGCCGCGCAGAGTACGACCCCGTCGGCAACGTTGCGGCGTTCACTGATCCGCTAGGGCGTACCACACGCTACGAGCGCGACGGCGAAGGCCGCGTGACCCGAGTCGGTCGGCCCACCGGCGAGTGCGTCGAACTCGAGCGCGACGGCGAGGGCCGCGTCACGAAGGTGGCGGTGGACGGCGAGATCGTCGCCGAAGCCGATCTCGACGCACGAGGCCGCTCGGTCACGGTCCGCGAGCCGGCCGTCGACCGTACCCACCGGCTCGACTGGGGGCCCGACGGCTTGCTCAAGCGGCTCGACACCGACGGCCGCGCCCTCGCCTGGACTCACGACCGTGACGGCCTGCTCACCGAGCGCACCACCCCCGGCGGCGTCACCACCGCCTTCTCGAGGGATGGAGCCTGCAGGCTGGTGACGATAACCCATCCAGGCACCGGTCCGATCCGCGTCGAGCGTGACCCCGATGGCCGCCTCGTCGGGCTGGCTGCCGATGGCCTCGAACGGCGCTGGCAGCTAGACACCGATGGGGCCGTAGTGGGCTACGCGCAGACCACTGCGGAGAGCACACACAAGATCGAGCTGTCGCGCGACAACGCCGGGCGGGTCATCGCGGAGCGCGACGGCTCCGTCACCCACTGCCGTTACGACGACGCCGGCCAGCTGGTCGGTGCCGACGGCCCGACAGCCTCGTGGCATTGGGGCTACGACGCCTGCGGACGGCTGGCCGTCGAGACCGGCCCCAAAGGAACCCGCCACTTCCATCACGACGACGCCGGCCAGCTGGTGCGCATCGACGGGCCCGACGGCTCCACCACCATCGACCACGACGCCGCCGGGCGCCGCATCCGGGAGACCGGTCCAGCCGGTGAGACCACCTACGTCTGGGACGCGCTCGATCGCCTCGTCGGCGTTGAGCGGTCCTCCGGCTCCACCCGCCTCGACGTCGACGCGCTCGGCTCACTGATCGATGTCGACGGCACCCCCCTGATGTGGGACCTGGCAGGTACCGCGCCCGAGCTCCTCGTAGCCAACGGCGAGGAGCTCGTCGGCCTACCGAGCTTGCCGATCGCCGCTGCCGGCCCGGCCGGTGCCCGCTGGGTGAGCGCCGACTGGCGAGGCTCCCTGAGCCCCACCGACCCCTGGGGCATAGGCGTCGACGGCACGGGGCCGAGCCTCGGCGGTGGGCTCGCCGTCGCTGGCCTGACCTGGCTCGGCCACCGCTGCTACGACCCGCTCAGCAGAGCGTTCCTGTCACCTGACCCACTGCCCGGCGTCCCCGGCCAGGCGGTGGCGGCCAACCCGTACCACTATGCCGCCAACAACCCACTCAACCTGGTCGACCCGCTCGGCTTGCGGCCCCTGTCAATGGCGCAGTATCAGCAAGTACGCGAGCAACGCCAGACCGGCCTGGTCGACCGCGCCGGCCAGGTCATCGGCGACGCCGCCCAGGCCGTCGGCGAAGGCATCCTCACCGGCCTGCGCTATGTGGCCGGCGGCGCGCTGACGGTGGTGGGCTTCGTCGGCAGCATCCCGGTCATCGGCGCGCCAGTGCACCTTCTCACTGGGGCTGTGCAGGCGGTGGCCACCATGGCCAACGGCGACTTCGACCTCAGCCATATCGCCCGCAACTTCGTGAACGGCCCCACCACCACCTTCGGTCTCGGATTGGGCCTGCTCGGGGACGCAGACATCCGCTATGACAATACGACCGGCATGTGGGTGGCCGCCGGGTCGTCCTTCGGCTACGGCCGAGGGGGCACGACCTACGGCAGCACGTTCGTGACCGGCCAAGACGATCCCGACGAGCGGACCTTGCACCATGAGTCGATTCACGCGGGGCAGTTCGCCCGCTTCGGCGGTGGAGTCCTCTTCCCGATCGCATACCTGTGGGAAGAGCACAACCACCCCGGCGCTGAGAACAAGTACGAGCGGGAGGCCGGCTTGGAGGACGGGTGCTATGTAACGCGGCCAGGATGCTGACCGTTGGAGTCTCCCGCTATCCTCCGTTGGCCAATTCTGCCCGGCTAGATGGGCAGCAGCGATGAACGTCCTCCATCGAGGCATCTGGTTTTTCGTCGCCGCGGTACTCCTCGCTGGATGTACGCCGCCGTGGAGTGCCTTCGAGGCTGAGGACCCGTTGGCGATCCGGGCCACGTCGTCAGGCGAGGTCGAGACGTTGCTGGTCCCGTGCTCGTCGGTGCGCATCACGCGTTTCGAAGTCATCGCCGCGGAGGGCACGGTCCAGAACGCGGATGTCCCCCGCGTCTGGCAGGTCGACTTCTCACCGCCTGCCACGGACCTGCGCCGGGTGGTGCTGGGCGAGCTACCGACCGGCGGCATCGAACAGGCGCCGTGGCCGCCCGTTGGTCTCGACGGCCAGGACAAGCCGTATGTCGTGCAAGTCCAGCTTGACGGCGGTGACTACTGGATCCAGGGATTCCACCAAAGGGATCTCGCCGGCGGACGGATCCTGTTCCACAACAAGCTCGTCTCCCCCGAGATCTTCGTCGAGCAGAGCCGGTGCCCGCGACCGACCGGCCCAGACCGGTAAGGACCAGCCTCACTCGTACAGCGGAGCCCGTGTCGGGCCGAAGTCGGGGGCAGTAGGGACTGGCGGGTCGGATGGCGGGTCGCCGTAGTCCGGCTCCCCGAAGAGATAGTCGCCGACATCCTCCAACCAGTTGCGGTTGGTTCGCTCACGTTCCACGTGGCGGGCGAAGTTCACCCGATCCTGCTCGCCCCGGGCCTTGGCCCAGTTCGAGGCGAACCCGTCAGCCAGCGCCCGCAGCGCCGCGCTGATGCGGTCCGCATCGATGCGTGAGGCCCTCATGTGCTGCTCGAAGGTCTGGGCGTGATGGCCGGTCCAGTCCACTTGGGCGGTGCGGGCCACGCCCTCGCGGGCCGTCTGCTTGTCGGTGAGGTAGCGGGCGAGCTGATGGCACGCGCGGGCCACCTCGAGCGCCAGCCCGAAGCTGAACTGGACGTCCCGCCCTGCATGGACAGCCACCGGACCACCCCCGGCATGTCTAATGATTACTAATGGAAAACTAGGCTACCAGACCTAATTCAGGAAGCTGTCTGGCCTGTGAGCTGCAACGATGAAGATCGACAGAGTAACTCAAAGTCCAGAAGCCTAGTTTCTCCTTAGTAGAGCAATGGTAACTCACCGCAGAAGCCGGCATCCGACCCGACAGGTCGGATGCCGGCGCCCTTAATTCGCAGTGATCATGGCAGCCAGACGGGACCGGGGCTACTCTCGCAATAACTGGTCAGGCCCCCGTGGTCCGCGTGGCGACTTGATCTTTCCGTCGGGGATGGCGATGATCTCGGGGTGCCCGGGAGGCCGTCGGTTGAGGAGCGGTGTGAGCGGCTCGCGCAGCGTGATGAGCTGATCGAGGCACTCTCGGGGGAGCTGGGTGCGGCGCGGGTGCGGATCGCCGACACGGCGGAAGTGGTTGCACGAGCGGACCTGCGCCCTTCCCTGAATAGGTTGGACCAGGTGTGCCAGGCGTACCGCTTCGCCGTCGGCTGCTGAACCCGGTGGATGACGTGCGGACGATCGTGGCTGACGTCGGCGCGGTCACGGGATCATGGTCAGGTCACGGGGATCGTCGCGAGTAGTTGTCCCGATCGGGCGGTGTCGTGGTTGAGGACCACGCTGTGCTGGGGGAGGGTGGCCAACGTCTCGCGGGTCTGGGTCCAGATCTGGTTGCGGTGCTCGGGGGTGATTCGGGCGAGGCACAGGAAGTCGGGGTAGCGGTCGTCGTTGTCGGCGTCGAAGAAGTCGGCACTGGTGAGCGAGCGGGTCTCGGGCGTGATGCCGGGTTCGCTGTCGGGGTCGACGTGGGGGAAGAGCAGCGTGGTGGCGACGGCGGATCGGGCGAGGCGCAGGCCGAGCCAGTCGACGAGTTGGTGGGGGAACAACTGCGGTTTGAGCTCACGGCCGTCGGGGTCGCGCAGGGGGCTGGTGCGGCCGTCGAGGATCGCGGTGGTGACGGCCGGGTCGACGGTGGGATGCAGGTGCTGTCCGGCGGCCAGCCGGGTGCGCACGCCTTCGAGCAGGCCGTGGGTGTGCAGCAGCCCGAGGCCGAGCGCCGCGGCGGCGGGCCAGGGCAGCAGTGCTCGGGTTGTGGGGTGCAGGAAGACCCGGTCGTTGGCCAGCAACTGGTGCCCGTGCGCGGTGAGCAGCAACGCGCTGGTGGTCTTGCCTGCACCTTTCGATCCGAGCGCGAGGACCGCGTTCCCGTCACGGACTGCGGCGCTGGCGTGCAGGATCACCCACCCCTCGGCTTCGAGTTGGACCCGGATGAGTTCGCGGGTGATCCGGGCCGCGGCCAGGCACAGCCCGAGGGACCCGGTAGCGATCAGGGCGATGCGGGTGCGGCCGACGTCAGTGTGGTAGGCGACCTGCTCGGCGGGGTCGACTGCACAGATGGCGCCGTCGGCGACCTGGAGTGGCTTGCGAGCGAACTCGACGACCCGGTGCATCCGGCTGCCGAGGCTGTCCTGGGTGGCGGTGTAGCTGTCTGGGTGGATCCGGCAGTGCAGCACCGGCCCACCGAGCTCGGCAGCTGACCGGCGGGCGGTGGGCTGGACGGCCCACCAGGATCCGAAGTACTGAGTGATCCAGTTGGTGACGGCTTCATCGTCTGCGATGACTTCGACGATGGCGGGTCCGGCACTGACACGCACGACATGCGGTGCGGTTGCGGTGGGCAACGGGATGCTCCTTGTGTCCTAGAGCTGGGCTTGGACGTGGTCGTAGAGGACGCATAGCCGGCGTTCGCTGGCTGTGAGGGCGGCCCGTTCGGCCGGGGAGTGCCCGGGCGGATCGTTCCAGTAACGACCAGCGACGAACGCAGGCGCTGCCCGACGTACACCCCGCCGTCGGCAGCGACCGAGAGTTCCTCGTGACCGTCGGCGAGCCCAAGCAGCTTGGCGACGGTGGACAGCACCGCTCCGGCCGGGCCGTGCTGGGTGCGGTCCACACCGGCCGTGATGCGGGGAGATCGCTGATGCAGCTGCGCCCGGATGTGGCCGAGCGGCAGCTGCACCGGCTGGTGGTACACGCGGGTTGCGTGCGCGCAGATGACGGCGGTCTCACCATGCTCACCGAGCACTGACCCGGCCACTGCAGTAATGGGCAGAACGCCCCGCGGTCCACCAGCGAAGCAGCGACAGTGCCGGTTGCTCCGGTGACAACCCGCGTGCGAGTCATCCCGACTGCGCTACCTGTGGTACTTCCTCCATATCGTAGGGAAGCATCCTGCGCCAGATTCCGTCGGAGAACCTCACTGGGAACGAGTGCGATTCCCATTGCATCTCGTAGGGCATGACTTCGCCCTCGCGCCCAGTGCCGACGACGCGTACACGAGTCCCAGGCCTTGGTCGATCCCTCATGGTTCCGTTCTCCTTCGCGTGACTGCTTTGGCCTGCGCGGGAAAGTCCGCGCGGAAAACAATCCGCGAGGTGCGGCAGGCCGATGTTCAGGTCACGAGCAAAGCGGGTCCCAGGTAGCAACGGCGATCCCTTGTCGGGGGCAATCCAGGGACACGCCCCGATCGAGGTACGCTGTAGGAGTGGAATGGACACCGGCCCGGATCCGCCTGTTCCGTGCGGCGGGACTGTGCTTGTCACAGCACGAGTTCGCCCGAGCGGTGGGGTTTGCGAAGCGCACAGTCGGCAACGCGGAGCGCGGCGCTCACCCGCCGAGCCTTGCGCTGCGCCGCGCGCTGGACGATGCCCTCAAGCGGGCCTCCGACGCGCAGCGCGACCGCTTCCTCGCCGCGATGGTCGCAGACCGCCCCGCCACCCCGGTCGTCCACGGCGCCACCCCAACGATCGAGTCTGTCGAGCTACTCCGCCGCACCGAAGCATCCGACCTCGGTACAGGAACCCTGGACCAGCTGGAGGAGCTCGTCGAACGCCTCGGCGTCGAGTACTTCGCCGTCCCCCCGGCCGAGTTCCGCGAGACGGTGCTGTCCTGGCGCCGGTACGTGGCCCGTCTGCTGGAGGGCAGGCTGACGCTGCGTGAGCGCCGTCGCCTCTACATGGTGGCCGGCTGGCTCTCCGGCTTGTTGGCCGAGGTGTCTCTCGCGTTGGGTGACGAGGCCGAGACGCACTGCGTGACCGCACTGTCGCTGGCACAGGAGGTCGGACATGCGGGTCTTGCCGGCTGGATACGCGGCACCCAGGCGCAGATCGCGCTGTATGCGGGCGACCCACGGGAGGCGGTGGCGTTCGCTCGGGCCGGCAGGCAGGTAGCGCCAAAGGGTTCCGCCGCCATGTTTCGTGCCTGCGTGCTCGAAGCCCGCGCTCAGGCGCGAAGCGGCGATGACGTGGCAATGGAGCACGCTTTCTCCCGCGCGGGCCGAGTTCTCGACGCGCGATTGGAGCCCCAGACCGGCAGTTTCTTCTCCTTCGACGCGCCCTACCTCCCCTATTACGCTGGTACGGCATACGTGTGGCTCGGCAAGGCCACACTTGCCCGCGCCTGGGCGAGTCAGGCCATCGAGCTTTGCGACGCGGATCCACTCGCCTGGCCGGTTGCTCGCACAAGCGCACGGGTTGACATCGCCATCGCGTTAGCCCAAATTGGCGAGCTGGACGGCGCAGCGACCGCAGGGGCTGAAGCGCTGGACATCTGGGCGAGGCGACCGACGCACCCGGCCAGAAGACGAATCGAGGAGCTGTTGGCGGTCTTGCAATCATTCACGGAGCCGTGCGTGACCGAGTTGAAAGAGCGGTGGCGATGGATCTTGAGTTAGCGAAGGCCGCGCTCGTCACGGGTGGCAGCCGTGGTATCGGCCGGGGCACCTACGAGAAGGAGAGGACACGATGACGAACCTGACCGCTGCTGGCGACCTTGAATGCGTCGAGGTCGTCATTACCGCCGAGAGCGTCGAATGGTTGGCCGACTTCACCTGCCAGCTCGTCGAGGACCGGCTCGTCGCATGTGGGCACAACTTTGCCGATCCGAGCGATCTACCGCTGGGACGAGCAGGTGCACGACGACATCCAGGCCCGCGTCGGACTACACATCCGCGCATCCCTGGTCCCGGACATCGCGAGCTGGGCCAACCGCGACCACGCCGACGACGTTCCGGCGTGATCGCGCTGCCTATCAGCTTGGGTCACCCCGCCTACCTCCAATGGATCTATGACGAGACACAGAGATGTGTAGTCACATGCTGATTTCATGGGGTCGATACCCTGGCGAGCTCGTCGAAGACGTTCTCGCTGTCTTACTACTTCGCGAGTATCCGAGTGGAAAGCACTTTCGTCCGTCGAGCGGTGACGGCGGTATCGATGTACTAATTCCATCCACTGACAATACGGAGGCGACCAACTACCAAGTCAAGAATTTCTCGCACACTATTGGAGATTCACAGAAGAATCAAATCCGCAGTTCGCTCAGACGGATGCAGGCGTCAATTGACGCCGGAACAGTCCTGCTGAAGGAATGCCGAGTTACAGTTCCACTTGTTCCAACCACAAAAGACGATGCCTGGCTACAAAACTACGCCAAGAAGCTCGGCTTCCGGGTAGAATGGTTCGGACTCTCTCACATTGAAGGCCTAGTTGCGAAATACCCAGAGGTTATTGACTATTTCCTTAATAACGGCGCAGATCGTCTCAGCTCCACCTTAGACAATCTAACCCAGTTACTCCGCGAGGCTCTCGCTCTCAATGGCGGACAAGCTACTCCTGCGATCAATCCCCAAGCCGAGGATGACGCACCGAAGCTCCTGCCTGCCGATGCGCTTGAACATCTCAACAGACTCCAGACGCAAGTAAACTCGCTCGACCCGCTGTTCTCGTATGATTTTCGCCTTACTGCTCGTGAGCCAGTTGTTATGGAGCAGCCCGGACTAGTCGCTTCGAACATGTATGGATTTGGAGACGATGGCAGGCTCAGGCAGTGGAAGCATGCGCTTCGACGAGTTCGGTGAATAGTTCGGAGGGCTTCTTCCAGTTGTGAATCTTACGGGGTCGGTCGTTGATTTCGGAAGCGATGGTGGCGAGAT
>Ga0136613_10001937_pt1 | contig 10919 bp, 10 predicted proteins | sample AntDrymUQ2722106_2_FD_106649 | JGI IMG/M metagenome (GOLD analysis project Ga0136613, IMG submission 106649) | Polar desert sand microbial communities from Dry Valleys, Antarctica - metaG UQ272 (21.06) | ecosystem: Environmental > Terrestrial > Soil > Desert | place: Antarctica: Dry Valley... | reverse complement strand
GACGCGACCGGGTACGTCACGCGCTTCGCGGCGCTCTGCTCACCGAGCAGTCCGCCGGGCCAGGCCGTCTCCTAGACTCCGCGCCGATGACGGACATGATCCGCGACATCTTCCTCGACATGCCCATCGTCGACATGCCCAACCGGCCCGAGGGCATGGTCGCCTTCATGCGCAGCGAGGTGCCAGACCAGTACAAGCCGATGGTCGACGAGTGGGTGCAGGGCCGCGGCGGCGAGGTCGTCGTGATCCCGCTGATCCAGGTCCACGGCGGCAAGAGCCCCGAGTCCAGCCCCGAGTCCGACGGGTACTACGTGCTGCCGCCGTCGGCGCTCGCGTAGACGCGCGAGCGCGGCATGCGTTACCCCCGCTACGCGCTGGGCGGGACGGATCGACTCAGGACGGCCGGTCGCCCCGCGTCAGTGATCGCTGGAGCAGCTCGATCGGATGCAGGACGGTGATCTCCCGCCCCAGGTCGGCGGCCGCGGCGGCGATCTGCAGCGCGCAGCCGGGGTTACCGGCGACGACCGCCTCGGCGCCGGCGTCGAGCAGGTTCTGCGCCTTGCGGCGACCGAGCTCAGCCGCCGTCTCTGGCTGAAGCAGGTTGTAGACGCCGGCCGACCCGCAGCACAGCTCCCAGTCGGTGGGCTCGACGATCTCGACGCCGGGGATCGAGCGCAGCATATCGCGCGGCTGGGTGCGCACGCCCTGGGCATGGGCGAGGTGGCAGGCGTCGTGGTAGGCGACGCGCATGTTGACCGCGTGCCGAGCAGCGCGCGGCTCATGCTCGGTGAGCAGCTCGCTGACGTCGCGCACGCGGGCGACGAACGCGGCGGCGCGCTGCGCCCATTCGGGCTCTTCGCGCAGCAGGTGGCCGTAGTCCTTCAACGCGGCGCCGCAGCCGGCCGCGTTGACGGCGACGACGTCGAAGCCCTCGAACGCGGCGATCGTCTGGCGTGCGAGCTCACGCGCGGGCTCGTCGTCGCCGGAGTGCAGTTGCAGCGCGCCGCAGCAGCGCGGCAGCTGCGGCGCGTGTACCTCCCAGCCCTCGGCCGCAAGGACCTCGAGGGTCGCCTCGTTGACGCCCGCAAAGAAGACGCGCTGGACGCAGCCCTGCAGCAGGCCGACGGTGCCGCGCCGCTCGCCGACGGCGGGCGTGCGCCGCGGCAGGCGCCGCCACGTCTCGCGCAGCGGCGCGTGCGGCGCGAGACGCACGAGCGCGGCGAGCCGCGGCAATCCGCGGCGCAGGCGGCTGCGGCGTAGGAGTCCGCCGATCCCCAGCGCGTGCTGCAGCGCGATCAGGGGCGCCAGCGCGCGTAGCCGCGCCGGGTGGGGGAAGAGCGCGAAGAGCAGCTTGCGGTGCAGGCTGTCGACCGGTGCGCGCTGCACGTTGCGCTCGACCTGCGAGCGCGTGTCCTCGATCAGCTTGTCGTACTGCACGCCCGACGGGCAGGAGGTGACGCAGGCCATGCAGCCCAGGCAGTTGTCCCACGCCTGGACCTGCTGGTCGGAGAGCGCCTCCTGCTCGTGCGCGGCGCGCATCAGCAGGATGCGCCCGCGCGGCGAGTCCATCTCCTCGCCCCACAACGCATAGGTCGGGCACGTCGGCAGGCAGAAGCCGCAATGCACGCAGTCGTCGATCAGGTCCGGTGCAGGGGGACGGATCGGATCGAAGGCGCCCACAGCGTCAGATCCCGTCCACGAAGAGGCCGCGGTTGCAGGTGGCGGCGGGGTCGAAGCGCTCCTTGACGCGGCGCATGAGCGCGACGGTCGCCGGCGCCAGCGCGCCCCATGGGTCGAGCGCCTCGCGCACGGCATCGGGCGCGTCGAGCACTGTCGCGGGCGAGGGCGCCACGCGCACGCGCAGCTCCTCGATCGCCGCGATGTGCTCGGCGCTGCCGGCAGCGGGCAGCTTGATCCACGCCGTGCCGATCCCACCGCGCGCGACCGCGCGCGCACCGAGCGCCTCGGCGGCCTGCAGCACCGCGCCGAGCCGGCGCGGCGTGCCCGCGACGCGGATCACGGCGCCCCCGTCGGCCGCGCGCTGGCCTTTGCGCTGGCGCTGCCAGAGCGGCTCGTCGTCCTCGACGATCGCCGCATCCGGCAGGCCCGCCTCGCGCAGGATCGCCACGGCTCCGCCGGCCTGCGCCACCGCGGTGACGCCGCCGAAGCGCGCCAGCACGGCGCCGTTGCCGCGCTTGTAGTCGATGTCGAGCGCGAGCGGCTCAAGCGGGCGGTAGGCGAGCGTTGCGGCGGCGGCCGCGAGCACGCCCGGGTCGCTGCCGGGAGCGTGCACGGTCGCCATATCGGCCGGGCGCGGATGCAGTCGCACAGAGACCTGGCAGATGACGCCGAGCGTCCCGAACGCGCCGGTCATGAGCTTGGCGAGGTCGTAGCCGGCGACGTTCTTGATCACCTTGCCACCGGCGCGCGCGACGCTTCCGTCCGGCAGCGCGACCGTCACGCCGATGACGAGGTCGCGCAGCGCGTGGAAGCGGTGGCGCAGCGGCCCGCTGTCCGCGGTGGCGACCGTGCCGCCGATCGTCGCCGCGGCGCCCGCGCCGAGCGGCGGGTCGACGGACAGCATCTGCCCGGCGGCGCCGAACGTCTCCTGCGCGCGCGAGAGCGGCACGCCCGCCTGCAGCACCGCTGTAAGGTCGCCGACGTTGTGCTCGACGATCGCATCGAGGCCGGCCGTCGACAGCTCGACGTCGGCCTTCGGGACGACATGGCCCCAGCCGCGCTTCGTCGCTGCGCCGATGACGCGCACGCTGTGTCCCTCGGCCGCTGCGGCCTGCAGCGCGCCGGCCGCCTCCTCCGCGGACGCCGGCTTCACCAGCTCCCGGCTGGCCTGCTTGGAGGAGCTCACATCCGCTCCGCGAGCCCGGCCTTCTCCAGCGGGTGCTCACGGTAGGGGCCGGGGACCTCGCCGCACAGGCGCGGCGTCGGCATGACCTTGCCGGGGTTCGCCAGCCCGTCGGGATCGAACGCGCAGCGCAGCTTCTGAAACGCGGCCAGGTCATCCTCGCCGAACATCGCCGGCATGTAGCGCTTCTTGTCGACGCCGATGCCGTGCTCGCCGGTGATCGAGCCGCCCAGCTCCACGCACGCGAGCACGATCTCGCCCGCGAGCTCCTCGGCACGCTCGGCCTCGCCGGGTGCGTTGCCGTCGTAGCAGACGAGCGGGTGCAGGTTGCCGTCGCCGGCGTGAAAGACGTTGCCCACGCGCAGGTCGTACTCGCGCGCGAGCTCGTCGATGCGCTCGAGCACCTCGGTCAGGCGCGTGCGCGGGATGACGCTGTCCTGCACGTAGTAGTGCGGGCTGACGCGGCCCATCGCGGGGAAGGCGGCCTTGCGCATCTTCCAGAAGATCGCGCGCTCGGCGTCGTCGCCCGCCTCGCGCACGTCGTGAGCGCCGGCCTCGTCGCAGATGCGACGCAGGTCGGCGAGCTGCGCGTCGCACTCGGCCTCCGAGCCGTCGAGCTCGACGAGCAGCGCGGCGCCGGCATCCAGAGGCCAGCCGGCGTGCGCCATCTGCTCCGATGCGCCGATCGAGAGCTGGTCCATCATCTCGATCGCGCCCGGCACCATGCCTGCCGACACGATCGCCGACACGGCTTCGCCGGCGCGGCCGGTCGAGTCGAAGAACGCGACGAGCGTGCGCACCGACTCCGGCGTCGGCACGACGCGGACGGTGATCTTCGTCGCGACACCCAGCGTGCCCTCCGAGCCGACGAACGCGCCGAGCAGGTCGTAGCCGGGCAGGTCGAGCTCCTCGCCCCCGAGCGTGACGAGCTCGCCGTCGGGCAGCACGACCTCCAGCGCGATGACGTAGTTCGTCGTGAAGCCGTACTTGAAGCAGTGCGCGCCGCCCGAGTTCTCGGCGACGTTGCCGCCGATCGAGCAGACGACCTGGCTTGACGGGTCGGGCGGGTAGAAGTGCGACGGCCCGACCGCTTGGGAGATCGCGAGGTTCGTGACGCCCGGCTCGCACACGACGCGACCGTCGACGAGGTCGACCTCGAGGATGCGCCGCATCCGGGTCAGCGCGATCACGACGCCGTCCTCCACGGGCAGCGCGCCGCCCGACAGCCCGCTGCCCGCGCCGCGCGCGACCCACGGGACGCCGGCTCGGTGGCACGCGCGCACCGCTCGCGCGACCGCATCCGCGCTGCCCGGGAGCACGACGACGCGCGGCATCGCGACGTACTGCAGCAGCCCGTCGGACTCGTAGGTGCGCAGGTCGTCGTGCTCGGTGAGCACGTGGCGCTCGCCGCACGCCGCGCGCAGCTCCGCGATCAGATCGGTCATGGCTGCCTGCATGACAGCAGACCTGGACGCTGGGCGGCGGCGTGAGCAGGCGGCGGGCGCCTGCGTTGACGAACTGCAGCGATGAAGGAAGGAGTGCGTGACGGTCATGGTGTGTCTCCGGCGGCCGGGGTGTGCACGGCGGCCGGTCCCTGAGCGCCGCGAATCCGCAGTCGCGTTGCGATGCCTCCGCAGAGTTGTCACACCGCGCGCGAGCCTCGCGCGTGTTTGCTCGCGATGATCCATGGGCGTGGATCCAAGGCGTGCAGTTGAACCGCCTATATCGGCTCAAGTGCACACCTTGGACCCTGACCGGGACCGGGCGCTCTTCGTGCGGGCCGAGCGTCAGCACGCGATGGTCGCGCACCGGCAGCTGGTCGCGCTGGGGTTCAGCCGACATGCGATCGCTCATCTGGTCGAGCGACACCAATTGCGAGTCATGCACCGCGGTGTCTACGCGGTCGGGCCTGCGCGGCCGACGCGCGAGGCGCGCTGGATGGCCGCTGTTCTCGCTGTGGGGCCGGGCGCGGTCCTGAGCCATCGCTCGGCGGCCGCGCTGTGGCGATTGCTGGCTGACGACGGCCGCGCGGTTCACGGTGGAGCGCAGGCTTCGCGATCGCGACGGCATTCGCGTGCGATCCGGAAGGCTCCCGACCGACGAGGTCGCCACCGTCGACGGAATCCGCGTCACGACCGTCGCACGGACGATCCTCGACCTCGCCGGCCTTCTCCCACGGCCGCGGCTCGAACGCGTCATTGACGACGCGGAGCTGCGCCAACTCGCGGATCCCACGTCGCTTCGGACCCTGCTTCAGCGATATCCGCGACGCGGCAGCGTTGGGACCCTCAACGCGATCCTCGCCGACCACCTTGCCGCGACGGTCACGCGCAGCGAGTTCGAAGCGTGCTTCCTCGCCTTCCTGATCGCCAACGTCCTGCCGCGCCCGCTCGTCAACCACCACATCCCCCCGGTCGGCGAATGCAGACTTCGTCTGGCCCGAGGCCCGCCTGATCATCGAGCTCGACGGCTACGCCACGCACGGCACCCGGCGCAGCTTCGAGGCGGACCGCGCGCGCGACCGCGCGCTCCACGTCGCCGGCTGGCGCGTCGTCCGCATCACGTGGCGCCAGCTCCGCGACGAGCCCAAACGGCTCGCCGCGGACCTGCGCGCTCTGCTCGGCGTGTGAGCCCATCAGGAGGCCTTGGCCTTCGCGCGCGCCTTGGGCTTCGCGCGCGGATTGGCCTTCGTGCTGGCGACCTCACCCAGCGGCTCGTCGGGCAGGCCCGCCTTCTTGCGCAGCTTCTGTGCGATCTCCTTGATCTCCTCCGGCGCGTAGTCGGGCGCGAAGACGGCCGGCTGGGAAGGCAGGTCGTGCATCAGGAAGCCCTCCGGCGGCTCGTCGACGACCTCGAGCTGCTCGCCGGTTTCCGGGTGCTTGCCGGTGAAGACCGCGACGATGTCCTTGTAGTCGTCGGGCGAGAAGCGGTAGAGCGTGGTGTGCACGCCCTTGTCGATGTGCTTCTTGCTCTCGGGAATCTTGTCGGTCGGGATCGGCGGCGCCGGGAACAGCTTCGTCAGGTCGGCGCCGGTCAGCAGCTCGACCGCGCGCGCGTAGGCGACGGGGGCGGCATCTCGGTCTGGACGCGGTCGATTCGCAAGATCATCGGAGGCTCCTCTCCTTGGGGGAGCAGGACGCTTACCCGTGATCGAGAGAGCGGATTCCCGCGGCGCGGGTAGATACGCCCGGCGTGCCCGCCGTCTTCCTCAAGGCCCATGGAACCGGCGCCCAGCCGCTGCCCGATCGCTGGCTGCAGCACGGCTGCTCGCTGCTGGACCCGGGCATCACGGCGTTCCCGCGCCGGCCGCGCATGGCGCCTGGCGATCGCCTGATCCTCTACGCCTCGGGCTGGCGGCGGATCTTCGGCATCGCCGAGGTGCTGACCGAGCCCACGACCGCGGTCTCGAGCCCGGCGAACCCGGCGCGCTGGCCGTGGTCGGTGGCCGTGGAGCTGCTGATCGTCGTGCCGCTGCTGGCAAACGCGCCGCCGGTCGAGGCGATCGGCGTCGCCCCGCGCTCGATGAGCCAGCAGAGCCACATCCGCCTCGAACCGCGCCATCTGGAGCGTGCGGGCGAGGCGCTGTCCGGACTGGCGCGCTGAGTCCGGTATGACGCCCAAGGCGGTATCTGCGAAGCGCGCGTCTTCATGCCCCGGGAACCGGAACCGCACGAACCACTCGTGGTAGAGCGATCTGGCGAGGTCTTCGAGGAGCTCGATTCGCCGCTCGTTGATCTTGATGAGCTCGTCGAAGGAAGACAAGACAGCAGCAATCCGCTGCTGAGTCTCAAACGCGGGAAGCGGGAACACGAACGCGCCGAGTGTCTTGGCGTTTGCGTTCGGCTGAGCTGCGCCCCCGGCCTGCGCGACGACGAAGCGCTTGTATCGGGCCGATTGGACGATGTGCCCTACGAATCTCGCGTCGACACCTGGGCGAACTCGGAACCGAACCAGGTATGAAGCGAACACTGCCGGCACGGGTGGCTCAGGAACGTACTTCGCGTACCCGACGGTGGCGCCCGTACGCGCCACGACGATATCTCCCTCTCGTAGCGCGAACTTGGACGCATCGCGGCTCGAGATGTTGCATCGCGGCACCCTCCCCCATTCGATCTTGGACGGCACGATGTCAGTAATCCTGAGGAGTCGCGGCCCGTCCGTCGACGCCTGAGACGCCGAAGCAGTGACTCCGTCCTGAATCGAGTGGCAGAGATCAGCAAGCCTCACCTCTTGCCACTCACCCACCGGAGCCAACCCCCTCGTCTACCACAGCCGCCATCAGCTCCCGCGCAACGTACCGCCGCTGGCCACGAGGACCTGGCTCAGCCTCGCTCACCACGCCGCGCTCCGCGAGCCGGCGCAGGAGCCGCAACGCGGTGGGGCGACTCACGTCCATTCTCTCTTCTACCTGACGGGTCGTCACGAGCGGGCTCTCGCATATCAGGTCGACCAACGCGCGGCCGTTGGCGGTCGCCATCGTCGCCGCCTCCTCCAGGTAGCGCTCGCGGACCTCGACGATGCGCTGCGCGCGGGTGACCGCGTCGCGGGCCTGGGTCTCGACGGCGGTCAGGAACAGCTCGAGCCACGGGACTTCGTCGCCGGTTTCGCGAATCGCTCCGAGCGCGTCGTAGTAGCGCTGGCGGTGGCGCTCGAGATACGCGCTCAGGTAGAGCAACGGCGCCGGCAGGCGCCCGCGCTGAACCAGGAAGAACACCAGCAGCAAGCGCCCGAGCCGGCCGTTGCCGTCGAGGAATGGGTGGATCGTTTCGAACTGGGAATGCAGTAGCGCGTTCTGGATCAGGAGCGGCATCTCCGGATCCTCGTTGGCGAAGTTCTCCCAATCGCGCAGCAGCGCTGGAAGCTCCTCGGGGGGCGGCGGCACGAAATGAGCGGTCTCGATCGTCGAGTTCGCAGCGCCAATCCAGTTCTGCGTGGTCCGCCACGCTCCGGGCATGCGTTCGCGCCCGCGGACACCGGCCATCAGCCGGCCGTGCATCTCGCGCAGCAGACGGACGCCGAGCGGCAGTCGCTCGACCTCGCCGAGGCCCCACTGGAGTGCTTCGATGTAGCTAATGACCTCCTCGACGTCGGCGCTCGGCGGATCGCCGGCGTCGGCCTCGAAGAGCTCGGACATCGTCGCCCGCGTCCCCTCGATGCGGGTCGATGCGAGCGCCTCGCGCAGCAGGTAGGGACGGATGAGTAGATGCGGGTTGGCCACCGACTGGCCGACCCCGGCGAGCCGCCCGAGCGATGCCTCGGCGTCAGCCAGTAGTCGCTGGGTCGAAGGCGGAAGATCGATGGTCCGGGGTATCGTCGCGGGGAAGTAGGCGACGTATCCGTGCGGTCCCACGGTGCGTCGTGCCTCGCCGAAGGGCGTCGGAGGGAAGCGGCTCGCGTCGATCCCAGCAACCTACTGTCCCTAACGTTTGTAGGCAACGACATTAGGGACCGCAGGATGACTCTAACGGAGGCGTAACGGTCAGCGCGCGAGCATCCACCGGTGCATCCCGCGCATGAGCCTGACGGCGAGCAGCGGGATTGGAGACATGGGAAGCTGGACTGTGCGCGGGGATCGGTGAGGGATGGAGATGGACGGCGACCGTAAAGCGCCCTTCATGGTCTTTCGTTCCTATGCGAGCAGCGAGCGCGCCTAGCGCGTGGCCTCCGAGGCCCAGGCGAGCGCGGCCTCACGGTCGACATGGCCGGCCATCGCGGTCCCGTACCGGATCTGAACCGCGCATGGGGTGAGCAGATCAGCCTCGTCCAGGTCTGCGGGGAACGTCGATCCCGGCGTCGGCGCAGAGCTGGAGCAGGAGCGCCAGGTTGTGCGTGAACGGAAACTCCGCGCCACGCATGGCGAGCACCGCCTTGATCGCCTTCTCGACCGCCTCCTGCGCATGGAAGCAGACGATCGCGTTCGAAACCTCGCTTACCGGGACCAGCGCGCACGCCGCGCGCTCGTCGTCCTCGGCGCGCTCGAGCAGTTCGCGCGCGAGATCGAGACGGTCGGCCATCACCCAGCGAGGACGCGGCCCTCCACCCCGGCCTCGAGCTTCGCCGCACGCGCGCCAAGCGCGCGCAGCTCGAGCTGCGCCGCCGCGAGCCGCTCCTCGAACACCTCGTCCTCGAGCTCCACGACCGCCGTGCCGACGTAGCGTCCCGGGTTCAGGCTCCAGCCCTGTGCCTCGATCTCGTCGATCGTCGCGACTCGGCACAGACCGGTCACGTCGACGTACGCGCCGTCGGGAAACTGCTCCGCGAACAGCTCGTTGGCAGCGGACGCGAACTCGGGCTCCTCACCGCGGTAGAGCCTCACGATGTTGGCGAGGAACTCGCGCTGATCGTCGGTGAAGTCGCGGTGTGCACGGTCGATCTGGCGGAAGATCTGGCGCGCATCGATGAAGAGCACCCGGTCGGCACGATCGGTCGCCGCCTTCCCGCGATCGAGGAACCACAGCGTGACCGGCAGCGTGACGGTGCAAAAGAAGTTGGGTCCGACCGCGACCATGACGTCGACGAGCCGCGATTCGATCAGCTTGCGGCGGATCGCGCCCTCGCTGTGACGGGCGTCGGAGGCGGAGTTCGCCATCACGAACCCCGCCCGCCCCGACTCGTTCATTGCGGTCGCGAAGAGCTGGATCCAGATGTAGTTGCCGTTGTCGGCCCGCGGGAGGTCCGGGAAGCGCGGGTCGCCCTCGAGCTTCCCCTTGTCGATGCGGTCGACGTTGAACGGCGGATTGGCCATCACGAAGTCAAAGCGCCCGAGGCTGTCGTTGAGGGTGTCGTAGTAGCTGTTTCCCTCGCGGATCTCACCCGACAGGCCGTGGATGGCAAGGTTCATCTGTGCGAGACGCACGGTCTCGCCCGTCTTCTCCTGACCGTAGATCGACAGCTCGTCGCCGGGCGACCGCTGATGCCGTGCAACGAAGTTCGCCGAGTGCACGAACATGCCGCCCGAGCCGCATGCGGGGTCGAAGATCCGGCCGTGGAACGGTTCGATGATCTCGACGATCAGACGCACGACCGACGCCGGCGTGAAGAACTCGCCCGCGCCCTGGCCTTCCGTGAGCGCGAACTTGGCGAGGAAGTACTCGTAGATGAGACCGAAGGCATCCCCTTCGAGATTCTGGGTGTAGCCGTTGATGTGGCGCAACAGCGAGGCGATCGTGGCGTTGTCGATCGCCGTGTATGTCCTCGGCAGGACGCCCGCGAGCTGCGGGTTGTGCTCCTCGACGTGTCGCATCGCGTCGTTGACGGCCCGACCGAGGTCGGTTCCCTCGGGCAATGCGAGCAGGTTTTCGAAGCGGGCGGTCTCGGTGACGAAGATCACCCCTCGCGCTTGATAGTCGGACGGGCCGATCGTGCGTCGGGCCGAGGCCTTCGCCTCGATGGCGCCTCGCGCCGCCGTGAATCTCGCGTCGGCGAAGCGCAGGAAGATCAGGCCCAGGACCGGGGTGCCGTACTCGGATGCCTTCAGGCCCGAATTGGCACGCAGCTCGTCGGCGGCATCCCACAGGCGGCGTTCCAGCTCGGGTAGGTCAAGCTGCACGCGGGTCTGCCTTGCGCGACGCGCTCTCGGACATCGGCGCGAGACTACGCGGTGCGCTTCGAGCTCGTCAGTCGGCGTATCCGCCGCCCGGGCCGCGGGGGAGGGCGCGCGGACCGGGCGTGCGCGCTTCCCCGTGAGCCGGTGCTGTTATGAGATGCCCTGCGGGCCCTCGAGCGTCGCTGGAGCGCCCGGCGGAGGCGCCGGCACCAACGCGCCGGGCTTCATGTCGGGCCGACCGGGGGCGCCGCGGAATCGATCGCGCCGGCCGTGCATCGGCCCGCGCGGCAGCCTGTCGAGGTTCTCCAGGCGCTTGTCGAGGTGCTCGAGCAGCGCATCGGCCTGCTTGCGCGTCAGATCGTCATCCTTGACGGCCTTGTCGGTGCGCGTCTTCGCGGCGGCCTTGACGGCGCTGCGCACGTCGGCGAGCGACTTGCCCTGCGCCTTGGCGACGTCCGCGATGCTCTTGCCGTCGCGCAGTTTGGACCTGAGCTCCTTGGCGCTGAGGTC
>Ga0136613_10001936_pt1 | contig 10920 bp, 12 predicted proteins | sample AntDrymUQ2722106_2_FD_106649 | JGI IMG/M metagenome (GOLD analysis project Ga0136613, IMG submission 106649) | Polar desert sand microbial communities from Dry Valleys, Antarctica - metaG UQ272 (21.06) | ecosystem: Environmental > Terrestrial > Soil > Desert | place: Antarctica: Dry Valley... | reverse complement strand
AGAGGGCGCCTTCCTCGCGCATCCGGTGCTTGATGAAGGCGTGGCCGACGCGGTTCACGAGCGCGATCCCGCCCGCCCGCTCGATCGTGTGGGGGACGGCCCAGCTCGCGCGCACGTCGTAGATCACCTTGGCACCCGGCTCCTTCTCGAGCATGAGCTCGGCGAGGAGCGCCGTCACGAAGTCGCCGGGCACGAACTCGCCCGAGTCGTCTACGAAGAAGCAGCGGTCGGCGTCGCCGTCGAAGGCGATTCCGAGGTCGGCGCCCTCCTCGCGGATCTTCGCGACGATGAACTCGCGATTCTCCGGGAGGAGCGGGTTCGGCTCGTGGTTCGGGAAGGTCCCGTCGGGCTCGAAGTAGCAGCGAACCGTGTCCACCGGGAGGCGGTCGAGGATAGGCGGCAGCATCGCGCCGGCCATCCCGTTTGCCGCGTCGATGACGACGCGGAGCGGGCGGACGGCTTCGACGTCGATGAACGAGAGCACCTTCTCGACGAAGGCCGGATAGATGTCGAGCTTCTCGACCTTGGCCGCGCGCTTCGCAGCTGGGCCCGGCGGGCCGGCGGCGCGGTCGCGGATGTCGAGGAGGCCCGACTCGCCTCCGACGGGAAGCGCGCCGCGGCGCACGATCTTCATCCCGGTGTACTGCTTCGGGTTGTGCGAGGCGGTGACGGCGACGCCGCCGTCGAGACCGTGCTCGCCCACGGCGAAATAGAGCATCTCCGTGCCGGCCAGGCCGATGTCGAGCACCTCGGCACCGGCCTCGGAGACCCCGCGGATCAGGGCCTCCGCCATGGTGGGGGAGGAAACCCGCATGTCGCGCCCGACGGCGATGCGGCGCGGCTCGAAGACCTCGACGTAGGCGCGCCCGATCCGGTGCGCCCCGTCTTCGTCGAGCTCTTCCGGGTAGAGGCCGCGGATGTCGTAGGCCTTGAACACCTTGGGATCGAGCGTCACCGCGGCATCCTAGGCGGGGGCGCGCGAAATTCGTTTCAACCCTGCGCGGAAGTCCGCCCATCCGGCGCGACACGCGCGCGAGCTTCATCGTTACGATCGCAGTCGAGGGGGTGGGCGCGAAGCGCCCCGGGGGAAATCGTCACGCGCGCGCGAGAGGCGGCGGCGCGGTGTCCCTGGCGGTGGCTCGCACACCGCCGGCGATGACTGAGCCACCGGGCACCGCCATGGTGAGGCTCAGAACCAGCCCTGCCGCTTGAAGTACACGAGGAGGAGTGCGACCGCGACGACCTGGAACCCGATTCCGAGGGCGAAGAAGGCGACGGCGCTGTCGACGTGCTCGACCATCCAGCCGAAGTTCTGGCCGAAGAAGCCCGTGATGAAGGTGAGCGGGAGGAAGACCGACGCGATCAGGGTCAGCTGCTTGGTCACGTTTCCGAGCCGGTTCGACGACGCCGACAGGTAGACGTCGATCGTCCCGTTCATAAGCTCGCGCTGCGCGTCGATCAGCTCGGCGAGCCGAAAGAGATGGTCGTAGACGTCCCGGAAGTAGCGCTCGGATTCAGGGGTCATCCCGGGCAAGGCGCGCACTCCGGCGACGAGATGGCCGAAGAGGTCGCGCTGAGGCCCGATCGCCCGGCGGAGCAGGGTGATGCGGCGACGCATGGCTATGATGTCTTGCAGCAGGCCGTCGCGGGGATTCGCGAGCATCTCTTCCTCGATCAGCTCGATCCGCTCGTCCACCCGGGCCAGGGGCGCGGTGAAGCTGTCGACGAGCGCGTCCACGATCTGATGAAGGACGAGGATGGGCTCGGGTCGCTCCGCCAGCGTCTCCTCGCAGTGTGAGCGCACTGCCGCGAGCGCCGGGGCATCGTCGCGATGAATCGAGATCAGAAACCGGTCGGAGTAATAGAGGTGCGTCTCGACGAGCCCGTCCTCGTCCGGTGCCCACCCGTAGACGACGAGGAAGACGAAATCGTCGTATCCCTCGAGCTTCGCGCGCTGCCCGAAATGAAGAGAGTCCTCGATGGCGAGCGGGTGGAAGCCGAACGCAGCTTCGAGTTCGTGCACCTCCTCGTCTGACGGATCGTGGAGATCGAGCCAGAAGAACTCGCGCGCCTCGGCCTGTTCCCGCAGGGCCTTCGAATCGAGCCGCAGCTCGGAGGCCCCATGCGCGTCGACGAGTCGGCCTAAAGCCACTGCTTGAGGCGGAAGAAGGCGAGCATCCCGGCGCCTACGGCCACGAGCAGGCCGAGGATGACCCAGAAGGCCTCGCGCCCTCCCTCGCCCGGGAAGTCGACGTTCATCCCGAAGATCGTCGCGATGAGGGTGAGGGGGAGGAGGGTCACGCTGATCACGGTGAGGAGGCGCAGCACGTCGTTCTGGCGGTGCGAGATCACCGACTCGTTGGTCGACTCGAGCCCCTCGACCACTTCCTTGTAGTTGTCCAGGAGATCCCAGATCCGCTCGGCCGCGTCGCCTAGGTCGTCGAAGTAGAGCTCGAGGTTCTCCGGGAGGAAGCGCTGCGTGTAGCGCTCCAAGGCACGGAGCGTCGCGCGCTCGGGCTTGATGATCTTCCGGTACGCGATGATCTCCTGCTTTGCGTTCGAGATGTCGCGGACGACGGCCGACGACGCGCCCTCGTACATCTCGTCCTCGATGCGCTCGAGCTTGTGCCCGATCTTGTCGAGGATCGGGAAGCAGTAGTCAAAGAGGTCGTCGAGGACGTGGTAGAGCAGGTAGCCGGAGCCCTGCGAGAAGAGGTCCTGGCGGCGCGCCTCGTCCTCCTCGCAGCGGCGGAAGAGGTACGTGACGGGGTGGAGCTCGACGTTCGGGAGCGTGATCAGGAAGTCCGGGCCGAGGAAGACGTCGAGCTCGGCCGCGTTCAGGCGCTGGACGGCCTTGTCGTAGAAGGGGAAGTGGAGGACGACGAAGAGGTAGTCCGGGTACTCGTCGATCTTCGGCCGCTGGCGCTTCGAGAGGACGTCCTCGACGTCGAGCTCGTGGAAGCCGAAGCGCTCGGCGAGCTCGGCCGCCTCGAGCGAGGTCGGCTGGTCGACGTGGATCCAGGTGAGGCCGCTAGCGGAGAGCTCGGCGATCTGGGGCTCGACCCGCGCGACCGCCTCGCCGCCCGCGGTGCGGCGTCCGCGCCGAATCCGTGGGCGAGGAAGCGTGGGCCTTGCCATGGCTACTTAGGGGGTCGTCCACCAGCATCTCGGAGTTCTCGGAGTTTAGCCCGAACCCTCCGCTGGTTCCCCTGGGATCAGGACTGCACTGGGAGTGCCGCGGGCTCTCCGGCCTCGCGCTTCCAGGCGGAGTTGAGGCCGCTCTGGACGTATGCGTGGTACGCGGGGGAGATGAGGATGAAGAGGATGAGCGCGAGCCAGCCGTTGATCACCGGCGCCTCGCCGGCCATCGACTGCGTCTTCTGCGCGCGCTTGAACGTGTTGATCGTCGCCAGGACGCCCGGGACGATCACGAGCCAGCCGAGCGTGGCAGCGAGCACCGAGAGGCCGGGGCTCGTGCCGAGCTCGTCCGTCCCCTTCGAGCGGCCGTAGTCAGCCATCTCGCGGTTGGCGAGGTACCATCAGAAGATCAGGTAGATCCCGAGCGTGATGATCCCGAAGATCGCGACGAGCCAGGGGTTCCGGATCTTGGCCGTCTTGCCGTTCCCGAGCTGGACTTCCTCCGCCATTTGCGCTCCCTTTCGTGGGGTGACCCCGCGGGTGAACGTAACGGAGGAGGCGAGGGAACGCGAGCCGCGCGCAGGATTCGCGTCGGTCCATGCGCCTGGCAGGATTCGAACCTGCGACCTCGCGCTCCGGAGGCGCGCGCTCTATCCCCTGAGCTACAGGCGCGTCGAGAGGGCTACTCTACCGCCCGATGCGCCTGGCTCCGGGTCGCCCGGTTTTTCGTAGGGGCCGGATTCATCCGGCCCGCGAGGCGGCGCGCGGATGGAGCTGACCCACCGCACCGTCACGCTCCGCCTGGCCGAGCCCTTCACCATCTCGCGTGAGACGTGCCTCGACGTCGAGGTCGTCTGGGTCGAGCTTCGCTCGTCGGGCCAGGTCGGCTACGGCGAGGCCGCGCCCGACGAGCGCTACGACCAGACGGCAGCCTCGGCGGCCGCGTTCCTGGACGAGGCGGGAGACCTGCTCGGCGACGACCCGTTCGCCCTCGAGGAGATCTCGGCACGCCTCGCCGGGCGCCCGGGGGAGATGGCGGCCAAGGCCGCGCTCGACGCGGCCCTCCACGACCTCTGCGGCAAGCTCGCGAACCTTCCGGTCTGGCGCCTCCTCGGCCTCAGGCGGAACGGCCCGCCGACCTCCTACACCGTCTGGCTCGGCGACCCCGACGATATGGCGCGCCGCGCCGGTGCGGTCGACCCGCGCTTTCGGCGCCTCAAGCTGAAGCTCGGAGGGCGCGACGGGCTCGACGTCGAGCGCGCGCGCTCGGTCCGCTCCGTGACCGACCTGCCGCTCATGGTCGACGTGAACGAGTACTGGGAGCTCGACGAGGCGATCGAGAACGTCCGGGCGCTCTCGGAGCTCGGCGTCGAGTACGTCGAGCAGCCGCTCCCGGCGGGCGATCCGGGCGGCGCGAGGCTGAAGCGCGAGGCCGCCATCCCGATCTACGTGGACGAGGACTGCCACACGCTCGCCGACCTCACGGCCTGCGCCGAGCGTGCGCACGGGATCAACATCAAGCTCGCCAAGAGCGGCGGCATCCGGGAGGCTTTCAAGATGGCCGCCGCGGCCAGGTCGCTCGGCCTCGGCGTCATGCTCGGCTGCATGCTCGAGTCGGGTCTCGGCATCGCCGCCGGCGCGCAGGTTGCGAGCCTCTGCGATCACGTCGACCTCGACGGCAACCTGCTTCTCGCTTCGGACCCGTGGCCGGGGGTCACGTTCGACGGCGGCGTGCAGCTCCCGTCGGTGGAGCCGGGCCTCGGTGTCCGAGAAGCGGTATCTGATCCTCGCTGAGGGTCGGTCGGCCGACCCGCACTACGGAAAGACGATGCGCGGCATCGTTCGCTTCCGCGGGCCCGAGGTCGTCGCGATCGTCGACTCCGAGCGCGCGGGCGCCGAGTACGAGGGCGTGCCGATCATCGGCTCGGTTGCTGAGGCCGCGCCGCACGCGCCCACGACCGCGCTCGTCGGCGTCGCCGTCGCCGGCGGTCGTCTCGGCCCCGAGTGGCGCGCGCTCCTCGTCGACTCGATCGGGGCGGGGCTCGACGTCGAGGCTGGCATGCACGAGTTCCTGAACGACGACCCCGAGCTCGTGGCCCTCGCACGGGAGCGGGGGGTGGAGCTCGTGGACGTCCGCCGCCCGCCGCCGGAACTGAGCGTCCCGACGGGCGAAAACCTGACGCACGACGCTCGCGTGGTGCTCACCGTCGGCTCCGACTGCGCGATCGGCAAGAAGACGATGGCGCTCGAGCTCCACCTCGAGGCGAAGCGGCGCGGGGAGTCGTCCGTCTTCGTCCCCACGGGCCAGACGGGAATCATGATCGCCGGGTGGGGGATCGCCGTGGACGCGGTCGTCGCCGACTTCCTCGCCGGCGCGGCTGAGCGCCTCGTCCTCGAGGGAGCGCGGCGTGGGGACCTCCTCTGGGTCGAGGGCCAGGGTGCGCTCATCCATCCGCAGTTCTCGGGCGTGACGCTCGGCTTGATGCACGGGAGCGCGCCGCACGCGCTCGTCCTGTGCCACCTCGCGGGCGCGACCGAGATCGAAGGGTGCCCGGGGCATCCGCTCCTGCCACTCCCCGAGCTCGTCGAGCTGCACGAGCGGATCTCCCTTCCGGCCCGTCCGGCGAGGGTCGCGGCCGTCGCCTTGAACACGAGCCTGCTCGAGACGGACGAGGAAGCCCGGGCGGCCATCGAGGCGGCCGAAGCCGAGACCGGCCTCGTGGCGGACGACCCGGTCCGCTTCGGCGCAGGCCGCCTCGTGGCGGCGATTCTCGCTCACCTCGCGGAACGGTCAGCGCATGTGCCTGCTGGTATAAGACCCGGGTGATAGACCCCCGCGTAGAGCGCCTCGGCGACCTCGTCGCCAACTACTCGCTCGAGCTCAAGGAGGGCCAAGTCTTCCGCATCGACGGGTACGCGATCGCGGAGCCCCTCGCCCTCGCGCTCTACCGCTCCGCCCTTCGCGCCGGCGCGCTCCCCTACATGAACCTGACGCTCGACGGGCTCTCCGAGATCCTGGTGGCCGAGGGATCGGACGAGCAGATCTCCTACCTCTCGCCCGTGCAGTGGGCCGAGATCGAGGAGCTCGACGCGCTCGTGACGATCTGGGCGGAGACGAACACCAAGTCCTTCACGCGCTCGGACGAGGAGAAGCACGGTGCGCTCATCTCCGCCCAGCGGAAGCTCTCGAACCGCCGCTGGGAGCGGATCGCCAAGGAGGAGATGCGCTGGTGCGGGACGCTGCATCCGACGCACGCGCATGCGCAGGACGCCGCGATGTCGCTCGGCGACTACGAGGCGTTCTTCTACAGCGCCTGTCATACGGACAAGGACGACCCCGCCTCGCACTGGCAGGAGGTCTCGCACGTGCTCCAGGCTCGAGCCGAGACCCTCGCCGCCGTCCGGGAGCTTCGCATCGTCGGGCCCGACACCGACCTGCGCGTCGGGGTCGCGGGGCGCGCCTGGATCGCGGCGGACGGGCGCTACAACATGCCGGACGGCGAGGTCTTCACGAGCCCGGTCGAGACCGAGACCGAGGGCGAGATCCGCTACACGTTCCCCGCGATCTTCCAGGGCCGCGAGGTCGAGGACGTCCGCCTGCGCTTCGAGGGCGGCTCGGTCGTCGCCGCGGAGTCCTCGCGCGGCCAGGCGTACCTCCGCCGCCTCCTTGACCTCGACGCCGGCGCCCGCATCCTGGGCGAAGTCGCCTTCGGCCTGAACTACGAGATCGACCGCTTCACGCGGAACATCCTGCTCGACGAGAAGATCGGAGGGACGATGCACCTCGCGCTCGGAGCCGGCTTTCAGCAGGCGGGCGGATCGAACTCGTCCGCTCTCCACTGGGACATGATCTGTGACCTGCGCGCCGAGGGCGAGGTCTACGCCGACGGCGAGCTGATCTGGAAGGCCGGAGAGTTCTTGGAGGCCGCCCCCGTCGCGGTCGCGGGCGTCGGTGCCTGACCCGCGCCTCGAGCGCCTCGCCGACGTCGTGGTCGACTACTCGGCCGCGGTCAAGGCGGGCGACCTCGTCGTCCTCGAGGCGACCCCGCTCGCGGCGCCGCTCGTCCGCGAGACGTACCGCCGGATCCTCGCCGCCGGAGGCCATCCGGAGGTGCGCATGGCGGTCGACGGCGTGGCCGAGGCGCTTCTCGACGAGGGAAACGAGGCGCAGCTCGGCTGGGTGAGCCCGGCGCGCGTGGAGCAGATCGAGCGCGCAGACGTCCGGATCGTCTTCGAGTCGGAGTACAACACGCGATCCCTCTCGGATGCGGATCCGGCGAAGCAGGCGATCGTCCAGCGCGCGCGGAAGCGACTCGGCGACCGGCTCTTCGAGCGCTACGCGAGCGGCGAGCTCCGTTGGCTCGTGACCCTCTGGCCGACGCAGGCCGCCGCGCAGGAGGCCGGGATGTCCCTCGCCGAGTACGAGGACTTCGTCTTTCGCGCGGGCTTCCTCGACCGCGACGACCCGGCCGGTGCGTGGCGCGATTTCGGCGAGCGCCTGGACGGCTTGGCCGAGTGGCTCGGCAAGACGCGCGAGCTCCGCGTCGTGGCCGAGGACACCGACCTGCGGCTCGGCGTCGAGGGGCGCACCTGGGTTGCGAGCAGCGGCCGGGAGAACTTCCCGGACGGAGAGATCTTCACCGGGCCGGTCGAGACGAGCGTCGAGGGGGAGATCGCGTTCAGCTTCCCCGCGGCCTTCGGCGGACGGGTGATCGAGGGCGTCCGCCTGCGCTTCGAGGGGGGCGAGGTGGTGGAGGCGAGCGCGAAGCGGGGCGGAGAGTTCCTCGACGAGATGCTGGCTCTCGACGAGGGCGCGCGCCGGGTCGGAGAGTTCGCGTTCGGCCTCAACGAGTCGATCACCGAGTTCACGCTGAACACGCTCTTCGACGAGAAGATAGGCGGCACAGCGCATCTTGCGCTCGGAAAGTCGTATCCCGAGACGGGCGGGCTGAACACCTCGGCGCTCCACTGGGACCTCGTCACCGACCTGCGCACCGGCAGCGAGGTCTTCGCGGACGGGGAGCTCGTCTATCGCGACGGCCGCTTCCTCGACCGGCCCTGATCGTCCTCCTCGGAGACACGCACATGCCGCGCGGGTCGCGCCGTCTCCCCGCGGGCGCGCTCGAGCTCCTGGCCGCAGCCGACCACGTCCTCCACGTCGGCGACTTCACCTCCTCGACGGTCCTCGACGACCTCCGGGAGCTCGGGCCGGTCACGGCGGTGCACGGGAACATGGACGAGTGGCCGCTTCGGGAGGCGCTCCCCGAGCGCACCACGGTCGACCTCGAAGGCCTGAGGATCGGGCTCGTCCACGATCCAGGGCCGACCACGGGGCGCGCCGAGCGGCTGCGCGGCTGGTTTCCGGGCTGCAACCTCGTTGCCTACGGCCACACGCACCGACCGGAGGCGACGCTCGACGGGGGCGTCTGGATCGTGAACCCCGGAAGCCCGACCGAGCGCCGGCGGGCTGCGGAGCACACCCTTGCGGTCATCCGCGAGAGCCGGCCGGAGCTGGTCGTCGTCTAGCGCGCGCCGTCCGACCCTTGTGGCTAGTATACGAACATATGTTCGCCACGAAGTCACAAGTGCTCCTCCTCGTGCTCCTGCTCCTCATGGGGCTCGCGCTCCTCGCGGCCAGGCCCACCAACGGCGCCGGGCCCGAGTCGCGCTATGTCGTGCAGCCCGGTGACACGCTTTGGGCGATCGTCGCCGAGCGCTACTCGGGCGATCCCCGCGAGGCGATCTGGCGCGTGCGGGAGCGAAACGGGCTCGCCACGTCCACGCTGACGCCGGGGCTCGTGCTCGTCCTCCCAGCGGGCTAGAGGGGCCGGAATGCGCGGTTCGGCCGCCGTACACTTGCCGCGTGGACCTCGACCTCGTGTTTCTCGGCACATCCGGCTCCGTGCCAACAGGCCGCCGTGCGCCCGCGGCGACCCTGGTCAGGCGCGGGGGAGAGCGCTTTCTCGTCGACTGCGGCGAGGGCACCCAGCGCCAGCTCCTTCGCTCGGGCATCGGGCTCGTCGAGCTGCCCGAGGTCTTCCTGACGCACTACCACGCCGACCACTACCTCGGCCTTCCGGGGATGATCAAGACGTTCTCGCTGCGCGGCCGGGAGCTCCCGCTCACCGTGTACGGACCACCGGGCCTCGCCGATCTCTTCGGGGCGCTCGCGCGCGTCTTCGGCAAGCTCACCTATCCGCTTCGCCTCGAGGAGCTGCGTCCCGGCGACATCCTTGAGCGCGGAGACCACAGGATCGAGGCCTTCCGCGTCGAGCACGGGATCGGCGCGATCGGCTATGCCCTCGTCGAGGCCGACCGCCCGGGGCGCTTCGATCTCGAGGCAGCTCATACCCTCGGCGTCCCCAAGGGCCCGCTCTTCGGAGCGCTCCAGCGCGGCGAGACCGTCACGCTCGCCGACGGTGCCACCGTCTCACCCGGGCAGGTGCTCGGGCCGGCGAGGCCGGGCCGGAAGGTCGTGCTCACGGGCGACACGCGTCCCTCGCCCGCGGTCGCCGAGGTCGCGCTCGGCGCCGACGTCCTCGTCCACGACGGGACGTTCCTCGACGAGGAGCGAGAGCGCGCCGACGAGACCGGCCACACGACCGCTCTCGCCGCCGCCGAGCTCGCGCGGGCCGCGGGGGTGCGGTTGCTCGTCCTCACGCACCTCTCGAACCGCTATTTCGGGCCGGAGGTCGCGCGCGAGGCGCGGGCGATCTTTCCCGACACGGTCGTGCCCAGGGACTTCGATATGGTGGACGTTCCGTTCCCCGAGAGGGGGCCGCCGCGCCTCCTGAAGGGCGGCGCGCTCGGACACGAGGAGGGCCTCGGTGAGCATGGTGCAGCTGGCGGTGACGAGAGACCTCGCGGAAGCGGAGGAGATGCAGTCGATCCTCCAGTCGGCCGGGATCCAGTCGGAGCTTCGGCCGGCCGTTGACCACCACCCGAGCGAGCTCGAGGACGCGCCCGCGAAGGTGTTCGTCCCGGAAGGCTCGCTCGAAGCGGCCCAGGACGCGATCGAGGCGCTGACCGACCCGGAGAACGTCGTCGGCGGGCCTTAGCGCAAACGAGCCCGTCGCCGGCTAGACGACGACGACAGGCGTGCCGACCGGCAGCAGGGCCGCGAGGCGCACGATGTCCGGATTTCGCATCCTGACGCAGCCGTGGGAGACGCGTCCCGGAAGGATCTCGGGTCGGTTCGTTCCGTGGATGCCAACGAATCCGCCACCCGGCCAGTCGGTCAGCACGTCGGAGCGAGCGCTCGTGCCAAACGCGACCGGGCCGTAGAACGGACTCTTGAACTTCGTGAGCTTGTTCCGGACGTAGAACGTCCCCTTCGGCGTCGGCCAGCGGGCCTTCCCGATCCCGATCGGGGCTCGCAGAAGGGTTTTCCCGTCGCGGATGAGCGTGACACGAAGCGCCTTCGTGTCGAGCACGAGCCGAGTGCGGATGAGGGCGTAGGAGCCAAGCGCGGTGCGAGGGACCCAGCCGGTCGAGCCGTGCGGCAGGATCGGGAGCTGCACTCGAACCCACGGCTGTCCCGTTGTGTCGGAGCGTTCCTCGAGCGCAACTACCACCTCGTCCGTCCCCTCGGGAGTTCGCGTCGAGAGCCGGGTCACGATCGAAGCGGAGAAGGCCGGTCGAGCCCGGGCCGCGATCGGTCCGAGCACGGCGGCTCGCAGGGTGCGGCCCTCCTTCGTCAAGATCCGGGGGGCGGCCGGAGCTGCGAGCGCCTCCGCGAAGCTCGGGACCGAGGAAGCGGGCGAGCGCGTGACGCTCGCGCTT
>Ga0136613_10001935_pt1 | contig 10922 bp, 12 predicted proteins | sample AntDrymUQ2722106_2_FD_106649 | JGI IMG/M metagenome (GOLD analysis project Ga0136613, IMG submission 106649) | Polar desert sand microbial communities from Dry Valleys, Antarctica - metaG UQ272 (21.06) | ecosystem: Environmental > Terrestrial > Soil > Desert | place: Antarctica: Dry Valley... | reverse complement strand
CAGAACGGCAGCATCGCGAACGGGTCGAAACGCAGCTCGCCGAGCCCACCGGCAGCCGCTGCCGTCTTCTCCGAGCTCATCGTCGAGCCCAGGAAGACGCCGTGATTCCAATCGAACGCCTCGGTCACGAGCGGCACGACGGTCGCGCGCCGGCCGCCGAAGATCATCGCGTCGACGGCCACCCCCTTGGGGTCCTCCCACTCGGGCGCGATCGCCGGGTCCTGCGCGGCCGGTGTCGTGAAGCGTCCGTTCGGGTGCGCGGCGGGCGTCTCGGAGTCGGGCGTCCAGTCGTTGCCCTTCCAGTCGATCGCGTGCGCGGGCGGCTCCTTGGTCATGCCCTCCCACCACACGTCGCCCTCGTCGGTCAGCGCGACGTTCGCGAACAGCGTGTTCTTCTGCACCGTCTTCATCGCGTTGGGGTTCGTGTCCTCGCCGGTGCCCGGCGCGACGCCGAAGAAGCCCAGCTCGGGGTTGATCGCGTACAGGCGCCCGTCGTCTCCGAACTTCATCCAGGCGATGTCGTCGCCGATCGTCTCGACGGTCCAGCCCTCGATCGTCGGGATCAGCATCGCCAGGTTCGTCTTGCCGCACGCGCTTGGGAAGGCGCCGGTGACGACCTTGACCCCACCCTCGGGCGACGTGAGCTTGAGGATCAGCATGTGCTCGGCCATCCAGCCCTCGTCGCGCGCCATCTTCGAGGCGATCCGCAGCGCGAAGCACTTCTTGCCAAGCAGCGCGTTGCCGCCGTAGCCCGAGCCGTAGGACCAGATCTCGCGCGACTCGGGGTAGTGCACGATGTACTTATTCTCGGCGTTGCACGGCCACGGCACGTCCTGCTCGCCCTCGGCCAGCGGCGCGCCGACGGAGTGCACGCAGGGGACGAACTCGCCATCCTCGCCGAGGACGTCGAGCGCGCCGGCGCCCATGCGCGTCATGATCCGCATGTTCACCGCGACACAGGCCGAGTCGGTCAACTGCACGCCGATGTGCGCGATAGGCGAGCCGAGCGGGCCCATCGAGAACGCCAGCACGTACATCGTCCTGCCTTCCATGCAGCCGTCGAAGAGGCCCTTGAGCTTCTCGCGCATCTCGTCGGGATCGGTCCAGTTGTTCGTCGGGCCCGCGTCATGCTCGGTCTGCGTGCAGATGAACGTGCGGTCCTCGACACGCGCGACGTCCCCCGGGTCCGAGCGAGCGAGGTACGAGTTGGGGCGCTTGGCGTCCTCGAGCCTCGTGAACGTCCCGGCGTCGACGAGCAGCTGGGTCAGCGAGTCGTACTCCTCGGCTGACCCGTCGCACCAATGGATGTCCTTCGGCTTGGCCAGGGCGGCGATCTCCTCGACCCACTGGATCAGCTTCTCGTTCTTCGTCGGCACGGTCGCTGTACTCACGCTTGCTCCTCTATCGGCTCCTGTGACCCTCATTGTGGCGCACCTTGCCGCGCTCGGCGGGCCGGCATGTGAAGCGACGGCGAACCGGCCGCGTCCGACGACGGCGCAACTTCTCAGACACGGGCGGGTCGGTAGGGGGAACACACGCGTCCCTTCACCGACCACAGGGGGAACCACGATGAACGCATCACCCGACCGCGATCAGCCCGAAGCAACCGCTCGCCGGGGGTGGCGCCGTTTCACTGGCGGGTCGCCGCGCACGCGCTCCGTGCTGCTGGCGACGGGCCTGCTGGTGGCGGGCCTGACGCCGTTTGCAGTTGCGCGCACCGGTGACGAGCTGCGCGAGGGCGTGCGCAACGGCACCGCCAAGAGGGAGACGCAGATCGTGGCCAAGATCAAGAGCAGCAGCGGGAAGACCGGCGGCTTCTCGACGCGCCAGTCCAACCTCTCCGGCAGCGGTGGTGGCGCCATCTACGGCTGCCGCGCCAGCTCGGCGAGCACCAGCGAGTCGTGCCTGCGCGCCAACAACCTCTCGACCGGGCACGCGTTCTCGTTCAGCGCCTCGAAGGGCCTCGTCGCCGGGGTCATCTCGGCCGGCAGCGGTGGTGACACGAAGAAGCCGTTCGTGACCAACGCCACCGGCGTCGCGAACGGCCTCAACGCCGACCGCGTCGACGGCAAGAACGCTGCGGATCTGCAGGCGGTCAACTCGTTTGCCCGGGTCACCCTCGGCGGCGCCGCCGAGCAGACGCGCGGTGTGCCGTCGGGGGGTGTGACCAATCCCGCTGGCGCGGGCACGTACAGCGTCGTCTTCAGCGGCGACCTGACCGCGTGCGCGCTGTCAGCGACCGTCACGGGCACCGCCGCCGGTCAGGTCACGGTGACGCCCACCGTCGCGGCCAGCAAGCAGACCACGGCGGTCGACGTCCGGACATTCGCCGGTGATGGCTTGGCGGCCGATCGCGGCTTCCATCTCACGGCGACCTGCTGAGCATGTGACGCGCGGGGCGCCCACAGGCGTCCCGCGCGTTCGCGTTCCTACGCCTGCTCGTCCGGCGTCCCGTGCTCCCTGCGCGGCACGAGCACGAGCCGCTTGAACTCGGCCACGAGCACGCCGTCCTGGTTGAGCACGCGTGTCTGCACCCTGACCGTGCCGCGGTCGGGCTTGGACTTTGACTCGCGCTTCTCGAGCACCTCGGACTCGCAGAACAGCGTGTCCCCGTGGAAGACCGGCGCCGGGTGCTTGAGCTCCTCGGTCGCGAGGTTCGCGATCGCCTTGCCGCTGACATCGGAGACGCTCATGCCCAGCGCGAGCGCGTAGACCATCGGGCCGACCACGACGTTGCGGCCCTGCTGCGATGCCTTGGCGTAGACGTCGTTGACGTGCAACGGGTGATGGTTCATCGTGATCAGGCAGAAGAGGTGGTCCTCGGCCTCGGTCACGGTCTTCGCCGGCCAGTGCTTGTAGACCGCCCCGACGTCGAACTCCTCGAGGTAGCGACCGTAGGGGTGCGCGCCGCTCGCCTCGCGCTCGGCCTGGTCGGTGATGAAGTCGTCGCTCATTCAGGGCTCCTTGGAGTCAGCACACGCGCATCATGCCCAAAGAAGGCGGTAGGTTGGCGCCTGCACGTCCCTTTACGACTCCGGAGCCCGCCCCTTGCGCAATCCACGAGCATTCTTCAAGCCGCTGGCGATCGGCGCACCCGACCCGTTGCACGAGATTCCGGTGACCCCGTCGCGGATGATCCACTTCCTCGACTTCTCCAACGAGAAGATGGTCGCCAAGGCGCCCGACATCGCGCAGAAGGTCGACATCCTGCTCGGCAACCTCGAGGACGCGGTGCAAGTCGAGAACAAGGAAGCCGCTCGCCGCGGCCTTATCACGGTCGGCAGCGAGATGGACCTCGGCCAGACGGCGCTGTGGACGCGCGTCAACGCGCTCGAGTCGCCGTGGATCCTCGATGACCTGACGCAGATCGTCACCGAGATCGGCGACAAGCTCAGCGTCGTCATGGTGCCCAAGGTGGAGGGGCCGTGGGACATCCATTACGTCGACCGCCTATTGGCCCAGCTCGAGGCGAAGGCCAAGGTCGAGCATCCGATCCTCATCCACGCGCTGCTCGAGACCTCGCTCGGCGTGTCGAACCTCGAGGAGATCGCGAGCGCGAGCCCGCGCATGCAGGGCATGAGCTTCGGCCCTGCCGACCTCGCGGCGAGCAGGCGCATGAAGACGACGCGCGTCGGCGGCGGCCATCCCGGTTACCGCGTCATCGAGGACCCGCATCCCGACGACCCCGAAGCGCCGCGCGAGAGCGCCCAGCAGGACCTGTGGCATTACTCGATCGGGCGCATGGTCGACGCCTGCACCGCCGCCGGGCTGCTGCCCTTCTACGGCCCATTCGGCGACATCAAGGACGTCGACGGCTGCGAGGTGCAGTTCCGCTCCGCGTTCCTCATGGGCTGCGTCGGCGCGTGGTCGCTGCATCCGGCGCAGATCGACATCGCCAAGAAGGTCTTCTCGCCCAACCCCGAGGAGGTGCTCTTCGCCAAGCGCGTCATCGAGGCGATTCCCGACGGCCAGGGCGTGCACATGCTCGACGGCAAGATGCAGGACGACGCGACCTGGAAGCAGTGCCGCGTCATGGTCGACCTCGCTGAAATGCTCGCCAGGAAGGACCCCGAGCTCGCCGAGGCCTACGAGCTGGATGGCGCGCGGACCTGATCGGTGGCGGCTGCGGAGATGACGCGCAAGCTTGTCGACAACAGCCGCCGGCAAGGCGTCGACCGCGCCCGCCGAGACGTCGCAGCGCACGCAGTCCGCCGGGCGCGCCCAGGACGCATGCGGCCTGCTCACGAGCGCAGAGGTCGCGGCGCAACTGCGCGGGCGGGCCACTCGCGAGCGGAAGTCCGGCAGCTCGCTCGACGGTCATCCCTTCAGCCAATGCCGCTGGACAGCCGGCAAGCGCAAGATCGGCGTCGTCGTCGTGGCCAGCACGGCGCGCTACGAGACGCAGCGCAAGCTCGCCGGGGGCCAGCGGACCGGCGGCCTGGGTGACGCGGCTGTCGCGCGGGAGGGCACGTCGCTGGAGACGACCGGCGGAACTGGAGGGCGCACGGTCGCCATCAAGGACGGCGACCGGAGCCTCGTCGTCGCGCTGGACCTCGGTGGCACCGTGGGGGCCACGTTTGACCCGAGCGGCTCGAAGGTCCGTCGTGATGATCCGGTCTCGACCGCCGACGTGGTGGCGCTCGCGCGGAAGGCCCTCGGCCGGCTTCGCTGAGTTGACCCGGGCGATGGTCGTTACGGCCTGACAAGACTGGCGAAGCGGATCCTGCCCGTCCACCGCGCCCGGCGGCTTGGTCTTGGGCGCTCCGCGGGCCGCGGTTCGGTCTTGGGCACTCCGCGGGCCGCAAGGCTCCTATAGGGTTGCCAACGCCCAACCCGGGCCCACGGCAGGTCAGGAGCAGATGCGCTTTTTCGAGTACGAAGCCCGCGAGATAGTCAAGCGGGCGGGCATCCCGGTCACCGACTTCGGCTTCACGACCGATTCCTCGGAGGCCCGGCAGATCGCCGAGCGCATCGGCGGACCGACCGTCGTCAAGTCCCAGGTGCTGACCGGCGGGCGCATGAAGGCGGGCGGAGTGAAGTTCGCCGACACGCCGGAGGAGGCCGAGCAGTATGCGGCCGACATCCTCGAGCTCGAGATCAACGGCCACACGCCGCGCGGAGTCCTCGTCGACTCCAAGGCGGACGTCAAGCAGGAGTACTACGCGGGCGTCGTCTGGGACGGGCTCACGAAACGCCCCGTGATCCTCTTCAGCGACATGGGCGGCATCGACATCGAGGAGGTCGCCGAGACGCACCCCGACCACGTCGGCCGCGTGCACATCTCGAACATCCTTCCGCTGAGCGACTTCCACGCCAAGGAGTGCATCTCCCAGACGGGCGTCACCGGCCGCGCGCTGCAGCAGCTCACGCCGATCGTGCGACGGCTCGCGCAGCTGTTCGTCGACAACGACATGGTGCTCGCCGAGATCAACCCGCTCGGTGAGATGCAGGACGGCTCGTTCGTTGCGCTCGACGCGCACATGGACATGGAGAGCGAGGCCCGCGGCCGCCACAAGAAGCTGCTCGCCGAGCTCGGGGTCGGCGATGACGAGACGCGCCTGGCGCGCGAGCCGACGCCATTCGAGCTCGCCGGCGAGGAGGTCGACAACGCCGACCACCGCGGGGTCGCGGGAAACGTGACCGAGTTCGACGGCAACATCGGCCTCGTCATCGGCGCCGGCGGCGGCTCGCTGACGCTCTTCGACGCGGTTCGCGCACACGGTGGAGAACCGGCGAACTACTGCGAGATCGGCGGCAACCCGTCGGTTTCCAAGACATGCGGCCTGGCAAAGCTCGTGCTCCAAAAGCCCGGCGTCGACAAGATCGCCGTGATGATGTCGATCGTCTCCAACACGCGCGTGGACATCGTCGCGCGCGGCGTCATCAAGGCCTGCCTCGAGCTCGACATGGATCCGGCAGAGAAGATCGCGATCTTCCGCATCCCCGGTGCGTGGGAGGAAGAGGGCTTCAAGATCCTCGAGAGGTACGGCGTCGACTACGCCGACCGCTCGGTGTCGATGCACGAGGCGGCGCGGCGCGCGGTCGAGAAGATCGCGGGGACTCCGGCGTGACATCGAGTCATTGCTCGATCACGGTCGGCGTCGATCCGACGGGTCGGTGCTCGCGATGAGCATCCTGATCGGCGCGAACACGACGTTCATCGTCCAGGGCATCACCGGGCGCGAGGCCGTCAACCTCACGCGCGAGTGTCTGGACTACGCCACCGGCGCGAAGATCGTCGGCGGCGTCACCCCCGGGCGCAAGGGCCGCGACGTCCATGGCGTACCCGTCTACGACACCGTCGCCCAGGCCGTCGAGGCGAACGGCGGGCCGATCGACGGCTCCGTCGTCACGGTCCCTCCCGCCTTCACCAAGGACGCCGTCTTCGAGGCGATCGAGAACGACGTCAAGCTGATCGTGATCGTCACCGAGCGGATCCCGCGCCGCGACGCCGCCGCCATGGTCGAGCTCGCGGCAGCGCGCGACGCGCGCATCATCGGTCCCAACTGCCTCGGGATCATCGTCCCCGACATCGTCAAGATGGGCGGCATCGGCGGGCCCGCAAGGAACGCCGCTCAGGCCTACTCACCTGGGCCGATCGGCGTCCTCAGCCGCTCCGGCGGCATGACGACCGAGATGTCCTCGACGCTGTCGGCCGCCGGCCTCGGCCAGTCGACCGCCATCTCGATCGGCGGCGACCCGATCATCGGCTCGACCTACGCCGAGCTGATGCCGCTGTTCGAGGCCGACACGCAGACGCAGGGCATCGTCATCTACACCGAGCCCGGCGGCCGCATGGAGGCGGAGCTTGCCGCATGGGTGATCGAGCACAACTGCCAGATGCCGATCGTCGCCTTCATGGCCGGCCGCTTCATGGACGAGATGCCGGGCATGAGCTTCGGCCATGCGGGCACGATCGTCGAGGGCAAGGAGGACACCGCCGCCGAGAAGATCGCGCGTCTCGCGGACGCGGGGATCACCGTCGCCGAGGAGATCTCCGAGATCCCGGACATCATGAAGTCCAAGCTCCCCTCGCACGTCAAGCACATGCAGCCGCCGGGCCTGAGCGTCCCCGAGTGGACGAAAGGTGGCACCGCATGAGAACCGACGGGACCTTCATCGCCATCGAAGTCGACGACGACGCGGTCGCCAAGGAGCCCGCGCTCGCCGGCCACCTCACGCAGGCCTGCCCGGTCGACATCTATCACGAGCCCAGCCCCGGAACGCTTGAGATCGTGGCCGAGAACGTCGACGAGTGCGTCCTGTGCCGCCTGTGCATCGACATCCCCCACCTCGACGTCGCCGACGACGCCGTGCGCGTGATCAAGCTCTACGACGGCGGCGCGAAGCTCGAGTAGCGCGCGGCTGACGACTCTCAGGCGTAAGCGCGCATGCGTTTACGAGTGTCGTGCCCGTCGCGTCCGCTGACGCTCCTCCTGCTTCTCCACCACGTGGACGATCAGCTTCATGATCTGGTCGATCCCGGTCGCCTTCGCCTGACCGTAGGTGAAGGCCTCGCGCCAGTCGGCGATGTGCGCCTCCTTGGCCATCACATTGAAGAACGAGCGCGGCATCTCGACGCGCACCCGTGCGTCGGACGCGATGTCCTTCGTGACCTCGGGCCCCGGAAGCTCGACGCGGTACATCTGCACATCGCCGCGGCCGCGTAGCTCGACGGCGAAGACGAGCTTCAGCGGCGCGAGCGCCGGCACCTCCTCGAGAAAGCGCTCGACGGCGAGCTCGATGAGGGTCTTGGCGTCCTCGGTCTTCTCGGCGGCGGGCACGCCGGCGAAGACTAGATCATGGTGGCGCCGCGCCAGGCGCGCACGCGACGCCGGCCGGGGCGCCGCGAACGCGACGAGGGGCGCGGACCTTGCGGTCCCCGCCCCTCTCACGCTGTCCGTAGACGCGTCCTGCCGCAGCTACTTCTTGAGGGCTGAACAGCGCGTCGACCGGCTTGGCGAAGCTCGGATCGGTGATCCGCACGTTCCAGTCACCGGCCGTTCGTGGCGAGGTTGTAGATGTACTGCGCGCCCGTGGCGTCGTAGCGCATCGCCGTGCCGACGGTCGGGGTTGCGGTCGATGTCGGCTCGAGGTCGGTGCCGTCAGGGATGTCGTCTCCCATGGTCAGCCTGACCTGCGGCAGCAGGTTGCCCGCGGGAGCCACCCGCGCAGCTCTTGACGGTGATCTTCACCGGGATCGTGCTAACCGAGCTTGAACAGGCTCCGCGGCCCCGTGTAGTTGATCGGCTGCAGGATCGTGCTCGGGATGTTGTAGACGGTGTAGCCGCTCGCCAGGGTCGCGTGATCGGTCTCGCCGTCGTCGTCGGCGACATCGACCGCGATCAGGTAGTTGCCGGCCGACGAGTAGGCGTGGCTCCCGCTATAGGACTCGCCGCTGAATGCGGTGAGCAGCGAGCCGTCACCCCAGCCGATGGTCCCGCTGTGGGTGTCCGCCGAGCCGGGATCGGTCACGCTGAAGCTCAGCGTCGGCGCGCAGTTGTTGGTTCCGTTGATCGCCAGGCCCTGGACGTCGGGGTTGCCGTTGAACCGCCGCGGAGTCGAACGAGTCGGTCGTCGTGTGCCCGTGCCCGTCGTCGGCCGTGACCGAGATCGTCTGCCGAGCGACGTCGTCGTTGGTCGACAGCGATCAGCTCCACGTGCCGTCGTGGTTGTCCGTGAAGGTGCCCGCGCCGCCGTGCCGGCGACGCTGGAGCTGAAGACGACGGTCCGCGCGGCCGTGTTTCCGCAGCTCGTGAAGTCGAGCGTGCTCGGCGTGGCGACGACCCCGGACGGGACGCTGATGGTCACGGTCGCCTTGCTGCCGTCGGCGGCATCGCAGCTGTTGCCGGCTTCGTCGATGCAGTACGGATCGCAGCGGTGGCGGCACCGCCGCCGGCCGGCAGCGTCACGGTCTTGACCCCGCCGACGCCGATGCCGTTGGGCGCCACGGCGTTCTTGACGACGTCGGCCAGCGCTGACGACATGGCGGTCGCGAGCTGAGCGCAACGACCGCGCCGATGACCGACGTGCGCTTGAGAGGGAGCGGCTTCATGTGCTTCCCCTCACCGGGCTTGGAGCCCGTACAGGCCTGCAGGACAGAATGGCACTTCCGTCGCGCCGTCGCAGACACCGCTCGCTCGCTCGCTCGCTCGATCCGTCGATCGAACTGCACTATCGCGTTGCTGTCCGCAGCGGGCAATGGGCCCGGCATGAAACATTCACGTTCATGAACGAACGCCCGGACGCGCCGGATGTGGCGTGGATTGCTGCCCGAGGCCGCCCGGCCTCGATGACCTTCGCGTCGAACGCAGCCGCGCAGCCCAGCTATTTGCTCGCCCCACGCCCTACGATGACTCGCGGTGACGCAAGACGATCGGTTCGCAGCGGACGGTTCGGCCACTCCCACTGACGCCCTGACGCCGGTGCGCGTGATGGTCGTCGATGACCACGACCTCTCGCTCGGGCTTGCGCCGGCTGGTCGATGGCGAGGCCGGGCTGCACGTCGTCGGCGAAGCGCGTCGTGGCGAGGAGGCGGGTGCAGCGCGCCCTCGAGCTCCGCCCGGACGTCATCGTGATGGACGTCACATGCCAGGCATGTCCGGGATCGAGGCGACCCGCGCGATCCTCGAAGGTTCGCCCGACAGCGCCGTCCTGATGCTCACGGTTTCCGAATCCGACGACGAGGTGCTGGACGCGGTGCTTGCGGGCGCGTCCGGCTACCTGCTCAAGGACGCGAAGCTGGCGGATCATCGCCGCGATCCGCGGCGCAGCCGCCGGTGAGTCGCTCATCGCGCCGCCATTGGCCGGCAGCCTGCTCGCGCGGCTACGCCGCCACGACCCGCGCGACGAGTCGTCGGCGCCCGTCGAGTCGGGCCTGACCGAACGCGAGCGCGAAGTACTCAGCCTGCTCGTGACCGGTTGCGACAACATCGCCATCGGCAAGCAGCTTCATCTCAGCCCCAGCACGATCAAGCATCACATCTCCGGCCTCCTGGACAAGCTCGGCGTGGAGAACCGCATCCAGGCCGCGGTACTGGCGGTCCGGCGGGGGCTGCTCGACGAAGACGAGCGCGGCGCGCGCTGACCGGACCCGCGCGGCTCATCGAGCTGGCGCGGCAATCATCACCTCCACGGGGGACTCACCCCCCCAAGCTGCCGCCCATGCCGGGCGTACACGACGGTGGGGCCCCTGTCGGGGCCCCACCGCACTTTCGTTGTATTGACTTGAGGGATCGAACGGGGGCGGCCGAACCGCCCCCGTTCATCACTGAGTGCTACGGCGCGCAGATGACGTACACCGTGGTCGCCGAGTTGCCCGAGCCGGTAACTGTCCAGCCCGTCGCCGCCGAACCGTCAGCGGTGAACACCGGCTTGGAGATCGTCAGGTTGCCGGTCGCGCTTGAGCCGCCGCCACCGATCGCCTTCGGAGTCGTGCCGGTGCAGCTCACGGTCGTCGTGTTGGTGGTGCCGACGACCGTCTTGACAGCCGACGCGGTCGTCCCGGTCGCGCCGGTCGCGCCGGTCGGACCCGTGGGGCCGGCCGGACCCGTGGCACCCGTGGCTCCTGTTTCGCCCTTGGCACCCGTGGCACCTGCGATGCCCTGGAGTCCCTGGTCGCCCTTGTCACCCTTCGGACCCTGCAGGCCCTGTGCGCCGGTGGCGCCGGTCTCACCCGTGGCGCCCTGTGGCCCCTGCGGGCCGGTAGCGCCGGTCGGGCCCGTGGCTCCCACGTCACCGTTGGTGCCGTTGGTACCGGCCGCGCCGGCGTCGCCCTTGTCGCCCTTCTCGCCCTGGATGCCCTGGATGCCCTGGATGCCCTGGGCGCCGGTCTCGCCGGTGTCGCCCTTGGCGCCGTTCGTGCCGTTGGTGCCATCCGCGCCTGCTGCACCGGTCTCGCCGGTGTCGCCCTTGGCGCCGTT
>Ga0136613_10001934_pt1 | contig 10923 bp, 9 predicted proteins | sample AntDrymUQ2722106_2_FD_106649 | JGI IMG/M metagenome (GOLD analysis project Ga0136613, IMG submission 106649) | Polar desert sand microbial communities from Dry Valleys, Antarctica - metaG UQ272 (21.06) | ecosystem: Environmental > Terrestrial > Soil > Desert | place: Antarctica: Dry Valley... | reverse complement strand
CGCTACATCAGTTCACTACCGCCGATGAGGACGAACAGGACTACGGCGATCGCCATGTTGACGAACAGGCTTTTGAGCAAGACGGTGATCGCGCCCACCCGTAGATCGTTGTCTCGCATGACCGCGTTGGTGATCGTCTCGTAGATGGCAGGACGGTGCCGACGACGAACAGTGCAACCAGCGCAAGGATTGCTACCCACTCTGGCGACATGGAAGTCGCGTACCCACTCGGCAGCCAGCTAGTCAATGCCCGCACGACATGATGTGGCGGTGAACGGCCCTGTGCGGTGCTCTCTGTGTGCCGTCATCGCGCCCGCCCCGGCCGATCAGGTGGCATCCGAAATGGAGCACGACGGCACAGCCGATCCACCACTGACGTGGACGTACGAGGTCGATCGGGGCATGGTCCGCTGGATGTGTGAGGCTTGCGCGCGCGCCCATGTGCGATCGATCGAGGGGCGCCTGGACCAGAGGTGGTGGTAAGGCGTGGCCCGTACTGAGGAGATCAGCTTCGACCCACCGATCGCGGGTGGAATCGTGGTCGGACACGACGGCTCATCGGCGGCACACGAGGCAATGCGCTGGGCGGTCGAGGAGGGTCGGGTACGTAGCCAGGCCGTCCACGTGGTCCGCGCCTGGGTGCTGTCCGGGGTGATCCGCGACATGGGTGGGATCTCGGCCGGTGTACCCAGCTTCGACGAGGCCGGGACCTGGGTCGAGCAGCAACTGCACGAGAGTCTGGCGACCTGTGAACCTCAAGGCGTCGAGGTGCACACCCACGTGATCCACGAGGCATCGACCGATGTCATTCTCGCCGCTGCGGCCACCGCGGACATGGTGGTCCTGGGCAACCGGGGACGCGGTGGCTTCGCCGGTGCAATCATCGGGTCGGTCGCCGAGAATGTCGTACGTCACGCGCCGTGCACGGTCGTCGTCGTCCGACACCGCCGCTGATTCAGCCGGCGAAGCCGGGCATCCAGCGCTGCAATATGTGCCGGAAGTTGCCCTCGGCGCCGAGTTGCGACAGCACGCCGATGGAGCCGATCGTGACCCGGTGGATCATCAGATAGGCAGGCGGAAGGTTGAGTTGTCGCGCCAGCTTGTTGGCCTCCGATCTCGGGTCACCGATTCTGGCCGCTTCGCGGCGCATCCAGTCCCGACTGAAGACGAAGTGGTCGCTCGCGATCGGCGCCAGGATCGGGCGTAGGTAGTCCAGGGTGGCCCGGGCATCCACGACGATGTTCGGCCGGACGAAGCCCTCCTTGCGGAGCTCGGCCAGGACCGCCGTGGCCTGACCGTCCAGAGCCAACCTGGCCATCCGCCCGATCGGTTCGGGATGGCCGTCGGGCAGTCGGGCGACTGCGCCGAAGTCGATGACGCCGAGCCGGCCATCGGCCATCAGCCGGAAGTTGCCCGGATGCGGGTCTGCGTGCAGCAGGCGGGCGCGCTCGGGGCCGGAGAAGTGCAGCGTGGCCAGGAGCAGCCCGGCGCGGTTGCGTTGTTCCTGCGTACCGCGTTCGATGATCGCGGACAGCGGAACGCCGTCTATCCACTCCGAGATGATCACCTTGGGAGCGCTGGCCACCACCCGGGGGACGTGGATCTCAGCGTCTCCGGCGTAAGCCGCAGCGAAGGCGCGCTGGCTGTTGGCCTCCAGGGCGTAGTCCAGTTCCTCGGAGACCCGCTCCTTGATCTCGGCGATCAGCGGCTTGACGTCCATCCCGGGTGCCAACATCCCGAAAAGTCGCGCGAAGCGGGCGAGCTGGTTGAGGTCGGCCATCAACGCCGGTCCGGCACCTGGATACTGCACCTTGATCGCCACCGGACGGCCGTCGCGCCAGGTGCCCCGGTGCACCTGACCGATGCTGGCAGCCGCCGCGGCCCGGTCGTCGAAGTCCAGGAAACGCTCTCGCCAGCGACTGCCGAGTTGCTGGTTCAGGACCGCATGCACGGTCCTGACCGGCATCGGGGGCGCCGCCTCCTGCAGCTTGGTCAATGCAGCCCGGTACGGCGCGGCCACCTCCTCGGGAAAGGCGGCCTCGAAGACCGACATAGCCTGCCCGAACTTCATCGCGCCGCCCTTGAGCTGGCCAAGGACTGCGAAGATCTGTTCGGCGGTCTGCTGTTGCAGTTCCAGAGTCACCTCTTCGGCGGATCGACCCGACAAGCGCTTGCCCAGTCCGAGCGTGGCGCGGCCGGCAGCGTTGATCGGCAGTGACGCGAGCCGAGCCGTACGCGACGCGCTCCTACGCGGAATCGGTCCTGACTCGGGGCTCACCGTGCCATTGTCCACTCTGGGCCGGCAGCCATGCTGGGCCGGGACTGGACTGCGCAGCAGGCGGCAGAGTGCAGGGGCCGCCAACCCGGCCGTCAGCCGACGGCCCGGGCCCGCTGGGCCGAGCCGTTCGCGCATCCACAGTCGGCATGTGGCGGCCATGCCCGCTGATGCAGCTGCCAGTCCGGGGGGCACAACTCCAGGGTGGCCTCGAGAACGTCGGGTACCCGCATGCCATCGAGGTGCGCGAGGACCTGCCCGGCGGCGAGCGCTGCGGCCAGGGTGCCCAGGACGCTGGTCGGCTCGTGCATCGCGCGGTTGGCTGCGGCCACCAGCTGTGTCGCCACTGCCGGCCAGCGTGGATCACGATCGGTGCGATGCAGCTCCGCACACTGCAGGCAGCTGGTCCGACCGGGTATGACCAGGGGGCCGATGACGACCGTGCCGTGGCGCACGGCCACGACCAGGTGAGCGGTTTGATCGCCGGCCGCGTGCGCCTGCAACGGGTCGTGTGCGGTCCAGGGCTGGCACAAGATGAGCAGGTCGGCATCCTGCCGGGCGGGCACCTCTTGGGCGTCCGGCAGCGCAGAGATCCTTCGTATGGCGGACTGAGCTGCACTGACCCGCAGTTGGCCTTCGTCGTCCAGACTCAAGCCACCCACGCCGGCATCACAACGCCGGACGTACTCCGCGTCGAGAAAGCTGATGTGCCCGACTCCACTGGCCGCGAGCAACGCGCCCAGCGGAACGCCGATTCGATTGGCCCCGTCGATGACGACGTGCACTCGGCTGCGGGCGGTTAGAACCTGACCGCCCTCCAGCGGCGAGCCCTTGGCCGCCGTCAGGTCGACCAACTCCGGCAGCAACAGTCCGGTGTCCCCGAGATGCTGGCTGTCCATCGGGGCAGACAGCAGCACGCCGCTGCGGCGTAACCCGGAAAGGATGCGGACCGCGATCGCGACATCGACTCCAGCAGCGGCGGCATCGGCAAGAATTTCAGCCTCGGTCCGGTCGCCGATCAGGCCGGTCAGCCAAGCGGCGGTGGCTCTATCCACCCCGGAGACGAGCACACCTTCGGCCGGGTGCACGCCGATCTGAAGCGTCTCCGCGTCGCGCCACACTCGCGGCAGCCAGGGCTTGATGGTGGGTCGGGAACCGAAGGTCACGCAGGCAAGCCTGACAAAGCCGGCAGACGCCGCGTGTCGTTCATCCACAGGCGGCCGAGATGATCCGGAGGAATCGCCGCCCTCAAAGCCAGGCGACGGCGACCTTCCCTTGAACTGGGAGATGTCGCCGCCGCCGACGGCTTCGGTTGGCCGGGGTGGTGCTCAGGCCTTGCCGAGAATCCGGTTCATCTTCGTGCCGCAGACCGGACAGATGCCCTTGGCCATCCGCCGACCCGACTCGCTCACACTGACCTCACCATCGAAGTCACGCTTCTCCTTGCACTTCACGCAGTAGCCGTTATAGGTCTCGGCCACGGTTCCTCCCTGCTGTTGGCAGTCCCGTACCCCGCTGCGAAATTGCGCAACGTGGGCACGCTGTCGCGAGACACGGTACTCGCCGCAGCGCGCGCGCTCGCCGCGGCGCGCGCTCAGCCACGCCGCGTGCCGGATCGAGGGTTAGCCTGCCGGGACGCGCAGGTTGCCAGATCGCTGATTCCGGAGGTCCCATGTCCGACCCTCAGATCGATGCCCCGGCCACAGTCCCTCCCACCCCCCAGGCCTTGCTGGTCGACCGGCTCGACAACGGTGTGGTGCTGTTGCGCCTCAACCTTCCCGACCGTCGCAACGCCATGAGCGGGGAGCTCACCGAAGCCTGGCAGGCGGCAATCGCAGAGTTGCACACCGAGCGGGACCTGAGGGCGGTCGTCGTGACCGGCGAAGGCAAGGCGTTCTGCGCGGGCGGGGAGCTGGCCTGGCTGGAGGAGTCCGGCACGATGACCCCCGATCAACTACGCACCCGCATGCTGAGCTTCTACCGGGCCTGGCTGGGGATCCGCACGTTGGACGTACCCACCATCGCGGCGCTCAACGGGGCGGCGGTCGGGGCTGGTCTGGCGATCGCACTGGCCTGCGACCTGCGTTATGCCACACCGGAGGCCGGGCTGTCCATGCCGTTCACGTCCCTGGGAATTCACCCGGGCATGGCCTCGACGTTCTTGCTCCCCGAAGTCGTCGGCCTTGCGGTCGCACGGGAGATGCTCTTGACCGGCCGGGTGCTACGCGGGCCGCAGGCGTTGGCTGTCGGTTTGGTCAATCAAGTCTTTCCCGCCGAGAGCTTGCGCGCGGAGGTGCTGGCCATCGCGTCGACCATCGCGACGCGCGCCCCGATCGCGACCAGACTCACCAGGCAAGCGCTGGCCGACGGAGGGCACCAGAGCTTTGAAGCGGCACTGAGATGGGAGGCCGTGGCCCAGCCGCTGACGATGGCCACCGAGGATCTGCTCGAGGGAATCGCAGCCGCAAAGGGACGCCGTACCCCGCTTTTCACCGGGCGTTGAAAGAGCCGGCGAGAAAGCCGGATCGCTTCGGCTCGGAAAGGAATCCCCCGGTTCGACCCTCCAGACACGCTTGCCTTCCCCTTGCGAGCGTGTCCTTCGAATCGAAGCCGGGGGCTTCGTGGTCCCGACGGTAGAAGGGGCGGATGGCGCAGTCAATGCCAGTTACCCACCGGCTGGGGATGGTGCTGTGGATATCTTGGGGACCGGTGGGCGTGCCGCTGTGGACGGGGAGGGGATCCGCTGTGCGCGCCGAAGTGGCCGACCCTCGACATCTGCGATCCGGCGCTGGCCGCATCGTCTTCCACGTCCTGTGGACAAGAAAAAGTTTGCCGGCGGCCAAGCGTCAGTCGCAGCGCGCGATGGCTGGGACAGGTCTGACACCATCCACCGGTGGAGGTCGCTGATCTGCCGATCCAGGTGCGGCGCAGTCGTCGTCGACAGCGCACGGTTCAGGCATACGTCGACGACGGCACCGTGGTGGTGCTTATCCCAGCCTCGTTCAGTGCGGCGGAGGAACGGCGACACGTCGAGGACATGGTGGCCAAGCTCGCCGCCGCGGCGGCGGCCAAGGCCCGGCGGCGCGGAACCGATGCGGCCCTGACCCGGCGGGCGCAGGAGCTGTCCAACTCCTACCTGGACGGGCAAGCGAGGCCGCTGTCGGTGCGCTGGGCCAGCAATCAGCTGCGTCGGTGGGGTTCCTGCAGTCCCGATACCGCGACGATCCGGCTGTCCGCGCGGTTGCAGGGCATGCCCGCACACGTCATCGACTACGTGCTCCTGCACGAGATCGCGCACCTGGTCGAGCCCGCGCACAACGACCGCTTCTGGGCCCTGGTGAATCGCTATCCACGAGCGGAACGGGCGCGGGGCTTTCTCGAGGGGCTCGAGGCAGCCGGCAACGACTAGGCGGGGCCGTCGTCGGAGTCTTTGTCCTGCTCAGGGTCAGCCGGCGCGGGGCCCGCCTCGTCCAGCGCCTCGACCGACCAATCGGTGGATGCACCGGACTGAGCGCGGACGAACGCCTCTGGATCGTCGAGATCATCGGCGCTGGGCAACAGATCCGGGTGATTCCACAGCCGGTCGCGGCCCGCTATGCCCTGCTGTTCCTGCAAGACGCTCCACAGCGTCGCCGCGTCTCGCAACCGGCGTGGCCGTAGCTCCAGCCCGACCAGCGTGGCGAAGGTCTGCTCGGCTGGCCCGCCGGTGGCGCGGCGGCGCCGGATCGTCTCGGTCAGTGCCACTGCGCCGGGCAACCGGTCTGCAGAAGCTTGGGACACAACGGCATCTACCCAGCCTTCGGCCAGAGCCAGCAGGGTCTCCAGCCGCGCCAGGGCGCGTTTTTGCTCCGGACTCTCTTCCGGGGTGAACATTCCGGACTGCATCGCCGTCTGGAGGCTTTCCGGATTGGTCGGGTCGATCGAGCCCATCGCCTCCTCCATCTTCGATCTCATCGCGTCCACGTCCACGGTGATCCCGCGCGCATAGGCCTCGACGGTGTCCAGCAGGCGCTGCCGCAGCCAGGGAACGTGCCCGAACAGCCGCTGATACGCGGCCTCACGCAGCGCCAGGAAAAGCCGGATCTCATCGTCGGGAAGCCCGAGGCCGGCTCCGAACTCGGAAATGTTCTGCGGAACCAGCACGGCCGTACCCGCAGGGGCGAGCGGAAGACCGATGTCGGTTCCAGTCAGGACCTCACCCGACAGGCTGGCCATCGCCTGACCGACCTGAGCACCGAACATCATGCCGCCCAACGCTTGCAGCATCCCACCCATCTGCCCGGCGGCCTGTGCAGCTTCAGCTGGAATTGCCGAGGTCATGGCGGCGGCGATCTGCGCGGCCACCGGATCACAGAGGTTGGACCACACCGGCAGGGTTTTCTCGATCCACTCCACCCGGGACCATGCCGTGGCAGTAGTGATTCCAGACGGCAGCTCGGTCACCTCACCGAGCCAGAGGTCGGCCAGTTCAAGGGCAGCGCGTACGGCTCGGCGTTCGTCGTCGCCGACCGGACGATGGCCGCCGCTGACGCCGCTGATCGCGCCCTGGCGGGCAAGATCCCAGTTGACCGGACCACCGGTGTAGGAGAAGAGCTTCTGCAACTCGGCGAACAGTGGGATCTTGCCCAACAGGTCATCAGGCCCACCGCCACCGGGTTGCCGGCGCTCGGGCTCACTTCCGCCTGCTCCGAAACCGAACGGTAAGTCGCTGCTCATATCACGGTCCAACGCGATGTCCTGGCCAGTCGTTCCGAAGCAATGCGATCTCTCGGATCACGGGGCGTCGCCCTTCGGAAAGTCTCGCCTACGCTCGGCAGCGTGAGTCGACGACTTGGCACCCTGCTGGTGAGTGCCGCACTGCTGCTGACCCTGGGCGGCCTCGGCGCCCTGCTGCCGGTGCCCTACGTCGCACTTACACCGGGTCCGACGTACGACACGCTGGGTGAGGGTCCCAGTGGCAACCCGATCATCACCGTCACCGGTGCCGAGACCAACGACACCAGCGGTCTGTTGAGCCTGACCACCGTTGCGGTCTACGACCAGATCGACTTCTTCACCGCTCTACAGGGTTGGTTCGACGACGAGGTCGTGATCGTGCCGCGAGAGGAGATTTATCCGCCGGATCGCAGTGATGAAGAGGTCGACGAAGCCAATCGCGCGGACTTCCTGATCTCCCAGCAGTCCGCCGAACAGGCCGCCCTCGAGGAACTCGGATTTCCGGTCAAGGTGGTCGTACAGGAGTTGAGTGCTGACTCGCCCTCGGAAGGCCGTCTGCGCCCGGCGGACGCGATCGAGTCGATCGACGGGATGCCCACACCGGACTTGGAGACCTTGGCCAGCGTGCTGACCGCGATCGATCCCGGCACCAGCGTGGAGGTCGTACGGACTCGCCTGGGTCGGGAGTCCACGGTCCGGGTCACCACGGGTGAGGCAACCGACCGAGAAGGATCGGTGCTCGGCATCGTGGTCTCCGACGCCCGGTCGGCGCCTTTCGATGTGGAGATCCGAGTCGATGAGGTGGGCGGTCCTTCGGCCGGCCTGATGCTGACGCTGGGAATACTCGACCTAGTGGGGGACGACGACCTGACCGGCGGGGACCCGATCTTCGGAACCGGCACGATCGACAACCAAGGCGTCGTAGGTCCGATCGGGGGGATCCGGCTGAAGATGATCGCGGCTGACGATCTCGACGCCGAGGTTTTCCTGGTACCCGAGGCGAACTGTGCCGAAGCGCTTCTCCAGGTACCCGAGGGCCTCGCCCTGGCCAGGGTCGCGACGCTGGACGACGCGCTGGACGCGCTGGACGACGTACGCGCTGGACGGGCGCCGCTCTCGTGCTGAACCGCCCGAGGGTCGAAGGTGACGGCTTGCCCGCCGACCGGCTGGCGGGCTCGGCAGGTCACGATCGGGTCGCCCGGGAACCCCGTACCCTCTCCCGTAGTTCTTCTACTCAAGCCGCCTTCGGCGGTGTCCTTGTCTGCGCTCGTGCCCTGTTCGTGACGATCTCCAGGAGTCCTTGCCCGTGACCATGCGGTCCCCCCTTCCGGTGCCGACCCTCTCTCGACGTGCGAAGGTCGTGCTCGCTGCGGTAGGGGTGCTCATCGCGCTCTTCGTCGTCGTGGGCACGCTGACCGGCGTCTATGTCGACTTTCTGTGGTTCGAGGAAACCGGGTTCACCGACGTCTTCTGGACCGAGATCCAGACCCGGGCACTGCTCTTCGCGCTGGCAGCGATCGCCATGGGCTCCATCGTCGCGTTGAACCTCTACCTGGCCTACCGGTTCAAGCCGGCCTTCCGGCCCATGTCACTGGAGCAGCAGAACCTGGAGAGATATCGCCGTGCGGTCGAGCCGCGCCGCAAGCTGGCCATCATCGGAGGCAGCGTCGTCCTCGCCCTGTTTGCCGGATTCACCGCGCAGAGCAGTTGGCAGACCTGGTTGCTGTGGCGCAACGGCCAGCAGTTCGGCACCACCGATGCGCAGTTCAACCGCGACATCGCCTTCTTCGCTTTCGACTATCCCTTTTACCGGTTCCTGCTCGGGTTCGCCTTCGCGATCGTGCTGCTGTCGCTGATCGCGACGGCGGCCACGCACTACCTCTTCGGGGGGATCCGGCTGCAGACGCCGGGCCAGAAGTTGTCGGTCGCCGCCCGCATCCACCTGTCCGTACTGCTTGGAATCTTCGTGCTACTCAAGGCGATTGCCTATTACCTCGACCGGTACGCCTTGGTCTACTCCGATCGCGGTGCGGTGTTCACCGGTGCGTCCTATACCGACATCAACGCCCTGCTGCCGGCCAAGACCATCCTGATGTTCGTGGCCGTCATCTGTGCGGTCGCGATCCTGGCCAACATCCTGGTGAAGAACTTCCTGCTCCCGGCGGTCGCACTGGTCCTGCTGATGCTCTCCAGCCTGGTCATCGGAGTCGCCTTCCCCGCGATCATGCAGCAGTTCTACGTACAGCCCAGCGCCAACCAGCGCGAGGCATCCTTCATCGATCGGGCACTGGAGGCGACCCGCGAGGCGTACGGGATCAGCGATGTCGAGTACGTCGACTACACCCAGGACCCGGAGACCGCCGCCACGCCGGAGGAACTGCGCAACGACACCGAGACGATCCCCAACGCCCGGCTGCTGGACCCGAATGTCCTGTCGGCGACATTCACTGCGCGGCAACAAATTCGGAACGTGTACGGCTTCCCGGAGAAGCTAGACATCGACCGGTACACCATCGACGGGGTCACCCAGGACTACGTGGTGGCCGTCCGTGAGCTGAACACCAGTGCCCTGACCGGTAACCAGACCAACTGGATCAACCAGCACACGGTCTTCACCCACGGAAACGGATTCGTCGCCGCGCCCGCGAACACAGTTGTGGCCGGCGCAGAGGGCGGGGAACCCGACTTCACCACGGCCGACCTCCCCGTCCGGGGAAACATCGACGTCGAACAGTCCCGCATCTACTACGGCGAGCTCTTCGACGAGGTCTACTCGATCGTCGGCGCACCGGAGGGGTCTGAGCCACGGGAGTTCGACCGGCCACAAGGCGGCGGCGCTTCAGACGAACAGCTCAATTCCACCTACGACGGTGAGGGTGGGGTAGCGGTCGGCAGCTTCTTCCGGCAGCTCGTGTTCGCCATCGAGTACCGGGAACGCAACTTCCTGCTCTCCGGTGAACTCAACGACGAGTCCCGGGTGTTGTATGTCCGCGATCCCCGTGATCGGGTCGAGAAGGCCGCACCCTTCCTGGAGGTCGACGGTGATCCGTACCCGGCGGTAATCGATGGACAGATCATGTGGATCGTCGATGGGTACACGACGCTGAACAGCTATCCCTACTCGTTGCAACAGGAGCTCGGGGAGGTCACCCAGGACTCGCTGACCGGCGTGGGCACGACTGCGCTGGCCAACGACCAGGTCAACTACATCCGCAACTCGGTCAAGGCCACCGTCGATGCCCACGACGGCACGGTCACGCTGTATGAGTTCGACACCGAGGATCCGGTGCTGGCCACGTGGATGTCGGCTTTCCCGGGAATCGTGGAACCGGAGAGCGAGATCTCCGACGAGTTGCGGGCACACCTTCGTTATCCGGAGGACCTGTTCAAGGTGCAGCGGGAACTGCTGACCAGCTATCACGTCGATGACCCGGTGGCGTTCTTCAACTCCGACGACTACTGGCAGGTTCCGGACGACCCGACCGATGAGAACTCGACCGCGGTACAACCGCCGTACTACATCCTCGCCCAGCGACCCGGCGACAACCAGGCAAGCTTCCAGCTGACCAGTGCGCTGAACGCCCTCGAGCGCGAGAACCTCTCGGCCTTCATCTCGGCCTCCTCCGATCCGGAGGCCTATGGCGAGCTACAGGTCCTCCGATTACCGGGCAACACGCCCTATCGAGGACCACAGCAGGTGCAGCAGTCCTTCATCACCAACAACCAGGTCAGACCCGACCTGACCCTGTTCGACTCCGACGAGTCCAACGCGGTCTTCGGCAACCTGCTGACTCTGCCGATCGGTGACGGCGGGCTGCTCTATATCGAGCCGCTCTACGTTCAGGGCACCGGCGAGAACGGGTTCCCGTTGCTGCAGAAGGTGCTGGTCAACTTCGCGGGACAGGTGGGGTATGCCAACACCTTGTCCGAGG
>Ga0136613_10001933_pt1 | contig 10925 bp, 12 predicted proteins | sample AntDrymUQ2722106_2_FD_106649 | JGI IMG/M metagenome (GOLD analysis project Ga0136613, IMG submission 106649) | Polar desert sand microbial communities from Dry Valleys, Antarctica - metaG UQ272 (21.06) | ecosystem: Environmental > Terrestrial > Soil > Desert | place: Antarctica: Dry Valley... | reverse complement strand
GTGACGTTGCCGAGGCCCATGCCGCCGTTGTTCAGGACGTAGACGAGGTCGCCGCGGACGGTGATGCTGTTGGGCGTGGAGCCGCCGGACGGAACCACCGAGCGGAGCTCGAGACCATCCCTGCGAACGTCGAAGACCGAGATCTCGCTGCTTCCGACGTTGGCCACGAGCAGCTGTCGTCCGTCCTTTGTCAGCACGACCGGGCCCTGGGACGAAAGGCGGATCCGGCTGGTGCCTTCGCCTCCGGTCGCGTAGGCGCCTTCGAGCGCGAGCGTGCCGTCAGCAGAGCGGCTGTACGCCAGAACCTGATTGCCTGCGGCGTCGTTCGTCATCGCGTACACAGCGCCGCTTTTCAGCTTGCCGTCTGCCGCTGCGCCTGCGGTTCCGATCGCGCCGAGCGCCGCGAGGAGCGCGGTGGCGAGCGCCGCTAACAGCAGACGATGGGTGAGCTTTCCGAATGGATGCATCGAGCTACCCCCTCGAGAGTGTGAGTGAACGAAACGATCGTTCCTGAGGCGAGCGAAGGCTCGATCCAGCGGCTGTCCAGGTCTATTCACATGACCGGGCGGAGAGAGGGAGAAGTCGCGAGGGGCCTATGCTCTCATTCGTGAGCGGGGTCGTTCTTGCGGCTCGGTCGCGCGAGCGAGCGGTTGGGCGCCTCAGAGCGCTCGCGCTCGTCGTCCTGGCGCTCTCGACGGCCGGTTGCGCGCTCGGCCGAGACGTCGAGCCCGACTCCGGCTCGACGCTCGCGCGGACGTGGGTCGACGGCGACGGGGATGGGTTCCTCGGGCGCGGCCCCGGCGAGGAGCTCGTCGAGCGCACCGAGCTCGCGCCGGCGACCGTCCCGGATGAGGTGCTCGCGGTCTTCGCGCAGCTGACCGACGTTCAGATCACGGACGAGGAGTCACCGGCGCGCTTGGAGATGCTCGACCGGCTCGGCGCCCCGTTCACGTCGGCGTTTCGTCCACAGGAGTCGCTCACCGGGCACGTCCTGGCCGCAGCTCTTCGGTCGGTGGCGTTCCTGCGCCCGCAGGCGCTCGTGCTCACGGGCGACCTGATCGACAACGCGCAGCGAAACGAGCTCGACCAGTTTCTCGCGATCATGCGAGGCGGTCGCGTCGATCCGCGCAGCGGACGCGCTGGGTACGAAGGCGTTCAGACGTCCGGAAACCCTGACCCGTTCTACTACCGGCCCGACGTCGATCCTCCGCGACAGGCGGGACTGCTCCGAGGGGCGCAGCAGCCTTTCGTATCGCCCGGGACGCGCGTGCCGTGGTTTCCCCTCGTCGGCAACCACGATCTGCTCGTGCAGGGGAATATCGCCTCGAGCGCGCGGATCGACGAGGTCGCCACCGGGTCGCGGAAGCTCGTGCAGCTCGGTGAGCTCGCGCGGGCGACGGTCGAGAATCGCCGCCTCACGCGTCCGCTCGTGGAGAGCCTCCTCGAACGCGGGCTGCCGGGAGAGACGATCCGCGTGTCACCGGATTCACGCCGAAGCCTTCATCCGCCGTCCGAGGCAGTCGCTCGGCTGCGCGACGCGAGCGACGCCCCCGCCGGCGGGCCGCTCCTCGACTACAGCTTCGACATCGGGCGAGACGTGCGCGGCATCGCGCTCGATACGGTGCGCCGTGAGCTCGGCGCCGGCGGGATTCTCCGTCGCAGCCAGACGCGCTGGCTGCGGAGAGAGCTCGCTCGAGCCGGCGAGCGCTGGGTGATCGTCTTCTCGAGCACTTCGCTCACCGAGACTGCGGGCGCCGAGCCGGCGTTGCGGGCGCTCGACGCGAGCCCTCGCGTCGTGGCGGCCGTCTCGGGCGACAAGCACCGCAATCGAATCGAGCCGCGGACGTCGCGCTCCGGCGGCTACTGGCTGATCGGCACGTCCTCCCTGGTCGACTATCCGCAGCAAGGGCGCGCATTCCGCCTGCGGACCGCGCCTGGTCGCCGGGTCGTGCTCGACACCTGGGTCTTCGATCACGGGGGCTCGCAGCTGGCCGAGGTCTCGCGACAGCTCTCCCACCTCGATCACCAGGGCGGGCGGCCGCGCGGCTTCAGCGGCAGCCAATCGGACCGAAACGCCCGCCTCTTTCGCTGATGCGGAGTCTTCACTCTTCACTCCTCCCGCAGGCCGACGACGATCGGCCTCTGCGACGCCGACCACCCCACCCACGCGGAGGCCAGGAGCGCCAGGACTACGAGGATGATCGTGACGAGCGCGGCTTGCGCGGGGCCAGCGATGAGCGGCAGCGAGACGTAGGAGGCGGCGAGGCTCGCCGCGGCGGGCCCGACGACAAACCGCTCGAGCGCGATCCCGCACGCCGCGCCGAGCACGGCGATGAGCAGCCCCGATCCGGCAAGCACGGACGCGATGTGCCAGCGGCCGGCGCCGAACGTCCGCAGCACGGCGATCGTGCGCCGCCGCTCCCGCGCGATCAGCGCGAGCATCTGTGTGAGCACGTACAGGCAGACGAGCCCGATCACGCCAGCGAGGGTCCGCAGCAGGACCGCGAGCACGTCGAGGAAGGCGGCATTCTGGATCGTCACCCCTCCCACCGGCTCGGCGAAGTAGCCGATGGAGGAGATCCCGCGCGCGACGGACTCCTTCGTCGCCCCGGAGTCAATGAGAACGGCGATCGTGACCGGCAAGTACGGCTCTGCGCGGACGAGGCGTGGCGCGCTCACGTACGCCACGCGACCCTCGTTCTCGAGCGCGCGCACGACCCCGCTGACGCGAAAGCGCACCTCTCGGCCCGAGGGCAGCTGCGCCGCGAGCGTCCCTCCGGGGTTGAGATTGAGCGCCTGCGCGAGTCCGAGCCCGACCTCGACCTCCCTGCCGCCCGCGAGCCTTCGGCCGTCGGCGAGCGGTGGGGCCTCGTACTCGACGTGGTCGCCGGCGAAGCCGATCAGCTCGAAGGTCTCACCGAGCGAGAACGAATCCGCGGCGATCGTCTCGTAGCGCGCCGCGGCGCCCGCGACCCCCGGTAGCGCCTCGATTCGAGGAATCGCCTCGACCGGCGCTTGGACGGTGAGCCGGTAGCGCTTCCCCACTGTCTCCGGATCGTTTTCCAGCCGTTGCAGGAGCGTGGCGAGCGCGAGCATCAAAAGGACGATCGAGGCCGCCGCTGCGAGCACGGCGACCGTCGCGGCCGCCCGCGCCGGACGGGAGAGCGCGAGCCGCAAGCCGAGCCCGAGCGTTCCGGCGCCGAAAAGACCTCGACGGGAGACCTGCACGAGGTCGGCGCCCGCGAGCGTCTCCACCGGCGGCCGTGAGGCGGCGCGCCACGCCGGCCAGCCTGCGGCGAAGGCGACGATTCCAACCAGGAGGAGGAGGCAGGCGGCAAGTGGGGGAACGACCGTGGCGCCGGGACCGACCTCGCTGAGCGCCTCGAGCAGGCGCTCGGTGGGCCGGATGACGGCGAGGGCGCCTACGAGGATCCCCACGAGCCCAGCGGGCAGCGCGACGAGGGCCGCCTCGAGAGCCTGAGCGCCCGCGATCGTACGCGGGGTCGCGCCGAGCGTCCTCAACACGCCGATCGACGGCAGCCGCCGCTGCACGTCCGCCGCGGACGCGGCGAAGAGCATCATCAGCGCGGCGCCGACCGCGACGAGCGTGAACGCGACGAGGAGCGCGATGACGATCCCCGCCGCTTGGTTGATCAGGGACCGAATTCCGTCGCGGGTGACGAATGTGAGCTCGTCGATTCCGAAGCTGGCAGCGCGTGCCTGCGCGAGCGTGACGTCGAGCCGATCGGGATCGCGCACCCAGAGCAGGGCGACGTTGACCGCGTCGGGTCGCTCACCGACGAGATAGCGGACGTCGGCGTGGAGAGCGTAGAGCCGAGGCCCGTTCGTCAGCGGGAAGGCGACATTGTCGGGCGTGACGGCGACTCCGACAACGCGCGAGGTGATCCCCGCGCGGTACTCGTTGAGATCGACGACGTCGCCGAGCTCGACGCCCCATTCCCGTTGTAGACCGCGCTCGATCACGATCTCCCCGCGGGCGCGGATGTCCCGTCCGGCGACGATCGCGTAGCCACGCCGGCCACCGCGAACTCCCTGCAGCTTGCCGTGGTTGTTGAAGTTCCCTTCGCTGTGGAGGTGGACACCCTGCTTCTCGAGCCTGAACGACAGGGCTTCCACGTTCGGCAACGCGAGCGCTCGTCGCCGCACGTCCTCCACGGGGAGCGAATCGAAGCGCGCGATCGCGTGCGGCAAGTCGGCTCGGTCGGCAGTGCGGTCGAATCCGGTCGCCAGGCTGTAGGCGACGGTCGTCGTCGCACCCAGCATGGCCGCCGCCGCGGCGATCCCGCCGGCAGCGAGCAGCGCGCGACCGCGCCTGGCTGCGACCCGAGCCAGCGCGTATCGGAGCAGCACTCTCAAACGACTCTGCCGTCCTCGAGCTCGATCACGCGATCGGCCAGAGCGGTCGCCTCCCGATCGTGCGTGACCAGCATGACGGCGCGTTCGCCGTCGGCGATCCGCCGGAGCAGGTCGAGCACGACGGCCGCGGACTCGAGGTCGAGGTTGCCGGTCGGCTCGTCGGCGAGGACGAGCACAGGGTCGTTCACGAGCGCTCGCGCGATCGCCAATCGCTGCTGCTCGCCGCCCGAGAGCGTGTCCGGGAGCCGCTCCGCGGGCTCGTCGAGCCCGAGTGAGGAGATCAGCTCGCGCGCCCGAGCGCCGCCGCGGGCGCCGTTGCTAGCAAGACGGGTCGGAAGGAGCACATTCTCGAAACCGCTGAGCTCGGGCAAGAGGTGAAACGACTGGAAGACGAAGCCGACGCTCTTCCGCCTGAGAGCGGTCAACCCCGCCTGCGATTGCGTCTCGAGTCGGATCCCGGCGACGTCGATCGTCCCCTCGTCGGCGCGATCGAGCCCGCCGAGCAGGTGCAAGAGCGTCGACTTCCCTGAGCCCGACCGGCCGACGACGGCGAGGAGCTCGCCGGGCGCCACCTGTAGGTCGACTCCGTCGAGGACGCGCCGGGCACCCCGTCCCGAGCCGTACGATTTCACGACAGAGCGGGCCTCGACGACTGGAGCGCGTGCTCGCGTGTTACTGACGAAGGGGCTTTCCTCGCGCACCTCCGAGTCGACGCCCATCCAGCGTCAGGGTAGCCGGGGGAATCAGCCGTCTAGGCTGCGTTTGGGAGAAGCCGGCTCGCCCGCGACGACGATGCCGTACAGGACGTGATCGAGAGCGACGAAGATGCGCGACACGAGCGTCCGCTCGCGATCGTCGTCCAAGCCGAGGATCGGCACCACGCCCGTCTCGAAGATCGCCCAGATTGCGAGCCCGTAGGCAGGCCCGACCCACGGCCGCCGCGAACGGACTAGAAGGCCGAACGCGGCGCCGGCAGCTCCTCCGTAGAGCCAGTGGAAGAGCTCGACCAGCTCGTCCTGTCGTTCGGGCGGCGTCCGCCGGACCAGGCGCGCGAAGAGCGGCGCGTCCTTCGCCAGCTCCTCGGGGGGCGGCTCCTGGACGAGGCCGAGCCCTGTCGTCATCCGGCGCATTCCGGTCATGGCCATGGCGGCGATCACGCCGCGTGCCGCCGCGCGTGCGGTCTCGTTCCCGTCGTTCATCGCGCCTCACCCTCCTCTCCGTGCTCCACGAGCTCGCGAAGCACGTGATACGCCGTCGCCTGAGCCTCCTGAATTCGCGGGATGTGCTCCGAGGGCGTCACGATAACGTGCTCGGCGAGCCCCTCGTCTGCGATCCGGCCACCGTCGTAGCCGACGAGCGCAATCGTCTCGAGCCCACGCCGGCGTGCCTCGGCGAGCCCCTCGATCACATTTCTCGAGTTGCCGCTCGTGGTCAGCGCGAGCGCCACGTCGCCCGGACGGCCGTAGGCGATCAGCTGGCGCCGGTAGAGAGCGTCAGGGCCGATGTCGTTCGCGATCGCCGAGAGGATCGCGGGATCGGTCAGGTCGAGCGCGCGTCGCTCCGGCCACCCCTGCGGCGCCGCGCGAAAGTCGGCGACCACGTCCATCGCATCCGTGGCCGAGCCGCCGTTTCCGAACGCGAGCAGCGTTCCGCCGGAATCGAGCGCGCGGCGGATCACGCTCGCCGCAGCCAGCAGCTCGGCGCGACCGTCGGAGACCGTCCGCGCCCTGAGCTCCGAGACCTCGTCCGCCTTCATCAGCACCGACGCCTGAACGTCCTCGACGACGGCGTCGAGATCGCCGCCCTGCGGCTCTCGGTCGAGAAACGGGTAGAGGAACGCCGACGAGCCCGCTCCCGACGACGAGCTCCCGCGGTGCTCGAAGAACACGTGCACGAGCTCCCAGAGCACGTGGTAGGCCGTCTCGGCGAGCTCCTGGCGCACGAAGGGGTCGTCGTCCTCGGGCTCCAGGATCCACTCTTCGCCCGCGACCACACTCAGCGGCTCGAACGAGATCGTCATGTCGTCATCGCCGGCGAGCGCCCGGGCGGCGTCCGGCGAGACCGCGAGCGCCGGGAGAGCTCGCTTGCCGACGATCACGGGATGGACGAACTCGACCGCGACATGGCGCGCATCGGACCAGGCCTGCGGCGAGCCGCCGACAGCCAACAGGCGCCCGCCGCGCTGGAAGCGCTCGGCCAGTGCTCGGCAGAGGACAGCGAGGCGGCCGGACTCGGCGGAGAAGTAGCGCTCGCTTGCCTCGGCGCGCCGCTCGAGGAGCTCGTCGAGCCTGTCGAGCGTCGCCGTCACGCCGGCACGCGCTCCCGCGTCGCCGCCCGCACCAGCCAGTCCCGCACCTCGTCCATGCCTTCGCCGGTCCGTGCGCTGACGAGCAGGCGCTCGACGCCCGGGTGCACCGCCTCGACGTTGTCGAGGAGCTTGTCGAGATCGAGCTCGAGATGCGGCAGGAGATCGATCTTGTTCACGATCACCAGATCGCAGGCCCGGAACATGAGCGGGTACTTGAGCGGCTTGTCCTCGCCCTCGGTCACCGAGGTGATCATCACGCGGTAGTCCTCCCCGACGTGGAACTCCGCCGGGCAGACGAGGTTGCCGACGTTCTCGATCACGAGCAGGTCGATCTCCTCGAGCGGAACGGAGGGAAGGGCGGAGCGCACCATGTTGGCGTCGAGATGGCACTCGCCGCCGAAGCCCTCGCCGGTCTCGATCTGCGCCACGGGGATGTGCAGCTCTGCGATCCGATCGGCATCGAGGCAGCCGCGCACGTCACCTTCGAGCACGCCCGGACGGACCCCGCCGAGATCGTGGAGCGCCCGCTCGAGCAGCGTCGTCTTGCCCGCGCCCGGCGAGCTCATCAGGTTGACAACGGTCACTCCTTCCCGGTCGAAGTCCTCGCGGTTCTCCCGCGCGATCGTGTCGTTCGCATCCAGGGCGTTCCGGACGACCCGCACCTTCGTCAGGTGCACGTCCTCACATCCTCGTCATCTTCAGATAGCGCGTCATCGGGCCGCGCTGCTGAATCAGCACGCCGACGATCGCGAGTCCTGCCGCTGCGAAGAGCCAGCGTCCGTTCATCGTCATTCACCGCCTTTCGGGTTGTCAGCCAACAGCTCTCGCACGAGCTCCCGCACCGTCGGTAGTGCCGAGTCGACCGCTTGGCGGACGGGCGCGCTCAGCTCGGTCACGACGTCCGCCAGGGTCTCGGGATCCACGATTCGCTCCGGCTGGCAGGCGACGACGAGCGTCCTCGCGGTAACGCCGCCGAGCTCGCGCGCCAGCCTGAGCACCCGGACGGGATCCATCCCGTGCGTGTCGATCTCCGCCTCGGTCTCGTCCAGCGTCGGCTCGATCACGGCGATGGTGCCGGGCGCCTCGCCGAGCGGCGCCGCATCGATCAGCACCGCTGCCTCGTAGCCGCTCGTGAGCGCGTAGGCGAGGTCGAAGCCGCGGATGCCGTAGTCGACGACGTCAACACCGTCGGGCATCGGGCCGTCGGCGAGTCGGCGTGCCACCTCGCAGCCGAAGCCGTCGTCGCCGAGGAAGATGTTCCCGATCCCGGCGACGAGCACTCGCGACAGCGGCTCCACCTCCTCGAGCGCGAAGAAGAAGCGGTGGCCGGGGCGGGCAGGACCGAGATCGCGGCCGGGATCGTCCAGGGGCGAGACGGCCACACGAAGGCCGCCCTCCATCAGCTCCTCGATGCTCTCGACGATCGCCATCCGGCCGTCGAGCGCCGATGACAGGATGTCGCGCCGATCCGAGGGGTGGAGGCGCACCCGCGTCCCGCGCCGCACCTCGACTCCGTCGACGGTGACGCTCTCGGGCCCTGGGCGCTCGAGCTCGTGCCAGATGTCCATGCTCACCGTCCACCAACCGGACGTAGCTCGCGGATCGTCCCCTGCAATCGCCCCATCTCCTCGGGGGTCATCGCCTCCGTCCGCTCGAGGATCTCGCGCGCGCGCGGATCGCCGGCCCGCAGCTCGCGTTTCTCCTCGTCCGTCAGTCCGAGGATGTTGAGAACGAGCAGGCCGTCGATCTCGCCGCCGTCGAAGAAGTCGCCTGGACTCTCGGGCGCGATCCGTGGGTAGTCGGAGAGGATGATCGGGGACGCGAGCACGGTGTCCCGCTGCCCCTCCGCGCCGACGAGGACAGGCCAGAGGCCGTCGTTTCGCAGGCCCTCGGTCGGCGCCTCGAGATGCGCGGGCGGGTCGATCGCGGACACGAGCTCGCCTTCGCGTGCCCGGAGGACGACGTGCGCGGAGACGAAGGCACGGCGTATTGCGCCATCGCGCTCGATCCCCTCCCAGGGACTCTCGTTCCGGATCGTCACGCGCACGAGGTGGAGTCGCTCGTCGCGCTGCTCGCCGCGCGCCTCGACCAGTCCCTCGAGCCGTTGCCAGCTCCGCACGATCCCTCCTCCGTCGACCGGCTCCACCTTCCGTCCCGGCGGCACGTCGACTATCGCTCGCTCGGCTTCGCGCACGTCAGAGAGCATTACCGTCCGCTCGGTGGTCTCGTCCCAGGTCAGATATCCGCCCAGCTCGTCGACCGGCTCGAGGCTCTCCCCGCTCGCGGCCTGGCGGTGCACGACGTGCAGGAACCGCACCTCGACGTCGACCGCCGCGCTCTGCCCTTCGAGTAGGCACTCGACCTGCACCGCCGAGCGGTCGGAGCTCGCCTGCGCATAGGCGGCCGGATAGACGCCGCCGAAGGTCCAGCGTTGCCGGTTCTTGATCGCCGAGCGACGGTACGGCCAGAGGACATGACCCTCGTACAGGACCGCGTCGGCGATCTCCCGCACGGGGTCCATCAGTCGCGGCCGTCCAGGAGGTCGTCGAGGGTCGCCTCCCAGCTCGGGAGCGCGCGTTCGGCGCGATAGGACCAGAGCCGATCGAAGGCTTCGCGCTGCAGGCGAAGCCACGCGCTACCGGGGAAGGCGACATCGATCGCCTCGCGCCAGACCGCCACGGGCAGCGCCGCGCGCGCCTCCAGTTCCCAGGAGATCGGCGCGGCTTGCAACCGTCCGTCAGGTCCCTGGAAGAAGAGCGTGCCGCTGAAGAGGAGCTCGAGCGGGACGTCGCCGCCTGCGAGCGCGTTCAGGTACTTCGCCGCCACAACCTCGAAGTCGTAGGTGGCCGGCACGAGGAGCTCGACGTGCGTCTCGCCGGCGAAGAGTGGCACTGTGGCTGCCGCCTGCGTCCAGAGCAGGCTGCGCAGCGTCTGACCCCAGCGCTCGCGCGGACCGAAGAGCTCGAGCAGCCGCTCCTCGTCGCCGGCCTCGTACGAGCGCCGGGTCGCGTCGATTCGCACCTGCACGTTGAGCGCCAGCGAGCGCACCTCGCGCCCTCCCGCGCCCACGCGCAGGCGGAAGCGGAGCGTCGGCACGATCGCATGCTCCACCGCGGCGATCTCCTCGACCGTCAAGACGAGCTCGGGCGCGCTGACCGCCTGGGCCAGCGTCACGGCGGAGAAAGATTCGGCATCGCGGGGTCGATTGGACCGTGGGTGCGTCGATTGATGCCGGTCGAGCGCGCGGCCGTCGAGCGGCCGTCCGACAGGTGACCGCCGGATTTCTGGTAGTTGCCCGGTGTGTTCCCCTGCTTCACCCCGGAGATGTGCGTCGGAGCGTCCGGCTTGACGTCCGGCTTGCCGACCTTGATCTTCGCCATCTTGGTACCTCCCTACCGCGCCTGCTCGCGCAGCTTGTCGAAGAACGTCTCGATCTCCCGCCACACCTCGGCGCCGCCGGCGAGACCTTTCCAGTGCGTGCGCATGACTCCGGCGAGCGCGTAGCAGTCGTCGATGGGCACGAGAAAATGCTCTCGGCGTCCACTCGCTCGGTAGACGAGGAGCGCCTCCACGTCGTCCTCGAGCTCGGCCAGGATCGGATTCGCCTGCTCGAGGTCTCGCCACGCCTCCAGCTCGAGGAGCGACTCGGTCGCGCCCAGGGAGCTCGGATACACCGCCGCGACGCGACCGACCCCGCTCGAGCGAAAGAGGAACGCGAGGTCGACCGGAATGCGCAGCGCAGCCCAGTGCGCGTCGTCGAGCTCGAAGTCGTCGAGTCGCAGGCGTCGCTCGGGCACCAGCTGGTAGTGACCGCCGCCCGCCCCGCGGCTGTCGAACAGGAGCGCGCAGGCCCGGCACGCGCAGAGCAGAGACCGGGCGTGCAGGTCGACGACGTGCCGGTGCTCGGGCGCCACCGGCTCGCCGCAGAGCTCGCACTGCTCCGGACGCTCGACCGGCTCGACTGCATCGCGTGACTGTGGGCGGGTCGTCGCCAGCCGGCGCAGGCGTGGCGCGACAGTGCTCACGCAACTCCCGGCAGACAGGGCCCCGGCGCGGCTTTCAGGGTCCCAAGCTGCACGAGCTGCGGCTGCCCAGCCGCGATCTCGTCGGAGACGCCTTCGGCCTCCACGCCTGCGAGCTCGGGCGCCGCCTGCAGGACGGCCGTCTCGATCGAGTGCTTGAGCGTCACCGTCGAGGACGCGCAGCCATCGCAGGTGCCGTTCAGCCGCAGCCTCGCGAT